>ENA-ORCW01000104-ORCW01000104.1-marine-metagenome-genome-assembly--contig:-NODE-104-length-119767-cov-8.976823_pt1 | contig 119767 bp, 106 predicted proteins | sample MGYA00237784_ERZ508517 | MGnify/ENA primary metagenome ERZ508517 (study PRJEB26187, sample SAMN06268979) | marine metagenome | isolation source: Tt ae E1 feedstock associated aerobic enrichment on...
AATGAGCGAACTCATCAGGGAAAAATGTGTTGTGGTAGAACACCGCGTGAAACATTATTAGATGGGAAACGAATTTGAGCTAAATTCTTTTCAGCTAATACAGCTTAATGTCGTTTTAACAGCCGTTGAATTTTAACGTACATTTTTATATTTTTATACACCCAGTGGGGCGGGTTTTGCTACCTTCGCCCTCCGGGGAACACTACCAAGCACCATACATCCACTGGTTTTAGTTAGAAATTTTTAGCCCGGGGTTATTGTCTCTACTTCTATCTCAAAATTAAAGTCAGTTTTAACTAAGTCCATCTCTTTCATAACTTTAACCCATTGGTAATTTTTTGCATCCCAGCGAAAGCCAACTTTTTTAGCTAATAGTCGATCTTCTTTGCTAACTTTTGCTACAACCTGTACTGTCGGTGAAGCTGCTCGGGTGATGATCTCATTCCAGTCATAATGGCTACAAACCTTAAGCATTGTTAATACGTCAAATAGTGCTCGATGGCTATAGGGGTTTAAAAATTTATGCTCGGCAGCTAAGTAAGTTAGTTTTCTTGTGGCGGTTTGGTAGGGCACATCTGTCATAGAATCAAGCCATATATGCTGTTGTTTTTCGCCGTGTCTGGTTAGCGCTTTTTCTATGAATTGTTTGTCAAACTGATTACCGTTATGTGCTATTACATAGTCGCATTTATTGGCGAGTTCAACGTAATCTTGTATCGCTTTCTGCTCAGAAATACCAAAATTATTGAGATCATTTTCGGTAATGCCTGTGATTTTGACGATGATATCTTCCAACGGCATTTTCTTCGGCTGCTGTATTAGATGATTTATCATCGCAACAGGTTTGTTTTGCTCGGTGTCCCAAGCAACGGCACCAAGTTCAATAATTTCATCAGTTTCGTGTGAAAGCCCCGTTGTTTCCAGAGCTAGTCCTAAAATTAGCATATGTGTCCTTAGTTTTTTATGTCTTGTATTTGGCTTGTTAAAAAGCGATTTAACTCTTTGGTATGAAAGTTACTTAAGTCGGACCGGTATCATCAAGTATGTATAGCTATAATCGTTGGCAATTGAAGTTTCTTAAAGCAATAAGCTTGCATAACCTTTGACGCATATTTTAGTTGCCCGAAACCTGATAGTAATTTGGTTGATATTATTGGTCAACTAACTTGGCTTGGTGCTCTTGTTGCTGTTCATTTTTGATTGAAGGTTGTAAAAAGAATTTTAACCCGTAACACTTTTTAACAGCCGTCCAATTTTACCATGCATTTTTTTACACACCCAATTGGGCGAGATTATACTAATTTCACCTTCGGCAAATACCACAAAACGCCAAACATCTGCCAGGTTGTTAAATTTAATATTTAGCAAGGTTTCGTCTTCGGTTGTATCAATGTTGAACTTGTACCTGTTAGTGGTTAAGTAGTTGCTTATGCGATCGGTTAAATAGGTACATTTTGCTTGTATCTCAATTGTGGTTAGTGTTTCGCTATTGAGCTCTGCCGTTTCGGTTTTTAACTCTACAGCTAAAATGTCCGCTAGTTTTAGCTCTGAAATTTTTAAGCTCAGTTTACTTAAGCGTATAAAATATTTTGCTGGGTTTTGGTTATAGTCTACTCGCCAAATTTCTGCATTTGGGTAGGTTTTGTTTATCTTGGTTTGGCCACATACCCGTCTGTTTAGGCTTAAGCGTATTTTGGTATTTTTAACCAAGGCTAATATCAATTTGGCTTCATTTTTATCCGCTCTTGCCATTTTATTCAGCGCTTGTTGGCTTGATAGCTCTTTTAGTACGCTTTCGGCTGCCGCAAAATAGTTGCTAAGTGGTTCAAGCAGGTGCCCTGCTAATTGGGGTTCTAATACCTGCTTAATCAACAAAAATTGGATTGCCGTTTGTGCCGACATACTGTTAAGTGCATTCGCGCGCCAAATTTTGTTGTAGCTCCAGCCGTAAGGTTTGCTGCGTTGATCTAGCTCTATACCAAAGTTACCCGCTTTGTATAAATGCAGTAAGTCGCGTTGAATAGAGCGCATACTGGTTATTTCGCCGTCTGCTGTTAGTTTGGCGTATAATTCTTGAGTGGTAATTTTTTGTGGTGATTTCGGCAAAAACTGCAACATAGCCATCACGCGTTCTAACAATTCAACTTTCATAACAAGTGTCTTCAAGTAGCTTGAATAGTAGTGCCTTTTCCATTTAATTTTGATTAGTTAAAATTTTTTACTGTAGATCGGCGTTTACGCCGTTAAACTGCGAAATGCAACGGCGTAAACGCCGATCTACAAGGTACACTCAAACATTCAAAACTTTATGGTAACAGCAGTAGTTTAGTACGAGTTAACGGCAAAATTTATCGTTAACTAGAGTGGATACGTTTAAATCAAACTTAGGCTCGCTTTCTTGCGCGCCACTGAGGATAAAAAATACCTCAATATCTTCTTTGGCCTCTTCGGTTTGGTGTAGCCCTATAATTAATAATGCGTCATCTGCGATATGTTGTTGGATAATATCGCCTATTGTTTGTAGATGCTGCAAGTTAAAATTGCTACCTGCATTAATTTGTACCAGTGCCGCATGACTGCGACCTATGTAGGCATGTAAAGCTAATGGATTGATAAGCTGCTCTTGGTTTATACTGCCTATGGCTTGTTGACCAAAGCTGAGTTGATTTATATGCACAAAACTTGGCTCTGCCAGTACCGCTTTAACATCGTTCATATCAAGGTTAATCAAACTGACTTTAGTTAGAATATCTACCACACCCGATAAACAGGTTAAGTTAGCTTGATTCGATTGTTTAAAGCATTCCAATAAAGTGGTTTTGCCACCAAATGTGCTGCGTAATAAATTATTTTGAATGACCTGGATGGCATTACAAAGCCTGGTTATTTTTTGCAGCGCCGTTTGCGCCTGTTGCATACGTTTTTTGCCTTCAAATTCAAAGGGTAGGGTGACAATGCTGCAAGTTAATATGTTGGCTTGTTCAATGAGTTTTGCAATAACAGGTAATGCGCCGCTGCCAGTACCACCGCCAAGACCAGCGGTTAATACAATAAGGTCGTAACCTGATATCATCGCTTCCAGTTGTTTAGACGACTCTAAAGCTGCAGCTTCGCCAACTTGCGGCAAAGCGCCAGCACCTAAGCCTCGTGTAGTTTGCTCGCCAATTTGAATATACGCAATGCCATCTTGCTGGTGGCTTACAATATCTGTATTTAATGCAAATAAGTTTGCTTGACTTGCAAAACCCGCTTGTGCGAGCAACCGCACATTGTTGCAGCCACAGCCTCCCACACCAATAACCGCGACAGATGCATCTTTCATATCAACCTCTTAGATGAATTTATTATTTTGTTGACTTAAGTATGCATTTTGCTGCGTCAGAGTGTGTCGCATTGCGCCACCCGTAGTTTAAAAAAACACGGTACATATTGGTGCAGATATATCTGGTTGCTTTAAGACTGAAGATGATTTTTTAGATACGATAAACTCAGCAAATGACTCCGTGGAGGATTTGCCGGTGGAAGCTGAGAAAATTGATAGTGCGGGAGTCATTGTTTTTGCGTGCTTTGAGGCCATTTCAACAGTTGGGCTATTAACTTTAAATTGAATAACAGTTAACGTGCCTGTGTATGACCCGCTGTTCATCATCCTGCGATCCCGATAGGGACAAATGAAAAGGGATATGATGATTTGTATTTTCTGTGGTTCAGAGATGTTTCTTACAATTTAATAGTGCGCTTTGCGTAAAAAGTTGAACTGTTATTTGATTACTTACTTAGCCCCATATCCCATATTCAAACTGATTATTCGCTCATTTTTGCGTTTTTTAACTAACCCTTTGAAATCTCAATATTTACCAAATAGTGCATCAAACTGTGCATCAAAAATAAATGGAATTATATTTTAGTTATTATAAATCAATTGTTTAAACTTAAAGCGAATAATCATGCCAGAGTAGAGAGGGTTGTTTTTTTAAAGTCATATCATCTTATTTATAGTAACTGGTTTCAGGTTTGATTTGTTATCTGTTGAAAATTTGCTAATCGCAAACCGAGCAGTATCAGTTTATTTATGATTGTCTAAACCTGAAGATTAAAGTCAGATCGTATGTCAGCTTTAGGTGCAAAGCAAGTCGGGTATTTCTTCGTGAGAGTGTGATTTAAATCGGTTCATTTATATATTCACTTGTCACTATACTTAATCAAATAAACTTAAAAACAATCACGTGGTGTTTAGTTTTGTACGTGTATTCATCATTAGGTTAACTTGTTTTCACTTCTATATATAAATAATGATAAAAAATGTTTAATAAAAGTAAATTTAAGTGATGTAAAATGACGGAAAATGATATATAGTGATTAATAATTGATGATGTAATATTTGTTCAAGTGCTAAAGTTTAGAACTTATAAGGAATATGTATGAAAATAAAAACAATTGTAAGTGCAATATTATTGGCAGGTACTTTTTCGGGTCAGGTTCATGCGGTCGATACGGAAAACGCATTGGATAGAAAATATCAGTATGTAGGTCTGGGCGTTAGCCGGGTATCTGCGGACGATCTGGATTATTCAGTCAATAATATAGGCATAACTTTAAAAGCTTTATTAAATGAGAATTTGTATTATTCAGTCGCGCTTGACTCAATGGAAGATGATATGGCCGAAGATAATATCACTGTATCAACTTTAAAAGCTGCAATAGGGGCCAGATATTCAATGTCTGAATCTGCGGACGTATTTGCGCAAGCTGGCTGGACAGCCTCTTTGGTTGATGAGTTGGGCGGGGAGCAAGATGAGGTCACGTCTACTAATGTGGCTGTCGGTAGTCATTATTTAGTCTCTGAACACTTTGTTGCGGGTGTGAACTTAGGTTATGTCGTGCCTGAAAACGAAGAAAACTATGTATCTTGGGGTGTAGACGGTACTTTTTATATCAATGAGCAGTTTTCTTATACCATTGGTTATAATAAAGGCGATGACAGCAGCTCATATAACTTGATGTTGTCTCTGCACTACTAAAAATCTAAATTCGTGATTATTGAGCAACCTCTCACAATATAGCATTGTGAGAGGTTGTTTTTTATGAGTCGAGATATTCTGATATTGTTGCGTTTAATTTATCTTTTAGCAATTCACCTCGCCACCCTTTAGTGAGCTCCGGCTCTTCGTCCTGGCTCCAACTCGTCACCTTAAAGTGGTAACCTATAAATTGATTAATAGTGCGTTTCGAAGCCAATACTTCAACATTCAGGCTTTGAGCATCTGCAATTGACTGAATTTGACTTTTAAGGCTGGTATATAGCTTTTTATACTGAGGCAATTCAGCCACGCGCTTAATTTTGGCGGGGCAGTCTTGTGGCTGTAATTGTTTTCCTTTTTCGATACACTTTAATAATCGATGACCGTGGCGTTTTATTTCCTGAGGATGAATGCCGGGAATGTTGCTCATGCTTTTTATATTGCTTGGTCGGCGCTGAGCTAATAATAACAGGCTTCTTTCATGAACAACAAAATTAACTGCCAGATTTTTTTGCATGGCATACTCAAGGCGCCAGGCCATTAATTCGGCCAGTACGGCTAATTCTCTGGGTGCTAACTGCCAGGCTGACTTTACATCACGCCATGCATTTTTAGGATCCGTCGTTTTAAATTTTTTCTCAACGATATCAGTCACGTCTGCAAAAACAATCGGCAGCAGTTTATTGCCTGTCAGGCGTTGTAGTTGCTGCTCGTAAACATCGATTAAATATAAAACATCATCGGCTGCATACTTTAACTGTTCGTCTGACAAAGGTCGTTTTAACCAGTTTGTTCTGGCATGGCCTTTATCGAGTTGTACGCCAGTGTAACTTTCAACTAAAACGCCAAGCCCCATTGCGGTTTTACCGCTGATCAGGGCTTCTGCAATCTGAGTATCATAAAAACCCTTTGCTTTGGCATCAATTGCGACTTTTAAAACTTCGATATCTTCACTACAGGAATGGATTATTTTAACAATATCCGGTGATTCTATAATGCTTTTAAAACCCGCCCAATGATCGATTTTTAGCGGGTCAATCAGATAGATATTTTGGCCATCATAAATTTGAATAAGCCCGAGATCCGGGAAAAAATTACGTTCGCGTACAAATTCGGTGTCAATTGCAAAATATTCCAGTTTTTGCAAGCTAGTGACTAAACTGGCTAATGATTCGTTATTATCAATGATGGTAAACGGCATACTCACTCTCAATTTTGTTTAGTCTTTATCTGTCGCTTTTTTTAGTGCATCGAGCAGATTAGGTGGGATTTTATGAAATGTCAGCGTTTGTGATTGCGGATCAAACTGAATGTGCTCACCTAATAAGTCCCGGTTAAATGACAAACTCATACCGCCGCCTTGACCAAAAAACTTTTGCAGTGATTTTGAGGCGGATAAATATACAGGGCATTCATCACTAAAATCCTCATCCTGCGCTGCTAAATCGTAAAATCCTGATAATCCGGTTTTTTCTTCAATTTCTTCGGATAATTCTTTAACCTGAATAAACTCTCCAGATTGTGAGGCTGATTTCATAACATCAACGGAAATATCACGCACTGCTTTGGTTTTTTCAGGATCTGAATCTGTTTGCTCGATAAAATGTTCAACCGTATCAACCAACTTTTGAGTGGCTTGTTTGGCATCAAATTTTTCTTCTATTTCCAGAGCTAGCGCCATAAAGTCGCCAACTTTTCTGCCAACCCTGCCTTTAATGTAAGCTAATGCTTTGCTGGAATCCGGATTTACTTTTAATTCAGACAGATCAGCCTGTATGGCAAGCTGAATATTGGCAATATCCAGATATTGCGAGCGTTGAGGGTTAATTGCTTCACTCAGTTGAACTGAATCTTTTACACCTAACATGGCCGCGAGCATATAATCGGTCGCTAAATAATGGTAAAAGCCAATTACCAGAATACTTTCTGCCGGAATGGTTTCGGTATCCAGTTCAGCTAATATGCGTTTAGCGATACTATTGGCCAGTTCTGCCTGACTGACTTCTTGCTCCATTTTCTCTACAAATTGTGCATTTTGCGCAAACGCACAATATTGTTTCTGGCCTTTTTTAATAAAGGACTGATGGAGCTGCTCAGCGAGAAAGACTGCATTGTCACCTTCAACTAAACTGGATTCATCAAGCTGCAGAGAAACTTGCTCGTTTTCGATGATGTAACGGTTAAAATAAAGTTGTGCACTCGTGACAGACATATCAGTTTTATACTCTTTGGTGAATTTATGATCTGAAAAGGGGATAAGAATTTTATTTTGTTAAGAATTAAATCCCATTCTTAGCAGACTAAATGTTATAATTAAGCAAGCTTGTTAAGCAATAGCTTAAACAAAAATATCTTTGTTTAGCGCATTTTATATTCAATTTTAAACAGAAGAATTTTTATTATATGTCTCAAACCAGCAAATATTCTAACCAGGATCTGGATAAAGTAATCACCGCCATTAAAGTTGCAATTGAAGCTCAAAAAGCACCTGCAACCCTATCTATGATGGCGTTGGGCGAAACTTTGGCCGATATTATCAAACACAATTTTAAAGCCGAACAGCATCAGAGCATTGCTGCTCAATTTAGTAAAGCATTACAAGATAGCATCAAGGAATAAAATAATATATGCTGTTAAATAAGGCAAACCAGATTAAGTCCCAGCTTTATTCATGGGGGCATTGGTTTAGTATCAGTAATATGCTGATAGGCTTTTTTGTTGCAACTATCTACTGGTTTGCAGAACCCTTTCCAGAAAGCCTGTTGAGTCAGATTTATTTATTCGCTTATACCATTGGTCATACTGCATTTTTATTTTTTATCGGATATTTAATTTTTGTCTTTCCGGTGACCTTAATCAATCAACCCAAAATTGTTCGGCCATGGGCTGCACTCGTTGCTGCGATAGGGTTAAACCTATTGTTTATCGACTCATTGGTGTATTCGGTTTATGGCTATCATTTAAATCTGTTATCGCTCGATTACATTCAGAATGATTTTGGTTTATTAACGCAAAACCTACCAGCCGGTTTTAAAGCTGCTATTTTACTTTTGTTTCTCGCGACCTTTGCCATTGAAATTGTGTTAGCAAACGCGCTGTGGCGCAATTTAGAAAAATTCAGACGATCATTTATTAACTTAAAAGTGATACCTGTTGTTTTAATTTGCTTTATTTCTGGCCATTTAGCGCATATCTGGGCAGATTTAAATTTATATATCCAAATTACAAAACAGGACAATATGTTGCCTCTGTCACAACCCATGACAGCCAAAACCATATTAAGTCAGTCTGGTTTAGTTGATTTGGATGAGTATAAACAAAAAAAAGAGCTGACTTTTGATATTTCAAACCGAGTCGTTTCTGTACCCCAATACCAGTTCAGTTGTTTACCGCCGCTATCTAATTTAAATATTAAAGTCTTGTCGACTCACTCTGCTAATATCGAACAGCTGGTTGTCGCTAAACGGTCATCTGAGCCAACGATTGCGGTCGCAAAACATTGGTCTCCGGTATCCTCAGACAGTGCATTGTTTGAATTGTTAACGGGTGTACCGGCAATCTATCAGCAACAGGCTGAACATTTTAGTAGTGTTTTGGATACGGCTCTGATTACAACCAATGTTGGTTTTCGGGTCTCTCCGCTTAATTTGGCACAAAAACTTGATTTAGGTCAGTATCAGGCGCAAAAGCGAATCAGCGATGATAATTTATCGTTTGAATATAAAGATCTTAATAATCCCGCTGAAGCGGCCAGGTGGCTCACCTATGCCAAGTTTGATAATCAGATTATTATTATTTTACCTAACGATGAACTGGCATATGGTCGTATTATGGTTAAAGGAGAGTTAGTTTCTTTACCTGAATACACCAGCAACTTTGATTTATTGCCCAGTATTCTGGAAGGCTGGTTAGCCTGTTCATTTTATGCCGACTATCATAAATTTGGTCACAATTTATTTTCTGTTCCCTATCAGGCGAGTTGGTTGGTAACAGCTGATAAAAGTAGTATTTTTGTTTGGTATGACAATACCAGCACCCGTATTTCAGGTGATGGTCAAATGCTGAGCACAAATATGGATACCGGGGAATTAGTTGATACACCTACTAATTCTACTTTAGTCAGGGCAATTAACTCTTTGAAGCGTCAATTGATTGATAAATAATCAAACAGACATGATTTAGTTCGCAATATTAATTATTTACTTGCATTAGCAGTGTATTTAATTAATATTGCTTCCCAGTCGGATTGTAGCGCAGCCTGGTAGCGCACTGTCATGGGGTGTCAGGGGTCGGAGGTTCGAATCCTCTCAATCCGACCAATTTTTCTTTCCCCGTTTCATCTATTTTATCAAACCTATCTTTCTAATTTACTGCAGTTGCATATAAGAATACTTGAAGTAAAAAATTAAATTTTTTAAGCTGGCTTTAACACTAACGCTTACCCAGATTAATCTATGGTCCAATATACAAATTTTTTAACTATCCAGACATTCTTGTGTATCTAATCGCTGATTATTCGTCAGGAGAATAAGGTAGGGAAGCGGGAAATTGATGTGTTGAGCAAATTTAATTATGTACAACTGAGGTTAATTAAACACATTGTCCAGTTTGTTTTAGTTTAACAATTCGGTACCGGATTGAAGCCATCTCCTAAATTAATTGCTATTTCATTTTAGACATGACTGTCAACCGACACTTGTTAACTAAAATCCAGAAATAGATAAACGTCTGTTAATTGGTTAACGCATTTTGTATAACTCAATTCAGTTTTGTTAATTTATATTTAAACCCTTGTTTTACAATGGTTTAAAATAAAAAAATATTTAAAAGTATTACTTTATTTTGCTGTCATTAGCACTCAGGAAGGTTTAAAATACTGCACCATAAATCATTGCTGATCATATTAGGTTTAGCTGTTTAGCAATGCATACAAAATTTTCTTATTTTATTCAAAATTAACTGGTAGTAGATTTTAAATGACAAAATTAGTGTTAAGTATTTTAGTGTTTGTAAGTTTTGTATTTAGCAGTGTTTCTATTAGCATGCCGGCATTTGAGCAGCCAAAAGCATCTGCCGATAAAGCAGTAGACAATAGCGCCAAACACGAGCGCTTATTAACGTCTGTAGCGCCTAATATGGCACATAATGAATTGCCTATGGTGTTACCAAGCATGTACTAATGAGTTTTGCTTAACGCACTGCTACGAATAACAAAACCGGCTTTATACAGCCGGTTTTTTTGTACCCGATGCGCGATCATTTTAGTGATCTAAAGATGGTTATTTAGTTGACCTTGAATCTAAAATGCAATAAATTAACTGTTGTTATATACAGTTGGTTTTAAATCTTGCTTTATTCAGGTCGGAAAATAATACATGTTGATATGGACTGCTTTTTTGCAGCCGTCGAAATGCGTGAAAACCCTGAATTGCAACATGTACCGCTCGCTGTCGGCGGCTCAAGCGACAGGCGAGGGGTGATCTCAACTTGTAATTATATCGCCAGACAATATGGTATCCACTCAGCAATGCCGTCTGCGCGCGCCGTAAAACTCTGCCCGGATTTAGTTCTGGTCAGGGGAAATATGGAACTTTACAAGCAGGTTTCACAACAGATACGTCAAATTTTTCTCCGTTACAGCCCGTTAATCGAACCATTATCTCTTGATGAAGCTTATATCGATGTAACCGACAGTCAATTGTTTGATGGGAGCGCAACGCTAATTGCTCAGGCAATTAGACGTGATATTCAGGCGGAAACGGGTTTAACCGCATCAGCCGGTGTCGCACCCAATAAATTTTTAGCTAAAATTGCCAGTGATGAAAACAAGCCGGATGGCTTGTTTGTGATCCGCCCGAATCAGGTTGAGTCTTTTGTCAGTCAGTTGGACTTAAAAAAAATTCCCGGAGTTGGAAAAGCGACGCTTGAAAAGCTCAATCGTTTAAACCTGTTTACCACAGCTGATATTCGCAATTGCAATCAGGCTCAGTTGAATCAGCAATTTGGTAAATTTGCCAGTGTTCTGTTAGAGCGAGTACAGGGCATTGATAACCGCGAAGTTAAAACCGAAAGAATCAGAAAATCAATTGGCGTGGAGCATACGTACGCTGAAGATTTAAGTTGTTTTGATGAGAGCTGTCAGCCATTGAAAAAACTATTTGATGAACTGCTAGTGCGGATCAAACGGTCAGGTAAATCAACTGAAATAAATAAATTGTCAGTCAAACTTAAATTTAATGACTTTCAACAGACGACACTCGAAAGCAGCCAATTTCAGGGTGAAGATTCAGTTAAACTGGAAAACTTTTCTTATCTTATTGAACAAGCCTGGTTAAGAGCAAACGGACGAAGTGTACGCCTAATAGGACTGTCTGTTGGCCTGTCTGGTAAACCTAGCTACACATCAGTTAGTGGAAGTCAATTAAGTTTTGGTTTTTAATTAAATTTAATTTAAAAAGGACCGACCAGTTCTCAAATTTAGTGGTATATTAAGGGGCAGTTAAGAAATATGTAGTTTAACAACGCACAAGGAATCTCAAATGAAGTATATAAAAACAACAATTGCAGCAGCTGTTATCGCAGGATTAACAGGATGTGGTGGCGGAGGTAGCTCCGATAATAGCGACAATGATGGTAATGGTGGCGGCAACCAAACTGGCGGTGAAATTATCATTTCTGGTACGGTTACAAAAGGCACTTTAAAGCAAGCGGATGTCGTTGCCTTTAAACTCGTTGACAGCAATTGGGTTGTGATTCCTGATGTCGAAATTGAATCCGAAACCGGAATGATCACGGATAACAAAGGTTTTTATAGTTTTGATGTTATTAATTATTCAGGGCCGGTCAAAGTTGAACTGCAAACAAATGAAAATACCAAAATGGTTTGTGATGCGGTTGACGGTTGTGGTGAAGTGCCTTTTGGCAGTGATATCGATTTAGGGGTGGTTGCGCCTGATTTTACGTTATCATCAGTATCCTCGATAGATGATTCAGACGAACAAATTACCTTAAACGTATCTGCATTAACCCATATCGCCAGCGAATTAATGGCCGGTGATTTAGGGTCTCTTAATCCACAAAGTATCCAGCAACAAAATTCAAAAATTGCCAATGCATTCGGTGTAGAAGGTGATATTACAACACTCACGTCTACCAACTTTATCTCAGACTCAGGCGATGCATCGGTTGATGCTGATATCGTAAAAGACGCCGCTAAAAATAGTCAAGCTGAATTAAAATATGCGCTTGTCAATGCCGGTATCGCCAATGCTTTATTTAAAAATGCGACCACTAAAACTATTACCCAGTTATTGAACGAAGCAACCCAGGATATTGTTGCCGCAGGTGGTAGTGTTGCGGTTAATGCGATTGATAACAATGACACCTTTGAGCTGACCACTAATGAAGTCCTGGAGTCGGCAACCAAAACTTCAACCGACAGATTACAACCCGTTGTGGCAGATGATGCTGACGCAACCGGTAGTTTAAGTGTTATTGAAACAGAAGTGACTAATGACAAAGTTGAAAAGGAACAAGACGCCGGCGAAGACGGGCGATTTGATCCAGATTCAACAAATGAACCGGTTGCAGCGACACCGATTGAAAAATCAAAAGCCATGGTTAACGATGCCCGTTTATTTACACAGCTCTTAGGGATGCAAGAAAGCGCTACTGAAACAGCCGGTTTTGTGCCACAGGTTGAAGCTTATGAAACGCTATTACTGAGCGCAAATGAGATGATAGATACGGAATCTAAAACCTTTGCACTACTTGGTGATATTGAAACCGTATTATCTCTTATCAACGCAGTTGATGGAGATGCAATTGAAGACGGCAGCATAACTTCAAAAACTTACAATGTTTCTGATTTTAATAGTGGTTTAAGTGGGGAAATTGAGTTTAGTGCTGAAACTATGTCATTCAGTATTATTAATGTGGCACCGGTAACGCCTGTTACTGGTACAACTGGCGGGGCTTTAAGAGCAGATGCTTCTGAATTTACCGCTAAAGCGAATTTAGTCGCAAAAATTAATGGGTTTGAAGCCGACGACAGCGGTCAGGCGTTCAGCTTAGCGCTAAGTGGAAGCGTGAGCAGTCAAAATGCATTAATTAAGGTTGGTAGCGAAACTCAAGACAGCGTCATTCAGGTGAAAACTAAAAAACAAGTGACGCTTGATGACTTAGCTAATGATGTCGATCTGGATTATCAAGTAGAAGAAATCAGTGTCGATTTATTTGTTGAGATTGAACAAGCTGAAACGACTACCGTGACTAACCCGATTGCATTTAGTGGCAAGTTAAAAACCACTCTGGTTCCGCAAATACAATATAAAATGAAAGAAGGTTGGGATGAGCAAACCTTCTATTATGTTTCAAATGAAGAGCTTGTCTTACCTGAAAACATAACTCTAACTGGTGAATTTTCTGCTTTGGGCGGCCAAGCCATTTCAGCCAATTTGACGGTTAACAGTAATAATGCTCGTGAATTTGAGTCCGACGGGTTTGAAGGATTTGGTGAAGAAGTTGAAAATATCGGAACCGTAACAGTTGGAGCCGATCAAAAATCAATTGAGTTTAGCTTACCGACTGGAACAGATGTTATTTCACTATCCGGCACTTACGAGGGGGATGCTTCAAACTGGTTAAGCCAATTTGTAGTGACTCATGCAGACAACTCAGAAACTTTAGAGTATGAATCTTTCTCTGAGGTGCTGTTAGATGACAATCGAACTCGTTATGTATATACCTATGTTGAAGATGAAGCTGGAGACGACTTTGTTTGGGCAGAACAATTCGTTGTTGAACCTGTCGGCGACTATTTTGAAGTGTATGTGGTTCGGGATATAGAAGTTGATGGTACCGATTATTTGGGTGAGGGCGGCCTGTTAAAGGATGTTAATGGAAATACTCTTATGCTCAACGGAGATTATTGGTTGTCCTCGACATTTGCTTCTTTTGATGATTTTGTGATGTACTCAAACTGGACTGAAGAGTTGCTTAGCTTTGGTGATCCAAGAGACATTAGTAATATGGCAGACTTAGTATCACGTGCTCAGGCAAATCACCCAGAATACTTTTTCTTTGATCTAGAAAATATAGGTAAAGTTCAGCTTAAACCAATTGATTATGCTCCGGGCTTAAGCGCTAACTTGAATGCTTATGTATTGAATGGGTTGGTAGAAAATGAAGTTAATGTCTCTGTTAACCCAGAACTAACACAGCTTAATATTGAGTTTTTGCAAGCTATGGAGTCGATTCAGTTTAATCTGGACGCTGAATCTGAAACTGAATTCACACTAAGCCAGACTGTAAACGTAAATGATTATGGAGAGGGTTACACGGCTATAATGACTATTCAGGTTAGCAGTGAAGTGGTAAATGGCATTTCAGATGCTGAGCAATTCAACTTTATGCACAGCTATCAGGACGATTATGATGGCAATTTTAAATATTCTCATGCTAAGCGCACGACTATTATACCTTTAGATACAGATGGTTCAGCCGATCAGTTAGCAGATGAATATCAGGTGATAGAGGAACTATGTTACGGAAATAGTAGCGTTGTTGAAAATTTAGATAATTGTGATTGGGAATATGCCTACTCAGAAACGGGTTACACAGTCAACAGGCCAACAGTACTGAGCGAATATACTGAAGGCGTAAGTGATATTATCGAAGCTTTGTCGAAATATCATGGGTATTTAAATAATCCAGGTAATGGGTTAACGGCATATGTCGAAGAGCTGGGCGTAGTAGCTTCAGAAAACTTTGAGCTTGAAACTTTAAGAAGCCAAAGAGCCTTAATATTAGATGCTAATTTGATATATCCGTATGAAACTACCGCTTTTGAGAGTGAATCAAACTTTATCAACCTGGCAGCTACTTTATCGTTAAATTTAACCCTAGATGACTATGATGTAAATGTCTCTTTATCCGGCACTCGTAACGGGTTCGAGTCAGGTGTATTTAATCTGGGATTAAACTATGAACTGGCCGATGATAAAGGCATTCGTGATCTTCAAATCATGCTCGATGCTTCACAGTTAAATGAAGATGAAGAACCTGCAGGTGCGACACTGACTAACTCTGCTGGTGTTAAACTGGTATTGACCACACCAACAATGGCTGCGAAAACTCAGGCTGCAACAGATAATACAGATTTAAGCATTGGTATTATTACTGTTGATGATGTAATCACGGGTGAAGTATTTTATCGTCCGGCAAATGGTCTGTATTCGGTGAAATATTCAGATGATAGTATCGAATCTTTAAACTAATTTAAGCTTAGGTTTGAAAATAAAATGCCAGCTTTGCTGGCATTTTTTATGGGTGACATTTAAGGCGATTTAAAACAGAAATGACTTTGAAAAAAATACTTATTTTAGCTGCTTTAACAAGTTGTACGTTATCTGCTAATGCACAATCAAAATTTGGCTTAATGGTATCTTCAAACTCTTTTTCAAATGCTTTACCAATTAAAGAGTTAGTTGAAGATGAATGGAAAAGTGGGCCAGAAAAAGATTCTGATTTGGCTTATACAACCAATGTGGCTGGCTTTGAATATCAGTATAATAATTGGTATTTTTCGGCTACAAAAAGGCTTGATTTGATCGCTGATACTAACCCAGATACAGTATTCGCTTTATATCAGGATAAACTGGATCTGGGTTTTAGCGCTGACAAAACTTATCAGCTCGATATCAATTTAAAGCAGATTGAAGCCAGTCAATTATCTGCTGGCTACCAGTATCAAATCGACAATTTAACCTTACTGACTCTTGTTTCGTATATTCAGTTCGAAACTATGCGTGAAAGTAATTTGGCTGGAGAGGTATCCATTAATGACGAGCAAGCTTTTTTAGGAAAGGTCTCTTTTACCGAATACTATACCGATAAAAATTTGTTAAAACGCCCTTATAAAGGATGGAACCAGCAAGGTAAGGGGGCTAGCTTAAGTTTTAAATTAAATTACCAAAAAGACCAGTTTAACTTTCAATTAAATGTGTGGGATTTGTTTAGTCATTTAAAAATAGATGAAACAGGTTATAGCGGTGGTACTTTTGATACACAAAGTCGTTACCGTCAAGAACTCGGTTTAAATAGCATTGGGCCTTTATTTACAGGTTGGGAAAGCGAGCTGGATGCTAAATTTAAACTTAATCGCCGACTGGAAGCGGGTTTAAATTATCAAACAGATAATTTAAACAATATAGAGCTTAACGCTGATTTTGAACATTTTGCAAATCATAACCGCATTTGGTTGGGGGCAACTAAACTGATAAATGAAGTGAAATATCAACTGATGTTTGACCCGATTAATTTAACGCCTCAGTTAGGGTTAAAGTCAAAATATGTTGATTTTAGTTTGGCACTGGATTCGCTCAATATTAATAAAGCGAAGCAAATAAAGCTTAATTTAAATTTATTTTATACTTGGTAGCTTAAATTGAAAATAAGTTTAGGGGCTATGTGTTACTCCAGGGTAAAATTATACTTGAATGAATTTTAAACAAACATTAAAAATAGAGCTTTAATTTTCGCAAAAATGCTGCAAGCACTTCCCTGTGAGCGTGGATTTTTCGTGCTAAAAAATACATTTTGGCTGCATGGATGCAGTTACTTAGGATTTGTCTGGAACAAAATCCTGTGCTCTAAATAGTGTGAATCAGTCTAATGATTGAACCTAGAAAAAGTATGATCTTGCCCTGTGTGTTACTCACTAAACAATAAAGCTTAGCCTATGTCTGGTTAAGCTTTTTTCGAGAAGCTGTTGTGGTTTTTAGTTTTAATAAGACCAGCGTAAACCCAGTGTGACAGCATTATTATAAAAGTTAACTTCTGGTACGCTCACACTGTTACCATTGCCTGTATCTTCTTTGACAACATCACGATATTTGTAGTACGACGTAAAAGTTGCGAGTAAACCCAAGTTATCAAATAACTGATAACGTAAACCTAGTTTACCTATTAGGCTATAACCACCAAAAAACTCGTTTAAGGTTTCACCTTCAATCGTGGTATTTTGGGTAATACTGTAAATTGGAATCCCCATTTCAATACCTGTGTACCAGGTCCAGTCACCTCTGGCTGGTAATTCATTGGGTTCATAACGGTAGCCAATTAAACCAATAAATTCATCCTGAATTTCAGAAATGGCAATATTTGATTTGTACTGTTCTGAAATATCACCGTTAGGCAGTACAAAAGGCGCATTGCCATCGGCTGCAAGTTGGGCATTAAAGTTATCCGCACCAGGTTGTACAAACTCAAAATGTGAACGGATAAAACTTAGCGAGCTCAATCTGAAACCTGAAATGATTCTGTGTTTTTCGGTGTATTTATAACTAATTCTAAAGGCGAGTTCATTATGATTAATTTTAAAATCGTTTTGTTGGATTGCAGCAAACTCACCTAAAGACCAGGTTTCTGTTTGAATGCTTGGCGCAAGTGATGCAAAACCATCTAAATACAAGCCAAATTCATCATTAATTGCGACATAAGCCGAGTTTCGGGTTGTCACATTGTAGACATTGATGTCTTGTTTTAGACGGCCATAACCAGCTAAATTATTCAATTTTTCAGAATAATTAATAGTTTCAATACCTAATTCAATATCACTGAAAGATTTTAATTTTGTTTGTGCCAAACAACTGCCACTAACTAAAATGCCGGCAATTAAGCCTGCTAATTTTAACTTATGAATCATCTATATGCCTGTTTGTATGTAAATGTGCGGAAGGTGCAGAGAAGTCTTTGTCTCTGTTATTGTTTTTAGTGAAAACTTACAAAAATTAAGCTTTCAACTTAAATCATATAATAAGTTAAAATTTTAATAAAGTTTTATAAGGGGCAATTGTTGCGAACGAGTCATTACTCGTAATTTAGAAAGGATGAATTGTCAAAGTCGGGTGATTGCTAGATCACCCGAGCGAAAGATAATAGCGACAAGTTTAGGATGAAGGTACAGATGAGTTAGTCGACCCACATTTTTTGAGTGAATTTAATATTTTCAACGCGCCCAGATTCCGGATCGGTCAGGGTGACATAAATATTAAAAGTTTCCTGGTTCGCGTGTGGTAATTCTGCTAAATAATAGACGGCATTGCCTTCGTCAACTTCCTTAAAGCTAAGAGTTTTACGCTGACCAACCAGATTCTGTGCATAACCGCTTAACACAAGTTTAATCGGCTGTTTTGGCGTAACACTCAAATCCAGTATGCTGATATTGATCAGACCTAAGGTATCTCGGCGATTTACGCCAACCGCTTTAGCTACGTTTGCCTGAATAAAAGTGGACGGAAATGCAATATGATGTATTTCCCAATTGGATTTTACGGTTTGATGAGATGAGTCCTGAGATTGGCTTGCCGCAGTAAAACTGACCATTAAAACCAAACTCAACAAAATACTTTTTATTAGGTATTTCATGATGATTCCCCGAATAGGATGCTTATTACAAAGTGTAGTGCGATCTTTTAATAAAGTTTGAATTCTTAGCTCAGCTTATTTTGACCTGTCTATCGTTTTTGGCTTTAATAATTGACACACAGAGGTTAAAGCGTGGGCCATTACAAGCATTTTTCACCCGTTTTTAAAGGCCATTGAATGCATTAAAACGATTTTGAGCCGGATTCTCAGGTCCGGCCCAGCAAGTATTTTTTAAAAGCCGGAGAAAAAATCACCTAATAAGATTTTTAAAAACTGAATTGCAATAATGGCAATCAGAACCGATAAATCTAATCCACCCATGGGCGGTAAAATGTTTCGAATTGGACGCAGAAAAGGCTCTGTCAGTTGATAAAGGATGTATTCAGCCGGATTGTTACCTTGACTAAACCAGCTTAAAATGGCGCGGATAATCAATATCCAGAATGCAAGCTGTAGAAACTCGCTGATAACAGAATAAACCGAGGCGATAATCAGAGAAACCGGGTTAAACGCCCCCATATCATTGATTGTCATCAACAGGAGTATTTTGACAAAAGGGACCAGCAAAGCTAATACCAAGGCAGCAATATTCCATTTACCTCTTGAGGGCAGGAATAATTGAAATGGTTTAATTAAAGGATTCGTTGCTTTTACAACAAACTGGCAAAGTGGGTTATAAAAATCAGCACTGACTGCCTGCATCCAAAATCTTAGTACAACAACCATGAGTAACAGATCAAAACAGATCTGAATTAAAAAGTTAAGTGCATTCATAACAGGGTCCGTTATTTATTTAATTTAAAACAGTTTAGCCATTTCTTCAGAGCGGGCAATTGCGGCTTTCATCGCTTTTTGAATTGTGCCGTGCAAATCTGACTGGTTAAAGCTTTCTATTGCAGCCGCTGTCGTACCGCCTTTAGAGGTGACCTGTGCGCGCAAAGTTGCAATATCGACATCATTTTCTTTGACCATTTGTGCGCTACCTAATGCAACCTGTTGAACAATAGCTTTAGCTTCAGCTTCACTGAAACCTAAATTAATTGCTTCTTTGATCATGCCTTCCATAAACAGGAAAAAATAAGCAGGTGCACTGCCAGCCAACGCAATAATATGGTCTATCCCGGATTCTGCTGCCACCCAGGTTGTTTTACCTACAGCAGACATAATTTGATCTGCAAATTCTATATCGGCCTTTTTAACATTATCAGGTGCATACATACCTGTCATGCCCAATCCTAATAAACTGGGTGTATTCGGCATGGTTCTGATTAATGAATATGCACCGCCTAGCATTGCCTGAATTCGAGCAACCGGCAGACCCGCTGCAATTGAGATAAATAACTTATTTGATTTTTCTTCGTCAGTGAGTTCAAGCTGGCTAATCATCTCATTCATCAACTGAGGTTTTACGGCAAGGACGATGACCTCTGCTGCACGGGCAACTTGAGTATTATCCTGGCTGGTATTGATATCAAATTGAGTTTGCAGTGCATCTAGTTTAGGTTTCGATGGATTACTCGCATAGACCAGTGCATTCGGATATCCGTTTTTGATTAAACCTGAGATAATGCTTGAACTCATGTTTCCTGCACCAATAAAGGCAATACTTCTGTTTTGCATAAAATTCTTTTCCGGTTAATTGTTATGATTGGGTTTAGCGGCTCTGGCTCCAAAAATCGCGGTTCCGATTCTGACCATAGTACTGCCATGTTCGATGGCGACCGCCATATCATTTGTCATACCCATAGAAAGCGTGTCTAGCTGAGGATATTTTGCCTGTAACTGATTAAATATTTGCTGCATACGGGCAAAACTGTGTTTTTGTTTTTCAGTATCTGACGTATTTTCCGGGATAGCCATTAGGCCTCGCAGGCTTAGATTAGGTAACTGAGTCACGTAGTCGGCGAGGTCAAAGATGGCTTTTTCATCTGTACCCGACTTAGTGTCTTCAGCTGAAATATTTAATTGTAGGCAAACATTGAGCGGCGCTAAACCCTCAGGGCGTTGCTCACTGAGGCGTTTGGCTATTTTTTCGCGATCAACGCTTTGCACCCAGTCAAAATGCGCAGCAATGAGTTTCGTTTTGTTGGATTGGATGGGTCCGATAAAGTGCCATTCAATATCCGGGTAACCCGCCAGTTTCTGAATCTTTTCGACTGCTTCCTGCACATAATTTTCACCAAAACTTTTTTGTCCGGCCTGGTAGGCTTCTAAAACGGATGCAACCGGTTTAGTTTTGCTGACAGCCAATAACTGGGTACGTTGAGAAGTTGATTGATTTAATTGTTGAATTTGCGCTTGAATCTGCTCAAGCTGGTGAGTTATTTCAGACATAATTCGCTAATGATGACCTTGTTACGCTGCACTATACTAATCTTAAACAGACAGGATTTATCAGTAGTTAATAGGGATTAGCGAGCGAAAAACAAGGTTTGTTGAACAATTATTTTTCAACAAACCTTGTTTGAATATGAGTGAGTTTATGCCAGCTTTGACTGAATAAACTCTATGACATCGTCGATAGCGATAGTTTGCTTTTCGCCGGTTTGTCGGTTTTTATACTCAACCAAACCTTCATCCAGATTTCGCTCACCGATGACAATCACATGAGGTACGCCGATTAATTCCATATCAGCAAACATGACACCCGGGCGTTCTTTTCTGTCATCAAAAATGACATCGGCGCCAGCGGCCTGCAAATCATCATAAAGTTTGTTGGCAACATCTGGTATTCGATGCGATTTGTGCATATTCATAGGTAATACACATACCTGGAACGGTGCAATGTTAGTCGGCCATTTAATACCGAATTTATCATGGTTTTGTTCAATGGCGGCTGCAACGATTCGTGATACACCGATACCATAACAACCCATGGTTAAAATTTCATGTTTGCCAGACTCAGTTAGCACGCCGGCTTTCATCGCTTCGCTATAGTTTTTACCTAACTGGAAGATATGGCCAACTTCAATACCCCGTTTAATACTGAGTTTACCCTGACCACAAGGACTCGGATCGCCTTCAACCACATTGCGAATATCCGTTACCTGGTAATTTTCAATATCTCTGTCCCAGTTAACACCGGTTAGATGGTAACCATCTTCATTGGCACCACAAACAAAATCAGCCAGATGTGCAGCGCTGTGATCAACAACAACAGGTATAGATAAACCAACCGGGCCGATAGAGCCAGCGCTACAATTTGCAGCCTCTTTAATTTGCTCATCTGTTGCAAAAGTCAACGGAGCAAATACCTGCTCTAATTTTTCGGCTTTTACTTCATTAATTTCATGGTCACCACGCACCACTAATGCAAGGATACCTGAAGCTTCGCCTTCTTCATTACAACCCTGAACCAGCAAAGTTTTAACAGTCTGGTCGGCATCAACTTCAAGCAATTGAGATATTTCTTCAATTGAATGTGCATTAGGCGTCGCAATTTTATCCATAATAACAGCAGCAGGCGGGCGTTCGCCTTGAGGTGGCAGGGCTTCTGCTTTTTCAATATTAGCCGCATAATCGCTTTGATCACTAAATACGATGGCATCTTCGCCGGATTCAGCCAATACATGGAATTCATGTGAGGTGCTGCCGCCAATTGAGCCTGTATCTGCTAACACAGGTCGGTATTCTAATCCTAATCGATCAAATACATTGCAATACGCCTGATGCATTTTTTCATAGGTTTTTTGCAGACAATCTTCGGTTAAGTGGAAAGAATAAGCATCTTTCATTAAAAATTCGCGTGCGCGCATGACACCAAAACGAGGACGTACTTCGTCACGGAATTTAGTTTGTACTTGATATAAGTTAACCGGCAACTGTTTATAACTGCTGATTTCTTTACGGACTAACTCAGTTATCACTTCTTCGTGAGTCGGGCCTAACAAAAACGGGCGCTCATGACGGTCTTTTATTCTCAAAAGTTCAGGGCCGAACTTATCCCAACGACCGGATTCTTCCCATAAATCGGCGGGTTGAACAACCGGCATTAATACTTCAATAGCACCGGCTTTATTCATTTCTTCACGCACAATGTTTTCTACTTTGCGCAAAACTTTTAAGCCTGACGGTAACCAGGTATACAAACCTGATGCGAGTTTGCGGATCATACCCGCACGTAACATAAGTTGATGACTGATAACTTCAGCATCTGACGGTGTTTCTTTTAACGTGGATAACAGATATTGAGTAGTGCGCATTGCGGCAAAATTTCCGTAAAGTTAGTCAATAATAGAGTAAGTAATAGGGCGCATTGTAGCAGCTAAACGACTGCTATCAATGCCGTTTTATTTTTTTAATTGGCTTTATTTGTCATCTAAATAAGCTTCGTCATAAAATGTTCTGACCCAATGTGGCAGATAAATAATGCCAATTGACATAGACATGCCATTGAGCATTGCCTCAGGGAAAGCTAATAACACCAATAATATTAGATAGTTGTCAAATACAAGATCCCAACTATAAAGGCCGGATAGCATATAAAACACAGCCATCAGTACCATTTTACAGCCAATTGAGATAGCGCCGCTGAAAAAGCCACAGACAAAAATATAGACAAATACATTGCGTGGCAATTTATGAAATGCAGCGACATAAATCAGATATGTAACCATAACAGGGACAAATACCCCGCTGATGTAATGGATTGCATACCAGTGCCAATTTTCTTCGAGATAAACAAAGTTACCCAAAAGCGCAAACAAGCCTGCAAACAAAGCCAGTCTTGGGCCTAAATATAAGGTGCAGGCTGATAACCAGACAAAATGAACATTAAGTCCGGGGTAAGCATGCGTTTGAATAGACCAGAGAAAAAATAACAGTGCAGTAAAACCAAAAAACAAATGTTGGGTGTGTTTTTTGGTAATCAATAAAGCCAGTGTTTGTTTATCAAAACTAAAATAGAGAATAACGGCTAAACAAATAAAACTTAATATAAAAAGCACATTCTGACCTATTTAATGAGGCGTTATTTAAAAGTGGTCCAAACTGGCGCGTGATCAGAAGGTTTTTCAATCCCTCTTAATTCGTAATCTACATCGCTTTCCACCGTGCGTTCTGCAAGCTTTGGTGTTGCCAGAATTAAATCAATCCGTAAGCCTCGATTATCATCAAAGCCTTTTGAGCGGTAATCAAACCAGCTGTACTTTTCATTTTCATCAGGATGTAGCTGCCTGAATGTATCAACAAATCCCCAGGCTAACAGCTTATTTAACCAGGCTCTTTCCTCCGGTAAAAATGAGCATTTACCGGTTCTTAACCAGCGTTTGGCATTATGTTCGCCAATACCTATATCTGAATCAGTATGTGAAATATTCATATCGCCGATAATGGCAATGGCTTGTTCCTGATTAAAATGCTGCTCAAGCTCAGTATTTAAATCTTTATAGAATTTATCTTTTGCCGGGAACTTGACCGGATGCTCGCGGTTTTCACCCTGAGGGAAGTAACCATTGAAGACGGTAACAGGCGTACCGTTTTCGTCTTCATAGGTCGCAATAATCATTCTGCGCTGTGCATCTTCATCATCGGTTTTAAAGCCTTTCTGGACAAAGGTCGGGGCTTTTTTAGACATAAGTGCGACACCATAGTGTGCTTTTTGTCCGTGAAACTCAACGTGGTAGCCCATTTCTTCAATAGCAGCCAGTGGGAATGCTTCATCATGTACCTTTATTTCCTGTAAACCAATCACATCCGGACTGTGTTTATCAATAAGGGCTTGTAACTGATGCAGACGGGCACGTAGGCCATTTATATTAAAAGATACAATTTTCATTATTTAAATTTGCTTTTTACATTCATTAAATGCCGCAAGTTTAGGGTTTTGTGTTGGCTTTCGCAAACACTGACAGTCCATTCAGACACTTTTTTGTCACTTTTTCGAATTTTTTTCAATTTCGCTATTGAAAAGCTTAAAAGGGGTCATACATAGGAATCAACGCTCGTTAGGCGTGAGCCATAACAGTTTAAGAAATTTTTTAATGCAGGGTTGAAATCACAGAATAATAACCCCATTAAAAATACAAGTTTTGTTTAATTAATTAGTTCGGAGATTTTCCAAATGGGCAAAATCATCGGTATTGACTTAGGTACTACCAATTCATGTGTTGCTGTATTAGACGGTGACAAAGCTAAAGTTATTGAAAATGCAGAGGGTGATCGCACAACCCCTTCCATTATCGCTTACACTGAAGACGGCGAAACACTCGTTGGTCAACCTGCAAAACGTCAGGCGGTTACCAACCCTCAAAATACATTATTCGCTATCAAGCGTTTAATCGGTCGTCGTTTTACAGATAAAGAAGTCACCCGTGACGTAGACATTATGCCATTTAAAATCACTCAAGCTGACAATGGCGATGCTTGGGTTGAAGTAAAAGGCGAAAAAATGGCGCCACCTCAAATCTCAGCTGAAGTTTTGAAAAAAATGAAAAAAACAGCTGAAGATTATTTAGGTGAAAAAGTGACAGGTGCTGTAATTACTGTACCAGCTTACTTTAATGATGCTCAACGTCAGGCAACTAAAGATGCGGGTCGTATCGCTGGTTTAGATGTTAAGCGAATTATCAACGAACCAACGGCTGCTGCATTAGCATACGGTATGGACAAAAAGTCTGGCGACAACGTGATTGCTGTTTATGACTTAGGTGGTGGTACGTTCGATATTTCAATTATTGAAATTGATGAAGTTGAAGGCGAGCACACTTTTGAAGTATTAGCGACAAATGGTGATACTCACTTAGGTGGTGAAGACTTTGATAACCGTTTAATTACTTATTTAGTAGACCAGTTTAAAGCAGACCAAGGCTTCGACTTACGTAAAGATCCATTAGCGATGCAACGTTTGAAAGAAGCAGCTGAAAAAGCAAAAATCGAATTATCTTCGGCGCAACAAACTGAAGTGAACTTGCCTTATATTACGGCTGACGCTTCTGGTCCTAAGCATTTAAATATTAAAGTAACACGTTCTAAATTAGAGTCTTTAGTTGAAGATATGGTTAAAGCAACTTTAGAACCGCTGAAAGTTGCATTAAAAGATGCTGATTTGTCTGTAAGTGACGTGAATGACGTTATCTTAGTGGGTGGTCAGACTCGTATGCCACTCGTTCAAAAAGCTGTTACAGAATTTTTCGGTAAAGAACCTCGTAAAGACGTTAACCCAGATGAAGCTGTCGCGGTAGGTGCTGCGGTTCAAGGTGGTGTTCTTTCTGGTGATGTAACAGACGTATTATTGTTAGACGTTACTCCATTGTCTTTAGGTATTGAGACTATGGGTGGTGTTATGACGGCCGTTATCGAGAAAAATACAACGATTCCGACGAAGAAATCGCAAACTTTCTCAACTGCAGATGATAACCAGTCCGCAGTAACTGTACATGTTATCCAGGGTGAGCGTAAGCAAGCCAGTGCAAACAAATCTTTAGGTCAGTTTAACCTTGAAGGTATTCGTCCGGCACCACGTGGTGTTCCTCAAATTGAAGTAACTTTCGATATTGATGCTGACGGTATCCTACACGTCTCGGCTAAAGATAAAGACACAGGCACAGAGCAGAAAATTACAATCAAAGCGTCTTCAGGTTTAAGTGATGATGAAGTCGAAAAAATGGTTCGTGATGCAGAAGCTAACGCTGAATCAGATAAAAAATTCGAAGAACTTGTTCAGGCGCGCAACCAAGCTGATGGCTTAGTTCATGCGACTAAAAAGCAAGTTGAAGAAGCGGGTAGTGAGTTACCGGCTAATGATAAAGAAGCGATTGAAGCCGCTATTGCTGAATTAGAAACAGCATTGAAAGGCTCTGACAAAGAAGAAATTGATGCTAAATCTCAGGCATTAATTCAAGCTTCTGCAAAATTAGCTGAAATTGCTCAAGCCAAAGCACAGGCTGAAGCGGGTGCTGCCGGTGGTGCAGAGCAAGCTTCTCCGGAACAAGGCGCTGACGATGTTGTTGACGCTGAGTTTGAAGAAGTAAACGACGATAAAAAATAATAGAAGTTTTGTGATTTTAAACTTCTAGTGCTTGCCAGTTACAACTGGCAAGCGGTCTGAGATTTATTAAACGGGTGCTTGCGCCCGTTTGACCGTTTTGCAGAAGGGTCTAACCTACAACTGAGCAAGATATATGTCGAAACGCGATTTTTACGAAGTACTAGGCGTAGATAAAGGCGCTAGTGAAAAAGAAATTAAAAAAGCTTATAAGCGCTTGGCGATGAAGTATCACCCGGATAGAGCCAAGGGTGATAAGTCGTTAGAAGAAAAATTCAGAGAAGTTCAGGATGCTTATGAAATATTAAGCGACGCCAATATGCGTGCCCGCTACGACCAATATGGTCATGCCGGTGTCGATCCGCAAATGGGCGGTGGCCATGGTGGCGCCGGTGCTCAGGATTTTTCAGATATTTTCGGAGATGTTTTTGGTGACATCTTTGGTGGCGGTGGTGGCCGTCGTCAGTCTCGTGCTCAACGCGGCGCAGATTTACGTTATAATTTAGATTTATCACTGGAAGAAGCGGTTCGTGGTAAAGAAGTTGAAATTAAAATTCCAACTGCAGTCGCTTGTGAACCTTGTGATGGTTCAGGTGCTAAGCCTGGCTCAAAACCTCAAACCTGTTCTACTTGTGGTGGTGCAGGACAAGTCCAGATGCGTCAGGGCTTTTTTGCGGTACAACAAACTTGTCCAACCTGTCATGGTCGTGGCCAAGTCATTTCAGATCCTTGTAAACACTGTCATGGTGAAGGACGCGTTCAAAAAACTAAAACCTTGTCTGTTAAAATTCCTGCGGGTGTTGATACTGGCGACAGAGTTCGTTTATCCGGCGAAGGTGAAGCAGGTGCACATGGTGCGCCGGCAGGCGACTTGTATGTTCAGGTTAATGTTCTTCAGCATCACATTTTTGAACGTGACGGGAATAACTTGTATTGTGAAGTTCCTATCGGGTTTACCACTGCAGCACTCGGTGGCGAAATTCAGGTTCCGACATTAGACGGAAAAGTTAAGCTTAAAATACCAGAAGAAACACAAACCGGACGTATGTTCAGAATGCGTGGTAAAGGGGTTAAATCAGTACGCAGCGGTGCTGTTGGTGATTTAATCTGTAAAGTGGTTGTGGAAACACCAGTTAGTTTAACTGATGCTCAAAAAGAACTTTTGCGTAACTTAGAAACCGAGATGGAAGGTGGCACAGCTCGTCACAGACCAAAAGAAACCGGTTTTTTTGATGGCGTAAAACGTTTTTTTGATGACTTACGCAGTTAATTGACTTTGTAACGAAATATAAAAAGGTTACACTAAAAGCTACCAATCGGTAGCTTTTTTTATGCATTGGATTCAGACGTATGAGCACACCAACTGCGTATAACGCCAACGTGTTGAATGGTTCATAACGGACATTTAAGCGTTAAAGTTTAGGTGCAGTATGATCCTGAAAACGTAATTTCAGGAAGTTGAATGGCTAAAGTTGTGCGTGATAGGTGTTCATACTCTGGTATAAATCAGGATTAATCAGGACGTTATAATGAAAAAACTTTTAGTCTTTATCTCAACCCTTTGTGTTGTTGTCGCCTGTGCCAAATCACCCACAGGGCGCAGTCAGTTTATTTTTGTTGATGGTGATACCATGGCAAAAATGGGCGTTGAAAGCTTTACTGCTATGAAAGAAGAAGAAAAAGTCTCTACGGATAAAAAAGTAAACGCTTATGTTGAGTGTGTAGCCGAACCCATTTTGAAAGTATTACCGGAAGGATGGCAAACGGACTGGGAAATCGTTGTATTTGACAGTGAGCAAGTGAATGCCTTTGCTTTACCGGGACGCAAAATTGGCGTGTATACAGGTATTTTAAATGTCGCAGAAAACCAAGACCAATTAGCGGCGATTATTGGGCATGAAGTCGGGCATGTGATTGCCAACCATAGTGGTGAGCGCGTATCGCAAAGTTCAGCTGCGAATTTGGCGATGCAGGGCGCTTCTGTATTATCGCAGGGCAGTGAGTATCAGCAAGCAATTATGACAGGTTTGGGCTTAGGCGCTCAGTTTGGTGTACTGTTACCATACAGTCGAACACATGAATCCGAAGCCGATATTATCGGATTAAAATATTTAATAGAAGCTGGTTTCAAAGCGGAAGAATCTATGGCTCTGTGGGAAAATATGAATAAGTTAGGTGGCGAGCGCCCGATGGAATTTATGTCGACTCACCCGGCACCAGAAACCCGTATTAATAATCTGGCCAAACATATTCAAAGCTATCGTAGTCAGGGTGTTAAAGCCAAGTTTTCAAGGCCCAACTGCAGTAAATCATAAGTGATGAGAAAAAAGTGGGATGCTTATAAAGCGGTTCGCCTGCTGACTTGGTCAATTGGTGGTACCGCTTTAGTGATATTTTATCTCTGGTTTGAATTTTTTACGCCTAAGGTTAATCAGGACAAGTCGGTGGATTTAGGATTTAATCCGTTAATTTGGGCTAAAGCGACGCAAGACTATTCAAATCAAAATCTGCGTCAGTCTATGTATTTGGATCTGGTACGCAATCATCTTAAAACAGGCATGATGCGATTTGAGATAGACAAAAAGCTAGGTGTGCCGGATTACACAGATAAAAATAAAAACTACTTTTATTTATTAAGTTATCAGTTAGCTGAATCAGAGTTTAATTATCTGGGTATACACTTTGATCGCAGTGATACTGTGACTATGTTTTATCATACGACCAAATCACACAAGCTCTAAAACCGTTAAGTACTTTACTAAATGGGCCGTATTATTAATAACGGAATAACGGCTTCAGTCAATTTTATCTTCAGCCGCTATTGCTTCAGACAGGTTCAGAGATTTTAACTGAACCTGATTTCGGCCCGACTTTTTCGCTTGATACAAGAGTCGATCTGTATATTCAATTAACCATTGTGACGATAGTTTAGTGTGTATCTGTGTTGTTACCGAAACCGCCCCTATGCTGACGGTTAAATAGTGATGAGGACTTTGTTTGTGCTCAATATTTAATGCTCGAATGTTATTTGCCAGGTTATCGAGCATCTCTTGAATGTTCATATCACCGTGAATGATAAGTGCAAATTCTTCCCCACCGTATCTGGCTGCTAATTCATAAGGGCGTCTGGCGACTTTTTGCAGTTGTTTAGCGACCTGAATTAAAGCTTCATCGCCTACCACATGGCCATATTCATCGTTAAATTTTTTAAATAAATCCACATCTATCATGGCAAGCGTTATTTGCACTGCTTCGCGCTGAGCTCTTCTGCAGGATAATAAAATGGCTTCATCAAAAGCACGCCTGTTACCAATCCCCGTAAGACCGTCCACTCTGGCTTCTCGGGCCAGCAATAATTCCGCATTTCTGCGTTTGGTAATATCAACCAGAGTCAGCACTATACCTTTGCTGACATCTTTGCTATCTAAAGCTTTAAACTGTGCAGAACACCAAAATAAATTGCCATTTTTATGTTTACACTCGCAATCCAGCATAAAGCTGCCTTGATCAAATAACTTTTCTCGTAACCACCTTAAATCGGCAAGAATGTCTTTTCCATCCAGGCTTAAAAATGTTTGCTTTTGGTGGATAATTTCCGACACTTTATAGCCGGTAATTTCTTCAAAACGTTTATTGCAATTGGTAACATTTGAACCTTTTATCAGCAAAATACCAATATAGGCATTGTTAAAAATGGCTTTTTGTTCCTGCAATGCCTGATCTAACGTTAAGGTTCTCTGAGTGATTTCATCTTCCAGCGATTCCAGATTATGCTGAATCGTTTTGCCCATTGAAATACAGCTTTGGGCCATTAAACCCATTTCATTTTTTTGTTGACTTATTTTTTCAAGAATTGGGTTTTGTGCTAAATGATAGTCACCCCGTTTAACCTGTTCACAAACCTGAGTAAAAATCCGCACCGGTTGATACACCCTTCGTTTCAATGAAAGGTACAAAAAGAGTGATGTAGCAAAGCTGACAATCAATAACCCGAGAAAAATCAGTAAAGAAAAGGAGAGGGTATTGTATGATGCATAAGGCGTGATACACACTAGCCAAAGTGGCAGTGAATTAAGCGGCAGGGCTGCTATAAAGGCGTCGTGTTTATCTGACTGAACACTGATTTCCACCTTGGACTGATTACTTGAATCTTGTGCTTGTGCAATGAGTCGATTCATATCCTGCATGCTAAAGTGATATTTAGCATCTATCAGGTCGTTTTGGTATACATGATCATGATTCAGTTCAGCTGCAACAAGATGGTAGTTTGCATAACGTGATGAACTACTCAGATGCATCAGTTCAAGCTGTTTAACAGAAAAATCCTGTGCAATTGTGAACCAATATCGATTGTCGATATAAATTGGCGTTCGCAAGCTGACGATCGCTTCTTTGGTGACTGTATCTGTGTATATTGCGGACCACTGGCTTTGATTGTTTTTCGCTGCCGAAGCGTCATTTTCAATGAACTTAGTCCGCATCAGTCGGGATACTTGTTCTGCGCTTGAGAGCTGAATCCCGGGCCAGCTAAATACAGAAAACTCATGATTGGCATAAATATATAAATTTAATGAGTTTGCTGTCATAAAATCACGATAACGGGTGACTAAATTTATTGCCGCTTCCAGTCGCTGGTTTTGCCAGCTGGTTTTATCTTCGACAAACCCAAATACAGTCAGTTGATTAATTTGATTGAGCTCGGTCTGATAAAGCAGGCGATTTTGGGAAATATCAAATAAGTTTATGTTTCTATTGCTCAAATCTGTATTTGGTGTTGCTTGAATATTTTGCTGCATCAGCATTTGCTGGTGCTGGAGCCTGTTAAAACTTTTATTAAGTTGTTCAACGCTTGCATGGGTAAAGTCCAAACTCACATTTTGTTTGTATTGAATAATGAGGAGATTCACCAGCCAGTAAGACAAGATTGCAATCAACAAGGCACCTGAGATTAAGCAAGATAATACGGAAAAAGTAATGCCTTGATTAAGCGACTTATAGCGATCGCTTTGGCCGGTTGGGCGTCGCCAAATAAAAGAAGATGGTAAATGATCTAAGGTCGCACTCTTAAATCGAGTCGGAAAATTGACTGCCATACAAAGCTCCTAGCGAGGCAAATGTCTTAACTACTGCTTTCAAAGTTAAAGAATTTAAGCCGCGAACAGCAAACAGAGACTTTGAAACCAATTCCTTTAGTATAGTCAAAAATATTAAACTTGAATGGTTTAACATAGGTAGTCAATGCTACGCTATTTATGCCGGAACAGAAGGTTTAATAAGTTATAGCATAGAAAAATGTGAACCATGCACGTTTTTATATTTGTAAACTGATATGCTAAATTGAAGAACTCTTCAAGATGGATAATTAGGAGATAAAAAATGTCCTTGATTACATTTTTAATTGTGGGTGCACTTGCGGGCTGGTTAGCCGGACAAATTACAAAAGGAAAAGGGTTTGGTGTACTTGGCAATATCGTAATCGGTATTGTCGGTTCAGTGATTGGTGGCTTTACGTTTGGTCTGCTGGGATTTTCGTCTCACAATTTATTAGGGTCAATTGTGATGGCAACCGTTGGGGCTATCATTTTACTTTATATTGTCAGGCTGGCTAAAAAATAGTGAGCTAGCCCAGGTTTTAATATTAAATAGCGTAAAGACAGGGCGATAAAGCCCTTGTCTTGAATTAACGATTCTTATTTTGAGATTCAAGCAGTTTTTCTATAGTCTGTTGCATGGTTTTTATATCCGCATGTAAAGCATCAATATTTTCTTTGGTCGCAACTTCCTGATTAGGTGAAGCTTGTGCTTTCATGTTTTTATGCTCTTCACTCATGACTTCAAGAATGGTGCCCACCATCATATTTAAGAAGATAAATGCGGTCAAAAAGATAAAGGTCAGATAATAAATCCAGCTTAAGTTATAGACGGCCATGGTTTCATACATAATGTCTGTCCAGTCTTCAAAAGTTGCAATCCTAAACAGGGTGAGCATTGAGATTGAAACATCTTGCCAGAGTTCGGGATTAATTTGGGCAAACAACATACTACCAACAGCTGCGTAGATATAAAAAATGACAAACATGAGCAGCGCAATATACCCCATTTGAGGAATTGCTTTGATTAAAGCATTCACTAACATTCTGAGTTCAGGGATCATAGAGACCAGACGCAATACTCTGAATATTCGAAGTAGCCGGGCAATAAATACCGTAGACCCTGCTGCCGGGTAAAGACTGCCAACCACTATGATAGTATCAAATATATTCCAGCCCTGTTTAAAGAAGTTTCTGAAGCTGTTCGTTGCGATGTAGCGAATAATCAACTCAATCATAAAAAACAAAGTGATGCCGCTATCAAGCCATTCTAACAAGGTTTCTATGGTTGGATTTAATGAATAAGTATGAGCACCAACGGTTAGTGCTGATATTACAATAACCGCAATAACAAATGACTGAAAATATTTACTTTGATCAATTTGTTTAAAGTTGGCCTGAAGCTGGGCAAGCATGCAATGTCCTCTGAAAAAAGCCTTGAAAAATCGTCGCAAATTATACGCTAAGCAAGTGGGTTTACCATCATTAGTTAGGGCCTGTTTATCTTTCGCGTTCATTTTTGCAGCAGTCCGTATGGTTTTTATACAAGGCAGAGCGATTGTAGTGTAGTTCGCTACATAAATGAGCGATAACGCAGTAGAAAGGCCTTACGGGCGCTGCCCTTTGGGTTCGTCCTGAGCGCTTCCAACTCTTTGTTGCTCGGTTTTTATATAGAATTACTATACTACAGCCCTCGCGCCGCGATTTGAAAGCGCTCAGTTAGAACAAAATTTGTACTCGAAAGATAAACAGGCCCTAGCCTGAGCTCATCGAAAAGCCAATATAATAGAGCATATTATTATTGTTAAGTTTCATTCTGATGTGCGCTATTTCAAAAACCAAAAAGATTGCAAAAATAAGGCTTAATCATTTTGTCATTTTAGATTGATAGTTTATGGCTGGAAATATGGCTATCCGCTTCTAGACTTAGGGAAAGGTTTATAAACGCATGGCGACGATGAGCGCAAAAAAGGTATGAGTTTGCAACAGGGTATAAAACCAGAACTGGTTTTCAAATTGCAGTCAGAGTTTCGCCAGTGCAGAGCACAAACACTGAATATCATTTCAGGTTTAACGGCTGAAGACATGATGATGCAATCTATGCCGGACGCGAGCCCGACAAAGTGGCACCTTGCACACACTACTTGGTTTTTTGAGCAATTTATTTTAGTTAATTATCTGGCTGACTATCAGCTTTTTGATACTCAGTTTAATTATTTATTTAATTCATATTATAACCAAATCGGTGAGCGGCATGTCAGAGCACAACGAAGCTTATTAAGTCGCCCGTCGCTTGAGCAAGTGCTGGAATACAGGCGATATGTTGAAAACAGGGTACAAGCCTTGTTTGAGCAAATTGTTAAGCTCGAAGAACATAAAGCACTTGATTCAATATTAAAATTAATAGAACTTGGCATACACCACGAGATGCAGCATCAGGAATTGATTTTAACCGATATTCTCCATGCTTTTTCACTGAATTCGGTCAATCCCAACCTTCTTGAAAACATACAGAAAGCCTTACAAGCGAGTACTCAGGTACCTGAAAGCGTAACTGGGGTAACCAATATAAACGCGGTCAAAACCCGTGATACTCAATATCTGTCATTTAATCCTGAACTGACTCTTTGCGGAGCCAACCCTAACAGTGGTTTTAGTTTTGATTGTGAACGACCCAGACATCAAGTTTTTATACAGCCTTTTAAGCTCGCTTGTCAGCCTGTGACGAACGCACAATGGATAGAGTTTATTGAAAATGCCGGTTATGACAATCCGGATCACTGGTTATCAGACGGCTGGTCGGCTTGTCAGGCTCAAAAGTGGCAGGCACCACTATACTGGCGAAAGCACAACCAAACATGGCATGAGTTTACGCTGGACGGTTTAAAGCCGCTTAATTTGAATGCGCCAGTCTGCCATATCAGTTATTTTGAAGCCGATGCGTTTGCCAGTTGGGCTGGCGCTCGCTTACCAACAGAGTTTGAGTGGGAAGCTGCCGCCGGTCATTATCCGATCGAAGGGCCGTTTTTAGAAACATTTTACTGGCAACCCCAACCCCTTCATTCCAGTCAATCAACCCAACATAAACTCAATGATCTCTATGGCAATATATGGCAGTGGACCTCAAGTGCTTTTTCTGCATATCCGGAATTTAAAAAATCCAGTGGTGCGGTGGGTGAATATAATGGCAAGTTTATGTCCGGGCAATACGTATTGCGGGGCGGTTCCTGTGTAACACCCGTTAATCAAATTAGAGCCAGTTACCGCAACTTTTTTTATCCGCAGCAACGCTGGCAGTTCAGTGGTCTCAGACTGGCAAAGGATTAAGGAAACTATAATGAAACAAAATACAGTAACCGTTGAAAAAGAAATGCTCAGTGATGATGAAATTGTGCAGTCGGACTGGGGCAGGTCAAATCCAATTCCTGCTAAATCAATTCAACCCCCTAAACTGAACCAGGCCGTCATCAATGACATTTTACAAACGCTGACTTTGCCGCAAAAAGAGCTCTGCGCTAAATATTTTTATGATAATGAAGGGTCAAACTTATTTGACCAAATCTGTCAGCAGCCTGAGTATTATCCGTACCGCGCTGAAGTTACCTTATTACCTCAAGTAGCACAGAAGTTGGCAGAGCGATTTAAAAAATCGATAGATTTGGTCGAATTTGGTGCGGGCTCACTGATTAAAGTAAAGCATCTGTTAGATCATTTACCCAACGTCAGTTGTTATTATCCGGTTGATATTGCCGCTGAACATTTACAGGTATCTGCGGCTAATTTAAAAAAGTGTTATCCCAAGCTGAATGTGTTTCCGATAGAGGCGGATTTTACTCAAAAAATGAAACTGCCCAAGTTTTCAAACTCGATAAAACTCGGTTTTTTCCCCGGCTCTACAATAGGCAATTTAAGCCGCTCTAAGTCTCTTGAATTTTTAAATCAGGTCAGACGCTCATTGGGTAAAGGTGCTTTTTTACTAATCGGTGTGGATACCAAAAAATCAGCAAGCGAATTACATCGGGCTTACAATGATAAAAATGGCATTACCGAGGCATTTAATTTAAATATGTTGCGCCATTTAAATACCCAAACGGGCGCAAATTTTAATCTGGAAGCTTATGAACATTATGCATTTTATAACCCGACAGAAAGTCGTATAGAAATGCATTTAGTCAGCCAGTTTGAGCAGGTGGTTAGCATTGACGGTCACAATATTTATATTGCTGAAGGGGAAAGTATTCATACCGAAAACGCTTATAAATATAATCGCCAGGATTTTATGCATCTGGCTTCAAAAGCCGGGTGGCAGGTGGAAGATGCCTGGTTGGCAGAACACAATCAATTTAGCTTATATTTGTTGTCAGCGCGCTAGAGCCTGTTTATCTTTGTTTATAATTTGAGCTGAGAGAAAAAATTGTCTTAGACAAGGCAAAAATAACGAAATTTAGTCGTCTAAAAGAATTATTTTTAACGCCGTATAAGACAATTTTGGCCTCAGCCCGAAGGGCAATGGCTATTTTAACCCTTAACTTCATTAGAATTCGTTTATTTAGAACCACTAAACCGCACTCATTCTGCTTTGTTAATGATTAAAATCGCCTATTGCTCAAAAATAACACAAAGATAAACAGGCTCTAGGACCAGTATTTAACTGTTATTAAGTATAAGTCGCTAATAAATAAAATCTTATTTTCAAAAGAATTGGCGCTAATTTGATTCTTTGGTGTAAACTGAAAACCATATACACATCTTAAGTTTACCTTATCCAGAGGCTGCAAAATGAATAATATATCTATCAAGCAGAAATTTTTGCTGCTTATTTCAGTTGTTACTTTGATTTATCTTGTAGCTATGCTGGCACTTAAATTTTCAAATACAGATTTGGCTGATAATTTTAATCATTTTTACGACCACAATTATATGCCAGTTCGTTATCTTGATGACATTCAAACTGAGCAAAATTCAATTTTATCTAATATCAGAGCGCTGCAACTGGGTTATATGATAAAAGTGCCAGAACAGGTCGATAATAGTAATCGATTAATCGCTAATTCATTTAAACATACCTCAGTGCTGTTAAATAAACTTGAACAATATTACTACGGCGATTCAAAACTCCTGACTGACTATAACCAGCGAATTAAAACATTTCACCAGAAAGCTCAGGTTTTTGTTGAGGAAATGAATAACAGCGAGGATCATGTAGCGACCAGAGAAACTTATCTCGCATTTGTCAGTTCAAATAAATCACTTATTGACTTTCAAGATCGCTTTATTAGACAGGCCCAAAATCAGGCGAATGAGAATCGAGACAGGGCAGAGCAGAGTATTGAGCAAGCCAACTTTATTTTCTATTCTGCATTGATAATAGCGACCTTACTTTCTGTTAGCTTTATTATCTTTATTTCCAATGCACTCATTAAAAATATAAAGAAAGTCAGTCAGGTTGCCCATGCAATGGCGAGTGGCAATTTAAAGGTAAAGGCTAGCATTAGCGGTAGTGATGAAATTGCTCAGTTAGGTAATGAAATGAACATGACCATTGCAAAACTGGCAGAAGCCATATCGGAAGTGATTCATTCATCAGAGACTGTGACTGATAATAGTAAAAAAGTTTTAGACTCCACAGCTGAGATGGAAAATATAACGACTGAAGTGACCGAAAATACAACTCAGGTCGTAACGGCTATTGAAGAAATGGCTGTTACGAGTAAAGAAATTGCTGAAAATACAACTCAAACCGCACATGCAGCTGAAAATATGGCAGGCTTGGCAGATGAAGGGATAAAAGAGTCTGACATTGCGATTGGCCGGGTTAATGATTTAGTCGGTAGCCTCGAAGACTCATCGAGCGCTGTTAAACGTCTTCAGATTGAAACGAAAAACATTGAAGGCATATTAAATGTTATCAGAGGTATCTCTGAACAAACGAATTTGCTAGCTTTGAACGCAGCTATTGAAGCCGCCAGAGCTGGCGAACAGGGGCGTGGGTTTGCCGTTGTTGCTGATGAGGTCAGAACGTTAGCTCAACGATCGGCCGAGTCAGTTAATGAAATTGAAGCTTTATTGAATCAAATTGCACAGGTGGGTGAAGAGTCAGTGCAAAAAATGGAGCAAAGTCAGAGTTTAGTTATTGCCACCAAAGCGCAAATAGCATCAAGCTTTGATAAGGTTCGCGTAATTTTAGGGCACATAGACGACATTAACGCTAAGGCTCAACAAATTGCCACCGCAGCGGAAGAACAAAGTTTAGTGGCCGGTCAAATTAGTGAAAATACGCATTCAGTTCAGTCTTTAACAGATAATTCAGCTCAACTCGCGGTAGCTTCTAAAGCATATAGTGAGCAAATGAGTCAGGCCAGTCATCACTCAATTGAGAAGCTCAGGTTTTTTAATACTTGATTAAAATATCCAGAGTTTAAAAAGGGAGTGGTTACACCCGCAACGCTTTAAGCGCGGCATACTGACTTTACTTCGCGTGCATTTCAGATATTCGAGTAGTGAAACTGTATAAGGCCCGATTTAACGGGCCTATTGGAATCATATTCAGCTTAAATTGACGATTTGCACCGGGATTTGCTCATCGGCAGATGGACCTTCGTCATCTGCATACAATTCAGGATCTATGCCCGGCATTTCAATGCCAGGGGTGTCAAACGCAATATCGCCTTCACCGTTAAATTCATTCATTGAATCAGAAACCAATCCTTTAAAATCATAGAGTTTAGGATCTGCCAAATGAGACAGTGTTACATTTTGAACTGCATTAAACATGGTTTCTAAACGGCCCGGATGTTGTTTATCCCAAGACTGAAGCATTTCTTTAATGATTTTACGCTGCAGATTTTCCTGAGAACCACACAAGTTGCACGGAATAATGGGGAATTCTTTAATCGTTGAATACTTTTCGATATCTTTTTCACGGCAATAGGCAAGTGGTCTGATAACAATATGCTTTTTATTATCACTAATAAGTTTAGGTGGCATACCTTTTAATTTACCGCCATAAAACATGTTTAAGAACAAGGTTTCTAAAATATCATCTCTGTGATGACCCAGTGCAATTTTTGTAATCTGGAGCTCTTCGGCTGTGCGATACAAAATACCGCGGCGTAGTCGGGAACAAAGAGAGCAGGTCGTTTTACCTTCAGGGACTTTTTCTTTAACTATGCTATAGGTATCTTCATTGACAATTTTAAAGTCGACACCTAACTCTGTAAGATATTCAGGCAATACATGCTCAGGAAATCCGGGTTGTTTCTGATCGAGGTTGACGGCTACGATATCAAAATGGATGGGCGCGCGCTTTTGTAAAAATAACAGTATATCCAGCATGGTGTAACTGTCTTTGCCACCGGATAAACAGACCATAACCTTATCGCCGTCTTCGATCATATTAAAATCTTCAATGGCTTTACCAACACAGCGGCGAATACGCTTTTGAAGTTTATTAAAATTATATTGTTGTTTAGCGGTTAAAGTTTGCATACGCACCTCATAGATTACAAGGCGCGGATTATATACCCATCAATTACTCAGCTCAAGAAAAGCTGATATTACTCATCATCCAGGGTTATCGGACTGACAAAGCCTGCTGGCTTAATGGCCAAGACATCGCAGTTGGCCGCATCTAATAAATGCTCAGCGGTGTTACCCAATAAAGCAGCAGATAGTCCGGTTCTGCCCACTGTCCCTATCACAATCAGCTCTGCATCGATTTCTTTAGCTACATCATTGATTAGGCTCTGCGGTAAGCCTTCTTTAACCATGCAGTTTTCTTCATTTATGCCATGTTTTTCCGCATACTGATAGGTTGAATTTTCATGATGTTGACGAATTGCGTGACGGTATTGTGTCGGATCAAATTCGGGTAACTCAACCGTTAAATTGACAGGCGTGCCGGGGTAGCAATTTAATAAATGTGTTTTGGCATGAAGGTATTCAGAAAATAGTTGAGCTGTTTCAATAATACTGTGATTCAGATCAACATGATGTTTTTCTTCATTTGCTGCATTGATTGCGGCAATTACCTGACCATTTTCTGGCCATGCGTGATCTTTGACTAACAAAACCGGTGCAGGTGCCTTGCGGATTAGGTGCCAGTCAGTCGGGGTGAAAATAACAGAATGAAACAAGTGGTGTTTATGAGTGGCTTTAATGATTAAATCAAAATCCTCTCGTAATACATGTTTTATAATACTTTCAAACGGACGGCTATGCCATTCAACCAGCGGGTGGAGCTGGGAAACCTGGCAGGCGAAAGGCGCAAGAATTTCATCGAGCCAGACGGTACGCTCCTCAACCATACATCTGCGCATCAGGTCTCTTTCCTGCTGCGATAACATGGTGGTCATTTCATATGAAAAATCATAGACCACTAACAAAGCAGTAATGCTGGCATTGGTTTTTTGAGCCAGCTCTACTGCTCTTTTTAATGATTTTTGTTCTTCATCGGCTGGATCAATAATGGCAAGAATTTTTTTTAGGTGTTTCATCACTTACCTCTGAAATAATGCAAATCGGATTATTTTAATTGTAGGTGACTTTGCTAAAAATGCTTATGATCCAGAACAAATATTTAGGATTTAGCTAATTCGGCTAACTCATTTAAGTTGATGATTTTTATGAACTTAGCTTCTACTTGAATAAGATTTTGTTTTTGAAACCGACCTAATAAACGGCTAATTGTTTCAACGGTTAACCCAAGATAGTTTCCGATTTCAGCACGTGTCATGGTTAATCTGAATTCTGATTCAGAAAAGCCGCGTTCTTTAAACCGTTGAGACAGGCTATATATAAAGGCCGCTAACTTTTGCTCCGCTGTTTTTTTATTGAGTAAAAACATCATTTCTCTGTCCACTATGATGTCGTTACTCATTAAGCGCATAATTTGCTGTTTTAATTTAGGTAAATCCGTACTGAGTTCATCAACTACATTAAACGGTATTTCGCAAATCATCGCGGTTTCTAATGCGACTGCATAAGTAGGGTGGCTCTGGTTATTAATCGCATCAAAGCCGATAATGTCACCGGGTAAATGAAAACCGACAATTTGTTCTTCACCAGATGCAGAAAGTGAGTATGATTTAAATGACCCTGAACGAACGGCATACAGTGCGTTAAATTTATCTCCGGCTTTAAACAGCTTATCGCTTTTATGTAGTGGCCGTTTACGTTGGATGATGTCGTCTAACTTTTTGATTTCTTTATCATTTAATGAGAAAGGTAAACACAGCTGATTAATGCTACAGTTTTGGCATGACACCGCATTTTTAAAATTCATTCTTTAATCCGTCACCTTTGATCTAAGTCAAACCTAGTCTAACTTTTTTTCCTAAAGTTGCAACAGCCCAATATAAACTGTATGCATTCCAAAACTTATTAACGCTATTCCGGCTATTTTTTGACTGAGTTTATGTTTTACCAGTTGGCTGATTTGCTGACTTAACCCGGCACTTAACAACAATGCTGGCAATGTACCTAAACCAAAACTTAACATAGTTAGCATAGAACTGACAGGTGAAGCTTGAGCAGCAGCATAGGTTAATGTGCTGTAAACGAGTCCACAGGGAAGCCATCCCCAAAGCATACCACTGGTAAACCTTGCAACCAGTCCTTTTTGAGTCATCTTTTTTTGCGCAACGGGTGCAATCAATTTCCAGAACAAACCAAATACTTTTTCAATTGCGGTCAGTCCCATATACCAGCGTGCAATATATAGTCCCAGTAATATCAGCATGATACCTGAAATAAAGCGCAATGAAATTAAAATAGCATCAAAACTGCTGGTCAGCAGGTAACCTAAACTGCCCAGTAATAAACCCGCTATTGAATAGCTGATAATTCGCCCGGCATTATAGGTGAGGGTGGCTAAAAACGATTGATTGAGTCCCATCGCAGCAGATAAGCCGCCACACATTACCAGACAATGACTGGCACCCATAATACCTATCATGAAGGCACTTAAATAGTCGATCATTTTTCGTCAGTACTGGGCTTTGCTTTGTGTTCGTTTTGTGTATTCTTAGATTCTGGGTTTTCATCTTCATCAAACAAGATTTCGTACCCTTGGCGGTCTAAATCATCAAACTGGTTTTTTTTAACCGCCCAGAAAAAAATAGCTATTGCCACTAAAACAATAATGATGGCTAGCGGAATTAAAACGTAAATCACACTCATATTTTTAATAATCTCATTGAATTAATCACAACAATCAAGGAGCTGGCTGACATACCTATCACTGCCATCCAAGGGGTTAATATACCGACTACCGCAAGCGGCAACACTATCAGGTTATAGCCTATTGCCCAACCAAAATTTTGCTTAATAACATGGTTTAGGCGGTTAGACTGATTAATCAACAAACTAATTTTATCCAATTGAGATCCCAATAAAATCACATCAGACTTTTGTTTACTCAGTGTGGCTGCTTCATTCATGGCTATACTAATATCGGCTTCAGCGAGCACCAAAGCATCATTTACACCGTCACCAACCATTGCAACAGAGCCGTATTGTTTGCGCAGTTGAGTTAATGCCGATACTTTTTGCTGAGGTGTTAAACCAGCCTGATAATCTAAATTAAGGTGTTCGGCGACTGATGAAAGCTGAGGGCTGGTATCGCCACTCAAAATACATTTGTATAGTTCGAGCTGGCTTAGGCTGTCTTTTGCACACTCTCGGATTGTATCTGTTAACCAGACAGCACCAGCAAATTGCTCATCAATGTAGATATATATTTGAGCACCGTCGAAACGTTCAGCGAGCGGTTGCTGAATCAATTTATTACTGCCGGCCACCACTTTATGATTATGTATGCGGGCACTGATACCAATTCCGGCGATGACTGAAAAATCGCTAATATCGAGTTTAGATTTAGGTTTTTCAAACGCACTGGCCAGAGGGTGATTTGCCCTTAGTTCCATATGGGCGAGCCAATCTAAAATTTTATTTGCTTCAAATCCGGGTTCAAATAACACATTAGAAACACTGAATTGTCCGCTTGTTAAGGTACCGGTTTTATCAAAAGCAATCGCGTTTAGCTGACACGCCTGCTCAATCGCCCGACTATTCTGAATTAAAATCCCTTTGGTTTTTAATGCACTAGAACTGGCGGATAATGCGGTTGGTAATGCCAGTGAGAGTGCACAAGGGCAGGTTGCGACCAATACAGCAACAGCATACCATAATCCATTTTCGCCTAACCAAAACTGCCATATACAATAAGTTAAACCGGCTAAAATCAATACGCCCAGGGTGGCTTGTTTGGCAACTTTATCTGCTGCATTAATAAAAGCGGATCGGTTTTCACTAATCTGTTCCTGCTGGTAAGCGATTTGAGCTAATGTTGTGGACTTTCCAGAACTGCTGACTTTTATTTCTATTGAATGATCAACCACAATACAACCGGCCAGACAGACATCGCCCGAATTTTTTGAAATCGGCAGGCTTTCACCTGTGAGCATAGATTCTTCAACCGAAACGGAATTTGATAATAAAATACCGTCAGCGGGTATTGTTTGTCCCTGTTTAACCAGAATAATATCACCTGGAATTAAGGTACTGGCCGCAACAGCTTCAAATTCGCCGGATTCATTTTTTTTATTTGCAATCAAAGGCAGTAATTTAAGCATATTGGCAGATAAACTGGTCGCCTTTGATTTAACCTGATGCTCTAAATAACGGCTGGTTAGCAATAAAAATACAAACATAGCAGCGGATTCAAAATAAACCTCACCGCTTTGGCTAAAAGTCGCGTAGCAACTGGCTAAATAAGTACCTATTATCGCAATCGATACAGGCACATCCATATTCAAGGACTTGTTTTTCAGCGAGATCAGGCTCGAACGGATAATGGGTTGGCTGCTGTACAGGACAACCGGTGTCGCCAGCAAAAGACTGATCCAACGAAAAAATTCATTATATTGGGCTTCGAGCACGTCGCTGTACATCGCAAAGGCCAACATCATAACTTGCATTGTAAAAAAGCCGGCAACAACCAACTGGCGCATAAATTCTTTATTACGCTTTGAATAATAGGATTCAACTTCTGATAATTTAAAAGGCGATGCCTGATAGCCTATTTCTTCAATTGCCTGAAAGATTTCACTCAGTTTTAATTGAGTTGGATCCCAGCTAATACTCGCGCGCGATTGAGTCAGGTTGACTGTGATTTTGATTAAGCCTGTGAGATGTATTAAACGTTTTTCAATTAACCAGGCACAGGCAGCGCAGTGCATGCCTTCCAGACTTAAATCGGCTTGTTTGAGATTTTGTTCAATTCTGACAAATTCAGCCTGTACACTGGCCTCATCGTAAGCCTGATAATCTGCATTTATTTGCATCAATCCGGCCTCAGCTTTATCTGCGGGCTGCTCGCGGAATTTGTAGTACTGACTCAATCCTTCATTTAAAATTGCTTGAGCTACTGCCTGACAACCCAGGCAGCATACGGGTTTTGTATTACCGGCTACCTGAATCGTTAAGTGACAATCTGAAGGTATGGTTTCACCGCAGTGAAAACAGGTATCTGTCATGCGCTGGGCGTGATAATGATCTGAGTGCGAGCGGGCAATTGGATATTCTTTTGAATTTTCCATTTTTTATCATGCGGCTCTATTGTTAACTGCCACTTGCCATCCAGATTTTTATTAGGAAGTTCGGCACTGAATTTGCCGTCTGCACGTGCAGTTGCCATTAAATTAAAATCTTTAATGCCCTGAGTCGAATGATAAAAAGAGATAATCAGGCTAGCCAGTTTAGGGGCCTGGTTATTATGATTCACATCCAATACAATGTTGTGATCGGTAAAGTTGACCAAAGCACTGATATTATAACTTGATGCCAGCTTTTCGCGAGCAAACTCCTGATTGATGCTTTTTCCTTTTTTGTAGTAATCATCAACCACCATTTCAACTTTATACTCTTTGTAAATGCTAATGCGAACAACTGCGACCAGCATAGGGATTAGAATGATGGCGATTAAAACCCATGGCCAAGGCTCTTTGTACCAAGGAGAACTGGTGTTTGTTTGCATTAAAAAACCTAAATTGAAACGATAAAAATTGAGCAATATTATATCGTGAATTGATTGAATTTGCACAGCGCTAATAGGGGATTTAGTGCTTTAAAATAAAAAGCCCGGTGAGAACCGGGCTTTTCAAAAAGCGAATATAAGCGCTTATTATTTATCCTGTGATAAGCTATAAACGTATGCGCTAATCAAGTGAACTTTGTCTTCACCCAGAATATCTTTCCATGCTGGCATTACGCCGTTTCGACCATGAATCAAGGTTTCTTCAATCGCTCTGACTGAACCACCGTATAACCAGATGTCATCTGTCAGATTAGGTGCACCAAATGGTAAGTTATGCGCAACACTACCTTTACCATCTGCACCATGACAAGCTGAACAGACCGCAAATTTAGGTTTAGCAGCTGCAGCCATGCTCGCATCAAACTCACGACCGGTTTCACTTAGGCTTAAAATATATTGAGCCATTTGCTTAACACCTTGCTCTCCTAATGCAGCAAGTTGTGCCGGCATTTGTGCATTTCGACCGTGTAGAAGTGTTTCTTTAATTTTTTCAGGAGAACCGCCATATAACCAGTCATCATCTGTCAGGTTAGGGAAGCCAGTGCCACCACGAGCATCAGAACCGTGACATTGTGAACAGTTTTGAAGGAACAAACGCTGACCGATTTCTAAAGCTTCTTCATTGTGAGCAAGTGCTTCAATATCCTGAGCAGCATACTGCTCAAAAATCGGTCCGAATTTTTCGTCTGCAGCTTGAACCTCACGGTCATAAGCGACATACTCACCTTCAGCAAAAGCTTGTTCGGTTGCTGCTTTTGATTCAGCGACTGAGGTGACACCCTGATTTGAGCTTTTCCAGTCAAAGAAACCTGAATAGCTTCCTAAACCTGGATAAGCCAATAAATAATATACTGACCAAATTGCGGTTACCCAGAACATTTTGGTCCACCAGCCCGGAAGAGGGTTGTTTAATTCTTCAATGCCATCAAATTCATGGCCCATTGAATCGCCTTCTTTAATCCCGGTATAGTTTTTCATGTTTAGGTATAAACAAACAAATACAAAAACTAAAGTGACTATGGATAGGATGGCGATCCATAAACTCCAAAAAGTACTCATGTTTTATCCTCTAAATCTTGTTGAGCCTGTTTCGCTTTCTCACTCGTCTTTTTGTCCTTAATATCATCATCATCAAGGATTGAATGAGCAGCATCATCAAATTTCTTTTTACTGTGCTTGCTGTACGCCCACCATATTATGCCGGCAAAAACCAGCAACATAATTATGGTGTATATACCGCGATATGTACCGTAGTCCATAATAATTACTTAAACGACGTGCCCAGAGATTGTAAGTAAGCAATTAATGCTTCCATCTCTGTTTTGCCTTTAACTTCAGATTTCGCATTCGCAATATCTTCGTCTGTATAAGGCACATCATAGTATTCTTTAAACACAGTTAGTTTCTTCTCGATTAATTCACCGTCTAGGGTGTTTTCTTCTAACCAAGGGAAACCTGGCATATTTGATTCAGGCACAACATCTCGAGGATTAATTAAATGCACTCTATGCCATTCATCTGAGTAACGACCGCCTACGCGAGCTAAATCAGGACCTGTACGCTTTGAACCCCATAAGAAAGGATGTTCCCATACAGATTCACCGGCTACAGAGTAGTGACCATAACGTTCAGTTTCAGAACGGAAAGGTCGGATCATCTGGCTGTGACAACCAACACAGCCTTCACGAATGTAAATATCCCGGCCTTCCATTTCAAGCGCAGTTAAAGGTTTCATATTTTTAACCGGCTCGTTTGTTTCTTTTAAGAATAATAGTGGCGTGATTTCAACTAATGCACTCACACTGATTACGATGATGACCGCAATCGAAAGCAAACCAATATTCTTTTCTAGCAATTCATGTTTATTTGCCATCTAAAATACTCCTTACGCGTTTGCTTGAGACAAGTTAGCTGATGATAAACCTTCGTCTGCAGTTTTGTCAGAACGAATCGTTTTAATCACGTTATAAAGCATGATTACCATACCAGCGACCACACATACACCACCAACCCAGCGGATAAAGTGGAACGGGTAAGTTGCAGCAACTACCTCAACGAAACTATAAGTTAGAGTACCGTCAGCATTAATTTGACGCCACATCATGCCTTGCATTACACCTGAAATCCAAAGTGCAACAATGTAAAGCACCACACCTAGTGTCGCTAACCAGAAATGAATGTTAATGAGCTTAATGCTATACATTCTTTCACGGCCGAACGCTTTTGGAATTAAGTGATATAAAGAACCGATTGAAATCATAGCAACCCAGCCTAATGCACCAGAGTGAACGTGACCAACAGTCCAGTCAGTATAGTGAGATAAAGCGTTGACTGACTTAATTGCCATCATAGGGCCTTCAAACGTTGACATACCGTAGAAAGATAATGAAACAATCATAAAGCGTAAGATAGGGTCAGTACGTAATTTATGCCATGCACCGGATAAGGTCATAATACCGTTAATCATACCGCCCCATGAAGGTACGAATAATACAACTGACATCACCATACCTAAAGACTGAGTCCAGTCAGGTAATGCTGTGTAGTGTAAGTGGTGAGGACCAGCCCAGATATATAAAGCACAAAGCGCCCAGAAGTGAACTACTGATAAACGATAAGAATAAACCGGGCGTTCAGCTTGTTTTGGTACAAAGTAGTACATCATGCCTAAGAAGCCAGCTGTTAAGAAAAAGCCTACCGCATTATGGCCGTACCACCATTGCATCATGGCATCCACAGCACCTGAGTAAATCGAGTAAGATTTAGTCAAGCTGACCGGAATCGCCATGCTGTTACCTATATGTAACACTGCAATCGTGATAATGAATGCACCGTAGAACCAGTTTGCTACATAAATATGCGAAACTGTACGTTTTACAATGGTACCAAAAAATACAATTGCATAAGCAATCCACACAATGGCAATCAAAATATCAATTGGCCATTCTAATTCTGCGTATTCCTTAGAGCTGGTTAACCCTAATGGAAGCGACAATACCGCCAAAACGATAATGGCTTGCCAACCCCAAAATGTAAAATTAGCTAATCTATTACTAAATAGAGCTGTTTTACAGGTCCGTTGAACGACCCAGTAAGAAGTTGCAAACAGGGCACAGCCACCAAATGCAAAAATTACTGCGTTAGTGTGTAATGGTCTGATACGAGAATAAGTAATCCATGGCGTATCAAAATTTAATTCTGGCCATACTAGCTGAGCAGCTATTAAAACGCCCGCAGACATTCCAATTAGCCCCCAGACAACGGCCATTACCGCAAATTTTTTGACAATGTCAAAATTATAATTCGGAGTTATAGAACTTGTTGCGCTCATTGTTAAATCATCCAAAGCGAGAAACTAAAAAGTTTTCTCTTATATTTGTGTGGTTAAAGTATAGATAATAGCCAGTTTTGATTGTATTTTGAACGCTTGGAACAAAAACTAATCAATCAGGCCAGCCTATTGCTAAAATCGAGCAAATTGTATGGTTTTTAGATAAAAAAATATAGTGCACTTTAAAAAAAACATGATTTAAGTCAATATCATCATTACTTTTGTTTAAATTGAATAAAATAGGCGAATATTTGAAAAAGTATTTTGGAATTTCATTGACCCTGATTGCCTTTGTCAGTCTTCTTATGTTTTCGGTCAAACAAAATAGCCCAAACAAGCTTGCCCAAGGCAGTCATTGTGAACCCTTTATTTTAAGCCACTGCGAGTTTAAATTGCCTGAAGTCGGAACCATTAATGTAAGGGTTAAACCTTATCCTTTTATGCCTGAGCAATCACACAAGGTTTGGCTTGAAGCGGAAAGCCCAATTCAAATCTTACATGGTGAATTGGTTGGAATTAACATGAATATGGGAAAAATTCCGTTAATTGCCAGTCAAATAACCCATACCCAAGTTGAAATAGAAGTCATCCCAGTGAGTTGTATTAATCCCAACATGCAATGGCAAGTGCAATTATTACTGCAAAGTAAAGAAGACATATTTCCGGTTTCATTAAACTTTGAGATAAACGAGTAATTAACTGTATTTATTAAGATAACAGGGGCTTTAGTCAGCAAATTTACAGGTTTGGGGTAAAACGTTTTACTTTTTGCTTGTTCTTGAATAAATTTCGAGATAACCTATGTGAAAATTTTAGTTGAATTGCTAACAGAAAGTTGCAGTTCGATCAGATAATCAGAAAGAATAGGTTAGTATATGACGACAGAATTTGACCCAACCGAGCACCCGCACCGTCGTTTTAATCCAATGATTGGTGAGTGGGTTCTTGTATCTCCGCATCGGGCAAAGCGTCCTTGGCAGGGGCAATCAGAAGTATTAGACGATGAACAAAAGCCTGCCTACGATGAAAAGTGTTACCTGTGTTCAGGCAATACCCGGATTAACGGCGAGGTAAACCCTAAATACACATCTACGTTTGTATTTACGAATGATTTTGCTGCGCTGAAAGATGATACGCCACAGGTTGAGTCGAATGATCCTCTGTTTAAAATGTCAACCGAGCAGGGCTGTAGCCGGGTTATTTGCTTCTCGCCAGATCATAGTAAAACATTACCTCAGCTGTCTGTTTCAGAAATCAGTGCGGTAGTGGATACCTGGATGGATGAAACAGCGCAATTGTCAAAGCAGTATAAGTGGATTCAGGTATTTGAAAACAAAGGCGCTATGATGGGCTGTTCTAACCCTCATCCGCATGGCCAAATTTGGGCACAGAACCAGTTACCGACTCTGGCTGAAAAGAAACTGGTTAACTTTAATAAATACCAATCTGAGCAAGGCTCTAATTTATTAGAAGATTATGTAACTCGTGAAGTTGAATCAGGCGAACGCACAGTATGCATCAATGATGATTGGATCGTGGTCGTGCCGTATTGGGCTGCATGGCCGTTTGAAACTTTATTATTACCTCGTTTTTCTGTATCGCGTTTAACCGAGCTGACAGACGAGCAAAAAGTCACTTTGGCCGACATTATTAAACAGATAACGACTCGATACGATAATTTGTTTAATTGCTCATTCCCATATTCTATGGGCTGGCACGGCGCACCATTTGACGGTGAAAACCATTCAGAATGGACCTTACATGCCCACTTCTTCCCGCCATTATTGCGTTCAGCCACAGTACGCAAGTTTATGGTGGGTTATGAAATGATGGCCGAAGCGCAGCGCGATATTACGCCAGAACAAGCCGCCGAGCGTTTACGTGCGGTGTCAGCAACACATTACAAAGAGAATTTATAAAATGACCAGACAAGCATTAGTGACTCAAGCCTATCAGACGTATTTTGGAGCGGCGCCTCAGATGGTTTGCCATGCCCCGGGTCGTGTTAACTTAATTGGTGAGCATACCGATTATAACGGCGGTTTTGTTTTTCCTGCCGCAATCAATTTTGGTACAGACATAGCGGCGAGTGCTCGTGATGATCGCCAGGTAAATGTAAGAGCGCTTGATTTTGATAACCAACTCGTTAGTTTTTCTCTGGATGACATTCAATTTGATAATACGCACAGCTGGAGCAACTATATTCGCGGTGTATTAATCGCACTGATGAAAGATTATCCACAAATTAAAGGGGCTGATTTTGTGGTTTCCGGTAATGTGCCACAGGGCGCCGGCCTGAGCTCTTCTGCATCATTTGAAATTGCAGTTTTAAAATGTTTTGCCAGTTTAAATGAATTGCCTTTAGATGGAATTCAAGCTGCATTAAAAGGTCAGCAAGCAGAAAATGAATTTGTTGGTTGTTCTTGTGGCATTATGGATCAGCTGATCTCGGCTATGGGCAAAAAAGATCAGGCTATGTTGCTTGACTGTCGTTCATTAGAAATTAAATACAGTGAGTTACCAGCCGGGTTTAACCTGTTTATTGTTAACTCCAATGTAAAACGTGGTTTGGTAGACAGCGAATATAATCTGCGTCGCCAGCAATGTGAAGAAGCTGCTGAAGTGATGGGGCTGGAATCATTGCGTGATACTGACCTGATTAAACTTGAAGCTGACAAAGATAAAATGTCTGAAAAAGCCTATTTACGTGCCCGCCATGTTATCACTGAAAACGAAAGAACGTTGAAAATGTGCGAAGCTCTGAATAATGGTGAAACCGCAACTGTGAGTGAACTCATGCGGGCTTCTCATATGTCGATGAAAAATGACTTTGAAATCACGACGTCTCAAATTGATTATCTGGTTGAAGTTATTCATCAGGAATTAGGGGCGTTTGGCGGTGTTCGTATGACTGGTGGCGGTTTTGGTGGCTGTGTTGTCGCTCTGGTGCCTGATCATTTAATCTCTCAAGTGCAAAACGCCATTGAAGCTAAATATCAGGCTGAAACCGGCTTAAAAGAAAGTATCTTTATTTGTACTGCAGAGCAGGGCGCATTTGCTTAACCAGATTAAAAACAAGCATTAAAAAAGCCGCTTATGATTTAATAAGCGGCTTTTTATTTTTGCGTATCCCGTAATATTAATTATTCACAGGCTTAGCGGGTTTTTAATACAGATTCACGTTTAATAATTGTGGGTGTGTATTTGTAAGTTTTTTGTCTGTCTTCTTCAGAAAACTGCTTTTTATTCGCATTGCTCAGCGCTAGTTCGGCTGCCTGTTTAGCCATCATCTCGATTGGATATCTCAAGGTCGTTAATTTGGGGCGACAGTAACGCGATAATAAAACATCATCATAGCCAATCACAGAGACATCATCAGGTACCTGATATCCTTGATCAAGCAAAGTGGTCATCGCACCGGCTGCCATTGCGTCATTATAACCAAGCACAGCACTGAACTCACAGCCTCGGGTGAGTAAATTCTGCATCGCGATTTCACCCCCTTCCTGATCCGGGCTACTGTATTCAATCGCTGAATCAGGTAAAGTTATGCCGGCTTCACCTAAAGCATTTCGAATGCCTTCAAGTCTCAAATAAGGATCATCAATCTGGTATTTACTGGATACAACAACAAATTTTTTGTGTCCCAGAGACAACATATGTTTGGCCATCAATTGTCCACCGGCAATATTGTCTAACCAGACACACTGATGTTTTATTTCCTCAATGTAGCGGTTTATTAAAATAAAGCCTGGGGTTTGTCTGGCAAATTCAATTAAGGTTGCTTCATCCAAAGCCTTACTGTGAACGACCATGGCTTCAACTCTGTGCTCGAGCAGCGTTTCTATCGCTTTTAATTCTGTGGCGGCTTCAATTGAACCTGAACTTAACAAAACCTGAACACTTTTTTCTCTGGCAATGGCTTCAATACCATGCGCCAGCGTGGCAAAAAAGGGATCTGACAACTCGGCCAACACCACGCCAAGTGATGCGCTTTTTTGATTGACCAAGGCTCTCGCATTTGCATTGGGGCGATAACCCATCTCTTTCATGATTTTTTTTATTCGGGCGCGCGTTTCATTGCCGACTTTAGGCCCGTCATTGATAACGCGGGAGACGGTTGCCAATGAAACGCCGGCAGCTTTTGCTATATCTTTTATGGTTGCCATTGAAACTGTACTTACCTAATTTAACTATTTGAAATTTGCAATGTTTTTCGTGACGACAAGCAAACAATTTAGACCATATTATCTTAAATTTTGTGATGAATCATTTTTTTAAATAGTTATTTTACGAATAGCTAACAAAAATGATTAATAAATGCTTTTATTTTGAAGGGTAAACGTATACCCTGTATGCAAGTGACACTAACACAGGTGAAATATGAAAATATTAGTAACGGGTGGAGCTGGCTATATAGGCTCTCATACGACCATTGATTTAATTGAAGCCGGGCATCAGGTTGTGGTCCTTGATAATCTGGTCAATAGTAAACAGGAAGCTTTGGCGCGTGTTGAAAACATTTGTGGCCAGCCAATTCCTTTTTATCAGGCTGATATCAGAGATGCCGCAGCGCTCAATAAAATTTTTGAAGAACATAAAATTGATTCAGTGATCCATTTTGCCGGTTTAAAAGCCGTGGGTGAATCAACTGAAAAGCCACTGGAATACTACGATAATAATGTCAACGGTTCACGTATTTTGGTTGAGTGCATGTTGAAAAATGGCGTTTATAGTTTGATTTTCAGCTCTTCAGCGACCGTTTATGGTGATCCGGCCAGTGTACCTATTTTGGAATCCTTCCCGTTAAGTGCCACTAACCCTTATGGCCGAAGCAAGTTAATGGTCGAAGAAATCCTTAAAGATGTTTCGTATGCGAACGATAAACTCAGTGTCGTTTTATTACGCTATTTTAATCCGGTTGGTGCTCACAAAAGTGGCACAATAGGTGAAGATCCAAATGGTATCCCCAATAACTTAATGCCTTTTATCTCACAAGTCGCAGTGGGTAAACGAGATAAGCTATCTGTTTTTGGTGATGACTATCCAACACCGGATGGCACCGGCGTACGTGATTATATTCATGTTCTGGATTTAGCTCGCGGCCATGTTCAGGCTTTAGAAAAACTCCATAATACACCGGGAACGCATGTTTTTAATCTGGGCACGGGTAAAGGCTCAAGTGTACTGGAAATGGTAAAAGCATTTGAAGCGGCTAGCGGTAAATCTGTTCCTTATCAGATTGTCCCCAGACGTCCGGGTGATATTGCGCAGTGTTATGCCGACCCTTCATTTGCAGAAAAAGAACTGGGATGGAAAGCTGAGCGTGGTGTTGAAGAAATGGCAGAAGATACCTGGCGCTGGCAGTCTAATAACCCGAACGGTTATGATAGCTAGTACAAAATTTTTATCATTTTTTCTATCACAGCCAAAAGCCGCTTATATTAGCGGCTTTTTTGTTTTATTGGCAATCACAGCAATTTGCCTCACCTGCCAGATGAAGGTAAGCTAAAGCTCTTTTTAAGTTTTCAATTAAGCTGTTATGGCAAAAAAGAATAACGAACAATATCAGCAAATCATTGAAGCCGCGATATTTGCATCAGATAAACCGCTTAGTGTTGAATATTTACTTGAAACCGTATTAGCTGAATTTAATCTGACAAAACGAAAAGTCAGTCAGTTAATTAAACAAGTTCAACTTCAATATGAAAATCATGGCATAGAACTGGTGAAGTTGGCGTCTGGATATCGCTTTCAAACCCGTTCAACTTTAAGTCCCTGGGTCAGTTTATTATGGCAGGAGAAAGCACCTAAATACTCTCGTGCCATGTTGGAAACCTTAGCACTGATTGCTTATCGCCAACCTATCACTCGTGGTGAAATAGAAGCGGTGCGAGGCGTTGCGGTCAGCAGTCAAATAATCAGAACATTACAGGAAAGAGGTTGGGTAAAAGTTATCGGACATAAAGAAGTTGCCGGCAGACCTGCTTTATTTGCAACAACTCGCTCGTTTTTAGATTATTTTGGGTTACAATGTATCGAAGATTTGCCTGCTCTGAGTGAAACTGACTTTGCAGAGCAAGTTGAATCAATCAATTCAAATCAACCTTTATCAGATTCGGGAGAATCAGATGTCAGAGAAAATTCAGAAAGTATTAGCAAGAGCAGGTAAAGGCTCTCGTCGTGAAATGGAACGCGCCATCGAAGAAGGCCGTGTCAGTGTAAACGATAAAACGGTACAGATTGGTGAACGAATTAATCCAAATGATATTTTAAAGCTGGATGGCCATATTATTCGTTTTAAAGCCGAAGATGAAATTCCTTGTCGAGTTTTAATTTATAACAAACCCTTAAGTGAAGTATCAACCCGAAATGATCCTGAAGGTCGAAAAACGGTATTTGATCGCCTGCCTCCACTGAATTCAGGACGTTGGGTATCCGTCGGTCGACTGGATATAAATACAACCGGTTTAATGTTATTTACCACAGACGGTGAACTGGCTAACCGTTTGATGCATCCAACTCATGAAATCGAACGTGAATATGCGGTGCGTGTATTTGGTGAAGTCAATGACGCTATAATTCAAAAGTTACGCATGGGCGTTGAACTTGAAGATGGCCCGGCGAATTTCACCAAAGTCAGATTCCATGGTGGTGAAGGGATTAACCGTTGGTACCATGTTACGCTGGCTGAAGGGCGAAACCGTGAAGTCAGACGTATGTGGGAATCGCAAGGCGTTCAGGTCAGCCGCTTATCGCGCATCCGATATGGTGAAATTAAGTTACCGCGTAATTTACCTCAGGGTGGATGGGCTGAGCTTGAAACCAAAGATATTAATTATTTAAGAAAATTGGTCGATCTTAAACCTATCTATATGGCCAAGGCCGTTGATGCTAATAACAAAATAAAAAATATTAAAGCCAACCGAATTCGTAAAGCAATTCGTAAATCTGAATTGAGAAAAACCCGACCGGCTAGTAAATCCAGAAGTAGAAAACGTAGTTAACCTATATTCGGCTCAGGTTATCGCCTGAGCCGAAACCCTTTAAGTGATATGAAACAAAAATTCCAAGCCGACATTGCCTGGCATCCTGATATATTTGAGCAAGCTGTTTTTAGCGATTTGAATAGCGTATTAAATCTAAGCCATTTTTCACGAATGCCAGATTGTGAACGTTTATCAAAAGGACTCTTTTGCGAAACTCAGCGCAATCAAGCGCTAAGCGATTATCGCTTTATTGCACAAACAGATGAGTTTGACTGGCAGGGATTGAGTTATGAGAGCCTGATCTTCGAACACAATACAATTCCAACCCGGATTGACAACTGGCATGACTTATTTAACGCTTGTATCTGGCATTTGTTTCCTGAATCTAAGCAGGTTCTTAATCGCTTGCATGTCTCTGATATTAATCAGTTTGGTGCTAAAAAAAGAACTAAACAAAGAGATGCATTAACTTTGTTTGATGAGTGCGGCGTTGTACTTGCCTATCAGGACGAAGCGCAAAAGCAAGCTTTGCAAAATCATAACTGGCTACAAGCCTTTTGGCACAATAGAGCTGACTGGTTTGAGTCTATCCGGCCATTTGTATTTGGGCATGCCATGTATGAAATGAGCTTAAAACCATTCATTGGTTTAACCGCAAAGGCTTATTTTGTAAAAGTCGACGAAGATTTTTTTAAATTAAGTTTAGCCGAGCAGTATGCTTATTTAGATGGGCAATTAGCAAAAGAGTTTGCTGATGATCTCAAGCTCTCAGACAATCGTTATTTATCGCCATTGCCAATATTAGGTATTCCGGGCTGGGCGCAAGAGAACGGCAAAATTGAATATTACCAGAATACGGACTATTTTCGCCCTAAAAGAATACAAACAAAGATCAGAGCCTGATAAGATCTGTGCTTAAAAAGAGGGCAAAAGGCAGCGAATTATGGTTTGGCACCTGTCTTTTTATCTTTTTGGCTATCTGCTTGTTTCTCAGAGCGACTATCCGGCCAGTCATCATCTTCTTCGTCCTGATCGTACCCCTGTTTATTTTTAAAGTCTTTAGGGATATTAAATTTCCCATTGCCATCTAACATAAAAAGCGGTCCAAGTATCATTGCGATAACTGCAACGACAATTAAAATGATCGTTAAACTAGACATGGTATTGACCTATGTATTTGGGATAAAAGTAGTCGATATACTTAAGTATAACATCTGCCAATAAAACAGGCTGAGTACTTAGAATGTCAATCAGCAGATGTTTTGAGTATTGCTTTTGAGCCAATTCACTAACGGGCTTAAAACTGATGTGCCAAGGCTCAGGACAAACGCCGTCATGCGTTTGGGTAAACGGAAAATAAAATCCGAAATCCGCTGCATGTTTTAGTAGCCATTGATAAACCGGAAAGTTTTCACCACCGGGTGTGAATTCACTTTGCTTTAGTTGTGGTGTTTTGCCTGCCGGGTAAGCATTAAAATCAAAGATATCAAAATCGCAGCCCCAGTGATGGCGGCTGGTACCTGGGATAGCACTAAAAAAACAGATAGTGTCAGCTAATTCAAATGGAGAGCAGGCCGAGATATCAAGCGGGCGTTCATTTTTATCAAAACAGGCTAGCTGACCTTTAGCTTTTTTATTCCAGATTGTCTTTTGGCGCTCAAATGAACGAAAACTACTGGCCAATCTTAGATCGAAGCCAGCTTCACGGCTGGCTTTTTGCAAGTCTGTTATGGCATTTACCACATCAATATGAACTTTATGATTAGGGTAAAGTTCAATTAAATGAGACTCAGTTAATCCTAATAGTTGCTGTTTGGTAAACGCCATAAAATACTTATTATTTTGCTAACAGTTCTTCTAACATTATTTCGTACATATCGGTTAGAGCCTCTATGTCCGCCATTTTGACACACTCATCGACTTTATGAATGGTTGCATTGACAGGGCCTAACTCAACTACCTGAGCGCCGGTAGGCGCAATAAAGCGGCCATCAGATGTACCGCCAGTGGTGAGTAGCTCAGGTTTGTAGCCAGCTACCTTTTGAACGGCTGTATTAGCAGCTTCAACTAAATAACCACTGTCTGTTAAAAACGGCAGGCCGTTATAAGTCCAGTCCAGATCATATTCTAGTCCATGGCTATCAAGGATAGTATGCACTTTTTGCACAAGCTCATCTGCGGTCACTTCAGTTGAATATCGGAAATTAAACTGTACCGTTAATTCACCCGGGACAACATTGGTGGCGCCTGTTCCTGCGTTTATATTAGAAATCTGAAAGCTGGTTGGCGGGAAGAAGTCGTTCCCTTGATCCCACTCAATTTGACTGATCTCAGTGAGTGCCGGAGAGGCTAAATGCACTGGGTTTTTCGCAAGGTGAGGGTAGGCAACGTGCCCCTGAATGCCTTTTACAACCAAGTCACCACTTAAACTACCACGACGTCCATTTTTAATCACATCACCGACTTTGTCTGTGCTGCTGGGTTCACCAACCAATGCCCAAGTTATCTTTTCATTACGCGCTTCTAAAGTATCAATGACTCGTGTGGTACCATTAATAAAAGGACCTTCTTCATCACTGGTAATTAAAAAGGCTATTGAACCTTTATGATCCGGATGTTTTGTCACAAAACGTTCAGTAGCCACTAACATAGCCGCAAGACTGCCTTTCATATCTGCTGCGCCGCGACCATGCAGATAACCATTTAATTCAGTTGGCACAAAGGGTGGTGTTTTCCAAGCGCTAAGCGGCCCTGTCGGCACAACATCGGTATGACCAGCAAAACAAAACACTGGATCCTGGTCACCTTTACGGGCCCACATATTGGTCGTATCATCAAAAACCATAGATTCGATATTAAATCCAACGCTGGCGAGTCTATCAGCCATCATTTTTTGACAGCCGGCATCTTCCGGCGTCACAGATTCGCGCTGAATTAAATCTTTTAATAAATTAATTACTTCACTCATCACTTTCTCACTTAAGATTTATTCAGCAATTTCAGATTGCCATTGTTTATCATTAAAGCCAATTAAGACTTGATTTTGCGTTTCAACAACAGGACGCTTAATTAAAGTTGGATGCTCAGCTAATAAAGTAGCAAGGTTATCCCGGTTAATGTTTTCTTTGACATCATCTGTTAATTGGCGATAGCTAGTGCTGCGTTTATTTAAAACTTTGGTCCAGTCGAGCTGACTCAGCCAGCTTTCAATTTTATCCTGAGTTAAACCATCTTGCCTGAAATCATGAAATTGATGTTCCACATTATGATCTGTGAGCCATTTTCTCGCTTTTTTAACTGTATCGCAGTTTTTGATGCCATATAAAGTAATCATGTTAAAACCTTTTATTGTCTGACAGTAAAGGCTGTGTCAGTTTTTGCCTTCACTCTGTGGTAATAGGGGATAAAATCAAATTTTTCAATTAGATTCGCAATACCGATAAATGATTGGGTTGAGGTTAATTCGGCATTGAGCATAGGTAAGTTATAGTCAAATAACAGGTCTCCCGGCGTGACCTGATCACCTTCAGCTTTATAACGGATAAAACTCTTTCCCATCAGTTGGCGCGTATCAATGCCAAATTCCAGATGGATTAAGAGTCCACTTTGATGTTGAATTCTGATTTGATCACAAGTTGCCGGTAAGTGGATAATTTTACCCTGAACCGGGCTTAAAATTTGACTGCTGAGTGGATAAAAACAGACGCCCTGACCCAAGAGACCATCTTGTATCATCGGATTGCAATGAGTATTCAATGGAGTCAGTTTGGCATTACAGGGGGATAATACGTCCAGTTCAAATCCCGCTCTTTGATTTGGTATCGAATCCTGTTGCACAAACGCTCATTATTAATAATAAATTGAACGGATTATTTTATATAAAATACGTCTGTTTGTGAACCTGCAATAAACAGACTAATTGTGTACAAGTTATAGATAAACATGGACATTCTGGTTTGATTTTAATTGATTAATTTTATTAACATTGGAATATCAGGCGTTGGATGCGTGTTTTTATACTAGTCCACAAAAACTGTAGATAAGTCTGTTGAATAACCAGTGAGTATCAGTTATCTAATTGATTTTAATAGATAATATTATTGTTTATTTTTTAACCTAGTTGATCTTTTTACTCACTGTAAGCGCAATTTTGTGTCATCCCGGCTTGTATATTCAGTACGTTAATCAAAAAAACGAATTTAAATTAACTCATATTGTTTATTAACCCGGATAAGTTATCCACACGCTGTTAATAAGTGGATAATTTAGTTAAAAATTAACTTTTTCTAAAACTATCCAAACCCGGATGTTAATCGGGTAGATTTATTAAAACCTGTAAAATAAGGGTTTATTCAAAATGCCTGTGAATAAACTAACAGATAAGTGAAATTTATATCAAAACTGTTCATATTTTAACTTAGATATTCAAATTGTCTGTGAGTAACTTTTATGAATCAACTCATTATTTGTATTTTTTATAAGCAACCCGTATTAAAGTTATGTGTTTTTATCTATTTTGTGATTAATCCACAAAAACTGTAGATAAGTATGTGAATGACTAGGTGGGTAAGTCTTAAGTTGTTGAAATGTAAATTGTAAATATTAGATCAAAAAATGATCGCTTTAGCTTTTTAGCTTGTGCACAGCAAGCTTTTCTGTTTTTATATCCAGTGAAATGTACTGGTTTACGGCTTAAAATTTGGTATGCAAATTAGCTATATTTTAATCAGGGTGTTGATTAACCAGTTATCGTCAGTTTAGATTAAAAAAACGACTAGTTTAAATGCCTTTAAACTTGATAATTTACTTTATCCACTTAGTTTGTGGATATCCCTGTTAGTTTCTCTAAAGTTTTAATTTAAGGTGTTGAAATAAAAGGTAAATTAGTTGGTGTTATTTTTTGATCAATCGAGATTAAGCCGTGTTTTAGGGGATGTAAATACAGAAATAAATCCTGTTTATTCCGAGCTTGCACCGAACTATTGAATAATTGGGCTTAACCCACCATATTTAACTATGATAAGCTTTGCACAATCGGTTAACACAGTTAAAAAGAGAGCTCGGATGGAATTTTTGTATGAATATGGATTGTTTTTGGCAAAAACAATCACATTTGTCATGGCTTTTGTTGTAATTGTTGCAGTTGCAGCAAATGCAAAAAAAGGTAAATCAGGTAAAAAAGGCGAATTGGAAATTAATAACCTGAGTGAAAGCTACCGGCAAACTAAATCCGCTATTGAAGGTGAATTGCTAGATAAAGAAGCTTTAAAACAAAAGCAAAAACAAGAAAAGGCTGAAGCTAAGGCGAAAGCTAAAGAAGCTAAACAAAAAGCCAAAAAATCAGAGGGTGTTGAAAACCAACAGGAAAACACAGCCAAGCGGGTGTTTGTCATTGATTTTAAAGGCAGTGTGGATGCTCACGAAGTAGATTCACTGCGTGAAGAAGTTACAGCAGTATTAGCAATTGCATCCGCTCAGGATGAGGTACTGGTTCGTCTTGAAAGTGGCGGTGGCGTAGTGCACGGCTATGGGTTAGCAGCCTCACAGTTAGCCAGAATTAAAGCGAAAAATATCCCGCTGACGATTGCAATTGATAAAGTTGCAGCGAGCGGTGGATATATGATGGCTTGTGTTGCCGACAAAATTGTATGTGCACCTTTTGCGATTATTGGTTCAATTGGGGTGATTGCTCAATTACCGAACTTTAATAAAATTTTGAAGAAAAACGATATTGAATTTGAACAGATTACGGCTGGGGAATTTAAACGAACTTTGACCATGTTCGGAGAAAATACTGATAAAGCACGTGAAAAATTTAAATCAGAACTGGAAGAGATCCACCATTTGTTTGTGGCTCATATCAGTGAATTCAGAGATGAACTCAACGTTGAAAAAGTAGCAACCGGCGAACACTGGATGGGGTCACAAGCACTATCATTGGGTTTAGTGGATGAACTTAAAACGAGCGATGATTATGTGATAGAGCAAATTGCCGATCACGAAGTGATTCAGTTTAAATATAAAACGCAAAAAGGGGTGATGGAAAAGTTACCTTTTGCCGCTTCGGCGACATTTGAACGATTCTTTATGGCAATTTATAACAAAATTTCTGAACTTAAATTCAGGTAATTCTGTTGTATTATATCTCTGATATAAACCCGGATTAGCAAATTTTATCCGGGTTTATTTTCATCCTTTTCAAGGTTTTACTCGCCGCTTGCTAAAATACCTGCCTCAATTAAAAACTCAATCAAATTGATAAACAAAATTTAAAGCCGTGTCATTATCAAAATTTAAGAATTGAAAGTGATATCCTGAACTATGTAAAAAAGCTGCGCCCATCTACTGCCAAGTCGTTTTATTGATAAACCTCAGCTGCACATAATCAGAATTGCCCAACGAGTCTATTTTTATACGCAACTGAGGCTAATAAGAAAAGGTGAATGAGCAAACGCTAAAGCTTTTATGCATTTAGCGAATGCTCTGTTAATGACGACTTAGCTGACTAGTTGAATGCTGGCACTGGCGGTAGGCGTGAGTAGATTGTCTATCGGGCTGGGTTTATGGATATAAAAGCCTTGCAGGTAATCGACCTGAATAGATTCGAGTGTTGTTTTAATCTCTGCATTAGAAACATATTCTACGATCGTTTTTAACTGCATGGTATGACCGATATTATTTATGGCCTCTACCATGGCCTGATCAAACTTATTTGTATTGATTTCTTTGACAAAAGCGCCATCAATTTTTAAATAATCAATTGGCAGATTTTTCAAATAGCCAAACGAAGATAAGCCACTGCCAAAGTCATCAAGCGCAAAGCGAATGCCGACTTTTCTAAGCTGTTGCATTACATCACTGGCTTTTTGTAAATTAGCGATCGCAATCGTTTCGGTAATTTCAAAAACAATTTTACCGCCATCTATCTGATATTCATCTAACATCGCCATAATAAAGCTTTTTAGCTCGGGTTTGTTGACAGACTCCCCGGATAAATTAATTGCACAAGTGGTTTGTTGTGGCAGTTCATCTTTATGTTCAGCCAGCCACTTAAAGGTATTCTTAATCACCCATTTATCGATAGAATGCATCAGGTTATAACGTTCAGCTGTTGGAATAAATGCACCTGGCATATAAACTTGACCGTCTTTTTCGAGCCGGATTAACACCTCAAACTTTAACCCTGTATCCTGACTGTCTACCGGTGCAATACGTTGAAAATATAATTTAAAACGATCCGCTTCTAACGCATTATTAATACAGCTAACCCATTTAACCTGGCTTTTTCGGGCATTGATTTCTTTATCATCTGGTTGATACAAGTAAACATTATTACGACCCAGATCTTTAGATGCATAACAAGCGGCATCTGCCAATTGAATGACATCTTGTACGCTACTGGTGAATTGATCTATCGGGATGACACCTATGCTCGTAGTCACACTGAATTCTTTTCCATCCCAACTAAAACGAAATGATTCAATTCTGTCGCGGATGCTTTCGGCCACTTTTTTACCTTTTTCTAAACTACACTGATACAAAATGGCTGCAAATTCATCACCGCCAAGCCGGGCCATTAAGTCAGTATTTCTGATTTTTTGTTTCATCTGGCGGGCAACCTGACGCAAGAGTTCATCACCGGCCTGATGTCCACATAGATCGTTTACAATCTTAAAGCGATCTAAATCGATATATAACAAGACATGCGATTCATCTGCACGAAGATTATTATCAACCAGATCGGATAACTGATTATCAAATTCATTGCGGTTAATTAAACCGGTTAAGCCATCGTGTCTTGCCTGATGAGTGAGCTGACGCTGGATAACTTGAGCCTGAGTGACATCCTGAAAAACGACAACCGTACCAGTGACGTTTTCTTCTAAATCCATCATAGGCGCAATCGTGTGTCTAATCGCTCTTACGCTACCGTCACGGCAATATAATAATCTGGGTTTGTTGGTTACATGAGTCTGTTTATGTTCAACGACAGAGCGAATAATGGAGTCACCCGGTCTTTGATCCGGTGAATCCACAACTGCAAATACTTGATAAATCTTTTTGTTTTTTGCTTTTTCTAACGGCCAGCCAATCAGTGATTCTGCAATTGGATTCATATAAACGATATTGCCGCTCGCAGTTGTCGTAATCACACCATCACCGATTGAATCCAGAGTTTTATGCATTTGCTCTTTTTCTGCATGGAGCGCGGTTTCTATTGCTTTGTATTCAGTCATATCATTGATTAAGCAGGTCAGCTCAATAACTGCATGACTGCTTTGGGTAATCACTATATCTAGATATTTAGTGGTATGATGCTGATAGGGGGAGCCTTGCAGCCTCAGATGACCGGGTTTATTAAATATTTGCCCGCAATCGCCTATAAACGGAATTTCATTACCATTAGTCAGCTCAGTCACCAGAGCAATCGAAAAAATATCTGAAATTTTATAGCCAATAGCATTGGATTCTTTAATGCTGAAAATGGCTTCAGCAGCTGGGTTCATACCAACAATTTTATGAGCGCCATCTAATGTCACCACACCGGCCTGAATATCTCTGACGATGCTTTGTGTTTTAGCTGACGTTTGTTCAATGACATCCATGAGTTGATTATATCTGTCTGCTATCAAACCAACTTCAGTATAGGGTTCAACCGGTACCCGGTGAGATAAATCCGTTTCCTGTTTTTTGATATTGACTAAAAAGTCATGTAAATCCGTTTTTGCATTGTGTTCAGCAATATTTAACCCGGTTTGTTCATCCTGACCACTGACTCTAAGCGGATAAAATCGGTTAATTAAACTCAGTAATAAAAAGGCGACAGTAAACGACCATAAAGCGCAGGTTAATATGCCTTCAAACTGGGCGATAAACTGCTCACCGCGCGTTAATCCTGTACCTAAAATTGACAAATCCCCAAATAGAGCGACAGCCAGAGTCCCCCAGATGCCAGCGCATAAATGAACCGGGATTGCAGATATAGCGTCATCTAACTTAAATTTTGCGAGAAGTGCACTACCTGATAGCATCGCCAAACTACCGATAAATCCAATTAGGATTGCCTCTAACTGATTGACCGCGTGGCAAGAAGCTGTAATTGCAACCAAGCCAGCTAAAATACCGTTTAACATGACAATACTTTTTTCAAGGTAGGCCGAGGGTTTTACTAGATTGATTAGATAAGCCCCCATACCACCAGCGCAGGCTGCGAGCAAAGTATTTATTATGATTAGCGGAATATCGGCTGTGAAGGCCAGTGTACTGCCAGCATTAAATCCAACCCAACCAACAATAAACAGAACCACCCCCAACATAGCTGATGGCAAATTACTAAATGGAATGGATGAAGGTTTATTCGAGGTAAAGCGACCTAATCTGGGACCGATAATAATGATAGCAGCAAGTGCCACCCAGCCCCCAACGCTATGAACAACCGTGGATCCTGCAAAATCAACAAATCCACTTTCCGCTAAATAGCCAGGACGGGTTTCGTTTAGCCCGCCCCATGTCCAATGACCGAACACGGGGTAAATCAGTGAGACAACAACCAAAGTAATGAGTTTGTAACCAAGGTATTTTGTGCGTTCCGCTATCGCACCGGAAATTATAGTTGCTGCTGTGGCACAAAACATGGCCTGAAAAATAAAGAAGGTAGCGTTGAAAGGGTTTTGTCTGCTGACTTCAAACATAAAGCTGTCTGTACCGACTACACCTTGATAACTGGCACCGAACATAATACCAAAACTGATCAACCACCATATCAGAAAGGTCAGGGCAAAGTCAGCTGCATTTTTTAAGGCCACATTAATTGCATTTTTTTTCCGGGTCAGACCTGATTCAAGAAAAAGAAAGCCGCCTTGCATGATAAGTACGAGCACAGAGCAGAATAGCACCCAAAGGATATCAATCGTCATTAGTATCTCCCTTGATTTAATAACTGACTGAAAGTTAGCAAGTGTTATGCCAAGAATTTTGGGCGTTTTTGAGCCTATTTTAATGCAAATTTATGCAAAAAAACGAGCATTGTCGGAAATCCGTTTTTATTATGGTGCTTTATGACCATATGCGTGCATAAATGACAAAGGTAAATGATTTTATTTTATTGATTTTAAGTGGGTTTGTATGTTGAGTGAACTTTAGTTGATTGATATATAAAGAAAATAATTTATATTTATAGTAGTTGTTAGTGGGCTTAAATGGTTGATTTGACCATGCGATACAATAGTAAAAGGACAATAAAAAAGGAGGTCCAAAGACCTCCTTTTTAAAATCGATATTAAATCAACAAATTAGAGTGTATTTAAGGTTTGGTTTAAGGTAGCGCTTGGACGCATTACATCGCTTGCTAACTCATCGCTTGGCTTATAATAGCCACCAATTTCGACAGACTGCCCCTGAACACCATTTAATTCTTCAACAATTTTGGTTTCATTTTCAGTCAGTGTTTTAGCAACCGGTGCGAACGCAGCGGCAAGCTCGGCATCGTCTGTTTGAGCAGCCAGTGCTTGTGCCCAGTATAACGCAACATAAAAATGGCTGCCGCGATTGTCCAGACCACCAATTTTACGTGAAGGCGACTTGTTATTATCTAATAGCTGACCAGTTGCTTTATCTAACGTAGCTGCTAATACACTTGCTTTAGCATTGCTCATGGTATTAGATAAATGCTCTAAAGAGGCAGCCAATGCCAAAAACTCACCTAATGAATCCCAGCGTAAATAGTTTTGGTTGACTAGTTGCTCAACGTGCTTAGGTGCAGAACCACCCGCGCCAGTTTCAAATAAACCACCGCCATTCATCAGAGGAACAATTGAAAGCATTTTTGCACTGGTACCCAATTCTAAAATCGGGAATAAGTCAGTTAGGTAATCACGTAATACGTTACCGGTCGCAGAAATTGTATCTAAGCCAGCTTTAACGCGTTTTAACGTTGCTTTAGTTGCTTCAACCGGAGATAAGATTTGAATATCTAAACCTTCAGTATCATGCTGTGGTAAATAGGCTTTTACTTTTTTAATCATTTGCGCATCATGAGCACGGTTTTCATCTAACCAGAAAATAACCGGTGTATCTGATAAACGTGAACGGGTAACAGCCAATTTGACCCAATCCTGAATTGGCGCATCTTTAGCTTGTGACATACGGAAAATATCACCCGCTTCAACCGCTTGTTCCATCAATACAGTACCTGAGTTATCTACGACTTTAATGCTACCTGTGCCGCTTGCCTGGAATGTTTTGTCGTGTGAACCGTATTCTTCTGCTTTTTGAGCCATTAAACCAACGTTAGGGACAGTACCCATAGTTGACGGATCAAATGCGCCGTTTTCTATACAAAACTTAATGGTTTCGTCATATACGCCAGCATAACAGCGATCTGGGATCACAGCTTTTGCATCTTGCTCGTTACCGGCTGAATTCCACATTTTACCGCCACCGCGGATCATTGCTGGCATAGATGCATCAATGATTACATCACTTGGTACGTGCAAGTTGGTAATGCCTTTATCAGAATTTACCATTGCCAGTGAAGGTGCATCTTCATATAACTTTTCAAAATCAGCATTGATTTCAGCTTGCTTAGCAGCATCTAATTTTTCGATTTTTGCAAATACATCGCCAATCCCATTATTTAAATCAACGCCAAGTTCAGCAAAAGTCTCTGCATGTTTTTCTAAAACATCTTTGTAGAATACAGATACACACTGACCGAAGATAATCGGATCAGATACTTTCATCATAGTCGCTTTCATATGCAGTGAAAAAAGAACACCTTTTTCTTTGGCATCTTTAATTTGCTCAGCTAAAAAGGCTTGTAATGCTTTAGCACTCATGACAGATGAATCTATGACTTCGCCCGCCAACAAAGGCGCAAAGTCTTTTAATAAAGTAGTTGTGCCGTCTTCTGATGTGAATTCAATGTTAAACTGGCTGTCTGATTCGACAGTGACAGATTTTTCACTGGCATAAAAGTCGCCTTCAGTCATAGAAGCGACATGTGCTTTAGAATCTTTAGACCAGCTACCCATACGGTGTGGGTTTTTCTTCGCATAGTTTTTAACGGCAGTTGGCGCGCGACGGTCTGAGTTACCTTCACGTAATACCGGGTTTACCGCAGAACCTAATACTTTTGCGTAGTTCGCCTTAATTGCTTTTTCTTCATCAGTTTTTGGCTCTGCCGGATAATCAGGTAAAGCATAGCCTTTCGCTTGTAGCTCTTTTATTGCAGCCACTAACTGTGGAATAGAAGCACTGATGTTAGGTAATTTAATAATGTTAGCTTCAGGTTGTTTTGCTAACTCACCCAATTCAGCCAAATCATCGGCTTGTTTTTGCTCGTCTGATAAATATTCCGGGAAGTGAGCCAAAATACGGCCTGCTAATGAAATGTCACGAGTTTCTACTTTGATATCAGCTTGATTCGCGAAAGCTTTTACAATTGGCAAAAACGAATAAGTTGCCAAAGCGGGTGCTTCATCTGTAATCGTGTAGATAATTTTAGGCGTTTTGCTTGTCATTGACGTTTCCTTTTAATGGCATTTCACTCATAGTGAGTTTCAAACAAGTTAATCCAACCAGCTTAGCAAAAATTAGATATATAACTAAATATAAAATGCTTAAACAGTGTACAGAAGGCTTAACCGCTTGTCTTAATGCAAGGTTAAAGTTTAAATCTAGCTTGATTCTATCAAGGAAAACAATAACTACAAGGGCAATTTTATTAGGCTCAATTATGGTGATTATTTACCAAATCATATATTTAACCTCAGTGGCTGCTAGATAAAACTTCAAGCTGGGCTGCTTTTATACTGTTATTGGTTAATTTTGAACCTGCTCCAGCCAACTAATGGATAAAAAACGACAAATATCCTAAATAACCTCAAGCACGTACAAGAATAGTTGAAGTAAAAATGATTCATTTTTTAAGTGGAATTTAACACTTAACCCGGATCTATTTTGATTGACGGTTTAAGGTGTGGATAGGGGGAGCTACTTTTTCTATCAAAAGATTTTGTCTGTTTAATAGCAGTTTATTAAACAGACAAAATGACGTTCAGAGGCAGAAATGAGACCCATTTGGCCATTTTAATTGTGCGCAGGTAAGAGGATTAAGTAATTTGCGCTTATATCCGGCATTATTTTCGGTTAAGCTGTTAAGTCCGTTATTGTAGACTATTCATATTTTGTGGCCATAAAGTGACAGCTAAACCAACCGGTAATAAAGCAAGACCCTTTAAACTTGGGGGTAAATCGACTGCAAAACCTAAATCAGGTAAACAGCCTGCCAATCATAAAAAGCGTAATCCGGTATTCGACCACTCCCGCACTCAATCTGGTCGAACACAAGCTAATCAGAAAGTGCCGGTTCAAACCCGGGTTATCGTTTTTAATAAACCCTTTAATGTATTAACTCAGTTTACTGATGACAGTAATCGGCAAACGCTTAAAGACTTTATTGAGATAAAAGAGGTGTATGCGGCGGGGCGTCTGGACAAAGATTCTGAGGGTTTATTAATCTTGACAAATAATGGTCAATTGCAGCACCAACTGGCCAACCCCGATAAAAAGCAAGGTAAAACCTATTGGGTTCAGGTTGAAGGTGACGCCAGTGCTCAACAAATAAAACAATTAGAACAAGGTGTCAGGCTAAAAGATGGCTTAACCAAACCGGCAAAGGTTAAAAAAATACAAGCGCCTTTAGGATTATGGCCGCGTAATCCACCGATACGTTCTCGACAATCTATTCCAACCAGTTGGCTTGAAATTACTTTGTTTGAAGGAAAGAACAGGCAGGTTAGAAGAATGACTGCACATGTCGGATTGCCGACACTCAGGTTAATCCGAAATCAGATTGCCAATATTAGACTTGGCGAATTACAGCCGGGTCAATGGCGCGAAATAAATGTAAACGAAATTCAGTTAAAATAATCATTCGAAAAAGCATACATCTAATAAGCATAACTATAAAAAGGACAGTGAATGTTTAAACCCAACACAACCGTGGCTTGCATCGTTAAATGCGGTGAATATTTTTTATTGGTTGAAGAAACCGAAGACGGCAAGCAAGTTTATAATCAACCGGCCGGACATCTTGAGAAAGATGAAACATTATTGGCTGCAGCCAAAAGAGAATTGTATGAAGAAACCGGTTTATGTCTGGAACCGCAAGCTCTGGTCGGCATTTATCAAAGTGAAATTAAGCATAAAAATATTCAGTACCTGAGGTTTTGTTATTTAATTGAACTGGAACTGGACGCCTTACCACAACCCCAACCTCAGGATGATGACATTACTGCGGCACACTGGCTGACCCTTGAGCAAATTGAAAACAAAATGGATCAAATGCGTAGCCCAATGGTTAAAATTTGTCTGGATGATTACCTCGCTGGCAAACGTATCCCACTTTCTAGTGTTCAAAGTTATTTATAGCGCCGGGAAACAATGCTAGAATAAGCGCCCATTTTTAGCAGTAGGTTTAATAAAATATGTCTAATAACAGTGATAAAAAAGTCATTGTTGGAATGTCTGGCGGTGTCGACTCTTCAGTTTCAGCTTATTTATTACTTCAACAAGGTTATCAGGTTGAAGGCTTATTTATGAAAAACTGGGAAGAAGATGATACAGATGAATATTGTGCGGCCGCTCAGGATTTAGCTGATGCGCAAGCGGTAGCCGATAAACTAGGCATAGAATTGCACACAGTAAATTTTGCCGCGGAATACTGGGATAATGTATTTGAATATTTTTTAGCAGAATATAAAGCCGGACGTACACCTAATCCGGATATCATGTGCAATAAAGAAATTAAATTTAAAGCCTTTTTAGAGTTTGCCGCAGAAGCATTAGGCGCTGATTATATTGCAACTGGTCATTATGTGCGTCGAGCCTGTGTTGAGGGTGAATGGCAAATGTTACGTGGCCTGGATAATAATAAAGATCAAAGCTACTTTTTGTATACACTGGCGGCAAAACATATCGCACAAACCTTATTCCCGGTTGGCGAGCTTGAAAAACCTGAAGTCAGAAAAATTGCTGAAGAGCAAGATTTGATTACCGCCAATAAAAAGGATTCCACCGGTATTTGTTTTATTGGTGAGCGAAAATTTAAAGACTTTTTACAACAATATTTACCGGCGCAACCAGGTGATATTGAAACGACCGAAGGTAAAGTGATCGGTCGTCATGAAGGATTAATGTATCATACGCTTGGTCAGCGAAAAGGTCTGGGCATAGGCGGTTTAAAAGATGCCGGGGAAGACCCATGGTACACAGTAGATAAAGATCTGGAGCGCAACGTACTGATTGTGGCTCAGGGCAGCCAACATCCGAGATTATTTTCAAAAGGCATGCTCGTTAATCAGGCTCACTGGGTGGACCGAAAAGGCCCGGACGGGCAATTCGAATGTACCGTTAAAACCCGTTACCGTCAGACGGATGTTAGCTGCATAATTGAAAAAATTGATGCCGACAACTATCAGGTTATGTTTAATGAACCGGTTGCTGCGGTCACGCCGGGACAATCAGCCGTGTTTTATTCGGGTGAAACCTGCTTAGGTGGCGCCATTATTGATACCTTAATTAAGTAACCAGATATAATGGCAAAAGTAACATACCAACAAACATTAGCGTTAGCAGGCGTCTGTCAGGCCTGTTATATGGTTCAGACGATAGCGCGCCGTGGTGCGCTGAATGAAGATGAATTGAGCACTATGCTCGAAAGTGTCCTTAATACCAATCCGGATAATACCGAAGCTGTATATGGTGGTCCTGCTAATTTATTATCCGGGTTTAAAATTATTCGCGAACAACTGGGTAATAATTCAAACGTCAAAGATGCCGAGTTAACCCGATATGTATTAAGTGCATTAACATTAGAGCGCAGATTAACTAAAAGGCAGGCTAGTTTGCAGCAACTGTCGCAGCAAATTAACCTGATTGAACAAAAACGAGCTCATTTTGAGCTGACACATGAATTAGTGTTAGAAGGCTTTGCCCAAGCTTATAAACAAGTCATTAGTCCACTGGGATCTCCAATTAAAGTATTAGGGAATCCAGACTTGCTGAAACAAAATGCAGTGCAAAATAAAGTTAGAGCTTTATTGCTGTCTGCAGTACGTTCGGCTGTTTTGTGGCGACAGTTAGGCGGTCAGCGTAGAAATATTGTTTTGCGCAGACAACATTGGGTGCATTTTGCTGAACAAGCCCTAAAACAATACGCATAATCTTAACAGGAGATTTCAATGGAATTATCCAGCTTAACTGCAATTTCACCAGTTGATGGCCGCTACGGTAGCAAAACAACTGAATTGCGTCCTATTTTCAGTGAATTTGGCTTAACCAAATATCGAGTTACAGTTGAAGTTCGTTGGTTACAACAGATGGCTCAAATTGCAGGAATTGAAGAAGTTCCGGCATTTTCTGAAACCGCTAATACGGTATTAAATAATATTGTTGACCAGTTTTCAGTTGGAGATGCTGCGCGCGTTAAAGAAATTGAACGCACCACGAATCATGACGTAAAAGCAGTAGAATATTTCTTAAAAGAAAAAATTGCTAATAACGCAGAATTACACGCGGTTACAGAATTTTTCCATTTTGCCTGTACATCAGAAGATATCAATAACTTGTCACATGGTTTAATGTTAAACGAAGCACGTGAACAGGTTATTTTACCTTATATTGATAAAATTTTAGCCGAACTGAAACGCCTGGCTAAAGACTATCGCGACGTTGCTATGATGGCACGTACTCATGGTCAACCCGCTTCACCGACGACCATGGGTAAAGAAATGGCAAACGTCTATATGCGTTTAAAGCGCCAGCGTGACCAAATCGCTCAGGTTGAAATTTTAGGTAAATTTAATGGTGCTGTAGGTAACTATAATGCTCACTTATCAGCTTACCCTGATTTAGATTGGAACAGCATCAGTGAAAGTTTTGTCACTTCATTAGGATTAACCTGGAATCCTTATACAACTCAAATTGAGCCGCATGATTATATTGCTGAATTATTTGATGCAATCGGTCGTGCCAATACGATTATCCTGGACTTCGACCGTGATATCTGGGCTTACATCGCATTAGGTCACTTTAAACAAAAAACAGTTGCCGGTGAAATTGGTTCATCTACTATGCCGCACAAAGTTAACCCGATTGATTTTGAAAACTCTGAAGGTAACTTAGGCATTGCCAATGCTATCTTTACGCATTTAGCGCAAAAACTGCCTGTATCTCGCTGGCAGCGTGATCTAACCGATTCAACGGTTTTGCGTAACTTGGGTGTAGGCGCAGCTAATTCAATTATTGCTTATCAGGCCACTTTAAAAGGTATCAGCAAGTTAGAAGTAAACGAGCAAAGTTTATTAAACGAGCTGGATCAAAACTGGGAATTGCTAGCTGAACCAATTCAAACAGTTATGCGTCGTTATGCCATTGAAAAACCATATGAAAAGCTTAAAGAATTAACTCGTGGTAAGCGTGTTAACAAAGAAATTATGGCTGATTTTATTGAGAAGCTTGAAATTCCGGCTGAAGAAAAATCACGTCTTAAAGAAATGACACCAGCCAGCTATATTGGCCGTGCACAAGCATTTGTTGATGAAATTTAATCCATAATGTTTGAGCAAGAAATATTCATTTATAATGAATATTTCTGATAAGTGTTATTTACACATAATAGGGCAGCTAATTGGCTGCCTTTTGTGTTTTTGAATTCAGTTTAAATTAGCCAATGAGGTCCTTGTGATTGATAAAAGGCATCAGCATAAAGTATTTGCGTTTGTGATGGCATTGACTATGTCCTGCATTATGTCATTTGTGATCACTTTATTTAATTTAGGCTGGGTAGACGGCATTTTGCAAATCTGGCTTAAAGCTTGGGCATTTGCATTTGTGGTTGCTTTTCCAACGATTATGATTGTCGGGCCTTTTGTGCGGAAAGTGGTCAGTTTATTGCTCACAGAATGAGGATAAAACATGAATTATCAATTTTCAGAGTTTAATGTAGAAGCGTTTTTGGCAGAATACTGGCAAAAAAAACCAGTTTTGATCAAAGGCGCATTCAAAAATTTTGTCGATCCCATAGATGCTGATGAACTGGCAGGTTTAGCCTTAGAAGATGAAGTAGAATCAAGGGTCATTGCCAAACAAGGTACTCATTGGCACGTTGAACATGGACCATTTGAAGACTATAGTCATTTCGGTGAAAGTGACTGGACTTTGTTAGTTCAAGCAGTTGATCACTGGTCTACGGATGCCGCAGCTTTAATGAATCCTTTTAGGTTTATTCCAAACTGGCGAATCGATGACTTAATGGTCAGTTTTTCAATGCCAGGTGGCGGCGTGGGCGCTCATGTTGATCAATATGATGTATTTATATTGCAAGGTCAGGGTAAACGTCACTGGAAAGTGGGTTACAGACAGGCTTTAACCGATACTATCCCTCATCCGGACTTGCTGCAGGTGACCGGTTTTGAAGCCTGTATTGACGACATACTGGAACCTGGAGATTTACTCTACATCCCGCCGGGATGTCCGCATGAAGGCTATGCTATAGAAGCCGCTCTGAATTATTCAGTCGGATTTCGGGCACCAAACCAGCAGGATTTATTATCTGCATTTGCCGATTATGCACTGCAGGAAGAATGTTTTAAACAAAGATATGCAGATCCGGATTTGGTATTGAGAACCAATAAAAGTGATGTTTTGCCAGATGAACAGGCTGACTTAAAACAATTGATATTGTCAACAATCAACGATAAACATCAATTTGAGCAATTTGTCGGTCGTTACCTTAGTCAGGCAAAACATGACTTGGATATTCAGCCGGTTGAACCCGGATATGAAGCCGAAGATTTAAAAGAGTTGTTAGTACAAAGCGACGCAGAGTCGATTAACTGGCACAGATTAGGCGGACTTAGGTGTCTATTTGTTAATAACCAGTTGTTTATTAATGGTGAGTCAGTGTGTTTGTCGGAACCACAATTTGAACTTGCACGCTTGATTGCCGAGCAAGACAAATACCAAGCTCAGCAACTCATTAAATTCGTGAGCCACGCGGAAGCATTTAATTTACTGTTAGCTATCGTTAATGAAGGTTTTTTATTTCCCGATGCAGATGAGGCGTTTTAGCTTTTTAATTTTTCAAAAAATGAAATTTGCGACTAAAAATTAAAACTTTAGTTGCAGTAAAGCTAAGTTAGCTATACCAAATAGGCGTAAATTTGGGTACAATTTCGCGCTTATTTTGAAACCAGAATTAATAACTTTTAAGTAGCAATTGGATGTTTGAATTAAACCCGGTACATACCAAAATAAAAGATATTGCAGAGCGTACTCAAACGCTTAGGGGGTATCTTTGACTATGAACAAAAATCAGAGCGTTTAGAAGAAGTTTCCCGATTATTAGAAGAGCCCGATGTGTGGAATGAACCCGAAAAAGCGCAAGCACTCGGCAAAGAAAGATCCACACTTGAAACCATTGTTAAGACAATTGATGCACTCGAGCAGGGTGTTGAAGATGTTGAAGGGTTAATTGAGTTAGCGGTTGAAGCTGAAGATCAAGATACATTTGATGAAGCCGTCGCTGAACTTGATGAGCTAGAAGTTAAAATTGGCGAGTTAGAATTCAGGCGTATGTTCAGCGGCCCTCAGGATACGGCTGACTGTTATATCGATTTACAATCCGGATCAGGCGGCACTGAAGCGCAGGATTGGTGCAGTATGTTGCTGCGCATGTATTTACGCTGGGCTGAATCTCATGACTTTAAAGCCGAATTAATCGAAGTCTCTGACGGTGATGTTGCTGGCATTAAATCGGCGACAATACGAGTCTCTGGTGAATATGCATTTGGTTGGTTAAGAACCGAAACCGGGGTTCACAGACTTGTCAGAAAATCTCCGTTTGATTCAGGTAACCGACGTCATACGTCATTCGCATCTGCTTTTGTTTATCCGGAAGTTGATGATGATATTGAAATTGATATAAACCCGGCAGATTTACGAATTGATACCTATCGCGCGTCCGGGGCGGGCGGTCAGCACGTAAACCGAACTGATTCAGCGGTTCGTATTACTCACTTGCCAACCAATACAGTTGTTCAGTGTCAAAATGATCGCTCTCAGCATAAAAACAAAGATCAGGCGATGAAACAGCTGAAAGCTAAATTATATGAGCTTGAACTACAAAAACAAAATGCTGAAAAACAAGCTATGGAAGAAGGTAAATCCGACATTGGATGGGGCAGTCAGATCCGCTCTTATGTACTGGATGATTCCCGCATTAAAGATTTAAGAACCGGGGTTGAAAACCGTAATACTCAAGCTGTATTAGACGGCGAACTAGACCCTTATATTGAAGCTGCACTCAAAGCAGGTCTCTGATTTATGGCTTTTAAAGCCCAGAATACAGAGTTATTTAGAATCGAATTTAGTCATTACTGGAATACTTATGTCTGAACAAAACGCATCAAATCAAACTGAAAGCGCACAAGAGCACAATAAACTGATTGCTGAGCGTAAAGCTAAACTCGCCAGCATTCGTGAAAACTGCTCGGCAAATGCACACCCAAATGATTTTCAGCCTGAGCATTATGCTGCTGATCTTCAAGCTGAGTTTGGTGAAAAAGATAAACCAACGTTAGAAGCTGAAGATAACATTGTTTCAATTGCCGGCCGTATCATGGCTAAACGCGGTCCTTTTATGGTGATTCAGGATATGACTGGCCGTATTCAGGCCTATGCCGATAAAAAAACGGTACAGGCTGATTTAAAAGAGCGCTATGGTGTATTGGACATAGGTGACATTATTGGTGTTAAAGGTCCGCTTCATAAATCAGGCAAAGGGGATCTGTATGTCCACATGGTTGAATATAAATTATTAACTAAATCCTTGCGTCCCTTACCTGAAAAATATCATGGTCTGGCAGATCAGGAAACCAAATACCGTCAGCGTTATGTCGATTTAATGATCAACCAAGAAACCCGTGATGTATTCCAAATCCGTTCAAAAGTAGTAAGCGGTATCCGCAAGTATTTAACTGAGCGTCGTTTTATGGAAGTGGAAACACCTATGTTACAGGTCATTCCGGGCGGTGCGACGGCTAAACCATTCGTTACTCACCACAATGCTTTAAGCATTGATATGTTTTTGCGTATCGCGCCAGAGTTGTATTTAAAACGTTTAGTAGTAGGTGGATTTGACCGTGTTTTTGAAATTAATCGTAATTTTAGAAACGAAGGTTTAAGCACGCGTCATAACCCAGAATTCACTATGATTGAATTCTATCAGGCGTATGCTGACTACAAAGATTTAATGAATCTAACCGAAGACATGCTGCGTACCATTGCACAAGATGTGTTAGGAACAACGACGGTAACCAATACCAAACGTGACGATGAAGGTAATATCTTAGAAACCATAGAGTATGATTTTGGTCAACCGTTTGAGCGTTTATCTATGGCCGATGCTGTGATTAAACATGCGCCCGAGTTAGATGCTGCAGTATTAAAAGATCCTGAAAATAACTTTGATGCAATTCGTGCAATGGCCAAACAGGTGGGTGTTAAAGAGCCTGAGCAGGAAGGTATCTGGGGTGCGGGTAAATACTTGTGTGAAATCTTTGAAGAAGTGGCAGAGCATAAATTAATTCAGCCCACATTCATTACAGAATATCCGTGGGAAGTATCGCCACTGGCACGTCGTAACGATGAAAATCCGTTTGTAACAGACAGGTTCGAATTCTTCGTCGGTGGTCGTGAACTGGCCAATGGCTTCTCGGAATTAAATGACGCTGAAGATCAAGCAGCACGTTTTCGTAAGCAGGTAGAAGAAAAAGATGCAGGTGATGAAGAAGCCATGCACTATGACGATGATTATATTACTGCACTTGAATATGGTTTACCGCCAACAGCAGGTCAGGGTATAGGGATTGACCGTTTAGTGATGTTATTTGCGGATTGTCCAACCATTAAAGATGTTATTCTGTTTCCGCATATGCGTCCGTTAACCGATGCATAAAACGATTCAATAATTTGAATATATTAAGCCACTAAAGTTCTGCTTTAGTGGCTTTTTTTATGGCGGATGAAAACTGTTTTCCAATTTACAAAGTATCCACGAGGCGAAAATGACCGATAAAATACTCATCCTAGTCGATGTTCAAAATGTGTATTACACGAGCCGACAGGCATTCAAACGAAATTTTAATTACAATCGGTTTTGGGCTGAAGTAAAAAAACAAGGTGAAATTGTTAAAGCCTTTGCGTATGCGGTAGACAGGGGCGATCAAAAGCAAACTGAATTTCAAAATATTCTGCGTGCGATAGGCTTTGAAGTGAAACTTAAACCCTTTATTAAACGCCTTGATGGTTCTGCTAAAGGGGATTGGGATGTGGGGATTACCATTGATGCACTGGAATACGCCCAACAGGTAGATAAAATCGTTTTGGTGTCCGGCGACGGCGATTTTGCGATTTTAGTTGATACACTCAAACAAAAAGGGAAAACCGTTGATGTTTATGGCGCTGAGCCCTTAACCGCAAACGCACTTGCTCTGTCAGCCAATCGTTTTATTCCGTTTGATGATGGACTTTTATTGTAAGTTTGTTGCCGGATACGCTATAGTTCAAGCAAAAAAATAGTTTAAATAATAATACAGACCAAGGATGCGTGTAGTGCGATACCCGTTAATTATTAAATGTCTTTTCATCATTTTTTGTCAGTTTACGGCCAGTTTATCACTGGCGTTTGAGGCCCCACCAAAAGTTAATATTTCAGCTGAGCCCGACTGGGTTCAACTGAGTCAAATCACTGAACAACCTCTGGCGGATATGAGACGGCCTAACCACTATTATTTGGTTGAAGAGCAGGCGAATGCTGGGGATATCAAGCAAGCTTTTTATCGCTACGCCTATTCACCAACAGATTCATCCGGGCTAAATGATTATTCGGATGTATCAATTTATTTTAATCCGGCTTATGAAACCCTGACAATTCACAAAGTATCGGTTATCCGAAATGGTCAAACTATTTATCAGCTCCGCCAGGAAGATATTCAGCTACTAAATGCAGAGGATGATAAAGACAGCAATATTTATTCCGGTGAGTACCAAGCCCTGATTCAGCTCAAAAATGTGCAAATAGGGGATTTAATTGATTATAGTTACAGTATTATCGGTATCAACCCTGTTTTTGATGGCCATTTTGATTATTCAAACTGGTTGGCCTGGGGCATTGATGTTGACGAGGTTCATATCTTAGTTACAGCTCCGTCGGACAATCATATTCGTTTTAATGTGTATGGTATGGACAACTCAATTGTTGATGTATCGACTCATCATAATCAGCAATATTTTCAAATTAGGTTAACCGATATCCCGGCTTTGCCCGATGAGGATAAAGTGCCGGGTTGGCAGTACACTGCACCATATGTTGAGTTTAGCGATTATCAATCCTGGCATGATGTAGCGCGCTGGGCAGATAAACTCTTTAAGCTTGATTCCTTAAATTCAACGGCCTATTCAGCGTATATCTCTGAGTTGAAACAACTGCCGGTTGAACAGGCACTCAATAATGCAATTAATTTTGTACAAAATGATGTTCGATATCTTGGTCTTGAGTTGGGCGTTAATTCGCATAAACCGCACCATCCGGCTGAAGTATTTGAAAACCGGTTCGGTGATTGTAAAGACAAATCTTTTTTACTGGTTGATTTACTCAAAGCAATTGGCGTTGAAGCTAACGTAGCTTTGGTCTCAACTCGCAGGAAACGGGCCCTAGATCAGCGACTGCCCGGTCATTATGCATTTAATCATGCAATTACAAAAATTAAGTGGCGGGATCAAGATTATTGGATTGATCCGACGGTAACGCATCAAGGCAGCAAAATTGAAAATAAACACCAGTTTAATTATGAAAGAGCGCTTGTCGTTTCAGCAGATTCAAAGGCACTGATAGATGCAACGCCAATACAGAATATTCAGACCCGTGTGGATGTGATTGAAACTATTATTGCGCCGGATTATTTTTCACCTGTTTATTGGCGCGTTAAAACGACTTTTAGTGGTGAAGAAGCTGAATATATGCGTTACAAACTGGCAACTAGCGGCATCCAAAAATTAGAAAAACAGTATATTAACTATTACGCTAAAACCTATCCAAAAATCAAACCTATACAAAAGCTAAAAGCGATAGACAACCTTGAGGCTAATACGATTGTATTTGAAGAGCGCTATTTAGTGCCTGGATACTGGTCATTGACTGAAGATAAGAGTGCTGAGTTTAAGTTAACAGCGAACTATGTCAGTCAATATCTGACTCAGCCGGAAACCATTATCAGACAGCACCCGCTCTCGATTGGTGAACCGGTTCACTCCAGTCATAAAGTGACCATTCAGTTTCCGGAAGACATTGATTTCAGTCAGTCTTCATCTGAAAACGTCATTAATAATGAATACTTACTATTCAAATCAAAAATTGAATATGACAGGCGTAGACTGACCTTTATCAATGAACTGAACATTAAGCAGAGTTTTGTCCCTGCTGCTGATGTTGCAGATTACTTATCGGTCGCAAAAACGATAGACAATCAGATGATGTATACCAATAGCATCACCAATGTGACGCAGGAATATGCAATCGAAGAAATGAAAACATTATTATCTGCTCTTAACCAGAAGCAATTAGCAGATTAAGGTTGAACCAGAATGATCAATTTTAAATTTACTCCGTCTATTTTTATTGCACTCTTGTGTTTGATTCTTTCGGCTTGTGGTAGTACTCAGCAACAGACGAAGCCGGCTCAACTGGTTAAACAGCAGGCCAAAACCAAAGATTTAGCCGTCTTAAACTTTAACTTAAAACTAGAGCAAAGTTTAAACAATAAACAACTGGACCTATTTAAATCCAGCATCGATGATGAAAAAATATTGACTGAAATAAAGCGCAAATATTCAAGTCCGTATTTAAAACCTAAAGACTATCAATTGCGTGCCAAAACCGTATCTGGTGCTATTACAACGCTGGTCGCCAATCATATCAATAAAGGGTCAAGTGAATGGTATTACCTGTATTCGACACAGATAGGCAGCAGCGATTATTTAAGCCATTATCGAATCAGTTTTGGGGATGCCGGATATATCTATATGGATTTTTATCTGGATTTGAACAGCTTAAAAATTTACGACGTGCAGAACCTGTATTCACCTTATTCAACGCTTGATTTTTTGATCCAGTACACTGATTTTATTGAAATAGAACTGACTAATTTTGATAACCTTGAACATAAGTTAAAAGTGATGGAGCTGATTGTCTCACTTGAGCGGGGGCAGATAAAAAAAGCGACTTCTGCGTTTAACCAGTTAGTTGAAACTTATCGAAATAAACCCATTTTACTGGACTATGTGCAACGAAAATTGGCAACCATGAGCGCTGCTCAGAGCCAGCCTATACTGGCAGATTTAATCAAAGCGTATCAATCTTTTGGTGAATTTCCCGGTATGTTAGAAGCTCACTTTGTTGAATTCGAAGCCTATACATCTGCCATTCAATCCATTCTGCAATTACCAGATAGCGCGTTGAAGGATGTTAAAATGCAAAGTGAGCTGGCTATTTTGAACGCTTATGAAGGAAATTATAAGCAGGCTATCCACCATAGTCATCAGGCGGTTCTGGCTGATCCGCTTGACTTGGAAGCCTATGTTGCCATGCTACAAGTTAGCCTGTATTCGCAAGACTATGAGTTGGCCGTTAAAGCCATGGATGTGATTAATAGTAAATTTGACGCAACACTTGATCAGGCAATTCTTGCAGATTTTGATAAGAGCGATGCATTTATTATGTCTGCTGAATATAAAAACTGGCTTGAAAAACAATCAGGCTAACAGGTAAGGACGGTTGTTAATTAACCTCATGCACATAATTAAAATTGCCCAACTAGTCTTATACGCAGCTGAGCTTGCTTATAGCGAGTGCTTTTGCGGATATCAAAAAATCAGTATCTTGACCTATTCACAGTTTTAAAAAGGGGGATGGACAAGGTTTGGTTATTTTATATTCAGCTGTTACTATGAAGGAAACTCGTTAGAAAATTCAAATACATGGAACAGACGTCATTTGCACTCGATAATGAAGATTCTGCTAATAAAAAAGGGCAGTCAAAGCAACCTCATCAACAAAGTAATACGCAGGGAAAAGGGCGCATTAGCGACCCGATAAAGGATTCTGGTCCAGTCCGCTCAGACCATTTTTCAGCGCTTAAAAATATTAACAAGCGGCTGAGTGATAAAAAGTCGATAGTGTTTAAAATCGTCATTCTGCTGATGTCTGCCAGTTTATTAGTGTTAAGTTTAACACTCTGGCTAGCTGAGAATGAGCAGGCCGAACTGCTATCCAGGTATCTGAATAGCGCGCAGCAGGCTGAAACTCAACTGGCCATTCAAAGTTATTTATTAACAGCAGACAATAATGAATTGAATCTGAAAGCTATCAATCAAAACCTGAATCAACTTCAGATCCAGTTAGATAAGATGATTGAACTGCCTATTGCACGGCAAAATTTATCAGAGTTTGCACAGCGTATTCGCCAAGCGCTGGACGGAGATGAAGGTCTGATTCGGTATTTAACCAAATTAAATTCATCGGATCAGCAGGTTTCACAGGCATTAGCTTTAATCAATGAAGCTAAGTTTAAGCTAAAACAGACGCTGGCTCCAACTATAGAGCGACTTGAAGCTTATAAAGCCAGCACCGAATTTGACAAATTAACCGCAAATGCTAATCGAAGCGACTTGTTTAATGCGTTAAACCAAAAGCAGGGCGAAGAAAAGTTTGATTCGCTGCAAGCCAGTGCGCAAGCGTATTTGCAAGCGTTAGAAGCTGGCTTTTATATTCAGCAACTGGCTGAATTGGATTCAGTGAGTGCTTCAGTAAAACAATTGCATGATGAATTTACTCAACTGAGTCGGGATTTCTCCGATATTCCAACCAAGCTGGCATTGAAGAAATGGTCAGATTGGCTGGCCCTGCAGCCTGAATTATCGTCAGAATCGGTACATTCAACCAACCGGGATAGGTTAGTACTTAAACAAAATGTTAATCAGGAAATAGACAACTGGTTGCAACAAATTGATTCATCACAAGTTTTAATCACTAAAATTAATCAAGTTGTGATAAATGATTACTTAAATCGTGAAAATAAAGCTATATTTGTATTTATGGCTCTGATGAGCTTGCTTCAGTTATTGGCATTGAGCATTTATTTTTATAAAAAGGGTTTTAAATGGAAATAACTCAAAATCTTAAAGCGGTTTATTTATCAGCAGAAGACATTAATATTGCAAGTTCACTGTTATATTTAGCTTATTTTGATGATCCGTTTTTTATGGATTGTTTTCAAAGTAAACTTGAAGGGTATGAGCAAAGGCTCAGAGCCGCAATTCGTGAAGAGTTATTGATATTTTGGGATAAATCCCAGCCAATGATTGGCATATATGACGAAGAAGAACACTTATTAGCTGTAGCCTGTTTGATTGAACCCGGTTCGAATTTCGGGGCAGAGCGCTTTTGGCACTGGCGCTTAAAAATGATGTTAACAACCGGCTATGTCTCTACCCGAAACATGATAGAAAAAGAGCAAAAAATCCGTGAAGCAATTCTTTTTGAAAACTACCATTTGCTTGCTTTTATTGGCGTACATCCTCATCATCAGCATCACGGTGTGGGCCATTATTTAATGCAGGCAATCGATACTATGATAGCTGAACATAAAAAGACAGAAGGAGTCGGCGTACTGGTGACAGTTGAAAAATACAGAGCCTTTTTTGAGCACGCAAACTACAAACAATTAAAAACGCTCTCAGTTGGACAAGTCCCTTGTTCCCTTATGTTCAAACAAAAACAATAATCTTCCGGATTGCTTTATAAAGTGTAAAAAAGCCGTTAAGCAAGTTAACGGCTTTTTTATTTCCATTATAAATCAGGTGTTTATTCGTATTCTAATGGGTCTGTTAAGCCATTTTTTTCAAAAGCTTCTAAGCGTTCCTGACAGGCGCCGCATTTGCCACAAGCTCTATCCCGACCATTATAACAAGTCCAGGTTTGGCTATAATCTAATCCCATTTTTAAACCATGGGTTAAGATATCGATTTTTGAATCATTTAAAAATGGCGTCACAATATCAACCGGTTGATAGTCAGCAATGGCACAAACGGCTTTCATCTTTTCTACAAATTCGGGACGACAATCCGGGTAAATCGCATGATCGCCCGAATGTGCACCATAAAAAACTTTTTTAGCACCGATTGATACCGCGTAACCGACAGCAAGCGATAATAAAATCATATTACGGTTTGGTACCACAGTAGATTTCATACTATCTTCTTCGTAATGACCTTCCGGAATATCGATATCATCGGTTAACGAAGAACCGGCTAACAAGGTATTGATAGCTGAGATATCAACAATTTTATGAGGTAGATTTAATTTTCGACATGCCTCACCGGCAAATTCGAGTTCTTTTAAGTGGCGCTGGCCATAATTAAAGCTTAACGGATAAACCTGATAGCCTTCGGCTATTGCTTGGTTAAGCACAGTAAAGGAGTCCATACCTCCGGAATAAATAACAACTGCTTTTTCAGACATGATTTCCTCAAAAAATAGCCTATAATGCGCGCTAAGTTTACTGATACCAGCAGAGGTTACAAGCCTGATATGAAATATCCCGTTAATGAATTATTTGAAACCATTCAAGGTGAAGGCAGTATGACGGGTATACCGTCTATTTTTATTCGCCTGCAAGGGTGTCCGGTGGGCTGCGCCTGGTGCGATACCAAACATACCTGGGAAGTTAAACCCGAGCTTAAAGTGGATGTTTCAAACATTATCGATGTTTCTAATGAATCCGAAGCCTGGGCTGAGCAGACAAGCGATGAAATTCTGGCAATTATTCAAAACTACAAAGCCCGTCATATTGTGATCACTGGTGGTGAACCCTGTATGTATGATTTAACCGAACTGACTCGGGTTTTACATGATGCCGGCTGTACAACCCAAATTGAAACCAGTGGTACATTTGAGGTGAAGACGCATCCCGATACTTATGTAACTGTTTCGCCAAAAGTAGGTATGAAAGGGGGCTATACAGTGCTCACCTCTGCATTAGACAGGGCGGATGAAATTAAACATCCGGTGGCAACAGAGCAACATATTGATGATTTAAAAGCCTTGTTAAAGCAGCGCCAGGCGAGTCGACAAATTAGTATTTGTCTTCAGCCAATCAGTCAGAAACCCAGAGCGACTCAACTGGCTATTCAAACCTGTATTGAAAATAACTGGCGGTTATCTGTGCAGATGCATAAATATTTAAAAATTGATTGAGACTTGTTGACATATTGTTAATTCTGGCAAAAGCTAAATAAAGAATAAGTTTAGTTTACTCAAGGCAATACGTTATTTGTCTGAATGAGGAGGAAGGATGTCAGAATTAGAATATGTAACTGTTGATGTATTTACGGACCAGAAATTTCAAGGGGCACAAATTGCGGTCGTAAGAGAAGCCGAAGGGCTAAGTGCTCAGCAAATGATGCAAATTGCGGCTGAGTTTAGTTTATGGCGCTGCGTTTTTATCTCATCGAGTGAAAAAGCAGATAAAAAAATTCGCATTTTTAACAGTAAACGAGAATTTGATTTTGGTGGCCATCCGACCCTAGCTGCCATTTATGCACTGGCGCATTTTAAACAATTAGACCTTAAAGATGGCGATAACCAGTTTACGATTGAAGAGCCGCATGGATTAGTTGAATGCCATGTTCGGATGGATAATGGCAAACCTGTGTTTAATGAGTTTGTGGTTAACGCCAGACCTGAATATGATAGCTTTGCACCGACTGAAGAGGAGCTGTCTAATTTTTTAACCGTGCCGGCAGAAAACCTGTTTATTCCAAATTTTAAACCCATGTTGGTCGCCAGCGAAATTCCGTATCTAGTCGTGCCGGTTGACAGCCTGGAAACGTTAAAACGGATCCGCTTCAGTTATGATGCCTGGGCTTCGTCAACCGCACCGGCCACCTGCGCGAATGCGATTTTATTATATTGTCAGGCTGATGATGACCATGACGCTGATTTTCACTGCCGTTTAGTCGGTCCTGTGTTTGGGATACATGAAGATCCTCCGGTTGGTGCTGCAATGCCTGCGTTTGCCGGTTACTTACAACAGTTTGATAACCCGCCCGGTGAATTTATAGTTGAGCGCGGGGTGCACCAAGAACGCTATAGTTACCTGCATATTGAAACCAAGTCTGTTTCAGAGCAGGGGATACAAGTTAGCTTAGGTGGCCGCGCTGTCTTATCCAGTCAGGGCAAAATGTTTTTGTAAAGAGCAAGCCTGTCCCGGGCTTGCTCACAGATTATTAACCCGGCTTGCTTAACGGGGGATTGCGGTTAAATAAGCTGTATAGCACAGGCAGGACTATCAAAGTAAGCAGGGTTGAAGAAATAATCCCGCCAATCACCACAGTCGCCAGCGGCCTTTGAACTTCGGCACCGGTCCCTGTATTCAGTGCCATTGGAATAAACCCTAAACTTGCTACTAACGCGGTCATTAATACCGGCCGCAAGCGGGTCATGGCACCGCTGATAATTGCTGTGGTTAAGTCCTTATTTTCCAGATAATGCTGGCGGATAAAAGATAAAAGCACCAGCCCATTTAATATTGCTATCCCCGACAAGGCAATAAAACCAACGCCTGCTGAAATAGACAATGGCATTTGCCGCAACCAGAGCGCAATCACTCCCCCTGTGAGCGCAAGCGGCACGCCAGTGAAAATAATCAGCGCATCTTTAAGCGAGTTAAATGCGAGTACCAGTAGGGTAAATATGATAGTCAAAGTCACAGGCACAAGGATACTTAAACGTTTGCTGGCCGATTCAAGCTGCTCAAACGTGCCGCCATAATCGAGCCAGTAACCCGCCGGAATATCCAGCTGTTGCTGAATTTTTTGCTGCGCCTGTTGAACAAACGAACCCAAATCAGTTCCGCGCACATTGGCAGTAACCACGACCCGGCGTTTGCCGTTTTCACGGCTAATCTGGTTTGGTTGCAGCTCAGTGGAGATACTGGCAACTTCTGCCAGCGGAACATATTCGCCTGAATCGAGCAAGATTGGAAAATCAGCCAGTTGTTCGACTTTTATACGTGTCTGTTCGGGCAGGCGAACACTGATTTGAAAACGGCGATCGCCCTGATAGAGCAGGCCGGCCGGCTGACCACCAATGGCTGTACTGACTGTTTTTTGGAGATCGGCTAGGCTCAGTTGGTAGCGGGCCAACTGCTCGCGTTTTGGCTTAACACTGATCAGGGGCAGGCCTTCAACCTGTTCAACCTTTACATCTGATGCACCGTTAATTTGCTGCAATGTCTGGCTGATTTGTTCTGCAGTCTGCAGTAAAACCTGAAGGTCATCACCAAATACCTTCACCGCAAAATCCGCGCGCACACCTGAGATCAGCTCATTAAAGCGCATCTGAATCGGTTGAGTAAACTCATAATTGTTACCTGGAATTTGCTTTACTTTGGCTTCTATGGTTTCAATCAGATCTGCCTGAGTTAAGCTAGGGTCCGGCCACTCTGATTTGGGTTTGAGCATCACCAGGGTATCGGCAACATTGGGTGGCATAGGATCTGTTGCGACATCTGCTGTCCCAATTTTGCTGAATACTTTATCAACCTGAGGTAATTGTAAAATCTGAGTTTCAAGCAGATCTTGCATCTCGACAGCCTGATCTACACCTGTGCCCGGGATACGCATTGCATGCATGGCAATATCGCCTTCATTGAGCTGTGGGACAAACTCACTGCCCAGTTGAGTTGCAAGCCAGCCACTTAAACCAACCAGAACGAGGGCAGCTGCCAAAACCCCAAATTTAAGCTTAAGCGCCAGTTTTAACACCGGATGGTAGGCTGATTTGCAAACGCGAATGATCGGGCTTTGTTTTTCGCTAACTTTCCCTTTTACAAAGATGGCGATCGCCGCCGGGACAAAGGTAAATGCAAGCACCATAGCGGCCAGTAGCGCCATCACCACAGTGGCAGCCATCGGATGAAACATTTTGCCTTCAACCCCGGTTAAACTAAATAGCGGAATATAAACCACAGTAATAATGGTCACACCAAACAAACTGGGCCGAATGACCTCGTTTGTGGCGTCAAACACTAATGCTAAGCGCTCCTTTAAACTCAGGTTGGCCGGGTTTTGTGAGAGCCTTAAAATCGCATTTTCAACAATAATCACGGCGCCATCAACAATTAAACCAAAATCGAGCGCGCCTAAACTCATCAGGTTGGCCGACACCCCGGTTTTAACCATACCTGTCACTGTTGCCAACATAGCCAGCGGTATCACAGCGGCTGTTATCAGCGCGCCACGCAGATTCCCCAACAATAAAAATAACACCAAAATCACCAATAGAGCGCCTTCGATTAAGTTATTTTTAACGGTATTGATTGCCCGGTTAACCAGATGTGTCCGGTCATACAAGGTTTCGATATAAACGCCTTCAGGTAACGAGTTTTGCACTGATTTAAGCTTGCTCGCTACGCTGCGCGCGACTTGTTTGGAATTTTCGCCCACTAACATCATGGCCGTGCCGATAACGGTTTCCTGGCCATTTAATGTAGCAGCCCCGGTGCGCAGTGTTTTGCCGATTGAGACTTCGGCAACATCTGAAATTCGCACCGGCGTTTGCCCGAATGTTTTAATGACAAGTTGCTCAATTTCTTTGATTTGGCTTAACTGACCGGGCGATCGAACTAAAAACTGCTGGCCGTTGCGTTCAATGAAACCGGCACCTGTATTTTGATTGTTTTGTCTGACGGTCGCAGCTATGGCATCAAAATCAACCTGATACTGCAGCATTTTTTGGGTATCCGGGGTGATGTGGAATGCTTTTTCATAGCCTCCAATGGTATTGATTTCGGTGACGCCTTTTACCCGAGCGAGCTGAGGTTTTACTACCCAATCATGAATTTCACGCAGGGCGATGGCGTCATAAGCTTGCCCGTTTGCCTGCACGGCATCGGATCTGGCAGAAACCGAATAACTGAAAATCTCGCCAAGCCCGGTGGCAATTGGACCCATTTGCGGTAATATCCCATCCGGCAACTGAGCTTTTAGCCCGGCAAGTTTCTGATCAATCAAACTGCGCGCAAAATAAAGGTCTGTACCTTCTTCAAACACCGCAGTAACCTGAGACAACCCGTATCTTGAGAGCGAGCGTGTATAGTCCAGTTTTGGTAGACCAGCCAGTGCATTCTCTACAATAAAGGTAATTCGTTGCTCAGTTTCAAGTGGTGAATACCCGGAGGCATGGGTATTGATTTGTACCTGCACATTGGTAATATCCGGCACGGCATCAATCGCCAGTTTGTGATAATTAATCATTCCGGCCAAGACGACAAACAGGCAGGCAAGCATGACCAGCCAGCGTCTTTGAATAGCAAATCTTAAACTTGATTCAATCATACTGACCTCGCTTTAATGATGGTGACCGGCAGCAGACTTGCCTAAATCCGCTTTGACTAAATAGCTATTGTGGCTCACATACTGCTCTCCCGGTGCCAGGCCGTGCACAATCTGACTATAGGCATTATCCTGTAGGCCGAGTTTGACCGGGCGGGCAAAAATCTGGTCCTGCTCGCGGACAAATACCACAGTTTTACCTTCATATTGCTGCAAAGCTTCATTATTTACCCGCACTGCAACCTGAGTCCGGGAGAGTTGAATATAGGTTTTCAGCACCCGGCCGTTGAATACTTGTTGATGACGCTCGGTTAAAGCCGCGCGCGCTATCAGGTAAGGCTGACCGCTTTCATCTGCTAGCAGGTGTTGGATCCGGGCGCTGGACCATTTGCCATCTGTGCTGGCTTGAAACCGGATTTGCTGGCCGGGTTTTATTTTTTCAATCTGCGTCGGAAATACTTTAAGTTCAAGCCACTGAGCACTATCGTCCATAATGGTAAAAAGTATTTTCGCTTGTGTCAGTTCACCTGGATTGGCATGGCGTTTGGTTATCCGCCCGGCAATAGGCGCTTTTAGCTGATAAGTTTGCAAACTTTCATTGGATTCAATTTTCGCCAGAACCTGGCCTTGTTTCACTGTATCTCCGATATTGACGGTAACTTGCTCAATAATCCCACTGAATCTGGCTCTAACATGACTGACTTGGCTTGGGTCATAGACAACTTTTGCATAACTGGTCAGGGTGCGGGCGATTGTGCCGGGCCCTGCACTTTCAAATTTAAGCCCGGCTGCTTGAGCCATTTGGCCCGTTAAGTGGATACTATCATGGTGCTGCGTTGAATCCGCTTCATCCGTATGGCTATTTGAAGCGTTGACGGCCAGACTCAGGCCGGATAAAGCGAGTAGGGTGATAAAACGGGTGATTTTAAAATTCATTATTCTGCCCCTTGAGAATTGGGTGAAAAAACACGGGTGCCGGTCAGGCGTTCTAATTCAATATTGTGTAAAAGTATTTGTTTGGCGTGTCGGATCCGCGCTTGTTGCGCATCAATCAGTGCCTGACGGGCGCTTATCCATTCGCTATAGTCATAACGTCCCGCCTGATAAGCTGTCCGAGTTTGAATCAGCGCCGTATTAAGAAGCGGGAGGATTTGTTCGTCTAAATCGGTCAATGACAACAGGTGGAACTCGCGGGCTTGATAAGTTTGATATAGGCGTGCGTGCAACTGCTGACGCAAAGTCGCCTGAGCAACCAGAGTTTGATTGCGGGTCGCTAAAGCTGACTTAATTTGGCCTTGGTTACGACCGGCTTGATTGAGTGGTAAACTCAACCCGGCGACAAACCCCAGATCTTGTGGCCCATTGTCGTATTTAACCCCGAGTGACCAGCCGACATCGGCACTAGACTGAGCTTCAATTAAGGCCAGATCTGCGTTTTGTTGTTGCTGACGTGCAATCAGGGCTAATATTTCGGGGTTGTTCGATAACTGATTGAGGAGCTGGTTGAAATTTTTTGCCTGGCCAAATTCAAATAAATTGCCTGTCAGCTCAGAAAAATACGGCTTAGCAGACCCTGCTTGATTGCTTTGCCAGAATAAACTGAGTAAAACTTTTTGCTGGTCTGCTTGCTGCTGTTTTTGTTTGAGCGCGAGCCGGGCCCGTGCTAAATCGGCTTTGGCGCGGTAGACCTCAGCTTGCGGGCTGGCCCCGGCCTGGTAGCGGTTGTTGACTTTTTTGACCCGGGTTTGAGCCAGCGTCAGGTTTTGCCGGGCTAGTTTTAAGGCTTCCTGCGCAGCGACCGCCTCCACAAAGCGGCGGCTAACTGCGGCGATTAAATTGAGTGCCTGCGCTTTTTTATCCAATTCAACTTGTTTAAATTTTTGTTGAACAGAAGCGCGTCGTTTGTCTCGTTTGCCGCCTAATTCAATCACAGATGATAAAGCTAAGCTCAGCTCGGTTGATTTTAACAGGCGCATATCGCCGCTGCCGAGTATATTTTCAGCTTCCAGCGAAATTGTTTTTTCAGGGGTGAGAGCTGCACTTTTTAATGCGCCCTCGAGTGATTTAACCCGGTAATCAAATATTTTTAAACTCGGGTGTTGAGCCAATGTTTTTTCGATTGCCGTTTTTAAATTAAGCCGATTTTTACCCGGTTGATCCGGAGCGGCTTCGGCAAGCCTAAGGGTAAAAGCTGAAACAACAGTTACCCAGATTAACATGCGGGCAGCTAGCACAAGCTGCCGGCTTAATAAACGAATAAGCATAAGTAAATCCAATTTATTCTAAAAATGAACCACAAATGACAACGGCGAAAAGCCGTGACTTGAGCGTGGCTGCGTTATGAATTGTTTGAACTGGCTTAGCTAATTTTAGGGGGGCGGTATAAAGTCGTTGGTGGTCGTTTGACGATCAGCTCGCTTAATCCGGGTTTAAGCCGGAAATAATGAGCGAGTCTGCGCGAATTGATATCAGATTGAATTTTAAAGGTTTTTATTTTGTGACAATGGCAGCAATGGTTACAGTCGGGGTCGTTTTGGTGGTGAGATACTTCATCCGGCTGAGTGCTGTGGGCCTGTGACAAGGTGCTGGCCGTCATACCTGCTTTTTCAAGTTGCAAATGGTGAACTTCAACCACGGCATTCGTGGTTTGCATCATAAGTGCAGCCATCAATATCAATAAAAAAGCGTATTTCACGGTTCGTCCGGTTATCAGTCATGGCATTTAATAAAAACTTGCTTAAATTTTAACATCATAGTTTATAAAAAAGCAAAAGTGACTCCGCGGGCAGTGGTGAAAAATAAACGCATTGCACATACTTAGTGCAGCCGGAAACCGGCTTTGCATAAAATAACCCCAAAATATATCAGGTTAAAAAGCTAAGCCGCATTGGGATTTTAAAAAAAATAATTAATTTCAATTAAAACAATTACATATGATTTTGGCACTTGGCTTGCAAAGCCTATCTGGCAACAAAGTTAAAACCCAAAGCAATAATACAATGTTGTATTTTTGAACACACTTCTATTTCAACGAGGAATGAAAAATGGCGTATATAGAACCCAGTGAGTTTGTAACAAAAATGGTGGACTCAGGCGAACAAAAAGTCTTTATGTCGACCAAAGATACCTTTATTCGTGCGTTTATGGCGGGCGCGATTTTAGGTTTAGCTGCAATTTTTGCAATTACCGTTGCGATTAAAACCGGTAGCCCTTTGGTTGGTGCTGTATTGTTCCCGGTTGGTTTCATTATGCTGTACTTAATGAAATTTGACTTATTAACCGGTGTATTTACTTTAGTACCTTTGTCGTTAATTGATAAGCGACCAGGTGTGACCGTTGGCGGGGTGATGCGAAACTGGGGGCTGGTATTTGTGGGTAACTTTGCCGGTGCACTCACCACAGCATTTTTTATGTCATTTATATTAACTTATGGTTATTCAATCGATGGTGGCGCAATCGCGGCTAAAGTCAGTGCCATCGGTGAATCGAGAACTGTGGGCTATCAGGAACACGGTGTAGCGGGTTGGTTTACAATTTTTATCCGCGGCATGTTATGTAACTGGATGGTGTCTATGGGGGTCGTTGGCGCTATGATTTCAACCTCAGCAGGCGCAAAAATGGCGGCGATGTGGATGCCGGTTATGCTGTTCTTCTTCATGGGTTTTGAACATTCAATTGTAAACATGTTTTTATTCCCGTTCTCAATGATTATGGGCGGTGATTTTACAGTAATGGATTATTTAATCTGGAATGAATTACCAACAGCTCTGGGTAACCTGGTTGGTGGCTTCTTATTAGTGGGTTTACCGCTTTATTTAACTCATGTCAGAACGTCTCCGGAACGCAAACTGGCTTAATTCAGTTGCCGATAAAATGATGCAACTAGAATCTAAAAGCTCCGCTTATTGAGTGGAGCTTTTTTGTTTTTATAAAAAATTAATTCAGAATAAAAACAAATCAAAATTAACCATTATATTGCTTAGGGATTACCGTGAACCAGAATTTAAGCTTATCTGTTGGGCAGGCAACAACAAGCGGCATCAAACCTATTAATCAGGATTTTTTGGATTTTCAGATCCCACAGGATCCTGTGCTTAGCTTTAAAGGTGCATGTTTTGTGATGGCTGACGGGATTAGCTCAAGTCAGGTCAGTCAGGTGGCCAGTGAAGCATCCGTGCAGGCTTTTATTGAAGATTATTATTGCACGCCGGATGCCTGGTCGATTGAGAGTTCGGTTAATAAGGTAACTAAATCCGTTAATACCTGGCTGTATGCTCAAACGCAAAACAGTCCATTTAAATACAACAAAGATAAAGGCTATGTCTGTACATTCAGCGCTTTGGTCATCACACCTCAGGACGCACATATTTTTAATGTCGGTGATACCCGGATTTATCACCTTGCAGGCGGAAAGTTAAATCAGTTAAGTACAGATCACAGAAAAGTCATTTCATCAGAACAAAGTTATTTGTCGCGAGCTATGGGGGTTCAGCAAACGCTGGAAGTGGACCATACGTGCATAGAAATCCATCAGGGAGATTATTTTATTCAGGCCACGGACGGGGTTTACGAATTTATTTCGCAAGCGGACATAATGGATGCGATAAACCGATATTCAAAATTGCAATCAGCTGCGGATTATCTGGTGAAGCTGGCTCTGGACAAAGGCAGTAATGATAATCTGAGTATTCAGATTATCCGGGTTAATCAGCTTAATCAAAAAGCGATTTTGAAGAAACAGGGCGATATTTCAAATTTACAGTTACCGCCTGCGTTAAAGCCCAGAGTTGAATTTGACGGATTTGAAATTGTTCGCCAGGTTTATATCAGTAGTCGTAGTCATGTTTATCTTGCAATTGATTTGCAAACTCAAAAAAAAGTAGCGCTGAAAGTGCCATCTACCGAGCAGGCAACGGATAAACTTTACCTTGAACGCTTTATGCTGGAAGATTGGATTGCCAAAAAGGTTAATCATCCGAATGTTGTCAAAGGGATTAAAACCGATAGCCAGAAACAGTACTTATATATTGCGACCGAGTTTGTTGAAGGGCAAAATCTGGACCAGTGGATCCGTGATAACCCTAAACCACGATTAAATCAGGTGCGTCAAATAGTGAATCAGATCGCCGATGGTCTACAGGCTTTTCATCGCAATGAAATGGTGCATCAGGATCTGCGCCCACACAATATCATGATAGATGACAATAATACGGTCAAAATAATTGATTTTGGCTCAACTTATATTGCGGGTGTAACTGATGTAGAAACACAAGAAGTGATGAGGGGGACATTAAGATACTCTGCGCCTGAGTATTTTTTAGGCCAGGTGGGCACACAAAGATCAGATATTTATTCATTGGGGGTCATTGCCTATCAGATGTTAAGTGGCAAATTTCCCTATTCAAATCAAATTTCTCAGGCGCACAGTCGTAAAGCGCAAGATAGATATAAATATAAAAGCCTGTTAACTGAGGAGTCTGAAATACCAGCTTGGGTGGATGATGCACTGGCTAAAGCGTTGGCCAAAGATCCCTGGAAACGATACAGCGAACTATCTGAATTTATCTATGATTTACATCACCCGAACAAAAACTTTTTAAATAAAACCAGACCACCGCTGATAGAGCGGGATCCGGTGATGTTTTGGCAGGCGGTTAGCGCTATCTTATTTATGGCTTTAATTGCGCAATATTTATAAAAACGATTATTTCGCTTGCCCTTATTTGAGGTATTGAATTTCTACAGTTGAATGCGAAATTTTATTTAGGCGATTGCTCAAAAAGTCTTTTACCTGTTCAATTGTCAGTGGATTATCTGTTTCCACCTGAAGCGAGATAATTAAAGCATTGTGTTTATCCGCTAATCGCCAGATATGAAAGTCCACGACTACAGCGCTAAATTCATCCGAAACCGCTTGTTTAATCGTCTGGCTGGCATCCAGTTCAACAGCTTTATCCAGTAAGGTTTCGCTGGTTTGAACAATTAAATTGTAAGCCCATTTTAAAATAATGACACCGCCAACAATCCCCATTAACGCATCCATCCAGATAAGGTTGTAGTATTTTCCAGCCAGCAGAGCAAATATCGCGAGTAATGAGGTGAGGGCATCTGCCAGAACATGGAAATAGGCGGCTTTAATATTATGATCATGGTGATGATCGTGTGAATGCCCATGGTGATGATCATGTGAATGCCCATGGTCATGCGAATGATGATGATCATCATGCAAAATGAATACGGAGGCTATATTGACTATCAAGCCTATGATGGCAACGCCAATTGCTTCATTAAACTGAATTGAATTTGGATTAATGATCCGCTCAACTGATTCTACAGCCATTAATAATGCGACTATCGCCAGTCCGATTGCACTGGCAAATCCACCTAGTGCAGTGACCTTACCTGTACCAAAACTGAAAGCCTGATTGCTTTTATGTTTCGCGGCATACCAGTATGTAAAAAGGGTGATACTGAATGCTGCGGCATGAGTCCCCATATGCCATCCATCCGCCAACAGGGCCATCGAACCAGACCAAAGGCCAACAAAAATTTCGATAAACATAGTGACCAAAGTTAAAGCAAGCACTAGCCAGACTTTTTTACTTTGTGATTGATGATCGGCATAAAAGCCCGAATGATGAGGGCAATTTGGATTTGATTGGTTTGTGGGCATTTTAATCGCTCTGAAGACTTTTAGGGAAAATAACAAATGACTATAGTATACTATACCCCAGTATAGGTTCAATTAAATAAATCAGGAAAAATATGGCACATACCATTAATAATAAAAAGCTTTTAACACGAATAAGAAAAATAAAAGGGCAGGCGCAGGGAATTGAAAAAATGCTTTCCCCTGAATCAGACGATGAAAATGCTGATTGTATGAGAGTATTACAACAAATATCAGCACTAAAAGGTGCGGTAAACGGATTAATGATGGAAGTATTAGAAGATCATTTACGCGAACATTTGGGCGCTGAAAGTATTTCAAGTGAACACAGGTCACAAGAACTTGATCAAGTTATCAATGTTTTAAAAACTTATGTTAAATAATGCTTTATTGGGATACACTTTTTTGGCAGATAAATAAACAGAGGCTGGGAAGCTGTGCAGGCTCAAAACCGTATATATCGAAAAAAAATGTGTCCTTGGGGACAAAAAGCTGTTCAATTGCTCGACCAACACAAAATTGAATACACAGACCATTTATTTGAAAGTAAGGAACAGGAATTAAGGTTCAAAAAAGAGTTGTCGGTTTCTACTACACCACAAGTTTTTTTAGATGGTAAACATATTGGAGGCTATCGGGAACTGCAGCAATATTTATATGCGCCGGTTCAACACACCGAAAATAAATCCAGTTATTTAAGCTTTTTTGTACTTATCAGCATAAGTGTATTATTAAGTTTAATGTTATCTCTTGGTTTAAAAGGGTTTTTAGGGTTTTCATTGGTGCTGATGGCCAGCTGTAAACTAATGGATATTAAGGCATTTGTTTTCCGATTTAAACAATACGACATATTGGCTAAAAAATTACCGGCTTATGGATTTGTTTATCCTTTTTTAGAACTCGGACTGGGTTTGCTCTTACTCGCAGGATTGCTGACTTCTGTATTAGCCGTAGCTGCTGTTATTATAGGCCTGCTCGGCATTTGTGGTGTAGTAAAGAGTTTATTTATTGATAAACACAGGTTTAACTGCGCAAGTCTGGGTGGACATTATCCATTGCCACTATCAGTATTAAGTTTAACTGAACACCTTATCTTTGTTTTTGTCGGTGTCATTTTATTACTGTAATTTGCATCCCGGCCTGACTGGACATTCTCTTATTCGCCAGGCCGTTGAGAGTGTTAAATAAAATCTTTGAGGTAATCTATTGCCACTTTAGCTTTAGCCGTTAATGGCCATTCAGAACGATAGATTAACCAAATGGTATCTTCTACCTGCTGCTCCTGATTTAATACATTCAACTTAGACTGGTCATGGTAGGCCTCACGCGCATACCTTGGTAATACTGTGAACCCAAATCCGCGGGCAACCGGTTCTAAAATTAAACTGATTTGATTGCTAAAACCAGAAACCGGTAGTTCTGATAAAGGATGGTTTTCTGTACAGATTCTACCCAGTAAGCGACTGGCCATCGCTTTTCCGTCCGGATGATCAATAAACCCCAACTGACATAAATCATCCCAGTTTTTAGGTTCCCGGCAACAAGGGGCAATCAATTCCAGTTGTTCTTTGCAAAAAGGCTCTGATTGAATTCTGGGATCATCCGGCTTAGTGCCGATAAATCCAAATTCATACTGGTTAGCCAGAATTAGATTTAAGACTTCTTCATCCGGTGCAAAAGCATTATGAATCTGAATATTAGAGTTGGCTTGCTGAAAATCTAATAAAATAGGATAGAGCCTTAGGCCGATACTACCCGGACAAATAAATTTTATGGCGCCTGAAATATCGCTTGATTCAGACATTCTTACATTCAACTGGTTATTTACTTTAAGTAGCTCGTGGCAGTATTCCAGTAGAATATTACCTTTGGGTGTTAACTCTAATGATCTGCCCTGACGCAATAACAGCTCGCCATATTGTTTTTCAAGATGCTTTATATGCTGACTTACAGCCGCCTGAGTAATATTTAATATTTCAGCTGCTTTGGTAAAGCTATGCTCTTCCGATACTTTTTTAAACGTTTTGAGCCACTGAGGGTTAACCATAATATATTTTTATCATACTAATAATTTAAGATAGGTTTATCTTATGATAAAAACGAATTAAAGTACAACAAAAATGAAAACGATTATCATTTGTTTTGTTTTCTAGTTTCTTATAAAATACGCCGCGTTTATATTTTCTTTAGGATGACTTAAGTGAGTTTTAAATTACCCCGCAGTTTCAATGCCAAAAACTTGCATTGGATTAGTTCTGCTATTTGTTTGATTGGAATGGTTTTATTTTCGCTTACCGGAATTACTTTGAACCACGCTGCTGATATTGAAGGCGAAGCTCAAATTACTGAAACACATGGCCAGGTGCCAAATGCCATTTTATCCCAGCTTCAAAAACAGAATTTGTCCCAGGGGTTTGTAAGCTGGTACAAACAAACAACAGAGCAGAGTTTGTCAACTGGAGTCACACCTCAGTGGAGTGAATATGAACTTTACATTGCAATGCCAAATGCGGGATCAGATAAGTGGTTTACTGTTGACTTGGATAGCGGTGAATTTTATCAGGAACAGACGAACCGAGGTGTCGTTGCTTATTTAAACGACCTACACAAAGGTCGCAATACTAATGTTATATGGGGGTGGTTTATCGATATTTTTGCAGTTGCCTGTATTTTCTTTTCAGTCACAGGTTTAATTTTATTAAAACGTTATGCCAAAGGGCGTAAATCAACCTGGCCTCTGGTCTTATCCGGGCTAGTCATTCCGGCTGTCATTTTAATTCCAAGCTGTGCACATGCCAATGAAATTCAAGTCACCATACCCAGAATTAAGGTTGCAGAATACCATGCACCTTATGTTGCGGTTTGGGTTGCCGATGCGCAGCAAAAAAGCGTTTTGGATATTGCTGTTTGGTATGACCACAAGATGAAAGATCAGGAAGGAGAAAAATGGCTAAAAGATTTACGTTTATGGTGGCGTAAAAGTGGTCGTAGTCTGGATTTACCAATTGATGGTTTAACCGGTGCTACCAGACGACCCGGTACAGCCGTTATCAATTTAACCCCTTATAAAGACGAATTAAACAAATTACCAGCTGGTAAATATTATCTATTTGCTGAAGCAGCGCGTGAACTCGGTGGGCGAGAAGCGATAAAAGTTGAATTTAATTTACCTGTGCAACAGCCTATTAATCAAACCGCCCGTGGTAAACGCGAACTTTCAGAGTTAACTCTTATTTTGGAGCCATAAATGAAGATTAAAATGACAAAAACAATGAAAAGTCTGGTAGCGACAACGCTTGCTCTGGGCCTGTTTACCACGCAAACTGCTCAGGCTCACCGGCTTTGGGTTAAGCCGAGTACAACGGTTGTATCAGGTGAAGAAGCCTGGGTTACATTTGACGCCGCTGTTGCCAATACCATATTCTTCCCTGATCATTTTGCTTTGGGGCTGGATAACTTTAATGCGGTTTCACCAAGTGGAAAGGCCGTTGAACTTCAAAATAAAGCCAAATTAAAATACCGTTCAGTGTTTGACTTGCAGCTGAATGAACAAGGTACTTATCGCGTGTATAGTGCAAGCAATACCTTAATGGCATTTTGGAAAGATGAGGAAGGCAACCGTAAAATGTGGCCCGGCAGAGGTAAAACAGGGACAATTGCTGAGTTTCATCAGCAGGTACCAAAAACGGCAACAGATTTAAATGTGGTTAACGCTTCAAGACGAGTTGAAGTTTTTGTTTCACTCGGTGAACCTAGTAACGAATCAATAAAGCCAACGGGACAAGGTATAGAGTTAGCACCAATCACGCATCCGACTGATTTATACACGGGTGAAACAGCCCAATTTAAGTTGATTTTAGATGGTGAAGCGATTGAAGGGGCTCAAATTACGCTTGTAAAAGAAGGCGAAAAGTATCGTGATGATCCGCAAGTGGTCAAGCTAACTACAGATGCAAATGGTCAGTTTGAAGTTAACTTTGACGATGCCGGACAATATTGGTTAGAAGCTGAATATAGTGATAAAAAGGCGAAAGCACCCGCTAAAGAAAGACGCGCAACCTATGTTGCCGTTTTTGAAGTCCAGTCGTTATAAACAGGATGAACTAACATTTAAGGTAAGCTAGACGCTGGCTTGCCTTAAATTAAGCGCTCAACATTTTTGAAAAAACAATTATCCCCTTTACCCCCAAGCTATTGAATTTTAACAAAATTTATCTATACAAAACCAAAGTTAAATGCTTTGGGTTTAACTTTGGTCAAGTTTAATCAAGCAAATTTAATAACCTCAGTCGTTAATTGTCGGTTTCCTTCAATTTTATTTTAGTATAGGCAAAACGCGTGTTTTAGATTTTTGTTGAATTATTGTGAGTAAGTGTGATTGAATGTGGTTATTTAGGATGCCATTAATCTTTGTTTTTTAAGGAGTTGTCCGTGACAAAAAATTTTATTTTACTCATTGCTAGCCTACTGCTATTTGGATGTGCATCAACCGATACAGGACTTAGTTCTGCCTATGATAAACAATGCGTTAGCCGAAGTGGTCATCCTATGACAACGCCATTTCCAAAAGCAATTGTGCGTGCAGATCCAAACTACCCTGCAAATTATACAAAGTCAGCGCAAGTAAATTTTAATTTTATTGTCGATTCAAATGGCAAACCCAGCAATATTAAATTTACAGGTGAGAAGCCAAAAGCCGCTTTAAAAAATGAGATTTTAAGCGCCCTGAAACAATATTGGATTTATGGACCCGCTTGTAATCAAGGCAAATATATTGATGATCTAAAGCTTCAGTATGTGGAGGTCATTATTCGCTTTGACGAATTTGGGCAAGTGGAATATGTTCAGTGATAGCAATGAATATCTTTACCTGGATGAAGTATAAGTGACTTGCCCGGTTTCAAGTGGCGAGCCTCTGTGCCAGCCCAGGTGTTGATAAAAGTATTCAGCTTGACTGTTAACCGCGGTAGAGAGATAAATTTTGTCTATGCCATTTTGGTTAAGCCAACGCGTTGCAGTTTGCAGTAAGGCTTTGCCAATGCCCTGACCCTGATAATTTTGTTCAACAAACAGCGCCCATATGGTGCTTTCTTTTTTTGAACTGATGACGTAACCGCAAATTCCGTGTTTGCCAGTATGAACCCAGCCTTTTCCGTATTTGGTTAAATACTGCTGATAACAGAGCATTGGGATGGGTTTAGATTGATCTAATGGGTTATCTGAAGGTTGCTGGCGTATTCTGATAAAGTCTGGAATGTCGGTTAACCGAGCTTCACGGATCATAGCGATAAATCAATGAAATAGATATATCACTATTTTATATCCACTTTTAGCGGTTTATACAAGGACAAATAAATGAATTTTTTATTCACTTTAAAATAATCAGTATAAATTACAAACTTTCTGCAACTGACGAATCATCACTTTTTACTTGAGCGGGTTGCGTAAATTCGGGCTCAAGCTGATGATCCGGGCCAAAAAACCAAACCAGGGAATCATAATAACGGCGAATATTTTCAACATAGGTGACCGCTTCATTACCACGGGCATAACCATAACGGGTGTTTTTATAAAACCGTTTTTTCTGTAACAGCGGCAAATACCGTTTTACCTGATGCCATTTATCCGGATTTGCCCCCTGAGACTGGGCAATTCGGCGTGCATCTTCCAAATGACCTAAACCAATGTTATAGGCTGCAAGTGCAAACCAGGTTCTGTCCGGCTCGGTTATTCGGTCGGGAATTCTCGAGTGCAGCGAAGCAAAATAACGAGCGCCACCGCGAATATTTTGCTCGGCATCTAACCGGCTTTTAACCCCCATCTGTTTTGCCGTTGGCAAAGTCAGCATCATGATACCACGCACCCCGGTTGGCGATTTTGCTCTTGGATCCCAATGACTTTCCTGGTAGCTTTGGGCCGCCAACAATCGCCAGTCTATTTCATATTGTTTGGCATAGGTTTCAAACCAAGCCTGATAATCGGGCAGGGTATGTTCAATTGACTCAATAAAACTTCGGGTATCCACATAATCAAACGTCTTAACATGTCCAAAATATTTATCTTCAATACGGGCAAATTCCCCATTTTGATGAAGCGAACCAAAAAAGTCGATTAAAAGCGCATACAGGCTATCATCTTGGGTTTGGGCGATGGCCCAGCCCAGTTCGAGTTCTTCTGAAACGGTAAATCCTATGCTTAAATTTGGGAAAATACGTCGGTTTATCGCCAGCACATTTGAGTCAACAATGGTGTAATCAATTTCATCATTCAAAACCGCCTGAATCAGCTCTTCCGGACCTTGTTCTGTGGTGGTTTCCCAGTCAATATTTTCAAGGTTTAGTTTTTCCAGCGTTTCCTGATGGCTGCTTTTTGCGGTGATAACCAATTTACCCTGTATATCAGCCCAGTCTCTTGGCCTTTCATTTCCTTGTTTAAAGACCAGTTTTTCGCTGATATTCTGATAACTGGGCGCAAAACGGTAGGTTTTTTTACGGGCATCTGTTGCGGTCAAGCTGGCGGCAAGAATGTCAACCTGATTTGTATCCAGTAGATCAAATAATTCCGCCAGGTCATAAACAGGGACAATTTCTAATTCAACATTTAAATATCGAGCCAGCTCTGACGCCAGTTCATATTCAAATCCGGCTGCACCTTCTGATGTCAGATAATAGCTGGTTGGGCCATAAATAGTGCCGACGCGAATTTTGCCAGTCTCGCCGATAATTTCAGCTTGTGATTTTGGTTGTTCAAACTGACATGCCGTCAGTAGAAAAAGAACACTTATACAAGTAATTACGCGGTAATACTTTGACATTATCGTTTTAGTGGCGGCCATATTAACTAATTAATTGAAATTCTGACGCTTAGATTAGCTGAATTGAACCTGATAGGTCAATTATCAAGGATTTATAGGGCTAGGTTTTGTGCTGAGTTTTTGTTGCTGAAAATCATTTCACTGAATTTCAGTCAATGGATGGTAAATTTGTTAAATTTCACTATAATATGCGGCTTTAATCCTATCTTCTAAGTATTTCAGGTGAATCTGCTTATGGAAATCTTGCGTGGCGCTCCCGCACTTTCTGATTTTCGCGTAAATAAACTGCTTGCCAGTTGCGCAAAAATGAATCTTGCTGTTAGTGGTATCTATGCCGAATATATGCATTTTGTTGACTTAACAGCTGACTTGTCAGACGACGAACTCGCTAAATTAAATAAGTTGCTTGAGTATGGTCCAACCATTGAAGAGCATGAGCCAAAAGGCCAGTTAATTTTAGTGACGCCACGACCTGGTACGATTTCACCTTGGTCTTCTAAAGCGACTGATATAGCCCGTAACTGTGGTTTAGCTCAGGTTAAACGCATTGAGCGCGGCATTGCTTATTATGTAGAAACAACTGAGTCTTTATCAGCAGGCCAGTTAACTGACTTACAAGCTATATTGCATGACCGTATGGTTGAATCTGTGTTTTCACAAATGCAACAGGCACAAGCTTTATTTACCAAATCAGAACCTAAACCATTTACGACCATTGATGTTTTAGCTGGCGGACGAGACGCTTTAGCAAAAGCAAATGTTGAGTTAGGTCTTGCACTTGCAGAAGATGAAATTGATTATTTAGTTGAAAGCTTTATTAAGTTAGATCGAAATCCAAACGATATCGAACTCTACATGTTTGCACAGGCAAACTCAGAGCATTGTCGCCATAAAATATTTAATGCTGACTGGGTGATTGATGGGGTGGCTCAACCTAAATCATTATTTAAAATGATTAAAAACACCTTTGAAATCACACCTGATTATGTACAGTCTGCTTATAAAGATAATGCAGCCGTTATGGACGGTTCAGTAGCAGGCCGTTATTTTGCTGATGCTGATACAGGTATTTATAACTATCATCAGGAAAACATTGAAATTCTGATGAAGGTAGAAACGCACAATCACCCAACTGCTATTTCTCCGTTCCCGGGTGCAGCAACTGGGTCAGGTGGTGAAATCCGTGATGAAGGCGCAACCGGTCGTGGTTCCAAACCAAAAGCAGGTTTAGCCGGTTTTACCGTATCTAACTTAAACATTCCTGATTTTACGCAGCCATGGGAAATTAACTATGGCAAACCAGAGCGCATTGTTAACGCATTAGATATTATGATTGATGGCCCGTTAGGCGGCGCTGCGTTTAACAATGAATTTGGTCGTCCTGCATTGTTAGGTTATTTCCGTACATTCGAAGCTGAAGTGAACAGCTTTAATGGTCAAGAAGTTCGTGGTTATCATAAACCAATTATGTTAGCGGGCGGCTTAGGTAATATCCGTACTGACCATGTTCAAAAAGGTATCATTCCGGTAGGGGCCAAACTGGTTGTGCTGGGTGGTCCTGCGATGAACATAGGTCTTGGTGGCGGTGCAGCGTCTTCAATGGCATCAGGTCAGTCAAGTGCAGATTTAGATTTTGCGTCAGTTCAACGTGAAAACCCGGAAATGGAACGTCGTTGTCAGGAAGTTATCGATAAATGCTGGCAGATGGGCGATGACAACCCGATAGCATTTATTCACGATGTAGGTGCGGGCGGTTTATCGAATGCAATGCCAGAACTCGTTAATGACGGCGAGCGTGGCGGCATTTTCAATTTACGTGATGTGCCGAACGATGAGCCAGGCATGTCACCACTTGAAATCTGGTGTAACGAATCTCAGGAACGCTATGTCATGGCGATACCTGCAGACAAAATTGATGTGTTTGCAAAAATCTGTGAACGTGAGCGCGCATTATATGCTGTAATTGGTGAAGCGACCGAAGCGCGTCATTTACGTTTGGATGATCCTCATTTTGGCAATAAACCTATTGATTTACCATTAGATGTTTTATTAGGGAAAACGCCTAAAATTCAAAAAGATGTAAAATCAGCACAATTAAATGCTGTCGCTTTTGATACCTCTGATGTTGAGATTAAAGAAGCGGCTGAGCGGGTATTGAGATTACCAACTGTTGCTGAAAAAACCTTCTTAATTACGATAGGTGATCGCTCTGTTACTGGTATGGTTGCACGTGACCAAATGGTTGGCCCGTGGCAGGTTCCGGTTGCTGACGTTGCAGTGACAACAGCCTCGTTGGATTCATACCATGGTGAAGCTATGGCTATGGGTGAGCGCACGCCGCTTGCGTTATTAAACTTTGGTGCTTCAGCTCGTATGGCGGTAGCTGAGAGTATTACTAATATTGCAGCCGCTGATATTGGTGATTTAAAACGCATTAAGTTATCTGCAAACTGGATGAGTGCAGCAGGGCATCCGGGTGAAGATGCAGGTCTTTATGAAGCGGTTAAAGCCGTGGGTGAAGAATTGTGTCCGGCACTAGGCATTACGATTCCGGTTGGTAAAGATTCAATGTCAATGAAAACGGCATGGAATGACAAGGGTGAAGATAAAACCGTTACAGCGCCAATGTCACTCATTATCACTTCATTTGCTCGTGTTGAAGATGTCCGTAATACCTTAACGCCTCAACTGCGCACTGATAAAGGTGAAACTCAGTTAGTGTTAATTGATTTGGGTAATAAACAAAACCGTTTAGGTGCTTCTTGTTTAGCTCAGGTTTATAAAGCGTTAGGTGAGCAGGGCCCTGATTTAGATTCTCCTGAATTACTAAAAGGCTTCTTTAATTCAATTCAGGCATTAATGGCTGAACAAAAATTATTGGCTTATCACGATAGATCGGATGGCGGTTTATTCTCAACGATCACAGAAATGGCCTTTGCCGGTAAAACCGGTGTAAGCCTTGATATCTCTGAAACGGGTTCTGATGCGCTATCTGCCTTATTCGCAGAAGAGTTAGGTGCTGTGATTCAGGTTAAATCTGAAGATTTAGCGCAAGTTCAGGCGGTATTGGCAGATAACGGTTTAGCTGATAATGCTCATGTTATCGGTACTTTGAATTCAGATGATATCATCAAGATTCAATTTAACGGCGAAAACGTGATTAATGAAAGCCGGGTTAAGTATCGTCAAATCTGGGCTGAAACCACACGTCATATGCAAGCATTGCGTGATAATCCGGAATGTGCGCAACAAGAATTTGATGCCAAAGCCGATGCAAACGATCCAGGCATGCAACCGGTACTAAATTTTGATTTGAATGAAGATGTAGCAGCACCATTTATTAATAAAGGTGCTGCGCCTAAAATGGCTATTTTACGTGAACAGGGTGTGAACTCTCATGTTGAAATGGCAGCGGCATTCGATCGGGCCGGCTTTGAAGCACACGATGTACATATGAGTGATGTATTATCTGGTCGTATCACACTTGAACAATTCCAAGGTTTAGTTGCCTGTGGCGGTTTCTCATACGGTGATGTATTAGGTGCTGGTGAAGGTTGGGCAAAATCAATTCTGTTTAATGACAGAGCGCGTGATCAGTTCCAGAGTTTCTTTGAGCGTGAAGCGACTTTTGCGTTGGGTGTATGTAACGGTTGTCAGATGTTAAGTACCTTAAAAGAGTTAATTCCGGGTTCTGATCATTGGCCTAGATTTGTTCGCAATAATTCAGAGCGATTCGAAGCACGTTTCAGCATGGTTGAAGTTCAAAAATCGAACTCAATCTTCTTTAATGGTATGGAAGGCTCTCGCATGGGGATCGCGGTTTCTCACGGTGAGGGTCGTGCAGAGTTTGCCAATGCGGATGCATTAACGACTGCTGAAAACAGTGGCACAATTGCACTGCGTTATGTTAATAACTATGGCGATGTTACCAGCCAGTATCCGGCTAATCCGAATGGTTCACCAAATGGTATTACATCATTGACCACAACAGATGGTCGTGTAACTATTATGATGCCTCACCCGGAACGTGTATTCCGGGCTGTTTCTAACTCTTGGTATCCGGACGACTGGAAAGAGGATAGCCCTTGGACCCGTATGTTCCGTAATGCCCGCGTATTTGTGGGTTAAGCAACACCATAGTCGGATTTAAAAGGCGAACTTAGCAGTTCGCCTTTTTTGTATCCTTTGTTGTGTTTTAAAGTGTTTTATCCCAATAAGTTTAAACAAGGAAAATATATGTTAGATATCTTAGTTCGTTATGCCCACTTTATCGGTATTATTGTATTTAGTTCGGCTTTGGTGGCGCAGCATGTGTTATTAAAACCGGAAATTACAGTTGCACAGTTTAAACAGTTAAAAATTATCGACAGAGTATATGGCATAAGCGCAATTGTTGTTTTAATCGCGGGTATCGCTTTGCTACTTTGGGTGGGTAAACCTGCAGAGTTCTATTCTAAAAATCCGGTATTTCATATTAAAATGACTTTGTTTGTTTTAATGGCCCTTGCTTCCATTGCGCCTACGGTATTTTTTATTAAACACAAGCCTCAGCAAGACGTTATTCAAGTGCCAAAATATCTGATACATATCGTACGTTTTGAGTCTTTGTTATTGGTATTCATGCCACTTGCTGCCGTTTTTATGGCTGCCGGATATGGCTTAGCTTAGAAAGTGCATTGCTTAAAGTGATTAATACCCAAAAGCCTGTGGATATAATCAGGCTTTTTTAGACACAAAATCACGCTGACATTTATTATTTTTGCATAAACAGATAAAATCTCACCCAGGCTTCAATCTTAACCATTATAAAGTCTGTTGATATTGTCAACTTTTAAAATCAAGCGTTTATCGACTATCTACGCGGCTCAAACCCGACATTGAATCTAATATTATGGCTTTACGCATATCTTAATTTATCCCCCCTGATGTGAATAACTTTTATGTAGCTTGGGTATATTGGTTTTACCGTTGAATATTTATTCAAAATGATGAATAAATGAAGCTATGTATCTAAAATAAATGGGTATAAATATTTTAACTTTTTTATAAAAAATATTAGTTTAACGCCATCTTTGGGCTACTATTAAAGTAACCATAAAACATCAGCGGAAACTGGAGAAAAATAATGAAATCATTACTTGTACAAGATTTTATGACGAGAAGACCCATTACATTTTCTGTTGATATGACTATCGCAGAAGCAGTAGAACGTATCCTGGAAGTCAATCAGTCAGGCGGACCTGTATTGGACGAACAAGGTAAATTAGTCGGCTTTTTATCCGAACAGGATTGTATGACCCAGATGATTGAATCTACATATTATCGTGAGCAGGTTGCACGGGTTGGTGACATCATGAGTCGTGAAGTGCTGACCGTTAAACCTACAACCAGTGTATTGGAAGTGGCTCAACAAATGGCAATGAAACGCCCAAGAATTTACCCTGTAGTTGATGAAGAAGGACATTTGGTTGGTAATATTCACCGCCATCAAATCTTAAAAGCAATAGATACTCACTTGCAGCAAGAATATAACATGGCAGTTTAACGGTTAAGTGGCCAAATTAGCGGGTTTTGCTCGCTAAAATAAGCTTGGTTTGGTAGCATTAGCCCCCGTTGTATATACGGGGGTTTTTACTTTTGTCCGAGCTGAATCGTCAATCTTTAGAGTTACTTAAGCAAGTTTACCAAGCAGATTTTTACCGTCTTAAAAAACGCTTTTTCAATATAGAAAAACAAAAAGATCTAAAAAAGCGTCAACCTCAATTTGAAAACTGGTTAAAACAGGTCGAATCCTCCATTCTGTTTAAAAAGCATAGAGCTGACAATCTTCCCCTGCCTGAATATCCTGACTTACCCGTGTCTGATAAACGCACGGACATCATAGATGCAATTCAAAAAAATCAGGTCGTTATTATTGCGGGTGAAACCGGTTCAGGTAAAACCACTCAGTTACCTAAAATGTGTCTTGAAGCTGGTTGTGGTCTTAAGGGGTTTATTGGTCATACTCAGCCTAGGCGTCTTGCGGCCCGAAGTGTTGCCAGCCGGATAGCGGAAGAATTAAAAACGCCTTTGGGTGAGCATGTTGGTTATAAAGTCAGGTTTAATGATCATACAAAACCTGAATCCTATATCAAACTGATGACTGACGGTATTTTACTTGCTGAAATCCAGCAAGACAGATTTTTAAATCAATACGATACCATCATTATCGATGAAGCCCATGAACGTAGTTTAAACATAGATTTTATTCTGGGTTATTTAAAGCAACTGCTGCCTAAACGTCCGGATTTAAAAGTGATCATTACGTCAGCAACGATAGATGTTGAGCGTTTTTCCAAACACTTTAATAATGCGCCTGTATTTGAAGTCTCAGGTCGAACTTATCCGGTAGAGATTAGATATCAACCTATTGTTGATAATGAAAACGGGGATGAGGATCAGCTTGAATCCATTTTTACTGCCGTTAAAACTTTATCAAAAGAAGGGCCGGGCGATATTCTGATTTTTATGAATGGTGAGCGTGAAATCAGAGACACAGCCGATGGCCTTAATGCATTAAAATTAAGAGATACTGAAATCCTGCCGTTATATGCCCGGCTTTCTAATGCTGAACAAAACAGAGTATTTCAGTCTCATACTGGACGCCGGATTGTATTGGCGACCAATGTAGCCGAAACCTCTTTAACCGTGCCCGGTATTCGCTATGTTATTGATCCCGGAACAGCTCGAATTTCGCGCTACAGCGCTAGAACCAAAGTTCAGCGCCTGCCGATAGAAGCCATTTCTCAAGCCAGTGCAAACCAAAGAGCAGGGCGCTGTGGTCGTGTTGCTGCGGGTATCTGTATTCGTTTGTACAGCGAAGACGATTATTTAGGTCGGCCTGAATTTACAGACCCGGAAATTTTAAGAACGAATTTAGCATCCGTTATCTTGCAGATGCATGCCTTAGGACTAGGTGACATTTCCGCATTTCCGTTTGTTCAACCACCGGATAACCGCCATATTAATGATGGTATTCTGCTGTTGCAGGAAATTGGTGCGCTTGAGCAAACCAAGAAAAAGGTACACGCAAAACTGACTCAGGTTGGCCGGAGTGTCTCTAGATTGCCGGTTGATCCTCGTCTTGGCAAAATGGTATTTACTGCTCAGGAACTGGGATGCTTAAAAGAGTTAATTATCATAGTGTCAGGCCTGAGTATACAGGATCCCAGAGAGCGCCCGAATGATAAAAAACAAGCGGCAGATGAAAAACATAAACGATTTGATGATGAAGCCTCTGACTTTTTAAGCTACCTGAAATTATGGCAGTACCTGGATGAATCCCAGCAAAATGAATCCCAGAATCAGTTCAGAAAACGCTGTAAAAAAGAGTTTTTAAACTACCTGAGGATCCGTGAATGGCAGGATGTTGTTTACCAATTAACCGAATCGATAAAGGAACTTGGTTGGAAACTCAATCATCAGGATGCTGATTTTAAAACCATCCACCAGGCCTTAATATCTGGCTTGTTGAGCCATATTGGTAATAAAGATAATAAACAAGGTTACAATGGCGCACGTAATACTAAGTTTGTTGTTTTTCCGGGCTCAGCTTTGGCGAAAACAAAGGCCAAATGGGTGATGGCTGCTGAACTGGTTGAAACCAGTCGGCTATTTGCTCGAACCGTTGCGAAAATTGAACCCGAATGGATTGAAGCGTTTGCCACGCACTTAGTGAATAAAAACTATAGCGAACCTCATTGGGAGAAAAAACGGGGCAGTGTAGTCGCGTTTGAAAATCAGGTTTTATATGGCTTAACCATAGTCCATAAACGAAAAGTACAGTATGGCAAAATTGATCCTCATATTTGTCGCGAAATTTTTATTCGCGAAGCTCTGGTAAATGGTCAGGTCGTTTTAAATGAAAAATTTCTAAAGCAGAATCAGGCATTAATCGAAGAAATAGAAACGCTGGAAGCAAAAGCCCGGAGACGGGATATATTGGCTGACGAAGAAGAACTGTTTGCTTTTTACGATAAAAAACTCCCATCGGACATTATTGATTTAGTTAGTTTTAAATACTGGTGGAAACATCAAAAGCAAAAACAACCGGATTATTTAACACTGCGTCAGGAAGATTTGATGCAGCATCAAGCTGAAAATATCACTCAGAATCAATTCCCGGATAAATGGCAACAAGGCAATTTAAGTTTGCCACTTGAATATGTATTTGAGCCCAGTCAGTCGGTTGATGGGATCAATGTTATTGTACCACTGGCTCTATTAAATCAGGTTGAAAGTAGCGGTTTTGACTGGTCGATTCCAGGTTATCGTCACGAGCTCGCAGTTGCGTTGATCAAATCTTTACCTAAAAACATTCGTAAGAACTTTGTACCTGCGCCAGATTATGCATCGGCAGCATTGCAAGCCATCAAACATAATGATGGGGATTTTATTTCAAGTTTAAGTCATCAGTTAAAACGCATGTCGGGGGTTATCATTGATGATGATGCCTGGGATTTAAGTCAGGTGCCTTCGCATTTAAAAGTTAATTATAAAGTGACAGATGAAAAAGGTAAAACCCTGGCAAATGGCAAAGACCTGGACCAATTAAAAGTGCAACTGCAGGATAAGGTCGCACAAACTCTGACCCGGGTTGCTGAAGACGGAATTGAACGAAGTGGCATAACAGACTGGGATTTTGATGAACTCGCAAAAGAATATTCGACCAATCAGAGTCAATATGAAATCAAAGCTTATCCTGCGTTAGCTGATGATAAAGATTCAGTCTCAATAAAACTATTTGATACTCAGGCTCAGGCAGACTGGTCTATGTTAAAAGGGTTAACCCGTCTCATATATTTAAATGTGCCGTCTCCACGCAGTTATTTGCAGGACAAACTGCCAAACAAAGCTAAGCTAGGATTATACTTTAATGCGTTTGGACAAATAAAAGAACTAATACAGGATTGCATTGAAGCGGCCATTCAGGATTATTTATTATCACTGGAACAACTGCCAAGAACGCGTGAAAGCTACCAATCTGCAAAAGAAGTTTTACGGGCAGACGTAGCTGAACGGGTACTTGAGGTTGCAAAACAAGTAGAGCGAATTTTAACTTTATCTAATCAGATAAATAAAAAACTCAAAGGTAAATCCAGCTTTGAGTTAATTCAAGCGCAAAGCGACGTAAAAGCCCAAATGAATGAGCTCATTTTTAAAGGGTTCGTCAGTCGTTTTGGCGTTAAAAAACTTCCGGATATTGAACGTTATATGCAAGGCATTGAGCGAAGGCTCGAAAAGCTTGCCATCGACCCTGTACGCGACAGACTCAATCGGGCTCAGATCCATAAACTGGAAGAGCAAGTCTCAGGCGAACTTAAACAGTTAAAAGAAGCTGGGCCACATAACCCGATTGCTGAACAGCTGCGTTGGATGTTGGAAGAACTCAGAATTAGTTTATTTGCACAAAATTTAGGAACCGCTTATCCGATATCGGTTAAAAGAATTAGCCAGTTTATTGACCAGTCTAAAAAAGAAGGCGGTTTGAACTGATAAATGTTCTACAATTAATAATAAATCGATTTTATAGACTGATAATATGATTAATTTAAAAAACTGTTGAATAAAAGTCATTTGGTTTACATAATGAAAACATTAGATATAAAAAACCATTGGCCTAATATGAATGCCAGTATTTGGGAGATATTGTAGATGATTGGACGTGATGACCAACGCTCGTACTACAGAATGATGATTAACGCGGATTGTTCAATAATGATTGACACAGTCGAAGCCCCTCAGGAAATTGCTGCGACCTGTCGTGATTTAAGCTCTAATGGTATGGCAATTGAAATTGAGCAAGCCTTAGATGTAGGCCAAACGATTAGTTTTATCGTACATTCAGCCAATGACCAAATTCCATCGCTTACTGGAAAAGGTAAAGTACTTAGATGCAGTGCAGAAGCCAGTTCCAGCTTTTTATGTGGTGTAGAGATTATTGAACTGGTCTAAACTTAAAGTTTAATCATAAAATAAAACAGGTTTCAAAAGGATTTGAAATTATGAAACAAAAATACCTTAAACTATTATTGGTAACCTTATCTTTAGTAAGCTTGAATATTGAAGCTGCCGGTTTTAGATGTAAAACTGGCCAGCATGTAAAAGATGGTATGACAGTTAAACAGCTTGTAAGTTTATGCGGCAAACCGGATCAAAAATTTAAAGCGATTCCTGAGCATTTAATAACAGAACTTAGCTCTAATAAAAAAACTAAAGTCTGGCTTTACCTTCCAGCAAAAAATGCCTATCAACAATATCTGATTATCCGTAAAAATAAAATACAGCAAATTATTCGCGGGACTAGAATATAGATTTTATACTTCATTTAAAAAATCACATACGACAAAAACTACTAATGAAAACTTAATGCTGGAAGACTTGCAGTGACCTGTGTTGGTCTGAAGCCAAGACGTTTATAAGACTAGTTTTTTTGTATTCGTTTTAATTCAATGCAATGCCGGTGTAACTAATTTGGATTAAACTTTATTTATATTCATTCAGTCGATGCAGAATAAAATTAGACGACAAAAAAGAACAATAGATTACGCTGGTAAGAGTGATAGGCATAACCAATGTAAAAACTCAGCACAAATATAAAGGCATTGGTTTTGTAAATACATAAATAGAATGGAGTAATGATCAGATTACCTCATGGAATAAACCGACAGCCTATTATTATGGTCATTATAAGTCGAGCCTTTATTAGGCATTGATCCTGTGCAACCGCTAATATTCACAATATGCTCAGTTGCTCTTTGCAACATTATTCAAGTACTTGGTTTCTCAAATTTTTATTAGCTTGTAAAACACAGTTACTGACTAGCGCGTAGATCACAGCATACATTTACCTAGCACTAAATACCCTATAATGTATGATAAGGAGTCTGGCATAGGCTTCTTTTGTGGGTTACAAAAAAGCGGGTTAGCGTCCCCAAGGTTTACGAATTTCAATCCCGCGCTTTGCCAGTTCCCGAGCGTGACGATAAAACGTTTCACGACTCATCAGGAAATACGGGTCAAAACCCATACGCCATGTAATATAAGTCCCTCTAAGATTCTGCGGCAATCTGATAATTATTAGCTGTTCTTCTGGTTCCAAAATTATCGGGTCTACTGTTGCCATTTTTCAAACCTAGATTGTTGTCAAAAACTGGCATTATAAGCGTGTCGAATTCATGCGAATAGTACAGCGAGTTAAACGAGCAAATCTTTTGCATTAATTTGATATGCCAACAAGCAAAGCGCGTTAGGTTTGGCTCATTTTGAGCCAAAAGGCGGTATTGTTTATTTATACAGTGGTTTTATATTCACAGGGTTATCAACTGTTTTTGTTGATAACTTGGGGAGGTGGGAAAGTGCAGTATAGTAATACTGCACTTTAGTCTCACTTTTGAGACTTTTCTACTATTAGGTCTTCTACTGCATCATTCAGATAATTATCTATTAGATGGTGTACCAGTTCAGATTTTTTCGTTTGTTGTTTAGTCTCTATAATTACTTTTATTACTGCGTCATCCAGCTTTTTATTTCTTATTGCGTTTATCGCTACAGTAGTGTCACTTCGCTTCATTTTCATACAAACCTTACAAAAAATAACTTATGTCATTATAAGTCATGTTAAAAATAATTATCGTGATATGTTTACATGTTTTATATTTTGGTTTATATATAGAAATATAAATTTATTACATGTAAACATGGATTGATTCGTGATTGATTGGATTAGCGCAGATTTGCCGCTCATACATAGCCCGATACCAGCAGGCCGAACTATTCGTCTAGATAGTGATGGCTCTGTCGTATTTGATTATTGCGAGTCCGTAAAAGTGCAGGGCAGTTACGATTCATCTATTCATGTTCGTTCGTACGGCTCTGATGGTAATGGAAAAGCTACGATTCTAAGAATTGATGGTAACCCGTCTAAATTTCTCCAAGGTCACAATGTCTTCGGTTGCGAAGATTTAATAGGCCTAATGACTTCCCTTTATACATCAATCGCAACTCGCTTAAATCTTAAGTGGGATTATGAGCAATTACGGATCATTAAAACTGGTGAATATGATATTCGCAGAATCGATATTAATCGCATGTTTGAAGTTGGTAGTTTAGACCGTGCTCGAGCTTGGCTTCGTGCTGCTGAATTACAAAGCTCCACACGCCATGGTCGATGCACTCGTAAAGGTGGCACCGCTTATTGGGGGATGAATTCAAGAAGATGGGCTTTGAAAGCTTATATCAAATCAGAAGAGTTGGCTGCGGGCAAATCTCATTCATTACCGACCATGTTTAACGATATTTTATTAGACAACGAAAATTTTAAGACTCGAACCGAATTGTTATCAAAATCAGAATTTACTGAAACTGAAACTAAAAAAACATCACAACCGAAAATTTATGACGCATCACTACCCGAATCAAAACGTGGTGATCACATAAAATCAATAGCAGCGTCAACTGAATTGCCAACCAAAAAAAAAGCAAATTATAAAACATCAAAATCAGGCAGCACTCAAAAAACCTTGGCCGAAGCAATAATTGAATTCGCATCAAGCAAAATCAGATTAGAGCTAGTAATGCGTTCTATGGAAATTAAAAAATTAGGTCTTACAAAAGCTAAAACTTGGACTAAAGAAAAAATTAACGAAATTTACGAAAAATACGTGGGGCGACTCAATATGACTCATAACGTACAGATGACAAGCGAAAAAATGATGAACTTACCACGGTCTCTACAATCCTCGTACATGCTGTGGAGTCAGGGTACCGCCTTAAAAGATATTTTACCAAAACCAACTTTTTATCGTCATAGAAAAGGTCTTCTCAAATATGGCATAGACATTAATTTCATGTGCGAAGACGCTCAGCCCCGCGAAAACAAAATTTATTTAGCAGAAGTTATCACAGCTAAGCCCGTTGAAGCCCCATCTTGGGCAAACGTCCATAAGCTTATTTTTAATTATCAAGACCCCGATACGGTCAAAACTAACGCAGCGTAGGAGAAAAACATGGATATACAGTCAGGCGAATACATCATCGCTACATTGGTCGATGTGAAACAAACACCGTGGAAAAATGATGCTTCAAAATTCAATCGTGATTTGATTCTCGCTCGTGAGTATCAAGATCAAAATGAACTCACTCAAAATGAAGTTTATCAAGTTGGTCTGAACCCAGAGCAATTCCAAATGTTAACCGCCTTGAAAAATACTCATCAAGGTAAATTAGTTATGGTTCCGGTTCGCAATAACACTCGTTCATATAACGGTCGAGCTTTTATGAACCGTTTCATCCCTAGCGATTTGCACGTTCAACCACTTGATGCCGTTTTTAGTCGCGAGCTAAAAAAGGTCGTTTAATATGAAATCATTTATAAGTGAAAATAAAAAAGAAAAATTGCTTGATACTTTAAAGGTCATTGGATTTTTAACTTGTCTCGCTGCTTTTATTTCCACTGTTTATTTAATCTGCACTTTTTTAATTAACTCTTATTTTAAGTTTAATTATGTTGAGCAAGTTCAGGATTGTTTTGAAAATCCTGACTCATACCAGCAAAACTCATGTATTCGTGAAGTCTTTAAAATCGATATGGCTGATTATTGTTACGACAATACTGACACGCCTGAAGATTTCAAAGTCTGTTACGAGAGTAGGAGGTAATTGTGAGAGCAGGGACGCACTACATCGTTTTCCCCAGTGGCGATTATTTCCCACTAAACGAATTTGATTTAGATGATTATCAAGGTGATGCAGTACTGATATTCGTCCCCCATGCAGTACTGGATACTGAAACATTTATCGAGCTTTCAGTCCCTCATTTAATGTTCAGACCATCACATACAAATTTATTAGAGGTTTTATCATGACTTATGACCAACTTTTTACCCTGTTATGTTTCGCATTAATGGCTTGTGCATGGCTGGCTGTTTCACTCAGTCAGTCAAAAAAACAAGTTGAGCAGTATCGAGATACAGTAACCGATTTATCAAATCAAATTGATTCATTGAAAAATGACAGAAGCTCAATTTGATTTACTAGTTTATGTCCTTGTCGCGATTGCATATTGCTATGCTTTCGCGTCTGGATATAAAGCAGGCCTGCAACGATGAACGAGATTTTACCAATTATAATCGGTGGTTTCTTCATCTGCTGGCTAACAGGCTTTGGCGCTGGGGCGATTGTTCGAGCAATAAAGCAATTCATTGAAAAAGCAACTAAGCAATAAGGAAAAATATTATGAGTGAAATCCGAACTCCTCAAAAAGCAAAACTACCAAGCAAAGCCAAGTCTTTGTTAACTAAAATGACAACCGGTGCTGTTGTACTGGCTGGAACTGTCGCAACCACTGTGCATGCAGCACTTGACCAAGTTGCGGTTGATGCAATTGCAACAGAAGTTGTTGCGGATGCAGGTATTGCGGCAGGTGCTGGTTTTACAGTTCAGGCAACTGTATTGGCAACTTCAATCGGTATTGGCTTAATTGGTCGCTTTGTATCTAAAGGCGCTAACTAGTCATAACATAAACAAGCCCCCTTCCGAACGGGGCTTTATCAATTCATAGGTGAACTATGAAAACATTTCATAAAATATTAATATCAATAATTTTGTCAATTTTGTCTGCGTCTTCTTATTCGTCAGTAGTCCCTAGCAAAGTAATTTCTGTTACAAGTACTGCACCATCCCTTACAGACGTTGGCTATAAGCTCGGCACTATTGAACGAGGCTTTGCTGCAAATGACCCTTACAGACAATCAACCCATACAGTACCTAAAAAAACATTAGGCGGTTTTATAAAGAACAATATTAAGAGTATTGCAAAATTACGATATGGAGCCGTTGGTCTAGCATTAATAGCAGCAGATTATGTAATCGAAAATTGCCCAAATGGATTATCTGTTTGTCTCATACCAGACCAGAAAATGGGATATTGCAGCATCGCAAGCTCCTCAATGCAACCCAGTTATCCCGCGTCTGTTTGCACGGGCTATGTTCAACAGTATTATCATGAGCAATATATGGAAAGTGAAAGAACCTCACAGGCTAACGTTACTGTTACACAAGCAGAGCTTTCATCAGGAAATTTAGAATTAACTGTGGTTATTGATTATTACTTTGCCACTGCTTACGGTCAAAATGGATGGGAAAATTATCAATGGCTGACAGATACAAAAACTGAATATTTTAATGTTACAGGTTTAGAGCCAGACCCAGATAACGCCACAGAGCCTAGCGATGAAGAACTAGCAACAGCCCTAAATCCACATATTCAAGCACAGCAATTTCCAGTTTCAGACTATTTCACTGATGCAGCTGGTAATCCATATTCAGATTTATTTGAAGGAGCAACTTATAATCCAACAGCTAATCAAACCGATTTAGATTTAGCAAAAGCCTATAATCAGGGGCTTACTCAATCAACCGACCCAAATGCAGATTACTATATAGACCCCGCAAAATTACCAGAGATACAGCAGCTGGCTTTAACACTCCAGCAAGCAAGTCCTGAAAATGACGCTGACAGTCTCAATCAATCTTCCGGATTAGATATTGAACAACCCATCACCCAAGCACAATATGAGGCTTCAAATGCTGCGTCCATGCAGGAATTAACAGGCTCCCTGTCTGAATTAGATTTCAGCGGTGTTCAGGATGCGTTTGATGATTTCGATAATGAAGTTAATGAAATAAATAATGAAGAGTTACCTTATGAACTTCCAAGTGTTTTCAAATGGGATTACCCAGTAGGTAATTGTGTTGGTTTTACATTGTCCACAGCTGCTGTAACAGGAAATGATATCGTAGCAGATGCTCATTGCCCACCTTATGACCGCTGGGTAGAACCATTACTTAATTGGTCTCTAGGTTTGATTACTTTGCTTCATTTATTCCATATATTTAGAATCACAATTGAAAAAGGAGTTATTGCATAATGGCAGCTTTAGGCGCTTGGATAATGTCAGCTTTTGGCGGTATTATCAGTTTAATTACCATGTTCACTGGTCGAAAGCTCGGTGTTGCTCATGTCCTCATAGCCGCGTATGCCGCTATAGTTATTATATTTGCTGGTACAATGAATGGTTTAATTAGTCAAATTGTACCCGGCCTACCATCCGATAGTTTTATACTCGCTGGTCTTTCACTTGTTCCATCCAAAGCACCGCTTTACGTTAGCACCATTGGAACAGCATATGCAACTAGCTGGCTATATCTGCACAAAGAAAAAATTCTTAAATTTTACAAGGATGCTTGATGGCCGATTTTTTCCAAGGAACGCGTGGTTCTGGTAAGACAAAGCTAGCAGTTTCACGTATAGAAGATAGACTAAAACGTGGCTGTCGTGTGGCGACAAATTTGGATTTATTCCTAGATAAGCTTGTACCAAATAGTTCTACAGTTGTAACTCGCCTCCCTGATTTTCCGCGTTCTATTGATTTAAAAGACTTGGGTCCAGCTTATCCAGAGCTAAACCCTGATAACCCTGATACTTACGATAAAAAACGTTTCGGTCTTATTGTTCTTGATGAGGTACTAACCTTTTTCAATTCTAGAAGTTGGAATGACCCAGACCGCTTAAATGTCGTTAACTGGCTTGTCCAGTCTCGTAAAATGGGGTGGGATTTAATACTTATAGGGCAAGATAACAAAGCTATAGACAAGCAGATGCGCGCTTCCCTTATCGACAATATGTATTATTGTTCATCTGGTCAAAAAATGTTTGGTGGTCTATTTGGCAATGTGTTGATGGGCTTTTATGCAATACTAACGTTTGGTCGTCCATTTCCCAAATTTCACAAGTATAGTTGTTATGCATCACTAGAAAAAAAGAAAAGTACTTACGACAGTTTCGGCTTTTACAAAAAAGATTATTTACATAGTTGCTATAAAACATCACAGCAATTCACTAAAGATATTACCGTTAACAAAGCCGGAAAAGTCATTGATATGCGTGCATCGTATAGCCTAATTCCGGCATCAAAATTAGCTGAAATTTACGATTGTAAAAAATCAAAACCCACAAAAAAAATAGAAAATAATAAAGACACTAATAAGAAAAACTGGCGGTTCTGGGTCGCTAAAGCCTGTTACCTAACAGCTATCTTAGTGCCACTTTTTGGTTTTGGTATAATAGACAACCCGTTTGCAGCTGAGTCTGAATCAGATGTAGAAACTCAAACCGACCAAAATCCAAAACCACAAACTCCGAGTAGACCTCAATCAGCTCCTGATAATCATTCGCCTACATTAGAACCAGTAGATTATTATATTTCAGGTTCAGTTCGTTCAAACAATGGCGGGGATTATGTATTTCACAACTCAGACGGGCTAGTTTTCTATCCTGAAAATGTCGGTTACAGCGTAACATGGGTAAACAAATGCAAAGCTTTACTCTCTAAAGACAACCATCAGTTCTTTGTCTACTGCAACCCAACATTTGATTATTCAGAGCTAGAGCTTGCACTTAAAAATTAAAAGACGCCAAGCATTTTTAATTTAATTCCAATCAATGCCAATACAATTAAGACCACCATTTTTTTAGTCAGCTTCTGAGGCTTTCTATAATAGTGCTCTCTTGGATTTTCCACTTTCCGTTTAGCTACAGGCATAATATTTCCTTAATTTTGGTTTTAGAGTCCGGGCGTTACCGCGCAGCGTGTAGGGACTGGACTCTGAAACCAAAATCATATTAAATAAAATTAATTCCAACAACCGCCCATAATGTATGATAAGGAGTCTGGCATAGGCTTCTTTTGTGGGTTACAAAAAAGCGGGTTAGCGTCCCCAAGGTTTAC
>ENA-ORCW01000105-ORCW01000105.1-marine-metagenome-genome-assembly--contig:-NODE-105-length-116663-cov-5.708902_pt1 | contig 116663 bp, 107 predicted proteins | sample MGYA00237784_ERZ508517 | MGnify/ENA primary metagenome ERZ508517 (study PRJEB26187, sample SAMN06268979) | marine metagenome | isolation source: Tt ae E1 feedstock associated aerobic enrichment on...
CCAGGCCAGCCCCGCCACGACGAAAATTTCATTCCGCGCGACGATTTCCGCACCGTGCGCAATTGCTCCGCTGTCCAATTCTTTGCTGCCCAAGACGCGCGCTCTTTGCTAGCGTCCTTCCCGTTGCCTGACGCAGCACCCGCCACCCGACTGCTTATGAGATCATGCGCGGCCGGGGGTGGGTAGCGCTGAGGCGACCGGGCCGATGCGGTCCGATACGGGGGGTACAGGGAGGAGCCATCCATGACGAAGCCGTTGCCGGAGCGTGCCGATGTGGTGATCGTGGGCGGAGGCATCGTCGGATGCTCCATCGCCTATCACCTGACGCGGCGCGGCATCACGAATGTGGCCGTACTGGAGCGCAAGCAGCTCACCTGCGGCACGACATGGCATGCCGCCGGCCTCGTCGGCCAGCTCCGCGCCACCCGCAATCTGACTGAGCTTGCCAAATACACCAGCGAGCTCTTCCGCACGCTGGAGGAGGAGACGGGCCACGCCACGGGGTTCAAGCAGCACGGCTCTTACGGCGTCGCCCTCAATGAGGGGCGGCTCGAGGAGTTCAAGCGCGGCGCCTCCATGGGCCGCAGCTTCGGGCTCGAGGTGGAGGTGCTGTCTGCCGGCGAGATCGCCGAGCGCGTGCCCCACCTTGATTGCAACGGCGTGGTGGGCGGCGTGTTCCTGCCGGGAGACGGCCAGACCAACCCCATCGACACCACCCAGGCCTTCGCCGCCGGCGCCCGCCAGAAGGGCGCGCGCATCCTGGAGGAGGTCAAGGTGGAGCGCATCCTGACCGAGGACGGCCGCGCGGTCGGCGTGGCGACGTCCGACGGCGAGATCCGCGCGGACAAGGTGGTGATCGCCGCGGGCATGTGGTCGCGCGAGCTCGCCCGGCCGCTCGGCGTGCATCTGCCGCTCCATGCGGCGGAGCATTTCTACATCGTCACCGAGGCCATCGCCGATCTGCCGCGCGACATGGCCGTCGTGCGTGTGCCCGACGAATACGCCTATTACAAGGAGGATGCCGGCAAGCTCCTGCTCGGCGCCTTCGAGCCCGAGGCCAAGCCCTGGGGCATGGACGGCATCGCGGAAGACCACGCCTTCGAGACGCTGCCCGCCGATTTCGACCATTTCGAGCCGATCCTGGAGCTTGCCGTCGCGCGCATGCCGATGCTGGAGACCGCGGGCATCTCGCTGTTCTTCAACGGCCCGGAGAGCTTCACGCCCGACGACCGGTACCTGCTGGGCGAGACACCGGAGGTCCGCGACCTCTTCGTCGCCTGCGGCTTCAACTCCATCGGCATCCAATCCTCCGGCGGTGCGGGCAAGGTGCTCGCCGACTGGATCCATGACGGGCACGCCCCGGTCGATCTCTCGGATGTCGACGTGCGGCGCGTCCATCCCTTCCAGTCCAACCGCGCCTATCTGCGCGAGCGCACCACGGAGACGCTCGGCCTGCTCTATGCCATGCACTGGCCCTACAGGCAGGTGGAAACCGCGCGCGGCGTGCGCCGCTCCCCCTTCCACGACGCCCTTGTCGGCATGGGTGCCTGCATGGGCGAGCTCGCCGGCTGGGAGCGGCCCAACTGGTTCGCACACGACGGGGCGGCGCCGGAATACGCCTATTCCTTCGGCCGGCAGAACTGGTTCGATGACTGCGAGGCGGAATGTCTGGCGACGCGGGACGCCGTGGCGCTCTACGACCAGACGAGCTTCGCGAAGTTCCTCGTCCAGGGCCGCGATGCCCGTGCGGTGCTCGACCATATCTGCGCCAACCGCATCGACGTGGAGCCCGGCCGGGTCATCTACACGCAGTGGCTCAACGAGCGCGGCGGGATCGAGGCCGACCTCACCGTCACCCGCCTGTCTGAGACCGAATTCCTGGTCGTCACCGCCGCGGCGGGCCACATGCGCGATCTCGCATGGCTCAGGCGCCATGTTCCCGACGGCAGCCAGTGCACGGTGACGGACATCACCTCCGGCCTGCCCATGCTCGGGCTCATGGGACCGAACGCCCGCGCCCTGCTCGAAAAACTGTCCGGCGAGGATCTGTCGAACGAGCGCTGCCCCTTCGGCACCTCCCGCGAGCTGGAGATCGGCTTTGCCCGGGTGCGCGCGAGCCGCGTCACCTATGTGGGCGAGCTCGGCTGGGAGCTCTATATCCCGGCGGAATTCGGCTCCCATGTCTTCGAGACGATCGTCGGGGCCGGCGACGCCTTCGGCCTGAAACCCGCCGGCTATCACGCCATGAATGCCTGCCGCATGGAGAAGGGCTTCCGGCATTGGGGTCACGACATCGCGGAGGAGGACACGCCGCTCGAGGCGGGTCTCGGTTTCGCGGTCGCCTGGGACAAGCCCGGCGGCTTCACCGGCCGCGAGGCGCTCCTGCGCCAGCGCGAGGCGAATGTGCGCCCGCGCCGCATGGTGGCCATCGCCCTTGAGGACGACAGCGAGACCGCGCCGCTCATGTATCACGAGGAGCCGATCTGGCTCGATGGCACGCTCGTCGGGGCGACGACGTCCGGCGCCTGGGGCCACCGGCTCGGCAAGTCGCTCGCGCTCGGCTATGTGCAGGCGGAAGGCGGCGTGACGCCGGATTTCCTCGAGGCTGGCCGCTTCGAGGTCGAGATCGCCTGGCAACGCTACCCCGCCCGGCTGCAACTCAAGCCCTTCTACGATCCCACAGCCGCGCGGATGAAGGGCTGAGGCCGGGCGCCCGCAGAGCTCCCCGGCCCCATCGATCGGACAGGACGGTCAGGGAATGCGCAGCACCTGGCCCGGATAGATCTTGTCGGGGTCCGACAGCATGGGCCTGTTGGCCTCGAAGATCTCGGTGTAGCGCGGACCGCCGCCCTTGCCATAGGCGGCCTCGGCAACGGCCCACAGCGTGTCGCCCTTCTTCACGGTGTGGAAACGCGGCTCCTTCTCGTCGGGAACGGACACAGCCGTTTCCACCTTCGAGATACCCTTCGTGTTGCCGACCGCGACGATGACCTTCTCCAGGATCTCCTGGCTCGCCACATCGCCCTTGACGACCACCTTGTCTCCGTCCACGTCGACGGTCACCTTGTCGGTGCCGAGATTGTGGGACTCGAGCTCCTTCTTGACATCCTCCGCCGTCGGCGCCTCGTCGCCGCCGCCGATCCCGAGCGCCTTGCCGGCATCCTTGATGAAGTCGAACAGGCCCATGACACTTGTCTCCTGGTGAGTGAGCTGAAAAAGGTACGGCGAAGCGCGCGGGCCTGCCAAGCCGTTTGCAGGGCGCGGCGTGGACAACCCTGGCCTACAGCCCCGAATTTCCACAGCCGCAGCGCAGATTGTTCTTTAAAACATACGATTGTACGGTTAAATGAACGCCGCGACATGACGCCAAGCTGGCAATCCCGCGACGATGTCATACATTCTGGATCATCGACATTTCCCTAGGCAGGCAACGCAAACAGGCAGGAGGACCGCCATGACTCTGCAAATCGGCGAAACCGCACCGGACTTCACCGCGGAAACGACCGAAGGCACCATCCATTTCTATGACTGGGTGGGCGATTCCTGGTGCATTCTGTTTTCCCACCCGAAGGACTTCACGCCGGTCTGCACCACCGAGCTCGGCTCGATGGCGGGCTACAAGCCGGAATTCGAGAAGCGCAACTGCAAGATCATCGGCCTGAGCATCGATCCCGTCGACGATCACAAGCGCTGGGTGAAGGACATCCAGGAGGTCACCGGCAATGCCGTGAACTATCCGATGATCGGCGACAGCGACCTCGCCGTCGCCAAGGCCTACGGCATGCTTCCCGCGTCCGCCGGGTCCTCGTCGCAGGGCCGCACCGCCGCCGACAACCAGACGGTGCGCTGCGTCTATGTCATCGGGCCGGACAAGACCATCAAGGCCGTGATCTCCTACCCGATGAGCACCGGCCGCAATTTCGAGGAGGTCCTGCGGCTCCTCGACTCGATCCAGCTCACCGCGAAGCACAAGGTCGCCACGCCCGTGAACTGGAAGGAAGGCGAGGACGTCATCATCGTTCCGGCGGTGAGCGACGAGGAGGCCAAGAAGCAGTATCCGGAGGGCTGGAAGACGCTGAAGCCCTATCTGCGCCTGGTTCCCGAGCCGAAGGGCTGAGCCCCGCCCCTCGCGGGCGACAAGCCATCCATCGCGACAAGGGGGCGTTCCGGCATGGGCCGGGACGCCCTTTCTTCATGGCACGCGCCTTTGCGCGCGGCACGGCTGACCTGCGACCATTTGGAAAGTCTGCGAATCGCGGCCATTCGCCTTTACTGTGGGCGGGATGCGCAATGAGGGGGCTCTGCCATGTTTCCGATATCGTCCACCTGCCGGCACGCCATCGCCGGGCTCGCGGTCGTGCTGCTCCTGGCCGGGGCGGCGCCCGATGCCCGCGCCCAGATGGCGGACCCCGTCCACCCCATGGACGCCCTCACCTATGACGAGGTGAACCGCACCGTCGCCCTGCTGCGCGAGGCGGGACTTGCCGACGACGGCACGCGCTTTCCCGTCATCACGCTGAAGGAGATGCCCAAGGCGGAGGTTCTGGCGTGGAAGCCCGGAGAGCCCTTCACGCGCACGGCCTTCGTTGTCATGCGCGAGGACGGCGAGACGAGCGAGGCGGTCGTCGACCTCACCGGGGGCCGCGTCGTCTCGCACGAGGCCAGGCCCGGTGCCCAGCCCGCCATCATGCAGGAAGAGTGGGATCGCGCCCGCCAGGCCACCAAGGAGGATCCGCGCTGGCAGGAGGCCATGCGCCTGCACGGCATCGAGGACCTCTCCAAGGTGTCCTGCGCGCCCATGGCGCCGGGCTATTTCCCCGAGGAGGGCTTCGGCAAGCGGCGCATATTGCGCGTGCCCTGCTTCGACCGGACCGTTCCCCTGCACCCCATGCAGAACCGGCCCATCGAGGGCGTTCTCGCCATCGTCGACGCCGATACCGGCGAGGTCATCGACGTGAAGGAGGCCGAGCCGGTGGTCGTTCCCGACACCGCGCCGGGCTACGGCCCCGACGCGATCCCCGCGCGCGAGCCTATGAAGCCCGTCCTGAACCTCACCCCCGGCGGGTCGAATATCGAGCTCAAGGGCGCGCTGGAAGTCTCCTGGCAGGACTGGTCGTTCCATCTGCGCGCCGACCGGCGCTCCGGCCTCATCCTCTCGCTCGCCCGGTTCCGCGACAAGGGCGAGGAGCGGCTCGTCGCTTACCAGATGGCCGTCTCGGAGATGTTCGTCCCCTATATGGACCCCGATCCCGCCTGGGCGTTCCGCACCTATCTCGACGCCGGCGAATTCGGTCTCGGCTATCTCATTTCCTCGCTCGGTGTCGGCACGGACTGCCCGCATCAGGCCTATTACGTGACGCTGCTCTTCCCGAGCGACGAGGGCGGCATGTTCAAGGCGGACCGGGCGCTGTGCATCTTCGAGCGCAATACCGGCAATCCCGCCTGGCGCCATTACGATGCAGGCAGCGGGCGGCTCACCTCGCGCCCCGAGGTGGAGCTCGTGGTACGCACGATCCCCACCATCGGCAATTACGACTATATCGTCGACTGGGTGTTCACCAATCGCGGCAGCATCAAGGTGAATGTGGGCGCGACGGGCTTCGACGCGGTGAAGACGGTGCGCTCGCCGGACATGGAGGCGGAGACCGCTGCCGACGATACCGAGTTCGGCGCGCTCGTGGCGCCCTATGTGGTCGCGCCCTATCACGACCACTTCTTCTCCTTCCGCCTCGACCTCGATGTCGACGGCCCGCAGAACAGCTTCGTGCGCGACCTGATCGTGCCGGAGCCCGCACCCGCCGGCAGCCTGCGCACGAGCCTGTGGCGGCTGGTGAGCGAGCCGGTCGGCACGGAGGGGCGGATCGTGCCGACGCGCAACACCCATGGCGAGGTGTGGCGCCTGATCAATCCGAACAGGCGCACCGCCATGCTGAAGGGCCATCCCGGCTATCAGATCGAGCCGGGAACCGGCAACACACTGTCCTCGCTGCCCGACAACGATCCCGCGCAGAAGCGGGCGCAGTTCTCCTCGACCAAATTGTGGCTGACCCGCTACAAGCCCGACGAGCTCTATGCCGCCGGCGACTACCCGATGGGCGAGGCCGACCGGGGTCTGCCGCGTTTCATCGACGACAGGCAGTCCATCGAGAACGCCGACATCGTGGCGTGGTACACGCTGGGCTTCCACCATGTCACGCGGCCGGAGGACTGGCCGATCCTGCCGACGCGCTGGCTCGGCTTCACCATCCGGCCCATGGGCTTCTTCGACCGCGACCCGTCAGCCGACCTCGCGCCGGAATTCGCCCGTCCGCCGAGCCGGGAGGACGCCACTCAGTAGGGGCCGGAAACGGCGCGCCTCACGGGCCCGCCCAGTCGAGCCGGCAGAGCTCGGCGCTGCGGCCGGCGAAGTCCCAGTTGCGGCCGAAGGCGCGCACGCGGCTGCGGGTCGCCTGACTGACAACGATCTCCGGCGCGATCCAGTACTGGCTGTTGACGATGCGCGTGCCGCCATCGGGATCGGCGCCGGCAACCGGCGCGATCTCGCCGTCGATGATCTTCGGGATCGTGAAGCGTCGCGTCTCGCCGTCGACCTCGTAGTCGATCGGCGCCTTGTGGACGCCCAGGAAGTCGCCGACGAGGATGGACAGGAGATGGGTCGTGCCCCGCGCCTGGCCGGAGAAGATCCGCCTGAGGCCTGAGAGCTGATCGTCGCTCGCGCGCTCGTCCACATAAACGCCGGCGGTCCAGTTGCCGCGGCTCATGCGGCCGGGAATGTCGAGCAGGAGGCCGATATTGAGCCCGGCGATGCCCGTTTCCCCGTAAGCCCCCTCGTCGATCCGGATGCCGGCCCAGCCCTGGCAATGCCCCTCGGTCGGCGGGTGCTGGCCGAGCGAGACAACGCACGGGCAGAACACCGTGCAATTGCAGCTCAGCATCAGCTCACCCCTGAGCGTCCACGGTTCGATATCCGCCATGTCCCGTTTTCTCCCTTCACGCGATTATTCATTGTTCATGCGAGGATCGCCGCCGCGCCCGTCGCGACCAGGCAGGCCCCGACGCCCCATTTCAGGTAGCGCGGATCGCCGAGCGTCTTCTCCAGAACCATAATGGCGGCAAACGCCGCCATCCAGGCGAGATTCATGAGGCCGACGGCGAACATGGCGAGCATCAGCGCCCAGCAGCATCCGACGCAATAGGCCCCTTGCGCGAGCCCGAGCCTGAAGATGCCGCCCGCATCGTCGCGCCATCCGCCCATGAAGACCGTCATGGGCCGGCGGCACTTGACGAGACAGGCCGACTTGAGCGGCGTGAACTGGTAAAGCCCGGCGAGCATCAGGAGGCCGCCGGCGATCTGCGGCGCCGCGAGCCGGATGTCGGGCGTCAGCATCAGGCGTGCGGCCAGGACCGCCTGGAGCACGGCGCACACCGCCGCGAAGGCGAACCACACCGCAAGATAGCCGGCGAGCAGCACCGCCGGCGGGGCAACGCGCATGCCCTTCGCCCGCGCCGCCTCCGCAATATCGAGATAGCTCGCCATCATGGGCGCGGCCGCCGGCAGCATCATCGCAAGGCACATCGCCGCCCACATGACAAAGCCCGTGGCCGCCGACCCGGCAATCCCCGCCGCCGGATCGACCCGACACAGCGCGGCGACCATCGCCGTCCAGTCGGGAAACAGCGCGGCCGCCCCGCCCATGAACGCCGGATCGAGCGCCGCCGCGGCGAACGCCAGATAGACCCAGGCCGCCCCGGCAAGCACGCCAACCGCGCCCCACACCGCAAATTGCGGGCGCCACGCGATCCGGCGCAATCCCTCCTCCAGGCTCATCGCTGCTCCATCCGCTGACCATCCGGCATCAGGCTAGCGCATTTTCGATCGGGCGGCACCGGTCCCGCTTGCGGCATTGCGCGACCTTGCGGAACGGTGCGGTTCGCGCTCTTCTGGACGCGAACATCCCTCTCGGGAACGGAGGCCCGGCCCATGTCGCACCGCACCGAACATTACGATGTCGCCATTGTCGGCGGCGGCCCGGCAGGGCTCGCGGCGGCCTGCCTCGTCGCGCGTGCGGGCGCCCGCACCGCCCTGTTTCCCGGCCATTCGCTGAGCCCGGAGGACCGCCGCCCCGGCAGCGATCCGCGCACGACGGCGCTCATGCGCCCCACCTTGCGCCTTCTGGAGGCGCTGGAGCTGTGGCCGGCGCCCCTTCAGTCCGTCTCCGCCCCCCTGTGGCGGCTGCGGCTGCTCGACGAGACGAACCGATTCGTCACCGCCTCCCCCATCACCTTCGACGCCCATGAACTCGGCGAAGAGCCCTTCGGCTGGAACATCCCGAACGAACCGCTGGTGACGGCGCTTGCCGACCGGATGATCGGGCTCGGCACGGTCGCCATCCCCTCCTCCGCCCCCGTCGCCACGCTGGAGACGGGCGGCGCGGCCGTGACGCTCGGCACGCGCGACGGGGTGTCCTGCTCCGCCGGCCTTGTCGTCGCCGCGGACGGCCGCCAGTCCACCTGCCGTTCCGCCGCCGGTATCAAGACGCTGAGCTGGGCCTACGACCAGGCAGCCATCGCCACGAGCTTCGCCCACGAGCTGCCCCATGACGACGTCTCCACCGAGCACCACCGGCCGGGCGGGCCGCTCACCACCGTGCCCCTGCCCGGCAACTGGTCGAGCCTCGTCTGGATGGAGCCGCCGGAGGAGGTGGAGCGGCTGATGGCGCTCTCGCCCACGGCCTTCGCGCGCACGCTCACCCGCGCGCTCGGCGGCGATCTCGGCGCGGTCTCGCAGGTCGGCCCGCGCCGCGCCTTCCCCGCCACCACCGTCGTCGCGCGCACCTTCGCGAAATCCCGCGTCATGCTGGTCGGCGAGGCCGCCCATGTCTCCCCGCCCATCGGGGCCCAGGGGCTCAATATGGGCCTGCGCGACGCCGCGCTCGCCGCCGAACTCGTCGAGGCCGCCCTCGAGCAGGGGCTCGATCCGGGGGGCGAGGCGACGCTTGCCGCATTCGACCGCCGGCGCCGGCGCGACGTGCTGCCCCGCCAGCTCACCGTCGACCTCATGAACAGGACGCTACTGTCGGGCTTCATGCCCGCCCATGCCATGCGGGCGGCGGGCGTCTTCGCGCTGTCCTCGCTCGGGCCCCTGCGCCGGCTCGTCATGCGCGAGGGGCTCGGCCCGACCGCAGACATGCCGAAGGCCATGCGCGGCTGACCACTGCGAACCCCGGCCGGCCGAGAATGTTTTCCGAAGGACGGTTTTCAAGTCTCCGCCTCATGCTCTAGCATCCCGCGATCTGGCCTTCGACGGGAGACCGCAACCGCAATGCTGCTCGGCTGTATCGGGGACGATTTCACAGGATCGTCCGACCTTGCCAACATGCTCGCCAAGGGCGGCATGCGGGTCACGCAATATAACGGCCTCCCGGACACCCCCGCGGAGCCCCATGTGGAGGCCGGCGTCGTCGCGCTGAAGTCGCGCACCATCCCGGCAGCCGACGCCGTGAGCCAGTCGCTCGCCGCGCTCCGGTGGCTGAGGGCTCAAGGCTGCCGGCAATATCTCTTCAAGTACTGCTCGACCTTCGATTCGACGCCCGAGGGCAATATCGGCCCGGTGCTCGATGCGCTGTCGGAGGCTCTCGACGCACCCCGGGCGGTCGTCTGCCCGGCCTTCCCGGCGACCGGGCGCTCGGTCTATCAGGGCCATCTCTTCGTCTTCGACCGCTTGCTGAGCGAATCCGGCATGGAGGCGCATCCGCTCACCCCGATGACCGATCCCGACATCAGGCGCTGGCTCGCGCGCCAGTCGCGCCTGCCCGTCGGCCATGTCGCCTATGGCGATATCGTGGAGGGCGCGGACGCCATCGCCGCCGCGCTCGAGCGGGAGACGGCGGCGGGCGCGCGCCACATCGTCACCGACGCGGTGACCGACGGCGACCTCATGGAGACCGGCCGGGCGCTGCGCGGCGATGTGCTCCTGAGCGGCGGTTCGGGCATCGCGCTCGGCCTGCCCCGCAACTTCCGCGAGGACGGGCTTCTGCGGGAAGGCGGACAAGGCTGGTCCGGCGCGTCGGGCAGTGTCGCCGCGCTGTGCGGCTCGTGCTCGAAGGCCAGCCGCGAGCAGATCGCCGTCCATGCGCGCGACCATCCGGCGATGGAGGCGGCCGCGCGCGACATCCTCTCCGGCAGCCTCGTGGCGGAGGATGCCGCCGCCTGGATCCTCGACCACCGCGCGGAGGACACCGTTCCGCTCGTCTATTCCTCCGCCGACCCGCAGGAGGTCGCCCGCGCCCAGGAGGAGTATGGCCGGGAGCGCACGGCGTCCGCCGTCGAGGCCTTCTTCGCCCGCACCGCGACGCTTCTGGCCGGCGCCGGCATCGCCCGCCTGATCGTCGCGGGCGGCGAGACCTCCGGCGCGGTCGTCTCGGGGCTCGCCATTCCCGCCTTCGAGATCGGCCCGGAAATCGATCCCGGCGTGCCGGCGCTCAAGGTGGCGGGCGGCGATCTCGCAATGGCCCTCAAATCGGGGAATTTCGGCGCACCGGACTTCTTCGCCAAGGCGGCCCGCATCCTGGCCGGACAATCGCAGGGAGGACGGTCGTGAGCGAGGAGACCGAACGCCGCGAGGAGCTGTGCCGGCTCGCCCGCTCGCTCTTCGACCGGGGGCTGACCAATGGCAGCTCGGGCAACATCTCGCTCAGGCTGCCCGATGGCGGCCTCCTCGTCACGCCGACGGGCTCCTCGCTCGGCGCGCTCGACCCGGCGCGGCTCTCCCGCTTCGATGCCTCAGGCCGGCACATCGAGGGCGACAGGCCGACCAAGGAGATGCCGCTTCACGAGGCCTTCTACGCCAAGCGCGGGGGCCGGACAGGCGCGGTCGTCCACCTGCACTCCACCCATTCCGTCGCCGTCTCCATGCTACCCGACATCGACCCCGATTGCGTGTTCGCGCCGCTGACGGCCTATTCGGTCATGCGGCTCGGCAAGGTGGCCCTCCTGCCCTATTTCCGCCCCGGCGATCCGGAGATGGGCCGTGCGGTGCGCGGCCTCGCGGCCAAGCGCTCCGCCGTCCTGCTCGCCAATCACGGGCCGGTCGTCGCGGCCAAGGATCTCGAGGCCGCGATCTATGCCATGGAGGAACTGGAGGAGGTGGCGAAGCTCACCCTCCTCACCCGCACACTCGCGCCCCGGATCCTCGACGACCGCCAGGTGAAGGACCTCGTCGCGCATTTCGACATCGAATGGGAGGATTGATGCGGATTTCGGCTAATCTCGGCTTCCTGTTCCGCGAGCATGGCCTGCCGGACGCCATCCGCGCGGCGAAGGCGGCGGGCTTCGACGCGGTTGAGTGCCACTGGCCCTATGAGGAGGACCCGGCGGCGATCCGGGCCGCCCTCGCCGAGACGGGCCTTGCCATGCTGGGGCTCAACACCATTCGCGGCCACCGCGAGGGCGAGGTCGGACTCTCCGCCCTGCCCGGCCGGGAGGCGGATGCGCGCGCGGCCATAGACCAGGCCATCGGCTACGCGCAGGAGATCGGCTGCCGCAACGTTCACGTCATGGCCGGGATCACCGACGACGCGGCCGCCTTCGACACCTTCGTCGTCAATCTCGCCCATGCCGCCCGGCGCGCCGAGGAGGCCGGCGTCGACCTCCTCATCGAACCGTTGAACCGGCGCGACACGCCGGGCTACGTCCTCGCCCATACCGATCTCGCCATGAGGCTCATCGAGGCGGTCGGCTCCGATCGCCTCCGCATCATGTTCGACTGCTATCACATGCAGATCATGCAGGGCGATCTGGTCTCCACGATTCGCGCTCTCCTGCCCCATATCGGCCATATCCAGTTCGCCGCCGTTCCCGACCGCACCGAGCCCGATGCCGGCGAGGTCGACTATGGCTGGCTCCTGCCAGCGATCCGGGATCTGGGATACGAGGGCTGGTTCGGTGCCGAATACCGCCCAGAACGCGGCGATTTCGCCTGGCTCGAGGGGTTCAAGGCGCGCGGGATCTAGGACAGATTGCGGTCAGGCTGCATCGCCCCGCCGGGCAACATCTGGTTGCCCGCCGTCGCGGGCATGAGCGGCATGAGGGACAGACGGGCTCGCCTTATCGCCCCGCTCGCTCCCGCGAAGGCGGGAGCCCAGAAGCCGCAGACGAGAAGTCTATTTCAGGAACTCGTCATTGTGCCCGCCGAGCGACGGCGCCGATTTGGGCCGCGCCGGATCGCCGCGGAACTGCGGGGCGATGGAGACCGGAAGGGCGGGGACATGCTCGCCCTCCTCGTTCTCCAGCATGTGGGAGAACAGGCCGCGGGCGCGGAAATGGCCGTCGCGCACCGCCTCCTCCAGCGTCGCCACGATGGAGCAGCAGCAATCCTCCTGATAGAAGACGCGCCGCCAGTGGGCCGCATCGCGCCCGGCGACGATCCCGCGCACCGCCGCGATGGTGGCCTGCGGGTCGCGGCTGTCGTCGCACAGGGGGTCCGGCAACTCGATCAGGCGGCAGAAGGCATCCCAGAACTTCTGTTCGAGCGGCGCGGCGGCCACGAAGCGACCGTCGGCGGTCGGATAGATCTGGTAGCGCGGCGAGCCGCCGGTCAGGAGGCTGTCGCCATTGCCCGGCCAGTGGCCGGTCGCCACGCCTTCGCCCAGCGCCCAGCTCATCAGCATGAAGAGATTGTCGGTCATGGCGATGTCGAGATGGGTGCCGTGGCCGGTGCGCTCGCGCTGGAAGAGCGCGAGCAGGATGTTGACGACCGCGGGATAGCTGCCGCCCGCGAGGTCGGCGGCCAGCACGGGCGGCACGACGGGCGCCTCCGCCGGCCCCATGCCGAGCCCCAGAAGCCCCGCATCGCCGATATAGTTGAGATCGTGGCCCGCCGTATCGGCTTTCGGCCCCGCCTGCCCGTAGCCCGTGATCGAGCAATAGACGATACGCGGATTGAGGCGCGCGACCGCGCCGTAGCCGAGGCCCAGCCGCTCCATGACGCCGGGGCGGAACTGCTCGATCAGGATATCGGCTTCCGCGATCAGGGGTTCGAGAAGCGAGAGCGCCCGGCGGTCCTTCAGGTCGATGGCGAGGCTCTTCTTGCCCCGGTTCAGCATGGCGAAGCTGATCGACTCGCGGCCCCAGCGCGGCGCGTAGTGGCGCATCTCCTCGCCCGTGCCCGGCCGTTCGATCTTCACCACGTCCGCCCCCGCCTCCGCAAGCATGAGGCCGGCCATGGGGCCCGGCAGGAGGGTCGTGAAGTCGAGCACCCGGAAACCGGTCAGGGGCTGTACGCGCTGTGAACTCATGGTGTGTCGCTTTTTCTCGAATATGCGGGACCCGCCCGCCGGCAAGACAGCCGGACAATTACGGCAGCAGATTGCTCTCCATCAAGTAGAGCAATGCGGGGATCGTGCCTGCCGCGACGATTGTTGTCACGAGGATCGTGCTGGACGCCCCTTCCACATAGCTGCGGAACTGGGTCGCGAGCACGAACACATTCGCCGCCGTCGGCAGGGCGGCCATCAGGAGCGCCACATGGAGCCAGATCACGTCCACCGACGCGATGGCGCCGACCAGAATGAAGACGAGCACGGGATGGACGATCGTCTTCAGGATCACGAGAACCGGGAACTCCCGGCCAATCGCCGTGAAGCGCCTCAGCGCGAGGGTGACGCCAAGCGCGAAGAGCGCCGCCGGCGCCGCACCGCCGACCAGCATCTCCAGAAGGTTGTCGATGGCCCCCGGCAGGTCGAGCGACAGGGCGGATGCCAGGATGCCAGCCAGCGTGGCGACGATGAAGGGGTGGGTGAAGATCGTGCGCACGATCTGCCGGCCCACCTGCCGCATGGTCACGTCCTGGTTCTGCTGGCGCACCCCGAAGGCGACGATGAGCGGTGTCGCGGTGAACTGGAGGATACTGTCGAAGCAGAAGATGAGCGCGGCCGGCACCGTCGCCTCCGGCCCGAAGGCCGTCACGCAGAGCGGCAGGCCGATATAGCCCACATTGCCGTAGCTTGCCGCCGCCCCCTGTATGGCCCCGCGCGAGATCTCCTGGCCGAGCACATAGACGGCGACCGCGAAGGCTGTGAGATAGACGAGATAGGTCGACAGGGTCGTCGCCAGGATGAACTGCCAGTTGGCGAGCTTCTCGAAGGGCGCGTTGGCCACCGTCTGGAAGATCAGCGCCGGCACGCACAGATAGACGACCAGCGCATTGAGCCAGGCGAGCCCCTTCTCCTCGATATCGAGCATCCGCGCGGCGATGTAGCCGAGCAGGATGAGCCCGAAGAACGGCAATGCGAGATTGATGATCGCGCCCACGGACGGCCCCGAGTTTCCCCATGACGAATTGGCGTCGTGGCTGCTCGTAACGCCGGGGGCCGGCCACGTCAACAAAGGCGGTTTCTCATACCTCGCCTCTTGCGTGTCGCGCCGAGCTGGCCTATTGCCCTGTTCCCGGACCCGAAACGAGGACTGCTGGCCAGTGATGAAGCTTCCCTCGCGCTTTTACAAGCCGCTCGCCATCGGCGCGCCCGCGCCCTTTGCCGAGCCGCCGGTGACGCTCGAGCGCATGATCCACTTCGTGCCGCCGCATCTGGAAAAGGTGCGCGCCAAGGTTCCGGACCTCATTTCCCGCGTCGACGTGGTGCTCGGCAATCTGGAGGACGCGATCCCGGCGGACGCCAAGGACGAGGCCCGCCGCGGGCTGATCGAGATGGGCCGCGCCAACGATTTCGGCGGCACGGGGCTGTGGGCGCGCATCAACTGCCTGAACAGCCCCTGGGTGCTCGACGACATTACCGGGCTGGTCGGCGAGATCGGCGACAAGCTCGACGTGATCATGCTGCCCAAGGTCGAGGGCCCGTGGGACATCCACTATCTCGACCAGCTGCTCGCCCAGCTGGAGGCACGCCACGGCATCTCCCGGCCGATCATGATCCACGCCATCCTGGAGACGGCGGAGGGGGTCAACAATGTCGGCGCCATTGCGAGCGCCAGCCCGCGCATGCACGGCATGAGCCTCGGGCCCGCCGACCTTGCGGCCTCCCGGCGTATGAAGACGACCCGCGTCGGCGGCGGCCACCCCGCCTATGGCGTGCTCGCCGACCCGTCGGACGAGGCGGACGCCCCCCGCGCCTTCGCCCAGCAGGATCTGTGGCACTACACCATCGCGCGCATGGTCGATGCCTGCGCGGCCAACGGCATCAAGCCGTTCTACGGCCCGTTCGGCGATTTCTCCGACCCGGAGGCCTGCGAGACGCAGTTCCGCAACGCCTTCCTGATGGGCTGCGTCGGCGCCTGGTCGCTGCATCCCAACCAGATCGACATCGCCAAGCGCGTCTTCAGCCCGGACCCGGAGGAGGTCCGCTTCGCCGCCCGCATCATCGAGGCCATGCCCGACGGCACCGGCGCGGTGATGCTCGACGGCAAGATGCAGGACGACGCGACCTGGAAGCAGGCCCGCGTGATCGTCGATCTGGCCCGCCAGGTCGCCGCCAAGGATCCGGGCCTTGCCGAAGCCTACGGGCTCGCCTCATGACCGCCATATCCGGCAGGCGTCCTGTAACGAACCCGACCCGCAATGTTTGACCTCTACATGGCCCCCATAAACAGAACAGCCAAATACCGTATCGGACAGGTCGTAAAGCATCGGCATTTTCCGTTTCGCGGCGTGATCTTCGATGTCGACGCCACCTTCTCCAACACCGAGGAATGGTGGGAGTCGATCCCGGAGGACATCCGTCCCTCCAGGGACCAGCCCTTCTACCACCTCCTGGCGGAGAACGAGGAGACGGAGTACATCGCCTATGTGTCGGAGCAGAACCTGCTGCCCGACGAGTCCGGCGACCCGGTGCGCCATCCCCAGATCGGCGATTTCTTCGACGGGTTCGAGGACGACAGCGGAACCTATCGCCTGCGCGCGCGCCACACACACTAGCGCAGCCTCACATCCAAGTGGACGTGAGATCGGTTGTTCCAGCACTCTAGGACCGATCAACTTTCCTGCAGTCAGATGAGCCCACCTGACTGCAGGCCGATCTGACGGGCCCGGATATTCCATGGCCAAGATTGCCGCCACGCTCCGCCACATGCGCCTTGCCGCCATGGCGGCGCTCGCGGCGGCGGCCGCGGTCCTGATACCCCAGCCCGCCGCACAGGCCGAGCCGCGCCATGCCATCGCCATGCACGGCGCCCCGAAATACGGGCCGGGCTTCACCCGCTTCGACTATGTGAACGCGGACGCGCCTCGGGGCGGCACGCTGCGGCTCGCCGTCACCGGCAGCTTCGACAGCCTGAATCCGTTCATCGTCCGCGGCGTGCCGGCGCGCGACCTGCGCAGCTACGTCTTCGAGAGCCTCATGACGCGCAGCCGCGACGAGCCCTTCACGCTCTACGGCCTGATCGCGCAGAGCATCGACGTGCCAGACGACCGATCGAGCGCGACCTTCACGCTGAACCCGAAGGCACGCTTCTCCGACGGAACGCCGGTGACTGTCGACGATGTGGTGTTCTCGCTGAAAGCGCTGCGCGAGCACGGCCAGCCGAACCTCCGCCAGTATTACAGGAAGGTGGCGCGCATAGAGCGCCCGGGCGGGCGGCGCGTGACCTTCGTCTTCGCGGACGGGGAAGATCGCGAGCTGCCGCTCATACTGGGCCTCATGCCGATCCTGCCGCGCCACCGCTACGACGATGGCCGCCTCGCGCGGACGAGCCTCGAGCCGCCTGTGGGCAGCGGGCCCTATGTGGTGGCCGATGTGGAGGCGGGCTCCGCCCTCACCTATCGCCGCGATCCCGACTATTGGGGCCGCGACCTGCCCGTCAATCGCGGGCGCTACAATTTCGCGGAGATCCGCTACAGCTATTTCCGCGACAGCGCGACCGACTTCGAGGCCTTCAAGAAGGGCCTCTACGACATTCGCGAGGAGACCGATCCGACCCGCTGGGCGACCGCCTACGACTTCCCCGCCGCGCGCAGCGGCGAGGTGGTGCGCGAGACGTTCCGGACCGGCCTGCCCGCCCCGTTCTACGGTCTTGTCTTCAACACCCGCCGGGCGCTCTTCGCCGATAGGCGCGTGCGCGAGGCGCTGGTCGGCCTTCTCGACTTCACCTGGCTCAATGCGACGCTCTATCACGGGCTCTACGAGCGCACGGAAAGCTATTTCCCCGGCTCGGAGCTCTCCTCCTTCGCGCGCCCCGCAAGCAAGGCCGAGCGCGCGCTTCTCCAGCCCTTTCCCGACGCCGTTCCGGAAGCCTTCCTGTCCGGCCGCTACAGGCTGCCGGAAGGCACCGCCTCCGGCCGTGACCGCGCGGCCCGCAAGACGGCCCTGTCGCTGCTTGGCGAAGCCGGCTGGACGGTCCGGGACGGCCGGTTGACGAATGTGGAGACCGACGCCCCGTTCCGTTTCGAGATCCTCACGCTCACGCGCGAGCAGGAGCGGCTCGCCCTCACCTATGCCCGCATGCTCCGGCGCGTCGGCATCGAGGTCACGATCCGGCAGGCCGATTCGAGCCAGTTCCAGAGCCGGCTCGACGCCTATGACTACGACATGGTGCCCAACCGGTGGTACAACTCGCTCTCGCCCGGAAACGAGCAGGCCTTCTACTGGGGTTCGGCAGGGCGCAACACGCCCGGTACACGCAATTATATGGGCGCCGACGAGCCGGCCATCGACGCCATGATCGCCGCCATCCTGGCCGCCCGCACGCGCGGGGAGCTCGTGACCGCGACCAGGGCGCTCGACCGCGTGCTGCGCGCCGGCTTCTATGCCGTCCCCCTGTTCCATGCCCCGGCCCAATGGGTCGCGCACCGCAAGCGCCTCGCCCATCCCGACGCGACGCCGCTTTACGGCTACCAGCTCGACACCTGGTGGATCGGCACGCAGGACGGGTCCCGCTGACCCCGCAAATAGCGGCGCAAACCGGGGGGTTCGGTGGTTCCGCTTGGGCACGACACGCTCTAGAGTGGGATCATGACCGGATACATGGCGGACCTTCCGCCCGCACGCTTCAACCTTGCCCGCTATTGTCTCGACCGCCAGGCGCGCGCCCATGGCGACCGGACGGCGCTCATCGTCGTCAACCGCATCGACGAGACAAGCGAGGATGTCGAGCGCTGGTCGTTCGCCGCCATCGACGAGCGCGTCCGGCGCATGGCGGCGGGGCTCGCGGGGGCCGGGTTCGCGCCGGGCGAGCGGCTGTTCATCCGCATGGGCAACAGCGCCGACTACGCCTTCCTCTTCTTCGCGGCCAATGCGGCGGGCCTCGTGCCCATTCCGGCCTCCGCCATGCTGTCGGCGGAGGAGGTTTCCCGGCTCATCGCGGATTCCGGGGCATCGGCCATTGCCTGGGACGGTTCGCTCGCCCTGCCGGACCTGCCGGCGGATGTGCGGCTGATCGATCCGCAAGGGATCGCCGCGCTCGCCCGCTGCGCGCCTGTGGACTATGCCGACACCGCCGCCGACGATCCCGCATTCCTGATCTACACCTCCGGCACGCTCGGCGCGCCCAAGGGCGTGCTCCATGCCCAGCGCGCCGTCTGGGGCCGGCGGCCCATGTACCGGGGCTGGGAAGGGTTCGAAGACGGCGACATCATGCTCCATGCCGGCGCCTTCAACTGGACCTACACGCTGGGTGTCGGCCTGTTCGACCCCTGGGCCAACGGGCTCACCGCGATCGTCTATACGGGCGAGCGCGACATCGCGGTCTGGCCGCGCATCGTCGCCCGCTTCGGCGCGACCATCATGGCCGCCGTGCCGACGCTCTACCGGCAGATGCTGAAATATTGCGACCTCACGCCGGACACCCTCGCCCCGCTGCGCCATGCGCTCACCGCCGGCGAGGCGCTTCCCGCGACGCTTCTCGAGCAATGGCACGAAACCACCGGCCGAATGCTCTACGAGGCGCTCGGCATGAGCGAGATCTCCACCTATATCTCCAGCGCCCCCTCCGTGCCGGTGAAGCCCGGCGCACCGGGCAAACCGCAGCCCGGGCGCGCGGTCGCCGTCCTGCCCATCGAGGGCGGCGCGGACCCGCTGCCGCCGGGCGAGACGGGCCTGATCGCCGTCCACCGCTCCGATCCGGGCCTCATGCTCGGCTACTGGAACCGGCCGGACGAGGACGCCCTCGTCTATCGCGGGGACTGGTTCGTCGGCGGCGATGTCGCGCATTTCGACGAGGACGGCTATCTGTGGTTCGAAGGCCGCAATGACGACCTCATGAACGCCTTCGGCTACCGAGTCTCGCCGCTCGAGGTGGAAAGCGTTCTGGACCGCCATCGCGACGTCGCGGAAGTGGCGGTCGGCGAGGTGAGCCCGCGGGCCGGCCTGTCCATCGTCGCCGCCTTCGTGGTGGCGCGCACGGACCGCTTCGACCCGGACGACCTCATGGCCTTCGCCGCGGAGCATCTGGCGGCCTACAAGGCCCCGCGCGCGGTCTTCGCGGTCAAGGCCCTGCCGCGCAATCCGAACGGCAAGATCAGACGCAAGGACCTTCAGCGCCTTGTCCCGTCCCGCGAGGACGCATGAGGCGGTTCGACCGCCAGGGAGGCCACCCATGACAGATTCGGACACCGCCCTCACCCTCGACGTCGTCTCCGACGTCATGTGCCCGTGGTGCTTCATCGGCAAGCGGCGGCTGGAAACGGCGCTCGCCGGCCGGGCACCCGGCGCGCCGGCGGTCGAGGTGCACTGGCGTCCCTTCCAGCTCGACGCGACCATCCCCGAGGGCGGCATGGACCGGCGGGACTATCTGGAGCGCAAATTCGGCGCCGACCGGGCCGACAGCGTCTATGACCGGGTTCGCGAGGCGGGCGCGGAGGAAGGTATCGCCTTCGCGTTCGACAGGATCGAGCGGTCGCCCAACACGCTGAACGCCCATCGCGTGATCCGCTGGGCCGGCGAGGACGGCCGGCAGGACGCGGTGGTGGAGCGGCTCTTCTCGCTCTATTTCCTGGAGGGGGCCAATCTCTCCGACCCGGCGGTTCTCGTCGAGGCGGCACGCGACTGCGGGCTCGACGCAGACAGGGTCTCCGAGCTGCTCGCCTCGGACGCGGACAAGGACGCCGTGCGCGAGGAGATCGCGCTCGCCCAGCGCATGGGCGTGACGGGCGTGCCCTGCTTCATCGTCGCGGGGCGCTATGCGGTGATGGGCGCGCAGCCGCCGGAGGTCATCGCGGACGCCCTCTCGCGGGCGGAGACCGACCGAACCGACGACTGAAGCTGTTCTTCAGCTTTCGCCCTCAACAGGTTCCAGAGACACGATAATATCGCCTTCCGAGACCTGATCGCCCTCGCCCGCGCCGAGCGACGTCACCACCGCATCGGCGCCGGCGACGAGGGGATGCTCCATCTTCATCGCCTCGAGGATCGCGAGCCTGTCGCCCGCTGCCACATGGTCACCCTCGGCCACCAGCAGGCTGACGATGCGGCCCGACATGGGCGCGCGCACGATGGTTCCGCCGCCCGCGACCTCGTCGGGGCCCCTGAGCGCCTGCTCGCGGATGTCGAAATGCTCGCCGTCGCAATCGAGATAGACGGCGGATGCCGCCTCGTCGCGCCACATCACCGCCTCCAGGTCGTGGCCATCGAGGCGCAGCCTGAGGTGGCTCGTGCCGTCGGAGGCGGTCTCGAGCTTCGCCGTGTCGAGCCGGGTTCCGATCTCCCCCTCTTTCACATGAAGCGCCCCGGAGGCCGTCCATGTGAGGTCGATATCGGCGGGCATGCCGTTGACGGTGAGATGAAGCCGGTCGGTACGCGCCAGCCCGAGCGTCCAGCCGGTCATCGTGCTCCAGGGCGAGGCCGGCTCGTCGGTGAGCCGGCGGTCGCGCTCAAGCCCTGCGCGCTTAAGCTGCTCCAGCCAACCGGCCGCGGCGAGCCCGATGGTGCGCGCGCGCTCGGGCCGCGGCACCAGCGCGGCCGCATGACCGTCGACGAAGCCTGTGTCGAAGGTGACCTCGACGAAGGCGTCCGCACACAGAACGCGCGACAGGAATCCCAGATTGGTCCGCAGGCCCAGAACCGCCGTCCGGTCGAGCGCGTCGACCAGGCGGCGCCGCGCGGTCTCCCGGTCGCTGCCATGGGCGATGAGCTTGGCGATCATCGGGTCGTAGTGGGGGCTGATGACCGCCCCCTCCTCCACGCCCGTATCGATGCGCAGATCCTCCGCCTCCTCCGGCCAGGACAGCCGCACCAGCCGGCCGCTCTGGGGCAGGAACCCGCCTGCAGGATCCTCCGCATAGAGCCGCGCCTCGATGGCATGGCCGTTCGCCGCCACATCGGCCTGGGCGATGGGCAGCGCCTCGCCGGCGGCGACCCGGAACTGCAGTTCCACCAGATCGAGGCCCGTGATCATCTCCGTCACGGGATGCTCCACCTGAAGGCGGGTATTCATCTCCATGAAATAGAAGGCATCCGCCTTCAGCCCGTGGCTCGCATCGGCGATGAATTCCACCGTGCCGGCGCCGACATAGCCGACGGCCTTCGCCGCGGCGACCGCCGCCTCGCCCATCGCCGCGCGCATCTCCTCCGTCAGGCCCGGCGCGGGCGCCTCCTCCACGATCTTCTGGTGGCGGCGCTGCATGGAGCAGTCGCGCTCGAAGAGATGGACGGCGTTGCCCGCCCCGTCGGCGAAGACCTGCATCTCGATATGGCGGGGGCTGGAGACGTATTTCTCAACCAGCATCCGGTCGTCGCCGAAGGCGGCCTTCGCCTCGCGCTTGCACGCGTCGATGGCGTCGGCGGCATCCTGATGGCGCGTCACCCGCCGCATGCCCTTGCCGCCGCCGCCGGCGACCGCCTTCACGATCACCGGATAGCCGATCTGATAGGCCTTCTCGCGCAGGAAGTCCGTCTCCTGCCGGTCGCCGTGATAGCCCGGGACGACCGGCACGCCGGCCGTCTCCATCAGAGCCTTGGCGGCATCCTTGAGCCCCATGGCGCGGATCGCGTCCGGCGGCGGGCCGACAAAGACGAGCCCCGCCCTCGCGCAGGCCTCCGCGAACCCGGCGTTCTCCGCCAGGAAGCCGTAGCCCGGATGGACGCACTGCGCGCCCGCCTTCAGCGCGGTCTCGATGATCCGCTCGCCGTTCAGATAGCTTTCCGACGGCTCCGCCGGACCGATGGGATGGGCCTCGTCGGCGAGCCGCACATGGAGCGCGCCGGCATCGGCCTGCGAATAGACGGCGATTGTGCGCATGCCGAGCGCACGCGCGGAGCGGATGATCCGGCAGGCGATCTCGCCCCTATTGGCAATCAGCACAGAGGAAAACATCGGCGTCGGCAGGCTCCGTTCGCGGGGCGGCTCCTTTCGCGATAGCGGTGCGCATGCCGTCCGTCAAGCGCGGCCCGGCCAAGCCGGCCGGGCCGCGCGGACGGGAACTGTACGCGGATCCCTGCCCTCAGGCCGCCTCGCTCTCGACCGCCGCCGGATCATAGTTGAGGATCGGCGCGAGCCAGCGCTCCACATCCTCCACCGGCCAGCCCTTGCGCGCGGCATAGTCCTCCACCTGGTCCCGGTCGATCTTGCCGACGCCGAAATAGTGGCTTTCCGGGCGCCAGAAATAGAGACCGGACACGGAGGATGCGGGCCACATGGCACAGGACTCCGTGAGCTTGATCCCGGTCTTGGCCTCCGCATCGAGCATGCGGAAGAGCGTCCGCTTCTCGGTGTGGTCCGGCTGGGCCGGATAGCCGGGCGCAGGACGGATGCCCTGATATTTCTCCGAGATCAGCTCCTCGCTGGTGAGCGCCTCGTCCTTGGCATAGCCCCACAGCTCCTTGCGCACACGCTCGTGCATGGCTTCCGCGAAGGCTTCCGCCAGCCGGTCGGAGAGCGCCTGGAACAGGATCTTGGAGTAGTCGTCATTGGCGCGCTCGAAGCGCTCCGCCATATCCTCCTCCGCAAAGCCTGCGGACACCGCGAACCCGCCGATATAGTCGGAAACGCCGGTCTCCTTCGGCGCCACGAAATCGGCGAGCGCGGCATTGGCGCGATCATTGTTGCGCTTCATCTGCTGACGCAGCGTGTGCAGCGTGGCGAGCGCCTCGGTCCGTTCGCCATCGACATAGACCTCGATATCGTCGCCCACCGCATTGGCCGGCCAGAACCCGACGACGGCGCGTGCGGTGAGCCACTTCTCCTCCACGATCTGCTTGAGCATCGCCTGGGCGTCGTTGAAGAGATCGCGGGCCGCCTCGCCATAGCGCTCGTCCTGCAGGATCTGGGGATATTGCCCCTTCATCTCCCAGGTGGAAAAGAAGGGTGTCCAGTCGATATAGGGAACGAGGTCGGCAAGCGGATAGTCGTCGAAGGCCCTGGTGCCGAGGAAGCCCGGTGCCGGGGCCTCGGTCCAGTCGACCGGTGTACGGTTGGCGCGGGCGTCCGCGATGCTGGCGCGCGCCTTGACCTCGCGCCCGCGGGCATGGCCTTCGGCGAGCCGCTCGTATTCCGCGCGGATGTCGTTGACATAGCTCTCGCGCGCGGTGGCGGAGAGCAGGTTCTGAACGACGCCGACGGCGCGGCTCGCATCGGTGACGTAGATCGCCTGGCCGCGAGAGTAGTTCGGATTGACCTTGACCGCGGTATGGATCCGGCTGGTGGTCGCCCCGCCGATGAGCAACGGCATGTCGAAGCCTTCCCGCTCCATCTCCGCGGCCACATGGCACATCTCGTCGAGCGACGGCGTGATAAGACCGGAGAGCCCGATGATATCGGCCTCCTTCTCGCGCGCGGCCTCCAGGATCTGGGCGGCCGGCACCATGACGCCGAGGTCGATCACCTCGTAATTGTTGCACTGGAGCACGACGCCGACGATGTTCTTGCCGATATCGTGCACGTCGCCCTTCACCGTTGCCATGATGATGCGGCCCGCCGGGCCCTGCTTGTCGAGGCCCTTCTCCTTGCGTTCCTGTTCCATGTAGGGAAGCAGATGGGCCACGGCCTTCTTCATGACGCGGGCGGACTTCACCACCTGCGGCAGGAACATCTTGCCGTCGCCGAACAGGTCGCCGACCACGTTCATGCCGTCCATCAGCGGCCCCTCGATCACCTCCAGCGGGCTGTCCGCCTTCAGCCGGGCCTCCTCGACATCGTCCTCGACATAGTCGCCGATGCCGTTGACCAGCGCATGGGCGATGCGCGCATCGACCGGCTCCTCGCGCCAGGCGAGCGTCTTCACCTCCTTCTGGCTGCCGTCGCTCTTGTAGCTCTCCGCAAGGTCGAGCAGGCGCTCCGTCGCGTCGTCGCGGCGGTTGAGGATAACGTCCTCCACGCCCTCCAGCAGCTCCTTGGGAATGTCGTCGTAGATGGTGATCTGTGCCGGGTTGACGATGCCCATATCCATGCCGGCGTGAATGGCATGGTAGAGGAAGGCGGAATGCATCGCCTCGCGCACCGTGTTGTTGCCGCGAAACGAGAAGGAGAGGTTCGACACCCCGCCCGAGATATGGGCGTGCGGCAGCTCCTTGCGGATCCGTCTCGTCGCCTCGATGAAGGCGATGCCGTAATCGTTGTGCTCCTCGATACCGGTGGCGACCGCGAAGATGTTCGGATCGAAGACGATATCCTCCGGCGGGAAACCGACCTTCTCCGTCAGGATCTCGTAGGAGCGCTTGCAGATCCCGAACTTGCGCTCCACCGTGTCGGCCTGGCCGTCCTCGTCGAAGGCCATGACGACGACGGCGGCGCCATAGGCGAGCACCTTGCGGGCCTGGGCGATGAAGGCCTCCTCGCCTTCCTTCAGGCTGATCGAGTTGACCACGCCCTTGCCCTGGATGCATTTGAGGCCCGCCTCGATGACCGACCATTTCGACGAGTCGACCATGACCGGCACCTTGGAGATGTCCGGCTCGGCGGCGACGAGGTTCAGGAAGGTCGTCATCGCCTCCTGGGAGTCGAGCATCCCCTCGTCCATGTTGACGTCGATGATCTGGGCGCCATTCTCCACCTGATCGCGCGCGACCTCCAGCGCGGTCTCGTAGTCGCCCTCCTTGACGAGTTTGCGGAAGCGGGCGGAGCCGGTGACGTTGGTGCGCTCGCCGACATTCACGAAATTGACGTCCGGCGTCACCACGAAGGGCTCGAGCCCCGACAGGCGCATATAGGGCTCCGGCTGCACCACCTTGCGCGGCGCCTTGCCCTTCACCGCGTCGGCGATGGCGGCGATATGCTCCGGCGTCGTGCCGCAGCAGCCGCCGACGAGATTGACCAGCCCCGAATCCGCGAACTCCGCGATCATGCCCGCCGTCTGGTCCGGGCGCTCGTCATAGCCGCCGAACTCGTTGGGAAGCCCCGCATTGGGGTAGGCGGAGACCAGCGTGTCGGCGACGCCGGAGAGCTCGTCGATATGCTGGCGCATCTCGGCGGCGCCGAGCGCACAGTTGAGGCCGACGGCGATCGGGGATGCATGGCGCACCGAATGCCAGAAGGCCGTCGGCGTCTGGCCGGAAAGCGTGCGGCCGGAGCGGTCCGTGATCGTGCCGGAGATGATGACCGGACGGTGGATGCCGCGCTCCTCGTAGAGCGACATGATGGCGTAGATCGCGGCCTTGGCGTTCAGCGTGTCGAAGATCGTCTCGACGAGCAGGATATCCGCGCCGCCGTCGATGAGCCCGCGCGCCGCCTCTCCATAGGCGTCCGCCAGGTCGTCGAAGGTGACCGCGCGGTAGCCCGGATTGGTGACATCGGGCGAGATCGAGGCGGTCCGGTTGGTCGGCCCAAGGGCGCCGGCGACGAAGCACTGCCGCCCTTCCTCGCGCGCCATCACCTCCTGACAGGCCTCGCGTGCGATCCGCGCGGCCTCGACATTGAGCTCGTAGGCCAGATCCTCCATCGCATAGTCGGCCTGCGCGATGCGGGTGGAGGAGAAGGTGTTGGTCTCAACGATATCCGCGCCGGCCTCCAGGAAGCTCTTGTGGATCTTGCGGATGACGTCCGGCTGGCTGAGCGTGAGGAGATCGTTGTTGCCCTTCAGCTCCTTGCCGTGATCGGCGAAGCGCGAGCCCCTGAAGTCCTCTTCGGAAAGCTTGAACTCCTGAATCTGCGTGCCCATCGCACCGTCGATGACGAGGATGCGCTCTCGGGCGAGACGCTTCAGCGCCTCGCTCACGGGATCGGTATTGCGACTGAGGAGGTCGGTCATGCTGCTGCCTTTTCGGTCTTGGTTCCCAGGCCGAGCAGCCTGCAGATCGCATAGACGAGCTCGGCACGGTTCAGCGTGTAGAAGTGAAACTGGTCGATGCCCTGGTCGCGCAGTTCCGCGACCTGTTCCGCCGCCACCGCCGCGGCGACGAGAGCATGGGTTTCCGGATCGTCGTCGAGCCCCTCGAAGCGCGCGGCGAGCTCCGGCGGGATGCTCGCGCCGCATTGACCCGCAAAGCCCGCGACGCGCTTGAAGTTCACGATAGGCACGATGCCCGGCACGACGGGTACGTCGATGCCGCGCGCACGAACCCGGTCGAGATAGCGGAAATAGGCACTGTTATCGAAGAAGAACTGGGTGATCGCCCGGTCCGCGCCAGCATCGACCTTGGCGGCGAGCATGGCGAGGTCGGTCTCCCAGTCCGGCGATTCGGGGTGCTTCTCCGGATAGGCGGCGACCGAGATGTCGAAATCGGCGATCTTGCGGATTCCGCCGACGAGATCGGCCGCGTTCTCGTAGCCGCCCGGATGGGGGGTGTAGGCAGAGCCCACGCCCTCCGGCGGATCGCCGCGCAAGGCCACGATATTGCGCACGCCGGCCTCATCGTAGGCGCGCACGACATCGTCCACCTCGCCGCGCTCGGCCCCGACGCAAGTCAGGTGGGCCGCTGGCGTGAGCCCCGTCTCCTTCAGGATGCGCGTGACGGTGGCGTGGGTGCGCTCGCGCGTCGAGCCGCCCGCCCCGTAGGTGACCGACACGAAGGCCGGATCGAGCGCCTCGAGCTTCTGGATCGCCTCCCAAAGCGAGCGCTCCATGGTCTCGTTCTTCGGCGGAAAGAACTCGAAGGAAACACGGAACTCGCGCTCGGGCTCCGCTTGGCCGTTGATGGTCTTCACCTCGTCGTCCCTCATTGTATTTCCCTTTTAGACTCAAGGATCTCGTGCGGTCTGGCCGGTCGGCCCGGACCGGATCAGGCGGGCTCGGCCTCGGACGCCATGACGGTCGCGTCCGCGCGGGCATGAACGGGCCGCGCAAGCCAGATCGATACCGTCAGGCCGTTCGCGATGGTCGGCGGCGGCGGCAACTGCTCGTGGCGGACCACCTTCAGCCCCGCACGCTGCGCCCATGAAGCGAACTGGTCGTCGGAAATGCCGAGCCGGCGATGGGCGTGGCCCTCGCGCAGGAATTCGAGCTCGTGCGGCGCGAAGTCGACCACCAGCATCTGCCCGTCGGGGCTCAGGACCCGCGCGGCCTCCGACAGGGCGCGCTCGGGATCCTCCAGATAGTGGAGCACCTGATGCACGGTGATCGCGTCCGCGCTGTCATTGCGGTAAGGCAGGTGGAACAGGTCGCCATGGCGCACCTGGCAATGCTTCAGCCCGGCGCGCTCCAGATTGGACCGCGCGACGGCCAGCATCTCCCGCGACAGGTCGACGCCGATGCCGTGTTCGGCGTCGCGCGCGAACAGCTCCAGCATGCGGCCCGTGCCGGTCCCGAGGTCGAGCAGCGTGCCGATAGGCCCCGCATCGGCGAGGATGTCCGCCATCGCCTGCTCGACATCCTCCTCCGCCACATGGAGCGAGCGGATACTGTCCCAGTCCTCCGCATTGGTCCGGAAATAGGCGGCCGCCGCGCTGGCGCGCTCCGACCTCAGCGCCTCGAGCCGCTCCAGATCGCGCAAGAGGGCGGGATCGTCCGCCGGCAGGAGATCGGCGATCATGTGGGCAAGGGCCGCGCCGGTGCCCTCCTCGCCCAGGCGGAACAGCATCCAGCTTCCCTCGCGGTGGCGTTCCAGAAGGCCTGCCTCCGTCAGAAGCTTCAGATGACGGCTCACGCGCGGCTGGCTCTGGCCGAGAATCCCGGTCAGTTCGGTCACGTTGAACTCGCCATGGGACAGGATGAACAGCAGCCTGAGCCGCGTGCTCTCTCCAATCGCCCTCAAGCCGGCGAGCAGTTCGTCCATCCGCAAATCCGCCATGATATCCTCCGGCATGCCCGTCACGCCCATCCGGCCGGACCGGACCGCGACGCGATCCCGCCCCCTGCCGCCCGGCAGGGGTCGTCACGCCCAAATCAGTGGTTGGCCATATAAACATATCTTTATATGAGACCCAAGCGCTTTCTTTGGAGCGATGGTCCGGCACAGCCTCGATATGACGCCCCGCCCCCTTCACTTCACGTCCACGTCCCCGGCACGCGCGGCATTTGCGCAACGCCCATGCATGTTTCACCGCGTCGGCGGCGTTTTCCTCTGGTAGATCAATGGAGTTGTGCTATCGTCGCGGCAAACTGCTAGACAACTGGCTGCCGAACGGACACGAATCACAGACATCGCCCTTGCAATGACAAGCATAGTTATCCCGCGCATGAATGCTCCTGCCCGGCCCGTGGGCAGGGTCCGCCGTTTCGGCCTGGCCGCAGCGATATCCCTTGCTGTTGTCTGCAATGCCGGCCTCGCGGCCGCGCAAACCGCGACCGACGAGGTCGCCGAGACCAACGTCGTGACGACCTACGAGGCCGATCCGAATGCGCCCGTCGTCCAGACGATGCAGGCGGATTCCTATCAGGCCGAGGAACTGTCCGACCCGATCGAGCCGGTCAACCGCGCGATCTACGGGTTCAACGACGCCGTCGACACCGTGCTTCTCAGGCCGGTCGCGGAGATGTACCGGGCGGTGGTGCCCTCCTTCCTGCGCACGGGCATCTACAACGTCATCTCCAACGCAACCTCCCCCATTACCCTGGTCAACGACGTGCTCCAGGGCGAGGGCAAGCGGGCGGAGGAGACGCTGGTGCGCTTCCTCGTCAACACGACGGTCGGCTTCGGCGGCTTCGTCGACGCCGCCCAGCATGCCGGCATCGAGCGGCATACGGAGGATTTCGCGCAGACGCTGGCAGTCTATGGCGTGCCGTCCGGACCCTATATCGTGGCGCCCATCATCGGCCCGTCGACCCCGCGCCATCTGTTCGGCCGCGTCGTCGATGCGGCGGCGAACCCCTTCACCTGGCTGCTGATGGATGCGACGCTGCTGGAAAGCAGCTCGCCCCTGATGGCCGAGGTCGTGACGACGCGCGAGGCCAATCTCGACCAGCTCGACGCCTTGCGCGAATCCTCGCCCGATTTCTATGCGACGCTGAAGGATGTCTATTACCAGCGTCGCCTGGCGGAGATCCGGAATGGTCGGGTGGTCGAGGAGGACCTGCCCGACATCCCCGAATTCTCGCGCTGATCGGCGGCGGCAGAGACTTCGTTCCACGATCCGAGACAACATGAACCCACGGAAGAGGACCGGCATGACCCTCCTGTCCCGCAGACGCCTCATAGCTTGTTCCTGCGCCGCCCTGATGGCGGCCGGGCTGACCCTTCCCCACAGCCTCCCGGCGGAGGCCGCCAGCGCGGAGTCCTTCGTCTCCTCGGTGGGCAACAAGGTCCTGGCCGCGGCCCGGGCGCGTTCCGGCAGCCAGTTCCGCAGCCTGCTGCGCCAGAATGCGGACATCCCCTCCATCGCGATGTTCGCGCTCGGCAATTATCGCAGCAAGATGCCGCGGTCGCGCCAATCCGAATATTTCGGCCTGTTCGAGAAGTACATCTCCGACGTGTTCGTCAACAATGCCACGAAGCTCGGCGGCAACAAGCTCGACATCAAGGGCACCAAGAACACCGGAAACAGCGTGATCGTCACGAGCCAGGTGCAGTTTTCCGGGCGCCAGCCCATGCCGGTCATCTGGCGGCTGCGCTCGCGCGGCGGCGGCTACAAGATCATCGATGTCAGCATCGAGGGGGTGTGGCTCGCCATCCAGCAGCGCACGAACTTCGTCTCGCTGCTCAACCAGAACAACGGCAATATCAACGCGCTCTTCAGCTTCCTGAAGAAGTAGCGCCAGCCCCTGTCGGGCGCACACAGGACATATATGAAAACGGCCGGGACGTTGCCGCCCCGGTCGTTTTGCGTTGCATATCCATCTGGCGATGCGGGCGCCGTCACGCCCTGGCGAAGCGCTTGTACTTGATACGCTTCGGCACGACGGACTCCTCGCCCAGACGGCGTTTCTTGTCCTCTTCGTAGGCGTCGAAATTGCCCTCGAACCACTCCACATGGCTGTCGCCCTCGAAGGCGAGGATGTGGGTCGCGATCCGGTCGAGGAACCAGCGATCGTGGCTGATCACCACCGCGCAGCCGGCAAAGTCGAGAAGCGCCTCCTCGAGCGCGCGCAGCGTGTCCACGTCGAGATCGTTGGTCGGCTCGTCGAGCAGCAGCACATTGGCGCCCGATTTCAGCATCTTCGCCAGATGGACGCGGTTGCGCTCGCCGCCGGAGAGCTGGCCGACCTTCTTCTGCTGGTCGCCGCCGCGGAAGTTGAACCAGCTCACATAGGCGCGCGACTGCACCTCGCGCTTGCCGAGCTGGATGACGTCGTTGCCGTCGGAAATCTCCTCCCAGACGGTCTTCTTGCCGTCCAGCGTGTCGCGCGACTGGTCCACATAGCCAAGCACCGCCGTCTCGCCGAGATCGAGCGAGCCCTTGTCCGGCGTCTCCTGGCCGGTGATCATGCGGAACAGCGTCGTCTTGCCGGCGCCGTTCGGACCGATCACGCCGACAATGCCGCCCGGCGGCAGGCGGAAGGACAGATCCTCGATCAGCAGCTCGTCGCCGAAGCCCTTGGTGAGGCCGTCCGCCTCGATGACCACATTGCCGAGGCGCGGTCCCGGCGGAACGGTGATCTGCTGGCGGGCCACCTTCTCGCGCATATCCTGGTTGAGCAGATCCTCGTAAGCCTTGATTCTGGCTTTCGATTTTGTCTGCCGGGCACGCGGGCTCGCCTGCACCCACTCAAGCTCCTCCTTGAGGGTGCGCTGGCGCGCCTCCTCCTCGCGGCCCTCCTGGATCAGGCGCTTCTCCTTCTGCTTCAGCCATTCGGAGTAATTGCCCTCGTAGGGAATGCCGCGCCCCCGGTCGAGCTCGAGGATCCAGCCCGTCACATTGTCGAGGAAGTAGCGGTCATGGGTCACGAGCACGACGGTGCCCTTGTAGCTTTCCAGATAGTGCTCCAGCCAGGCGACCGATTCCGCGTCGAGATGGTTGGTGGGCTCGTCGAGCAGCAGCATGTCGGGTTCCGACAGGAGCAGCTTGCACAGGGCCACCCGGCGCTTCTCGCCGCCCGACAGCGTCGACACCGCCGCGTCGTCGGGCGGGCAGCGCAGGGCGTCCATCGCCTGCTCGACCTGGGAGTCGAGGTCCCAGAGGTTCTGGGAATCGATGATGTCCTGCAGCTTCGCCATCTCGTCCGCGGTCTCGTCGGAATAGTTCATGGCGAGCTCGTTATAGCGGTCGATCAGCGCCTGTTTCTCCGCGACACCTTCCATGACGTTCCCGCGCACGGTCTTATCCGCGTCGAGCTCCGGCTCCTGCGCCAGATAGCCGACCTTCACGCCGTCGGCGGCCCAGGCCTCGCCCTGGAACTCCTTGTCGAGGCCCGCCATGATTTTCAGGAGCGTGGACTTGCCGGCGCCGTTGACGCCGAGAACGCCGATCTTCGCGCCCGGCAGGAAGGACAGGTTGATGTTCTCGAAGACCTTCTTGCCGCCGGGAAAGGCCTTGGTCAGGCCGTGCATGTGATAGATGTACTGATGGGACGCCATGCTCTCGCTACTTCCGGATGTTCGGGAAACGCTCAAGGAGGCCCCGCATCGCCGCATGTGCCCATACGGCTCGTTCAGGACCTCCACGAGGATTGCCCGATATATAGCATTCGGGCCCCATTTAGGAAGGGCGGGAGCGGCCCCCGGCGCAAAGACCTCTCCGCAGGCGGCGTCAGCGCTTGCCGGCCGGCACCGCGCCGCGCTCGTACCATCCGCGCGAGGCGTTGACGATACGCGCGACCGACAGCATGACCGGCACCTCCACCAGAACGCCGACCACCGTCGCCAGCGCCGCGCCGGACTGGAAGCCGAAGAGCGCGATGGCGGTCGCCACTGCGAGCTCGAAGAAATTGCTGGCCCCGATCAGCGCCGACGGGCCGGCGACGCACCAGTCGACGCCGAGGCTGCGATTGAGCCCATAGGCGAGCGCGGCGTTGAAATAGACCTGCACGAGGATCGGCACGGCGATCATGGCGATCACCAGCGGCTGGCGCACGATCTGCTCGCCCTGCAGGCCGAACAGCAGGATGAGCGTTGCCAGCAACGCCACCAGCGAGACGGGGCCGAGCCGTTTGAGCGTGCGCGCGAGCGCCGCCTCGCCCCCCGTCTTCAGGCGCCTTGCACGCCAGAGCTGGGCGATGGCGACGGGCACGACGATGTAGAGAACAACCGACAGGATCAGCGTATCCCACGGCACGGTGATGGCCGACAGGCCGAGCAGCAGCCCGACGATGGGCGCGAAGGCCACGACCATGATCGTGTCGTTGAGCGCGACCTGGCTCAGCGTGAAATGCGGCTCGCCGTCCACCAGGTTGGACCAGACGAAGACCATCGCCGTACAGGGCGCGGCCGCCAGCAGGATGAGACCTGCGATGTAGCTGTCGACCTGGTCGGCCGGCAGGAAGGGCCGGAAGACGGTGCCGATGAACAGCCAGGCGAGCAGCGCCATGGAGAACGGCTTGACGAGCCAGTTGACGCCGACGGTCGCCACGATGCCGCGCCAGTGCGCTCCCACGCCGGAGAGCGCCGCCGGGTCGATCTTGAGCAGCATGGGGATGATCATCAACCAGACGAGCACGGCCACGGGAAGGTTCACCTCCGCCACCACCATGCCGCCAATCGCGTGAAAGACGCCCGGCAGAAGCTGGCCCAGCACGATGCCGGCGACGATGCACAACGCCACCCAGACCGTCAGCCAGCGTTCGAACACGCCGAGTTTCGCGGCCGGCGCGGCAAGGGCCGCACCGGCATTGTCCGTCGTCGTATCGCTCATGATGCCCTGCTCTTCGTGTCGTTCTCGTCGAGGCGGCCGATCTCGACGACCTTGCGCTCCGTCTCCGCCCTGTCGATCTCCCCGTGCCGGAGCGCGAGGAAGATCCGGATGCGGCGGTCGAGCATCCTGAAGACCTCGCGGAAAGCCAGCATGCGCTCGGCCTCCGACCCTTCCGCCGCCGCGGGATCGGGAACGCCCCAATGGGCCGTGACCGGCTGGCCGGGCCATATGGGGCAGACTTCTCCGGCGGCGTTGTCGCAGACGGTGAAGACGAAATCCATCGCCGGCGCGCCGTTCCTGGCGAACTCGTCCCAGCTCTTGGCGTAAAGCCCCTCGGTCGGCAGGTTCGCCTGGCGCAGCGTCTCCAGAGCCATCGGATGGACGTCGCTCTTGGGATGGGAGCCCGCGCTCCAGCCCCGGAAGCGTCCGGCACCGAGATGGTTGAGGATCGCCTCGGCCATGATGCTGCGCGCGGAATTGCCCGTGCACAGGAACAGAACGTTCAGGGGAGCCATGGATTACGAGCCTCCGCCTGTACCGCTCGCGGACGGGCCGCAGCCGCATGCTCCCCGGCCTGCGGCGGCGATGGCGGGCGGCTCGCAGCAGGCCGCATCCAGCCTGTCCAGCGCGCCGCCCTTGCCGTAGACCGTGCTTTCCCCGTGGGTCAGGAAGGTCTCCCAGGCCACCCCTTGAGGATCGGCGATCCACTGCTTGTCGCTGTTGGCATAGCAGCAGACGGTCGCCGGCTCCTCCACCACCGGGCGATCGGCCCGGGCAAGGCGGCCATAGACTTCCGTGAGCTCCGCCTCGGTCTCCACCTGGATGCCCAGATGCTCGACGCCGACGGCCTGTCCACGCCGGGAGATCGCGAAGTTCACGCGCGGATCGTCCAGCATCCATTTCGCATAGTCGGGCTTCACCACAGCGGGCTCAGCGGCAAACAGGGTCGTGTAGAAGCGGACCGACTGGTCGATATCCTCCACCGACACATGGACATGCAGGCGTTTCATGCCGATCTCCGATTGGTTGGGCTGGCCGCCTCCTCCGTCACGGCAGGGCGTGCCGGATCGCAGCCGGGATTGCAGGCGGCCCCCTGGCCGCAGCAGTTTTCGGTGAGATAGCCGACAAGGCCGTTCATGGCGGCGAAATCGGCGGCGTAGATGATCTGCCGGCTGACCCGGCGCTGCGTCGCTAGTCCGGACTGGACGAGCGCGCGGGTGTGAAAGGTCAGCGAGGATGGCGGCACGCCGAGCCGGTCCGCGATCATGCCGGCCGACAGCCCGTCGGGCCCTGCCTCCACCAGCATCCGGTAGACCGCGAGGCGATGCTCGTGGGCCAGCGCCCCGAGGGCCTCTATCACATGCGCCGTGTCCATCACATCCATCCCATAATTCGACGATAGTCGTATCGTTATGCCGAACGACGCCGCCTGTCAACGACTATTCGACGAATATCGTATTGCTGACGGAGCGGCCGAGTGGAAAGAGCTCCCGCCCCCTCGTCATTGCCCGGCTTGATCCGGCAATCCGTCTCACATCCCGGCAAGTGCGGAGACTGCATGGATGCCCGGGTCAAGCCCACCGCTGTCCGGTTCAAATGTCCATGGCCCGCGGACGGGCATGGCAGGAGCCGAAACGCCAGGCCAGACGTCGTCCCGGGGCTTGGTCCCGGGATCCAATGGCATGTCTGCCGGTGCAGGCGCCCCACTCCACTCCTTAAGCCCGCCCCCCTCTCTTCGTCATTCCCGCGAAAGCGGGAATCCAAGAGCGGCGTCAGGAATATGGATCCCCGCTTTCGCGGGAATGACGGGTAATCCGTGCAATATGCCAATCGAGTGGCCATTGGGTCCCGGGACCAAGCCCCGGGACGACGTTGCGCATTTGTGACTTGCGCCGCCCTCCTCTCCGCTCAGGGCAGCGTATAGGCCGTCTTCACGGTGGTGTAGAACTCCGCCGCGTAGCGCCCCTGCTCGCGCGGGCCGTAGCTCGAGCCCTTCCGGCCGCCGAAGGGCACATGATAATCGACGCCCGCCGTCGGCAGGTTGACCATCACCATGCCGGCCTGCGAATTGCGCTTGAAATGCGAGGCATGCTTGAGGCTCGCCGTGCAGATGCCGGCGGACAGGCCGAAGGCGGTGTCGTTGGCAACCGCGAGCGCCTCCTCGTAGTCCTTCACCCGGATCACCGAGGCGACGGGCCCGAAGATCTCCTCGCGGTTGATGCGCATGTCGTTCGACGTCTCGGTGAACAGCGCGGGCTGGAGATAGAAACCCGGCGTGTCGCGGTTGAGCCGTTCGCCGCCCCAGGCGAGCGTCGCGCCCTCCTCGCGCCCGACGGCCAGGTAGCGCTCGTCCTGGGAGAGCTGGTTCTCGTCCACCACCGGGCCGATATGGGTGCCCTCCTTCAGCGCGTCGTCCACGACGAGACCCTTCAGGCGCTCGGTCACGGCGGCGACGAAGCGGTCGTGAATACCGTCCGCCACGATCAGGCGCGAGGAGGCTGTGCAGCGCTGGCCGGTGGAGAAGAAGGCACCGTTCACCGCACACTCCACCGCTGTGTCGAGGGCGGCATCGTCGAGCACGACGAGCGGGTTCTTGCCGCCCATCTCGAGCTGCACCTTGCGCATATGCTCCGCGCATGCCGCCGCGACGCGCTTTCCGGTCGCCACCGAGCCCGTGAAGGTGATGGCGTCGATATCGGGGCTGTCCAGCATCGCCTGGCCGACGACGGAGCCGCGGCCCATGACGAGGTTCACGACACCGTCCGGCAGCCCGGCCCGCTTGAGGATGTCGACCAGCGCCCAGGCACAGCCCGGCACGAGCTCTGCGGGTTTGAACACGATGGTGTTGCCATAGGCGAGCGCCGGCGCGATCTTCCAGGCGGGGATGGCGATGGGGAAGTTCCATGGCGTGATGATGCCGACCGCGCCGACCGGCTCCCGGGTGATCTCCACATCGACGCCGGGGCGAACCGAGGCGATCTTGTCGCCCGCCTGGCGCAGGCACTCGCCGGCGAAGAAGCCGAAGATCTGGCCGGCGCGCGCCGCCTCGCCGATACCTTCGGGCAGCGTCTTGCCCTCCTCGCGCGCAAGCAGCCGCCCGAGCTCCTCCTTGCGTGCCATGATCTCGTCGGAGGCCGCCTTCAGAATGTCGTGGCGCTGCTGCGGCCCGGACTGTGCCCAGGCCGGCGCGGCGTCCCTGGCGGCAGCGATGGCGCGGGCGGCATCGGCCTCGGAGGCGCGGGCATATTCGCCGACCACGTCATCGGTGTTCGACGGATTGATATTGGCGATGACGTCGTCGCCGTCCGTCCATTCGCCGCCGATCAGATTGCGATGCAGTTCGTTCATGTCGTCGATCCGTCCCTGTCTGTCCCGGTTCTTGCGTGTCTCATTCGTCCTCGAAATGGCCGGCCGCGGCGAAGGCTCCGCCCTGGAAAACCACAGCCGGATCGTTCGGATCGGGCGTCGGCGTGGCCGCCTCCACCCTGTCGCGATAGACCTCCGCGGTCTCCTCCGGCGTCCAGCCGAGGAAGGCGGCATGGCCGTTGTCCCACCATTGCTCCTTGTTGGCGGAGGCGCCGTAGAGCATGGCACAGCCCAGTTTCGGCGCGGCGAACGCGGCCTCGATCATGCGGCAGAAATCATTGCCGGAAAGCCAGGTCGCAAGCATGCGCCGGTCCCGCGGTTCGGGAAAGCACGAGCCGATCCTCACCGACAGGCTCTCCACGCCGAACTTGTCGTAGTAGTAGCGCGCGACCAGCTCTCCATAGCATTTCGACAGGCCGTAGAGGCTGTCCGGCCGGTACGGGCTCTCGCCGTCGAGCCGCTCGGTACGCTCGTGGAAGCCGATCGTGTGGTTGGAGCTCGCAAACAGGATGCGCGGGCGCCCGTGCCGGCGCGCGGCCTCGAAGATGTGATAGGTGCCGCGCAGATTGGCGTTGAGGATCGCCTCGAAGCTGTTCTCCCTCGAGATGCCGCCCAGTTGAACGATGCCGTCGCAGCCGGCGACGAGATCCATCACCGCGTCGTAGTCGCCGAGATCGCATGTCACGGTCTCCTCGTTCTCGCCTGCGGGGTCGAGCGGCGCGATGTCGGAGAGCCTGAGCGCCGGATAGACGCCAGCGAGTTTCTCGCGCAGCATTCGGCCGAGGCCGCCGGCTGCGCCCGTGATCAGCAGCTTGTGCATGGATTGCCCTCCTTCGGGACGGTCGGAATGTCTGGCTTCTGCCGGCCCGCCGCTATCCGAGAAGCGACGGCAGGGCCAGCGGGATTGCGGGAACGAAGGTCGTCAGCATAAGCGCAAGCAGGATCGCAAGATAGAACGGCCAGATCGACCTCAGCGCCTGCTCGATGGGGGTCTGGCCGATGACGCAGCCGACGAACAGGCAGGCGCCGACCGGCAGCGTGCACTGCCTCAGGGCCAGATTCATCATCAGGATCATGCCGCCGGTCGAGCCGGTCTTGTCATTCTCGTTCGGTCACCATAATTCATATGATAACTTTGTGGCAAGACGATCCCGGCATATGATCATAGAACTTTGGTTGGACATCAGGGCGACCGGCAGCAGGACATGAACGAGCAGACCGCCACACACCCCGGCAAGCGCCGGAGCCTTACCGCGCATGTTCAGGCCATCCTGCGCGAGCGCATCGCCGGCGGCGCCATCGGGCCCGGCGACAGGCTGCCGACGGAGAAGGCCCTGATCGAGGAATTCGGCGTCAGCCGCACCGTGATCCGCGAGGCGGTCGCGCGCCTTGCCGCCGACGGCCTCGTGGAGCCGCGCCAGGGTGCCGGCGTCTTCGTGCTCGAACCGCCGAAGGCCAAGGCCGGCGCGCTGAGCCTCCTGTCGGCGGATTCGGGCAAGATCTCCTCCATCCTGGAGGCGCTGGAACTGCGCACGGCGGTGGAAATCGAGGCCGCCGGCCTTGCCGCGGAGCGCTGCTCGCCCGCCCAGGAGGCCAAGATCGGCGAGGCGCTCGACGAGATCGACGCCGCCGTCGCACGCGGAGAGAGCGCTGCGGCGGCCGATTTCGCCTTCCATCTCGCCATCGCGGAGGCCACCAACAACCGCTATTACCGGGAGTTCCTGGAGTTTCTCGGCAATCGCACCATTCCGCGCGCCCAGTTCGCCCGCAAGGACGGATCCGCGCCCGTCCCGATGGCGAAGCTCCGACAGTTCCAGGCCGAGCACCGGCACATCGCCGAGGCCATCGCCGAGCGCGACCCCAACCGGGCGCGCGACGCCATGCGTATCCATCTTCGCGGCAGCCTGGAGCGCTATCGCGCCCTGATCCGCCGGAAGGACTGACCGTCGCCAGCGGCCCCGCCAGCGCGCGGATATTGACCAATTCATCATACAAATTATGATGGCGCGCGACACCCATCCCCTTGCGAGGACCCTCCTTCCCATGACACTCGACACCCTCAAGGCCCGCATCGGCAGCGGCCTCCTGTCCTTCCCCGTGACCCCGTTCGGCGCGGATCTGGCCTTCGACGAGGAGGCCCACCGCGCCCATGTCGCCTGGATGGCGGGCCACGGGCCGGCGGCCCTGTTCGTGGCCGGCGGCACCGGCGAGTTCTTCTCGCTGACGCCGGAGGAAGTCGTACGCTCGGTGCGGGGCGCACGCGAGGCGGCCGGCGACCTGCCGATCATCTCCGGCTGCGGCTACGGCACCGCCATGGCCGTGGAACTCGCCCGCGCGGCGGAACGTGCCGGCGCGGACGCCCTGCTTCTCCTGCCGCATTATCTGATCGGCGCGAGCCAGGAGGGTCTCTACCACCACGTCAAGGCGGTGTGCGACGCGGTCGGCATCGGTATCATCGTCTACAATCGCGCCAATCTCGTGCTCACGGCGGAAACGCTGGAGCGGCTGTGCGAGGCCTGTCCGAACCTGATCGGCTTCAAGGATGGGGTCGGCGATGTCGGCGCGGTCCGCCAGGTGACGGCGCGGCTCGGCGACCGGCTCGTCTATGTCGGCGGCATGCCGACGGCGGAGCTCTTCGCGGAGGCCTACAAGGCGGCCGGCATGACGACCTATTCTTCCGCGGTGTTCAATTTCATGCCGGATATGGCCCAGCGCTTCTTCCAGGCGCTCCAGAGCGACGACCGCGAAACGATGCACGCATTGCTCACCGGCTTCTTCTATCCCTATATGGCGATCCGCGACCGGGGGACGGGCTACGCGGTCTCCATCATCAAGGCGGGGCTGCGGCTCACCGGCCGGGATGCCGGACCGGTCCGCCCGCCCCTGACCGACCTTACCGACGGGGAGCACGACATGCTCGCGCCCCTGATCGAACGTTACAGGTGACGCCCATGACGCCGCGCGCGGACTGCATACTGGACGCCAGGGCCCGGCTCGGGGAGGCCGCATTGTGGTCGCAGACCGAGCAGCGTCTGTGGTGGGCGGATATCTCGGCAGGCCGGCTCAACCGGTTCGATCCCGCAAGCGGCACGAACGAGAGCTGGGACTTCCCCTGCCCGCTCGGCTGCTTCGCCCTGCGCTCGCGCGGCGGGCTCGTCCTCGCGCTCGCCAATGGCTGGCACGGCTTCGACCCGGCGACGGGCGAGACGGCGTTCTGGAGCGATCCCGAACCCGACAGGCCCGGCAACCGCTTCAATGACGGCACGACCGACCCCGCCGGCCGCTTCTGGGCGGGAACCATGCCGATAGAGGGCGCGCGCGAGCGTGCCGAAGGTGCCCTCTACCGGCTGGACGCCGACCGCCGGACGACGCGCGTCATGGACGGCTTTTATGTGCAGAACGGCCTCGCATTCTCGCCCGACGGACGCGTCATGTATGTGTCCGACAGCCATCCCGATATCCGCACCGTCTGGGCCTATGACTATGACATCGACACCGGCACGCCGACCGGCAAGCGTGTCTTCTTCGATACCCGGCAGGTGCGCGGCCGGCCCGATGGCGGCACGGTCGATGCGGATGGCTGCTACTGGATGGCGGGCGTGAGCGGCTGGCAGCTCGTGCGGATCACGCCGGATGGCCGTGTCGACCGCACGATCGACATGCCTGTGGAGAAGCCCACCAAGATCGCCTTCGGGGGGCGCGACCTAAGGACGCTGTTCGTCACCTCCATCGGCGAAAACATCACGCCAGGGACCGAGGAGCGCCAGCCCCAGGCCGGCGGAATTTTCGCTCTGGACGTGGGGATTCCGGGACTTCCCAACACCCCCTTTTGGGGTTAAACCATACCCAGTCTTTATTAGGCTGCACACAGATAATTAAAATTATTATTGTATTGTCGCAACCCTTAGGACCAAATCCCTCCCATCACATCGAGCGCACGAATCGTGCCCGGTAAACGCGTTTTGCCGGACCAGTGATGATTTTGCCGAAGCCGCCGCGCTTCGCGCCAATGGGGGATTACAACATGGTAGAGAGATCCGGTTCTTCCGGACACGGGAGGTGTTGCCCGCAAGACGGCACGCCGATCCGGAATCGCAGTTTCCGCAGGCTGTTCCCGGCCCTTCTGGCCTCAACGGCCTTGCTTCCCGCCGTGCTCGTCGCCGGGCCCGCCCGGGCCGACTGCACGACGGCCGGCGACACGACGACCTGCAACACATCCAGCCCCAACCCCTATACCGCCACGGTCGGCACCGGCCAGGGCGACGACGACCGGACGGTGACGGTCGAGACGGGTGCGGAGATCTCCGCCGGCAATGCCAATGCGATCAGCCTCGGAAACGGCGCCACGATTACGGTCGAGGACGGCGCGACCGTGCGCAACGACGTCACAACCAGCAATGGCAATTTCGGTACTGGCGCCAACACCATCGAGTTCGAGGGCAACGGAACGCTCTATGTCGGCGAAGGCGCGCAAGTCATCTCCGAGGGCCCGAAGAGCAATGTGGAGGCCGTCAACGTCCACGGCTTCGGCAACAAGATCGAGAACCACGGCACGATCCATGCGGAGAACAACGCCGCGATCTGGTTCGAGAACTGGCCGGGCGCCGGCGGGACCGGCAAGAACGAGGTCGACAATTTCGGCGTCATCTCCACAGCCAAGAATGGCGGCGATGCCAATGTGTTCGGCGCACAGGACAATTCCACCGGGATCGTCTTCAAGAACCGCACCGGCGCGGAGGTGCACGGGCATCTGCATTTTGCCGACGGCGACGACGAGCTGGAGTTCTTCGCCAACTCGCTTGTGACCGGCGACATCGACGGCGGTGGCGGCACGGACGACCTGACGCTGAATGGCGCGGACGGTTCCTCCGATATCCTTGCCGGCGACATTTCCAACTTCGAGACCCTGCTCAAGACGGGCGCGGGCAAATGGACGGCCACCGGCACGCTCAAGGGCTTCACCATCGTCACCGTGGACAATGGCACGCTCGCGCTCACCGGCGACAATACCGACTTCAACGGCAAGGTGGTGGTGAACGCCGACGGCGTGATGGAAGCGCGCGCCCAGAGCCTGCCGCTCACCACGCTCGGCGGCCCGGACGTCAACAATGACGGCCTCGTGCGCTTCACCCAGCCCGACGACGGCACCTATACGGGCCAGATCGCCGGCACCGGTGCGGTGGAGAAGACGGGCGCCGGCATCCTGACGCTCGACCCGACGGCGGCCTCGGGCAACACCTATTCCGGCGGCACCTATTTCAACGAGGGAACCATTGCCGTCGCTGCGGACAACGCGCTTGGCGCATCTAATGGCGCTCTCGTCTTCGATGGCGGCGCGCTGCGCTTCGATGCAAGCTTCGACCTGTCGGAGACCCGCGAGATCACGCTCATGGACGGTGGCGGCGTCTTCGACACGCAAGGCTTCACCTCCACCCTCTCCCAGGGGCTCTCCGGGACCGGCGGCTTTGCCAAGAAGGGCGAAGGCACGCTGATCCTCAATGGCGACAACAGCCATGACGGCGGCACCCGGGTGGATGCGGGCGCACTGGTGGTGGGTGATGCCGACCATTCGGGCGCGTCGCTGTCCGGCGCGGGCGACGTCCTCGTCTCCTCCGGCGCCACGCTCGGCGGTTATGGCCGCGTTGTCGGCGACGTCGCCAATAACGGCACGATCGCAGTCGCCAATGCCCTTGCTGCACTGTCGTCCGGCCCGACCGGCACCTTCACCGTCGAGGGCGATCTCGCCAATAATGGCCGGATCCAGCTTGGCGGCGAGACCGTCGGCAACAGGCTCGTCATCGGCGGCGACTATGTCGGCAATGGCGATATCTACCTCAACACGGTGCTTGGCGACGATGGCTCGGCGACCGACCTCGTGGTGATCGACGGCGGCAGCGCCACCGGGAACACCGCGCTCCACGTCACCAATGCCGGCGGTCTCGGCGCCCTGACGACGGGCGACGGCATCCGCGTCGTCGACGCCATCAACGGGGCGACGACCGATTCGGAGGCCTTCGCGCTCGCCAACCGGCTTGCCGCGGGCGCCTATGAGTACGAGCTCTATTACGGAGGCCGCGCAACGACCGGCGGCGATCCGGGAGACCAGGACTGGTATCTGCGTTCCCACAAGCCGGGCGAGGACGACCCGCTCTATCGCGACGAGGTGCCGCTCTATTCCGCCCTGCCCTCGCTCGCCACGCTCTACGGCTTTGCCATGCTCGACACGCTGCATGAGCGCGTCGGCGAGACCTTCCAGCGGCCGCGCCGGGCGGACGGTGCGGATGGCGGCACCGTCGCCTCAGGCGGCTGGGGCCGCGTCCTCGGTGTGTACGGCAAGCACAAGAGCGACGATTTCGTCGATGACGGCGCGGAGTTCGACTACACCTTCGGCGCCGTGCAGACCGGTCTCGATCTCTATCGCCGCGAGGGCCGCGACGGCTCGCGAGACAGTGCCGGCTTCTATCTCGGCGTCGGCCATGTGGACGCCGATGTCGACAAGCAGTATGGCGGCAAGGCGGGCACTGCCGATCTCGACGCCTACTCGCTCGGCGTCTACTGGACCCACTTCGGCGCGACGGGATGGTATCTCGACGCGGTCGCCCAGGGCACCTATTACGATGCCAAGGCACATTCCGAGCGCGGCCAGAAGCTCGACACCGACGGCTATGGCCTGATCGCCTCGCTGGAGGCGGGCTACCCGGTCCGGCTCGACGAGGGCCTCGTGCTCGAACCGCAGGCCCAGCTCGCCTACCAGCATGTCCATATGGATAGCGGAAAGGACGATTACGGGCGGGTTTCCTACGAGAATGCGGACACCCTTCTCGGCCGGCTCGGCGCCCGTCTCGCCAAGACATGGCAGACGACCTCCGAAGGTCGTCCTCTGCCGTCGACGGCCTGGCTCCGGGTGAATGTCTGGAACCAGTTCCTCAACGATCCCGACACGACGTTCACCACGCTCGACGGCGATCATCCCGCCTCCGTCTCCTCCCCGCTTTCGGGCACCTGGGGTGAGATCGGCATCGGCGGCTCCGCCTTCGTGACCGAGACCGTCTCGCTGTTCGCTGTGGGCAGCTACAACCATGCCCTCGACGACAGCGGCATGGAGTCCTGGGACGCCAAGGCCGGCCTGACCGTCGTCTGGTAATCTGGACGGGCCTGACGACGCACACAGAGCCCGCATGGCCTGTCCGGCCGTGCGGGCTCTTTCCTGTCCGGGCCATCCCGCCATCGGGCAGGAAAGAGCCCATCTGCAGCGATTTCGGAACAGCGCGCTGGTGGGCCCGGCAGGACTCGAACCTGCAACCAGACGGTTATGAGCCGTCAGCTCTAACCAATTGAGCTACGGGCCCGGCGCGCGAGCGGCGCGGGGTGCGGTCTGTGTCTCCGCGTGGCGCCTTCCCGTTGCGGAGCTATACCAGATCGGCGCGTTCTGCAATCATGACGTTACGGGGATTGTGGATCATGGGCGCCGCACTGTTGACGCAATCGCGCGCAAGGTCGAGCCTTTGCAACCCTGAACGAGACGAGTCGGAGGACGAGAAATGTCGCGCATCGCGCTTGCACCCTGGACTGCCGCCGCCGCGGTGGCTGCCGTGATGGCCGCCACGCCCGTTGGCGCTCTCCACGCCGAGGACCGGACGCCGCCGCGCCTCATGACGTTGACCGGCACCGGCGAGGTTTCCGCGGAGCCCGACACCGCCATCGTCACCATCGGCGTCGTGGAAGAGGCCAAGACCGCACGCGATGCGCTCAGCGCGAATACCGAGGCCATGACCGGCGTCATGGAGACGCTCAAGGGCCAGAAGATCGCGGACAAGGACATCCAGACCTCCGGCTTCTCGATCTCGCCGCGCTATGTCTATCCCAAGAACGGCGAGGACCAGCCGCCGAAGGTCGTCGCCTATCAGGTATCCAACCAGGTGACGGTCAAGGTCCGCGACCTCGATGCGCTCGGCGGGCTCCTCGACAAGGTGGTCAGCGCCGGCTCCAACCGGATCTCGGGCATCTCCTTCACCATCGACGACGCACAGGAGATGGAGGACGAGGCGCGGCGCCGGGCCGTGGCGGATGCGCGCCGCAAGGCGGAGCTCTATGCGAAGGCGGCGGGCGTGAAGCTCGGCGACGTCCGGCAGATCTCCGAAGCGGGCGGCGCCCAGCCGCCCATGCCGATGATGCGCACCATGGCGATGGAGGCGAAGGCCGACGGCGCGGTCCCCGTGGCCCGTGGCGAGCAGACGATCACCGTCCGGGTGAACATCGCGTGGGAAATCGAATAGGCCCGATCCGGCCTTTCGGGTCCGGTTTCGGCGGGGAAGCGTTACGAACGGCGCTTCCCCGTTTTCATGTCCGCAAGCGCTAGCGTTCCGCCAGCGCCAGGCGCAGCCCCAGCATGACGAAGGCGCCGGCAAAGGCGCGCCGCATCCAGTCCATGACCGCCGGGCGCGAGAGGACCTTCGCGCGCACCGACGCGGCAAGCAGGCCGTAGACGGAGAAGACGGCGAAGGTCAGCGCCATGAAGACCGCGCTCAGCCCCAGCATGTGCACAACGGGCGCTGCATCGTCGGGCGCGACGAACTGGGGCAGGAAGGCGAGGAAGAAGATCGACAGCTTCGGATTGAGGATGTTGATCAGGACGCCGGTCACGACGACCTGCAGGGTCGAGCGCGCATCGCTGCGGTCCTCCACCGTCAGCGCCCCGCCCGACCTGAGTGCGCTCCACGCCATATAGAGCAGATAGGCCACACCGGCATATTTGACGAGCTGGAAGGCCACGGCACTGGTGTGCAGGAGGGCGGCAACCCCCAAGAGAGCGGCGGCGATATGCGGCACGATGCCGAGCGTGCAGCCGAAGGCGGCTGCGATACTTGCCCGGCTGCCGCGGGCAAAGGCCGAGGCCAGCGTGTAGAGAACGCCCGTTCCAGGCACGATGACCACGATGAGAGAGGTGACGAGGAACTCGATGCTCATGGGCGGACCGCCTTGCGTTCTGTCGCGCGCATTGAAGCACGGTCGCGGGCGGCGGGAAAGCCGTGTGCCCCTAGCCGGCGTCGGAGGCCCTCGCGAACGTCATCACAACCGCCGGGCCCTCCTCGGTATCGACGACGAGATCGCCGGAGAAGCCCGCCTTTTCATAGGCCCGGCGTGCCCGGAGATTGTCGGGATGGGGATCGATCGCCACGGCCGGGGCACCGTCGGCGCACAGGCGCTCGGCGAGACCGCGCAGGAAAGCCGGTCCATGCCCGGCGCCGAGCATGCCGGGCTCGCCGATCAAGGCGTCTATGGCGCGCGACCCCGCGGGCAACCGGGCGAACTGGCGATGGGGCCATGTATGGACATCGTAGTGCTGCACATAGGCGAAGGGGCGCCCGTAGAGCGTCACGATCTCCATGACCATGTGCGGATTGTCGAGATCGGCCTCGAGCAGTCCCGCCTGCTCGTCCGGATCGCCCCACCAGCGCCTGACCTCCGGCGTCTCGAGCCAACGCCGCAGAAGCGCGAGGTCGCAGCCGACGACGGGGCGAAATCCGTAAGGACCGGCCATCGCGACAGACGTGTCGGAGCGGATTGTCTTCACGTCGCCTCGCCTCAGTCCGGCCGCGAAGGATAGGGCACAAGCCGCACAGGCACATGCGGTCCCCGCTCCAGGGTCTGGTCTCTTTCCCCGTCATTCCCACCGAAGCGGGACTGACGAGGATCGTGTCTGGAAGCCGAGGTGCCGTTGGCCCTCGCCTGCCCTAATTGTCCAGGAAGCTGCGGAGCTTGCGCGACCGGCTCGGATGCTTGAGCTTGCGGAGGGCCTTGGCCTCGATCTGGCGGATGCGCTCGCGGGTCACGGAGAACTGCTGGCCGACCTCCTCCAGCGTGTGGTCGGTGTTCATGCCGATGCCGAAGCGCATCCTGAGGACGCGCTCCTCGCGCGGCGTGAGGCTTGCCAGCACCCGGGTCGTCGTCTCGCGCAGGTTCGACTGGATCGCCGCGTCGATGGGCAGGACGGCGTTCTTGTCCTCGATGAAGTCGCCGAGATGGGAATCCTCCTCGTCGCCGATCGGCGTCTCCAGGCTGATCGGCTCCTTGGCGATCTTCATCACCTTGCGCACCTTCTCAAGCGGCATGGAGAGCTTCTCCGCCAGCTCCTCCGGCGTCGGCTCGCGGCCGATCTCGTGCAGCATCTGCCGGCCGGTGCGCACCAGCTTGTTGATCGTCTCTATCATGTGCACCGGGATGCGGATGGTGCGCGCCTGATCGGCGATGGACCGGGTGATCGCCTGACGGATCCACCATGTGGCGTAGGTGGAGAACTTGTAGCCCCGGCGGTACTCGAACTTGTCCACCGCCTTCATCAGGCCGATATTGCCCTCCTGGATGAGGTCCAGGAACTGCAGCCCGCGATTGGTGTACTTCTTGGCGATGGAGATCACGAGGCGGAGATTGGCCTCCACCATCTCCTTCTTGGCGACGCGCGCCTCGCGCTCGCCCTTCTGCACCATGTGGACGATGCGGCGGAACTCCGCGATCTCCAGCCCCGTCTCGGTGGCGAGCTGGTGGACCTCCGCACGGATGTCGCGAATCTCGTCCTTTTCCTTGGCGACGAAGTTTTTCCAGCCATATTTGGTCAGCCGGCCAACGCGCTGCAGCCAGCGCGGATCGAGCTCGGCGCCCTGATATTCCTTCAGGAACTCGGTGCGCGGCACGCCGTGGCCGTCCGCCAGGCGCATGAGGCGGCCCTCGAGCGAGATCAGGCGCCTGTTGATGCCGTAGAGCTGGTCGACCAGCGCCTCGATGCGGTTGGCGTTGAGCGACAGGCTCTTCACATCCGCGATGATGTCCTGGCGCAGCTTGGCATAGCGGCGTTCCTGGGCCGGAGACAGGCTCTTGGACTGCATCCGGTTCTCGACGAGCTGGTCCTGCAGGCGGCGCAGCTTCTTGTAGTTGCCGGCGATGGAATCGAAGGTCTCCAGCACCTGAGGCTTGAGCTCCGCCTCCATGGCGGCCAGCGACAGGCTCGCCTCGTCGGCATCGTCCTCGTCGTCGTCGCCGTCCTCGTTTTCGTTCTCCGCCTCGGCCGCCTCGCCCTTCTGCTGCTGCTGCGCCGGCTGCTGGCCCGTGCCATTGGTCGCCGCCCCCTCCGCCGGGGCCGCGGGCGCGGCGGGCGCCTTGGCGTCCGGACCGGCATAGGTCGCTTCCAGGTCGATGATGTCGCGCAGGAGGACCTGGCCCTCATTGAGCTCGTCGCGCCAGATGATGATCGCCTGGAAGGTCAGCGGGCTCTCGCAGAGGCCTGCGATCATCGCCTCGCGGCCGGCCTCGATGCGCTTGGCGATGGCGATCTCGCCCTCGCGCGACAGGAGCTCCACCGAACCCATCTCGCGCAGATACATGCGGACCGGATCGTCCGTACGCTCCAGCGGCTCGGACGCCGTCTTCTCCTTCTTGACGGGCAGGCCCGGTTCCGCGCCGTCGGCCTCCTCGGGCTGTTCCTCGTTCTCCTCCTCGCTTTCCACGACATTGATGCCCATCTCGGAGAGCATCGCCATGATGTCCTCGATCTGCTCGGAGGAGACCTCGTCCGACGGCAGGACGTCGTTGAGCTCTTCGTAGGTCACATAGCCGCGCTGCTTGGCGAGCTTGATCATCCGCTTCACAGCGGCATCGGACATGTCGAGCAACGGTCCGTCCTGGGACTCCGTGGTGCTCTCTTTTGTCTCTTGTTCCTCGGCCACGTTCGTGCTCATTTGCCCGTCTCCACGCGATAGGGCCTCCCACTCGACGACGCTTTCCGACTACAAAAAGGCATTCTTCGGGTTCCGGCACATGCCGACCCGTCCGCCTGTCCGCCCTATCGTAGTATCGTCGCGTTCCGTGATGGACCCAGTCGATTCGTCCTTACGTTCTAGCCCTAGCCCGCTGGCCTTAACCGGCCTTTAAAATACTGTCCCGGCAGGCGGAGGGTTCCGGCCTCAGCCAACCCCGCCTCCGACGCGCCCCGACGCCGTGCCGAAGCCTTCGATGGAGGCCTCCTCGCCGACGGTTGACCGCATCTGCTCGCGCACCTCGTTGAGATGTGCCAGCGCATCCTGTGTCGGATTTTCCGCAAAAGCGCGTTCCGCCGCGTCCAGTTCCCGTCGCAATGTCACCGATTTCCTGTGCAAAGCAACCATATGACGCCAGGCCGTTATTACGTCATCAAGGGCGGCATCCGCGAAAGCAAACCAATCGCTCCGGTGCGTCAGCCCGGCTTCGAGCCGCGCGAGAGGCTGCTCGAACCCTCTGCGCGAGAGGTGGTCGCGCAACTGCGTGCTGTCAAGGGCTTCCTCGAGAGCCGCGATATCTAGAATTGCCGCGCGCAGCCTGTCAAGCTCGGGCGATTCGAACTCCATCTCCGCAAGCAGCTCGAGGTTCTCGTCCACAAGATGGGGATGGTTGACGAGCGTGAGGACCATCAGCCTCTCGCGCCGCTCGCTGGCCGGCCTGGCCAGCGCGGACCGTGCGAACTGGCGAAGCTGATGGCTTGGCCCCAGAGGGATGCGCCCGCCGCCGCCCCGGCCGGACCACGGGCGCTGGCCGCCACCGGCAAACCGGCCGGACATGCGCCCGTCCATCCGGCCCCGCTCGCCGGCGCGGCCGCCATTGCCGCCGGACAGGCCGCGCCACAGCGTGTTCAGCCGGTTCTTCAGATCCGAGCGGTAATGCGTCTGCACCCGGTTGTCGGCGATATGGCCGACGGCCTCGTCGAGCCGGCCCTCGAACGCCGCCCGGCGCTCGGGTGTTGTGAGATCGGCCTGTTCGAGCTCGCGCCGCCAGAGAACGTCGGAGAGCGGTTCGGCGGCCTTGAGCACCGCGTCCATCGCCTCGCGCCCGCCGGCGCGCACCAGATCGTCCGGGTCCTGGCCTTCCGGCAGGAAGGCGAAGCGCAGCGAATAGCCCGGCCTGACGAGCCCCAGCGCCGTGTCGACGGCACGATAGGCGGCATGGAGCCCGGCCTCGTCGCCGTCGAAGCACAATATGGGCTCCGGCACCACGCGCCACATGAGGTTGAGCTGGTCGGCGGTGAGCGCCGTGCCGAGCGGGGCGACGGCCTGCGCGATCCCGGCGCGGGCGAGCGCGATCACGTCCATATAGCCTTCGACCGCCATCAGCATGCCCGCCTCGTGGGCTGGCGCGCGCGCCTGGTCGAGATTGTAGAGAACGTTGCCCTTGTGAAAGAGCGCGGTTTCCGGGGAGTTGAGATATTTCGCCGGCACCTTGGGGTCCATGGCCCGGCCGCCGAAGGCGATCACCCGCCCGCGCCGGTCGCGGATCGGGAACATGATCCGGCCGCGGAACCGGTCGAAGGCGACGGGAATGTCCTCGCCCGTCACCACGAGGCCGGCGGCCGCCATCATCTCCACATCGAAGCCCTGCTCGGCGAGATGGGTCTTGAGCCCGTAGCGCTCGTCGGGCGCAAAGCCCAGGCGGAACTGGCGCGCAAGGCTGCCCGAAACCTCGCGGCGCTCCAGATAGGCGCGCGCGCCGGCCCCTGCCGGCTGGCGCAGGGCGTTCTCGAAGAAGGCGGCCGCAGCCTCCATGACATCGGCAAGGGAACGGCGCTTCTCTTCACGCGCGCCCTCCTCGCGCGACTGGACCGGCATCGGGAGGCCCGCCTGTTCCGCCAGCCGCTCCACGGCTTCGGGGAAGGACAGCCCCTCCGTCTCGGTGACGAACCTGAAGATGTCTCCGGAGGCCTTGCAGCCGAAACAGTGATAGCGGCCCCTGCGGTCGTCGGCATGGAAAGAGGGCGTCTTCTCGTTGTGGAACGGGCAGCACGCCCAGTAGTCGCCGCGCGCGGGCACCGACTTGCGCCGGTCCCACTGCACCTTGCGGCCGACCACTTGCGACAGCGACACCCTCGCCCTGATCTCGTCGAGAAACTGCTCCGAAAAGCGCATAGCCTGACCGCGGATATCCTGTTTGCTCATCCTAGCATGCGCGCGCTGGCGAGCCCATCGAAAGCCCCGCCGCTCGAGGACAACGCTCGCAAGGCACAGTCCGACACGCCTATTTGAGGAGTTCCTTGGCCATGGCGCTCGCGCTGGCGAAATCCATCTGGCCCGCATAGCGCTCCTTCAGGGCGCCCATGACGCGGCCCATATCCTTCAACCCCTCCGCGCCGAGTTCCTCGATGATCGCCTTGACGGCAGCCTTCGCCTCCTCCTCGCCGAGCTGGCGGGGCAGGAACTCCTGGATGACGTCGATCTCGTGCTGCTCGCGCTCGGCCAGCTCGATGCGGCCGGCCTCCTCGTAGATCTGGACCGACTCGCGGCGCTGCTTGACCATCTTGACGAGAATGTCGAGCACCTCGTCGTCGGAGACGCCCTTGACCCGCCCGGCGGTGCGGTTCTGGATGTCTCGGTCTTTGATCGCCGCGTTAATCAGCCGCAGCGTGGACATACGAATTCGGTCCTGCGCCTTGACGGCGGTTTTGAGAGCATCGTTGACCTGCTCGCGAAGTGACTGGTTCATCATTCCGATCCTGCGTTCTCAAGACGCTCCAGCGATGGCCCGGCCCGTGCCCGACAACGGCGCGGGCCGCCCGATCGTTCCGCCCCTTGCGAGGCACTGCAAAAAGGCGGGTTTTCCCGCCTGTTTCAAGCATCGACGAAAACTTGACCTCGCCCCGCCTGTCTCTTAAGTATCGCGCCGACATGCAGGCTGCACCTTGCCGCCTGCGCCGGACAAGCGCCGGTCGCCTGTCGTCGGGCGGGCGGTGCGAACGGCCACATATCGCGCACGGAGTCAAGCCCATGACCGCCCCGACCTCTCCGTCCGGATCGACCGCGCCCCGGTCCGGATCGTCTTCGACGCGCGCGCCCGTCGCTCATGGCTCCCCCTGGACCGCACCGCGCACGACCGCGCTTCTCGTGCTGGCCGACGGCACCGCGATCGAGGGGCACGGCATCGGCGCCACCGGCGAGGCCATCGGCGAGGTGTGCTTCAACACCGCCATGACCGGCTATGAGGAAATTCTGACCGATCCCTCCTATGCCGGCCAGATCATCACCTTCACCTTCCCGCATATCGGCAATGTCGGAACGAATGACGAGGACCTCGAAGTCTCCAACCTCGCCGCCAGCTCCGGCGTCAGGGGCTGCGTGCTGAGGGAAGCCATCACCGAGCCGTCGAATTACCGCGCGAGCCGCCATCTCGACGCCTGGCTCAAGGCGCGCGGCATCATCGGCATCACCGGTGTCGACACGCGGGCGCTGACGGCGCGCATCCGCGAGTCCGGCATGCCCAACGCCGTGATCGCCCACGCCCCCGACGGCTCGTTCGACACCGGCCGGCTGAAGACGGACGCGGCCGCCTGGCCGGGCCTTGAGGGCATGGACCTTGTCCCCGACGTCACCTCCGCCCAGCGCTACGACTGGACGGAGACGGTCTGGCAGTGGCCCGACGGGTTCGGCGAGCTGGAGGCGCCGCGCTATCACGTCGTCGCCATCGATTACGGTCTGAAGCGCAATATCCTGCGCTGCCTGGCGACCGCCGGCTGCAAGGTGACGGTGGTCCCGGCGCGCACCAGCGCCGAAGACATCCTCGCCATGGAGCCCGACGGCATCTTCCTGTCGAACGGTCCCGGCGACCCCGCGGCCACCGGCGACTATGCGGTGCCGGAGATCGCCAGGCTCGTGGACTCCGGCAAGCCGATCTTCGGCATCTGCCTCGGCCACCAGATGCTGGCGCTGGCGCTCGGCGCACGCACCGTGAAGATGCATCAGGGCCATCATGGCGCCAACCATCCGGTGAAGGACCACACGACCGGCAAGGTCGAGATCACCTCCATGAACCACGGCTTCGCCGTCGACCGCGACAGCCTGCCCGACACCGTGGAGGAGACCCATGTCTCCCTGTTCGACGGATCGAATTGCGGCATCGCGCTGAAGGACCGGCCGGTCTTCTCCGTGCAGTACCACCCGGAAGCCTCGCCCGGCCCACAGGACAGCCACTATCTCTTCCACCGTTTCGTGGAGACCATCGCCGCGACGAAGGGGTGAGGCGCCCATGAGCCGCCCCGCACCGGGTTGGCCCGCATCGTGTTCGCCCGCATGAGCGCGCTCTTGCGGGCGTCATTCCCGCGCGGGCGGGGATGACGACCGACCGAACAGGCCGGTGCCTTATCCGGATTTCTGCATGGACTCTCGATTTTTTGCATTTTTGCGGCGCGCACGCATCTTGACAGCCGAATGCCCTCCTCTTATCTCGCCTTCGTTGCTAGCACTCACACTCGGTGAGTGCTAACACTGCGGTCGACGCACTCGCGTTGGTCGCTTTTCACGAAAGCAAAGATCAACGTGAACGTTAGGACAAACGGTTCCATTCGTTCAGGGAGAGTTCAGCTCATGAAATTCCGTCCTTTGCATGACAGGGTCGTCGTGCGTCGCATCGAAGAAGACAGCAAGACGGCTGGCGGCATCATCATTCCCGAGACCGCCCAGGAGAAGCCGCAGCAGGGTGAAATCGTCGCGGTCGGCCCCGGCGCGCGCGGCGAAGACGGCAAGGTCGTCAAGCTCGACGTCAAGAAGGGCGACAAGGTTCTGTTCGGCAAGTGGTCGGGCACCGAGGTCAAGGTCGACGGCAAGGAGGTCTTGATCATGAAGGAGTCCGACATCATGGGCGTGCTGGAATAGGCTCCTGACGTCGCCACAACGGATTTCCGCGGGCTCCCTCGCCCGCGCCCCATACCCAGTTTCAAGGAAAGAGGATCAACATGGCAGCCAAAGATGTGAGGTTCTCGACGGACGCGCGTGAGAAGATGCTGCGCGGCGTCGACATTCTCGCCAATGCGGTGAAGGTCACCCTGGGCCCGAAGGGCCGCAACGTGGTCATCGAGAAGTCCTTCGGCGCGCCGCGCACGACCAAGGACGGCGTGACCGTCGCCAAGGAAATCGAGCTTGAGGACAAGTTCGAGAACATGGGCGCCCAGATGGTGCGCGAGGTCGCGTCCAAGACCAACGATCTCGCCGGCGACGGCACCACCACGGCGACCGTCCTGGCCCAGGCCATCGTCCGCGAGGGCGCCAAGTCGGTGACCGCCGGCATGAACCCGATGGACCTCAAGCGCGGCATCGAGATCGCCGTGCAGAGCGCCATCGAGGATCTGAAGAAGCTCTCCAAGAAGGTCAAGTCCTCCAACGAGATCTCCCAGGTCGGCACGATCTCTGCCAATGGCGACCGCACGATCGGCGACATGATCTCCGAGGCGATGCAGAAGGTCGGCAATGACGGCGTCATCACGGTCGAGGAAGCCAAGTCCCTCGACACCGAGCTCGACGTCGTGGAAGGCATGCAGTTCGACCGTGGCTACCTCTCCCCCTACTTCGTGACCAATGCGGAGAAGATGGTCGCCGAGCTCGAGGAGCCCTACATCCTGCTCCACGAGAAGAAGCTCTCCAACCTCCAGGCCATGCTGCCGGTGCTCGAGGCGGTCGTGCAGACCGGCAAGCCGCTGCTGATCATTGCCGAGGACGTCGAGGGCGAGGCGCTGGCCACGCTGGTGGTCAACAAGCTGCGCGGCGGCCTCAAGGTCGCGGCCGTCAAGGCGCCGGGCTTCGGCGATCGCCGCAAGGCGATGCTGGAGGACATGGCGATCCTGACCGGTGGCCAGGTGATCTCCGAGGATCTCGGCATCAAGCTGGAGAACGTCACCATCGACATGCTGGGCCGCGCCAAGCGCGTGGGCATCTCCAAGGACGAGACCACGATCGTCGACGGCGCCGGCAAGAAGAAGGACATCGAGGCCCGCGTCGGCCAGATCCGCCAGCAGATCGAGGAGACGACCTCCGACTACGACCGCGAGAAGCTGCAGGAGCGTCTGGCGAAGCTCGCCGGCGGCGTTGCGGTGATCCGCGTCGGCGGTGCGACCGAGATCGAGGTGAAGGAGCGCAAGGACCGCGTCGACGACGCGCTCAACGCGACCCGTGCCGCGGTCGAGGAAGGCATCGTGCCGGGTGGCGGCGTCGCCCTCCTGCGCGCCAAGAAGTCGGTGGAGAAGCTGAAGTCCGACAATGAGGACATTCAGGCCGGCATCAACATCGTCGCGCGCGCCCTGGAGGCCCCGATCCGCCAGATCGTGGAGAATGCCGGCGTGGAAGGCTCCATCGTCGTCGGCAAGTTGCTCGAGACGAAGGGCAATAACGGCTTCGACGCGCAGACCGAGGAGTACTGCGATCTCGTCGAGCGCGGCATCATCGACCCGACCAAGGTCGTGCGTGTTGCCCTGCAGGACGCAGCCTCCGTCTCCTCGCTGCTGATCACCACCGAGGCCATGGTGGCGGAGAAGCCGAAGAAGGACGAAGGCGCAGCCCACGCGGCCCCCGATATGGGTGGCATGGGCGGCATGGGTGGCATGGGCTTCTGATCCCACACCCAAGCCTGACTGTTACAGGGCCGTCCGGATTTTTCCGGGCGGCCTTTTTCATTGCCGTGGAAATCCCCGCGGGACACGCTGAACGGCGCGCCGACCTGGACGTCCTCGATTGAAAGTTCGTTTGAAAGTCCGCCGATCTAGCCTGCGGCCAGGACCTCGCCGACACGGCGGGCGATCTCGGTGGCGCGCGGATCGGCGAGCGCGGCGCGGTTGGCGGCGAGGACCGCCTGGGAGCGCAGGATGACGCCGTCGTCGAGAATCTTCAGATGGTTCGCCTTGAGCGTCGCGCCGGTCGAGGTGATGTCGACGATCACCTCCGCCGTGCCGGCGGCCGGCGCGCCTTCCGTCGCCCCGAGGCTCTCCACGATCCGGTAGCCCCTCACCCCCTTCTCCGCGAAGAAGCGGCGGGTGACGTTGAGATATTTCGTGGCCACGCGCACCCGCCGGCCGTGGCGGGCATGGAAGGCGACGGAGACCTCATCGAGATCGGCCATGGTCGCGACATCGAGCCAGCATTGCGGCACCGCGACGATCACGTCGGCATGGCCGAAGCCCATGGGATGGAGGATATCCACCGCTCCGTCGCGGTCGGCGATGTGCTCGTCGAGGAGGTCTTCCCCCGTCACCCCCATATGCACCGTGCCCTCGCGCAGCATGTGGGCGATCTCGGTTGCCGACAGGAAGGCGACCTCCACCCCGTCCACGCCGTTGAGCAGGCCCCGATAGGTCCGCGCCGCGCCAATGCGCTCCACGGCGAGGCCGGCCTTCTCCAGAACGCCCGCCGCCTGCTCCATGAGGCGGCCCTTGCTCGGCAGGGCGACGATCAGGGGCTCAGCCATTGCCATCCTCCACCGCCGCGCGCAGCCGCTCCGTATGGATCGCGCAGCCGACCGCCGGCACGGAAACCGGGCTTCCGATGCCGCCCATGAGCCCGTCATAGCGCCCGCCGCCGGCCACCGGCACCCACCCCGTCGCGGCCCTCACCTCGATCTGGAACACGGTGCCCGTATAATATTCGAGATTGCGCCCGAACTCCGCGGAGAAGCGGTAATCCGCGCAGGGAAGCCCCCTCTCCCCGGCCAGCGCGAAGCGGCGCGCGAGGCTTTCGACCGCCAGCGAGAAGGCCTCGCTGCCGTCGGCGCCGAGCGATCGCATGGCGCCAAGGGCCTCGGCCGGCGCCCCATCGATCGCGAGATACTGCTCGACGAGCGCGATCTGGGCGGCGGTCAGCGGCGCCTCGCGGCGGTCGCTGGCGCGTTCGTGGAGGCGCGTGGCGATCTCGGCGACGCTGCGCCCGCCGACGAGCGGAATGCCCTCCTGCTCGAGAACCTCCTCGACCACCGCCTCGGCGCGCTCCAGCCCGTGGCCGTCGATCGCCTCCAGAAGGGGTTCCGCCGGGTCGTGCGTCTCGCCGATCCGGCCCGCCAGCCGCTCCATCAGCGCACGGAACGCCTTCGGCCGCCAGAACTGGTGCTTGAGGCGCGCCCGCCAGCGCGCGGGCATCGGGATCGAGTCGATCAGCGCGTTGAACAGCGCGAGGTCGCCGAGGCGGACGCGATAGCCGCGAAGGCCCGCGGCCTCGACCGCGCCGATGGCGAGCGCCAGCACATCCGCCTCGCAGGCCTCCCGGTCGCCGGCGGCAAACCATTCGACGCCGACCTGGACGAATTCCTGCGGGTGCATGCGGTCGGCGCCGCCGGGCTGGTAGCGGAAGGCCGGCCCGCAATAGCAGTAGCGCGCTTCCGCGTCCGGCCGCTCGGCGCGCTCCAGATGGTAGCGGCAGGTCGGCAGGGTGAGGTCCGGCCTCAGGCAAAGCTCGCGGCCCGCCGGGTCGGTGAACACGAAGGTTCGCGTGCGGATGTCCTCGCCGGACCGGTCGAGGAACAGGTCCGCCGGCTGAAGGATGCTCGGCGCGATATGCCTGAACCCCGCCTCCGCGAAGCGGGCCAGCATGGTCTCGTTCTGCGCATCGAGCGCGGCGCGCTCATCTGCCGTCTTGCCGGGCATGGGCTTCCCTATTGCGCGCCATGGCGGGCAAGAACGTCCCTCACCGCCGGAACCAGCTCATCGGTCTTGACGGAGAATTGCGCGGGCCGCGCGGCGCGCCATTCCTCGCGCTCCTCGATGGTCTCCGACAGCTTGGCGCCCTCGATCAGGTCCTTGATCTGCACCTCGCCATTGGCGAGCTCATCGTCGCCCTGGATGATCACGCAAGGGGCGCCGCGCCGGTCGGCATACTTCATCTGCGCCTTGAGGCCGCTCGTGCCGAGATACATCTCCGCGCGGATGCCCGCCTCGCGCAGCGCGATGACCATGCGCTGATACTCGGCGAGCCGCTCGCGGTCCATCACCAGAACCACGACCGGGGCCATTGCCCCTTCCCCCTCGATCTTGCCGAGGGCGACAAGGGCGGAATAAAGCCGCGAGACGCCGACGGAGAAGCCCGTCGCCGGCACGTCCTGACCGCGGAAGCGCGCGACCAGATCGTCGTAGCGCCCACCGCCGCCGACGGAACCGAAGCGCGCGGTCTCCCCCTCCTCCGTCTCCGCCTCGAAGGTCAGCTCGGCCTCGAAGACAGGACCGGTATAGTAGCCGAGCCCACGCACGACGGAGGGATCGAGGCAGATGCGGTCCGGGTCATACCCCGCGGCGGAGAACAGGGTGTCCATCTCGGCGAGCTCCGCGAGCCCCTCGACGCCCTGCGCGCTTCCCGCGACCAGCGGCTCGAGCGCCTTCAGAACATCAGTCCGGTTCGCACCGCCAGCCTCCACAAAGGCCATCACCGTATCGATCTGCGCAGCGTCGAGCCCGGCCCCCTTGGTGAAATCGCCGCTGTCGTCCTTGCGGCCCGCGCCGAGCAGAAGGCGCACGCCCTCCGCCCCCAGCCGGTCGAGCTTGTCGATGGCGCGCAGGATGGTCAGGCGCTGCATCTCGAACGTCGGATCGGCGGGGTCGAGGCCAATCGCTTCCAGCACGCCATCCAGGACCTTCCGGTTGTTGACGCGGATCACATAGGCGCCGCGCGGAATGCCCAGCGCCTCAAGCGTGTCGGCGGCCATCATGCACACTTCCGCATCCGCTGCGGGCGAGGCCGTGCCGACCGTGTCGGCGTCGAACTGCATGAACTGGCGGAAGCGGCCCGGCCCCGGCTTCTCGTTGCGGAACACCCAGCCCGCGCGGTAGCTGCGATAGGGCTTGGGCAGGGCGTCGTAGTTCTCCGCCACATAGCGCGCAAGCGGCGCGGTGAGGTCGTAGCGCAGGGAAAGCCACTGCTCGTCCTCGTCCTGGAAGGAGAACACGCCCTCGTTCGGCCGGTCCTGATCGGGCAGGAACTTGCCGAGCGCCTCGGTATATTCGATGGCCGGCGTTTCGATGGGCTCGAAGCCATAGGATTCGTAGACATGCTCGATGGTCGCGAGCATGCGCTTCATGCCCCTGAGCTCGCCCGCCTCGATATCACGAAATCCCTTGGCAAGCCGCGCCTTGGGCCGCCTGATCTTGGTCTTCTTGCTCATGTGAAGCCGGATGTCGTCCGCCACTGCGTGTGATGTCGTGGTCGGGTTCTACCGGATGGAGCCCGTGGCGGCAAGGCCGGCTCAGGCCGTGGGAAGGACGGAAAAGCCCTCCGGGGCGGCACCGCCCTCCTGGACGATCTCCACGCGCGAGACACGGGCATCGTAGGGACCGTCCCCGCAGCGCGCGAGCATCTCCGCAACGCCCGACGCGGCGCCGGAGAACAGCGCCTCCACCGCCCCGTCGCGACGGTTGCGCACCCAGCCGGACAGGCCGAGCTCGTGGGCGGTCTTTTCCGTCCAGGCTCGAAAATAGACACCCTGGACACGGCCCTCTATGCGGACATGAACCGTGCGGGTCATGGAATCCTCGTCCAACCCGTCAATGCCTTACTGTACCACGAGGCGGAAGGATCACTCGAACTCCATGATGACCTCGTCGACGGCGAGGCTGTCTCCGGGCTTGGCATTGAGCGCCTTGACGATGCCGTCGCGCTCGACCCGCAGCACGTTCTCCATTTTCATCGCCTCGACGATGCACACCGCCTCGCCGGCCTTCACCTCCTGGCCGACCTCCACGTCGATCGAGACGACGAGGCCCGGCATGGGGCAGAGCAGCATCTTGGAGGTGTCCACGCCCGCCCGCTCCGGCATGAGCGCGGCGAGCGCGGCCTCGCGCGGCGTATAGACATGCACCAGCCGCTCCACGCCGGCATGGTAGAGCTTGTAACCGTTCAGCACATGGCGCAGCTGCATGGTCACGGCAACGCCGTCGACAGTGCCCTGCCAGACCGGCTCGCCCGGGCGCCAGGCCGCGTCCACCGCCTGCGCCGTGATCTCGTTGCCCTCCGCATCGTCGTGGCGCACGCGGACGACGCCACCCTCTTCCTCCTCCAGGAGAACGCGATGCCACTCGTCGCCGATCCGCACCACCCGTTCGCGCGAGAAGGTCACGGTGCGCCCGCCCATCTGGCCGGTGATGAGCCGCTTGCGCTCGTTCGCGATGTGGTCGGCGACCGCGGCGACGGAGACGAACCGGCGCACCAGCGCCTCGTCCACCGGCGCGCCGGCGAAGCCATCGGGATATTCCTCCGCGATGAAGCCGGTCGTGAGATCGCCGTCGAACCAGCGCGGATGGCGCATCAGCGCGCCGAGAAAGGCGATGTTCGGCTGGATGCCGTCGATATAGAAGGCGTCGAGCGCGCGGGCCATGCGCTCCGTGGCGTGCGCCCGGTCCGGCCCGTGGGTGCACAGCTTGGCGATCATCGGATCGTAATAGACGGAGATCTCGCCGCCCTCGAACACGCCGGTGTCGTTGCGCACGGTGTTACCCGTCTCGTCTGTGCCCTCCTCAGGCGGCAGGTAGCGCGACAGACGGCCCGTGGAGGGCAGGAAGTTGCGGAACGGATCCTCCGCATAGATGCGGCTCTCGATGGCCCAGCCGTCGATCCCGATATCGGACTGCCTGAGGGCAAGCGTCTCGCCGGCGGCCACGCGGATCATCTGCTCCACGAGGTCGACGCCGGTGATGAGCTCGGTCACCGGATGCTCCACCTGGAGCCTGGTGTTCATCTCCAGGAAGTAGAAATTGCGGTCCTGGTCGACGATGAACTCCACCGTGCCGGCGCTTTCGTAGTCAACTGCCCGCGCGAGCGCGATGGCCTGCGCGCCCATCTTGGCGCGTGTCTCCTCGTCGAGGAACGGGCTCGGCGCCTCCTCGATGACCTTCTGGTTGCGCCGCTGGATGGAGCATTCGCGCTCATTGAGGTGGATGACGTTCCCGTGCTTGTCGGCCAGCACCTGGATCTCGATATGGCGCGGACGCTCGATGAACTTCTCGATGAAGACGCGCTCGTCGCCGAAGCTCGACTTCGCTTCCGAGCGGGCGCGCTCGAAGCCTTCCTTCAGCTCGTCGGCCGAATAGGCGATGCGCATGCCCTTGCCGCCGCCGCCGGCCGACGCCTTGATCATCACCGGATAGCCGATATCGCCGGCGATCCGGCCGGCCTCGTCCACCGTCTCGATCACATCTGCGTGACCCGGGACGGTGTTCACGCCGGCCTCGTCGGCGAAGCGCTTGGAGGTGATCTTGTCGCCCATCGCCTCGATGGCCTTGATATTGGGGCCGATGAAGGCGATACCCTCCTTGTCGAGCGCACGCGCGAAGGCTGCGTTTTCCGAAAGGAATCCGTATCCCGGGTGGACGGCCTCGGCGCCGGTCGCCTTGCAGGCCTCTATGATCCTGTCCCCGACAAGGTAGGATTCCGATGCCGGCGCCGGACCGATCGGCACGGCTTCGTCGGCTTCGCGCACATGGAGCGCGCGGGCATCGGCTTCGGAGTAGACGGCGACGGTGGCAATCCCCATATTCCGTGCGCTGCGAATGATCCGGCAGGCAATTTCCCCGCGATTTGCAATGAGGATCTTCTTGAACATGGACGGCGCTCTACTCCCCTTGATGCGGCATCGCCGGCATGGGCCAGCGGCGTAGAGACTTTTACCGGCCCCGCGCGTCAGCGTAAACTCCCATGGAGCCGACCGGAGGAACCACGCGAGATGGAAATCTCAGAAGTTGATGTTCAAACGGCCGAGAGCACGCCCTCGCCCATCCTGATCGGCCAGCTGGCCGACTGGCTCATGGAGCAGGCGCTGCGCGACGGCAACCTGAAGGAGATCATCAGCGGTTGCTGTGAGCGCCTCCAGTCCGCCGGCGTCGGCCTCTATCGCTGTTTCCTGGGCTTCTCCATGCTTCACCCGCTCTACCGCGCGGTGGGTTTCACCTGGGTGCGCGGCGAAGGCCTGACGGTGGAGACCTTCCCGCATGTGGTTGAGGGCCTGCCGGACAATTTCAGGCAGAGCCCGTTCCACTACATGCTCGAGCATGACGTGCCCTGCCTGCGCCGGCATCTCGATGCCGACAGCGGCAAGGAGTTCGCCGTGCTGGGCGAGATCCACGAGGCTGGCGGCACCGACTATGTCGCCTTCGCCGTCGGGTTCCATCACACCGACGAGAATCAGGGCATGCTCGGCTCCTGGACGAGCGACCGCCCGACGGGCTTCAGCGAGGGCGAGCTGCGCGCGCTCATCCGCATCCGCGACCGGCTGGGCGTCGCCTGCAAGATGGCGATCCGCTCCAAGCTCGCACAGAACATCCTCACGACCTATCTCGGCGGCGATGCCGGGTCGCGCGTCCTGTCCGGCCAGATCAAGCGTGGCGACGGCGAGACCATCCAGGCTGCGATCTGGTATGCCGACCTTCGCAATTCGACGCGCATGGCCGACACGATGAGCCGCCAGGACTTCATCGATACGCTCAACAGCTATTTCGAGACCATCGGCGCGGCGGTGACCGCCGAGCGCGGCGAGATCCTGAGCTTCGTGGGCGACGCCATGCTGGCGATCTTCCCCGCGGACGCCAATGACGGCGGCATGGAGAAGGCCTGCGAGCGGGCCTATGCCGCAGCGCTCGATGCGCGCCGCAGGCTCGCCGGGGTCAACACATTGCGCGAGGATCTGGGCCTGCCGATGCTCGACTGCGTGATCGGGCTCCATGTCGGCGACGTCATGTTCGGCAATGTGGGCGCGGAGGATCGGCTGACCTTCTCCGTCTTCGGCGCGGCGGTCAACGAAGTCGTGCGCGTGGAGCATCTGTGCAAGTCGCTGGGCGAGCCGGTTCTCGCAAGCCAGGATTTCACCGCGTGCCTCAAGACCGAATGGCGCCCGCTCGGAAAGCACAACCTCGCCGGCTTCAACCGTCCCGTCGCGGTCTGCGCCCCGGCCCCGGTCGCGGCCTGAACCGCGCGGTCGCGCCGCCGGGCCTTCAGAGCGTCTCGACCAGCCACAGCCCGGCCGCAATACCCGCGATCCCGGCCGCCGCGCCGACCGACAACAGCGCGGCCACCGTCCGCCCGCCCGCGACCATGCCGATGCCGGCCTTGGCGAGCGTGTTCATGGCCACCGCGATCAGGATTCCGAGCATGGGTCCGCCAGAGCGCGCGAGCGTCAGGGTGATGGCGTCGACATCGAGGATCCCCGAGATCGCCGACAGCGCGTAGATCCCCGTCTGGCCGAACTCCCGCTTGAGCCAGGCCGCAAGGATGAAGACGACGGCGAGCAGTACGCCAAATCTCAGCACCATGCCGAACTCGAAGGGGTTCTTGAGCACCATCTCCTGGGCATCCCTGTCCATTGCCTGGAAGTCGCGCTGCAGCAGCACGGCGGCAACGCCGCCCGTAGCGAGCGCGCCCAACGCCAGCGGCGGGCCGATCTCGACCAGCATGGCCGGCGAGAACAGGCCGACCAGCACCGCGACACGGCCATACATGACGAGATTGGCGAGCAGCGCCGCCCCGGACAGCGAGCGCTTGCGGCCGGTCACCGTCTTGGCGAGGCGCGCGAAATGGAGCGTGGCCGCTGTGGAAGAAGCAAGACCGCCGGCCACCGCGGCGAGCAGCAGGCCATAGCGCTCTCCCATGACCTTGATCGCCACATAGCCGACGAACGAGACCGCCGCGATCAGAATGGTGAGCAGCCAGAGGTCGTAGGGATTGACGCCGAGCGGTTCGATCTCGCGGTCCGGCAGGATCGGCAGCAGGATGAAGACCATGGCGAGCAGGATGAGGCTCGCCCGGAGCTCGCGCCAGGAGAGCTTCTGGACCCACTCGTGCAGCACGCCCTTGACCGCGAGAAGCCCGGTCATCGCCACCGCCGCCGCTGCCGCAGCCGCCTGGTTGCCGACGAGGGCATAGGCGCCGAGCGCGAAGTCCAGCATGGCCGCGACCACCGTCGTCATGCCGTAGAGCTCCGCCTGCCGCACCCCACGCAGCCTGAACACGATGAAGGCCCCGGCGAAGGCGGCAAAACCCACCGCCGGCACGAGCGCACCGACCTCCTGGCCGACAGCCGCCAGAACGCCCCCCAGAAGCCCGATGAGCGCGAAGGTGCGAATACCCGCGACGCGCCGGCCCTCCGCCAGCTCGCGCTCCTTCCAGCCGCGCTCCACGCCGATCAGGAGCCCGATGGCAAGCGCAAGCGCCAGACGCTGAAACAGTTCCACGGCATCCATGGTCGCTCGGTCCTGTCCCTGCCCCGCCCCGGGCCGTTGTCATCGGACCCCGCCCCCATGATGGCGGCAAGGCGGCATTCGCGCAAAGGGTGCGGATGGCGGGGCGGGCTACAATGGAATGTTGTCGTGCTTCTTCCAGGGGTTCTGCTGCGTCTTGGTGCGCAGCATGTCGAGTGCGCGCGACAGCCGGCGCCGCGTGGAATGGGGCATGATCACCTCGTCGATATAGCCGCGTTCGGCCGCGACGAAGGGATTTGCGAACCGCGTCTCGTATTCGGCGATGCGCTGGGCGATCCGGTCCTTGTCGCCGAGTTCGGAGCGATAGAGGATCTCCGCCGCCCCCTTCGGCCCCATCACGGCGATCTCCGCCGACGGCCAGGCATAGTTGACGTCGCCGCGAATATGCTTCGACGACATCACGTCATAGGCACCGCCATAGGCCTTGCGCGTGATGACCGTCACCTTCGGGACGGTGGCCTCCGCATAGGCGAAGAGCAGCTTCGCACCGTGCTTGATCAGCCCGCCATATTCCTGCGCCGTGCCCGGCAGGAAGCCCGGCACATCGACGAAGGTGACCACCGGAATGGAGAAACAGTCGCAGAAGCGTACGAAGCGGGCCGCCTTGCGCGAGGCGTCCGCGTCGAGAACGCCGGCGAGCACCATGGGCTGGTTGGCGACGAATCCCACCGTGCGGCCCTCCACGCGGCCGAAGCCCGTTATGATGTTCTTGGCGTAAGAGCCCTGGATCTCGAAGAAATCCCCCTCGTCCACGACCTTCAGGATCAGTTCCTTCATGTCGTAGGGCTGGTTCGGATTCTCCGGTACCAGCGTGTCGAGCGACATTTCCATGCGATCCGGGTCGTCGAAGCTCGGAATCTCGGGAACCGGTTCCGTGTTGGAGGCCGGCAGGAAATCGACGAAGCGGCGGATCTGGAGCAGCGCGTCGACATCGTTGTCGAAGGCCGCGTCGGCGACCGACGACTTGGTGGTGTGGACACTCGCCCCGCCGAGCTCCTCCGCGGTGACCGTCTCGTTGGTCACCGTCTTCACCACGTCGGGCCCGGTGACGAACATGTAGGAGGTGTCGCGCACCATGAAGATGAAGTCCGTCATGGCCGGCGAATAGACGTCGCCGCCGGCGCACGGCCCCATGATGACGGAGATCTGCGGCACGACACCGGAGGCCATCACGTTGCGCAGGAACACCTCGCCATAACCGCCCAGAGCGGCGACACCTTCCTGGATGCGCGCGCCGCCGGCGTCGAACAGGCCGATCACGGGCGCGCGGTTGGTGAGCGCCATGTCCTGGATCTTGGTGATCTTGCGGGCATGGGTCTCCGACAGCGATCCGCCGAAGACGGTGAAGTCCTTGGCGAAGACATAGACGGTGCGGCCGTTCACAGTGCCCCATCCCGTCACGACGCCATCGCCCGGGATCTTGGTCTCGTCCATGGAGAAGTCGGTGCAGCGGTGTTCGACGAACATGTCGAACTCCTCGAACGAGCCTTCGTCGAGCAGAAGCTCCAGCCGCTCGCGCGCCGTCAGCTTGCCGCGCTCGTGCTGGGCGGCGATACGCTTCTCGCCGCCGCCGAGCCGCGCCACCGCGCGCCGCTGTTCCAACTCCCTGATGACGTCGGTCACGAAACCGCCTCCCCTCATTGCTTCAACTCGCGAAACCGCCTCAAGCCGTCTTTACCACCGCGCGCACGGGAGGCAAAGGCTTCCCCGGATATCCACTCACCCGCGGCGTTCCCCGAGGAGCGCCAGCAGGTGCGCCGCGGCATCGAACTCCGCCTGGCGTGCCGCGCGACGCGCCTCGGCCTCCGCGTCGCGGCCCCACAGGCCGATCTGCCAGTCCTCGTCGACATGGGCCGCCGACCACGCCTCATCCGGCGCGATCTCACCGGCCTCCAGCGCGAGCGCGATGATGGCGGACCCCGTAAGCGTCGTCGCATTGTGGATCGAGGTGAGCGTGAAGGCGTCCCTGGCCATGAGATGATCGCGCACGGCCTGGAGCGAGGCGTCCGGCTGCGGCTGGTGGACAATGCCGACGGTCGCCATGAACCGGGCGCCGATGGCGCGCGCGCCCCAACTCAGAAGCGGGTCCCAGACCGCGTTCTGCCGCTCCACGAGCCCGTCCGGCGCGTCCGCCCGGTAGCAAAGCAGGTCCGTGCCGGCATAGTCGGCGATCTCGCCCACGATACGGACCGGGTCGGGCGCGACGCGGTCGAGCGCGGTATTGGCAAGCCGCGTCAGCGGCATCGCCGCAGGATCGATCGTCTCGTCTTGCGCATCCCACTCCCCGGCCACCGCATCGGCGAGCGCGCGCGAGGGCATGTCGAGCCGGTTCTTCAGGGGCGTGCGCACGGGGCGGCCGTCGAGCGTCAGGCGATAGCCGCCCTCGCCCTCCTCGACCGCGACGGTCTTGTAGAACCGCTTCGGCAGCGGCCGCTCGAGCCGGTCTCTCGCGAGCCGGTTCAGGTCCGGTCCGTTCTCAGGCAATCCGCTCATCCTGCCGCTCCGGCGTTCCATATCGCCACATCGCATCAAGATATGGCGGCAACTCGTTGAAATGTCCAAGAATATGGCCCGCCCCGGCCTGGCGCAACGTGTCGACGGGCTGGAACCCCCAGGCGACGCCGACACCCCTGGCACCGGCCGCACGTGCCATCTGCATGTCGAAAACGGAATCGCCAAGGAAGACGGTGTTCGCCGGCTCCACGCCGACCGATGCCATCGCCTGCTCCACCATGGCCGGATGCGGCTTCGACGGCGCGTCGTCCGCGGTCTGGACCGTCATGAAGAGCGATTCGAAGCCCTGCTGCTCGAACAGCCGGTCGACGCCGCGGCGCGACTTTCCTGTGGCGATACCGAGCACGGTGTCCGGCCGGGCGGCCAGTGCCTCGAGCGCGGCCCGCGCGCCCTCGAACAATGTCTCCGGGTGATCGCCCGTGCGGCGCAGATCGGTGAAGGCGTCGCGATAGGCCTCGACCAGGCGGCGGTGCGTTTCCTCGGCTTCATCGGGCAAGAGCACCGTCATCGCCTCGTAAAGCGACAGGCCCACAATGCCAAGCGTCGCATCCGTCTCGGGCGGCTCGAGCCCCAGCGCGGCGAAGGCACCGTCCATGGAGGCCACGATCAGCGACCGACTGTCGACCAGCGTTCCGTCAACATCGAATATGACGAGCTTCGGCTCGTGTTCCATCTGAAGCGTCGTTCCTCGGTCAGAGTTGCGCGCCCGACCTATAGCACTGCCGGGCGCCCCCGCGCTACACGTCCCCGAACGCCTCGAAGGGGTCGGGCTCGTCGGCGGCGGAGAAGCCGAAATAGGCGAAGCTGTCGCGCATGTGCCCGGCGAGATCGGCAATGAGTTCCAGTTGCCCGCCATCCGGGTGCGGCAGGCGGAGCCCGCGGGCATGGAGATGCATGCGCGCCGCCAGATCGTCGGCGATGAAGGCGGCTTCCCCGCCATATTTGCCGTCGCCGAGGATCGGGTGGCCTATGGCCGCCATATGGGCGCGAAGCTGATGCGTGCGCCCAGTCAGCGGGCGCATGGCGACCCATGAGGCCTTCATGCCGGCCTGTGCGACCACGCGGTAATCGGTGCGCGCGGCCTGGGCGCCCTCCTCGCGGAAGTCGGCGGGGACCACGCGCTGTTCGCCCGCCCGCCCCGCCTTCTTCAGGGCGAGCTCGATATGGCCGGCGCGCGGCTTCGGTACGCCGCGCACCAGAGCCCAGTAGACCTTCACCGTGTCGCGCGACTTGAAGGCCCGGCCGAGCGCGGCCGCCGCCTTGCGCGTGCGCGCCAGCACGAGCACGCCGCTCGTGTCGCGGTCGAGCCGGTGGACGAGGCGCGGACGCTCGCCCCCGAAGGCCAGCGCGTCGAGCATGGCATCGAGATGGCGCTCCGTCTTGGTGCCGCCCTGCACGGCGAGCCCCGCGGGCTTGTTGAGAGCGATCACGGAGGCGTCCCTGTGGATAACGAGCCCGCGCACCATCTCCGCATCGCGCTGCGACACGCCGCGGCGCTCGCGCGGTGCCTCCTCGAGCCCGAGCGGGGGCACGCGCACGGACTGACCGGCCTCCACCCTCGCGCCGGGCTTGGCGCGCGCACCGTCGAGCCGGACCTGCCCGGTGCGCAGCAGCTTCTGCAGCGCGCCGTGGCCGAGCGCGGGGTAGCGCGCCTTGAACCAGCGGTCGAGCCGCATGCCGTCCTCCGACGACGTGACCTCTACAATTTCAACGCCTGCCATGATGCGGTGCCCGCAAGACCTTGTCCAAAATCGCTATTCGCCTCTCACTTTTCGTCCTGGCGGCGCTCGCGCAGGCGCGACCAGTAATCGAGCCGCTTGCGGATCTCGCGCTCGAAGCCCCTCTCGGGCGGGTCGTAATAGGTTTCCCGGCCCATCTCCTCGGGGAAATAGTTCTGGCCGGAAAAGGCGTCCGGCGCGTCGTGGTCGTAGTCGTAGCCCTTGCCGTAGCCCTGCTCGCCCATCAGCTTGGTGGGCGCGTTCAGGATATGCATGGGCGGCGACAGGGAGCCCGTTTCCTTCGCCCGCCTCATGGCCGCCTTGAAGGCCTTGTAGGCGGCGTTCGACTTCGGCGCCGTCGCCAGATAGACCGTCACCTGCGCAAGGCCGAGTTCTCCTTCCGGGCTGCCGAGAAAGTCGTAGAGCTCCTTCGCGGCGTTGGCCTGCACCACCGCCTGCGGATCGGCAAGCCCGATATCCTCCACCGCCATACGCACGAGCCGGCGCGCAATATAGAGCGGATCCTCGCCCGCGGTGAGCATGCGCGCAAGATAGTAGAGCGCGGCGTCGGGATCCGACCCCCGAACGCATTTATGCAGCGCGGAGATGAGATTGTAGTGCCCGTCTCGGCCCTTGTCGTAGACGGGCGCGCGCTTGTGGACCAGATCGGACAGTGTCTGGGGGGTGAGCGCCGCGTCGTCGGCGCCGACCGCGCTCAGGATCTCCTCCGCCATGTTGAGGAGATAGCGGCCGTCGCCATCGGCCATGGCAAGCAGCGTGGCGCGCGCGTCCTCATCCAGCGGCAGCGGGCGGCCCTCGCTCGCCTCGGCGCGCTCGAGCAGCGTTCCAAGCGCGGCCTCGTCGAGCCGCTTCAGGGTGAGCACCTGGGCGCGCGAGAGCAGCGCGGCATTGAGCTCGAAGGACGGGTTCTCCGTCGTCGCGCCGATGAGCGTGACCGTGCCGTCCTCGACCACCGGCAGGAAGCTGTCCTGCTGGGTGCGGTTGAAGCGGTGGATCTCGTCGACGAACAGCAGCGTGCCCTGCCCCTGCTCGCGGCGCGCGCGGGCCGCCTCGAACACCTTCTTCAGGTCCTGGACGCCGGAGAAGATCGCCGACATCTGGACAAAGACGAGGTCGGCGTCGCGGGCGAGCAGCCGGGCGATGGTCGTCTTGCCCGTGCCGGGCGGGCCCCACAGCACGATGGAGCCGAGCCGGCCGGAGCGCAGCATCCGCGTCAGCGTGCCGTCGGGGCCCACCAGATGGTCCTGCCCCACGACGTCGCCGAGTGTCTCCGGGCGCAGCCTGTCGGCGAGCGGGCGCGGCGCACCCGCCTCAAGCCCCGCCGCCTCGAAAAGAGTGCTCATTGCCTGTCCGTCCCGTCAGCCGCCGATCGTGGTCTTGATCACGCGGCCCTTGCGCCTGATGGCGAATTGCCACCGCCGAGCATCCTCGTCGACGGCGGCCAGCATGTCGTCCACGCGCTCGATCTTGCGGTCGTTGATCTCCAGTACGATGTCGCCCTTCTTGAAGCCCACGCGCCGGGCGGGCCCGCCGGCGATATCGATCACCGCGACCCCTTCCGAATCCGAGGAGAGCCGCAGCTCGTCGGCAAGCGCCGGCGAGAGATTGGCGACGATCAGGCCGGAGAAGGGAGTGCGTCCGCGGATCGTCGTTTCCTTGCGCGGCGTGCTCTCCGGCGGGCTGATGAGCGCGATCTCCGCCTCGTGCCGCTCGCCGCCGCGCCAGTAGGACAGCTCCGCCGTGCCGCCGACGGATTTGGTCGCGAACCGGAAGGTCAGCTCCTTCGGGCCGTCGATCTCGCGCCCGTCCAGCGCCAGCACCACATCGCCGCGCTTCAGGCCCGCCGCGACGAGCGGGCTGTCCTCGTGCAGGCTGCGCACGAGCGCGCCGAGCGGCCGGTCGAGGCCGAGCGAATCGGCGATATCCTGCGTGACCGGCTGGAGCTCTGCGCCGAGCCACGGGCGCACCACGTCGCCGCCGGTCCTGGCGGACTCCACGATGACCCGCACCATATTGGCCGGGATCGCAAAGCCGATGCCATTGGACCCGCCCGATCGCGAATAGATCGCGGTGTTGATGCCGACGAGCCGACCCTTCATGTCGACCAGTGCGCCGCCCGAATTGCCCGGGTTGATCGCCGCGTCCGTCTGGATGAAGAACTGGTAGTCGCTGATGCCGCGGGCGGTGCGCGCGAGCGCGGAGACGATGCCGCTCGTCACCGTCTGCCCGACGCCGAAGGGATTGCCGATGGCGAGCACAAGGTCGCCCACGGCAAGCGTGTCGGAATCGCCGAAGGTCACATGCGGCAGCGCCTCGCCGTCGGTGTCGAGCTTGAGCACGGCAAGGTCGGTGCGCTCGTCGGTGAGCAGCACCTTCGCCTCGAACTCGCGCCGGTCGTTCAGCACCACGAGGATCTCCGTGTCTCGCCCGCCGACGACGTGGTTGTTGGTCACCACGAGCCCGTCCTTCGACACCAGCACACCGGAGCCCAGGGAGCGCGCGACCCGCTCGCGCGGCAGGCCGAAGAAGCCGTCGCCGAAGAAGCGGTTGAAGAAGGGATCGTCGAAGAAGGGGTGCGCCTTCCGGCGGACGACCCGCTTGGTGTAGACGTTCACCACCGCCGGCGCCGTGCGCTCGACCACGGGCGCGAAGGACAGCTGGATTTCGGCCTGGTTCTCCGGCACCGCACGTGTCTGCGCCGCCGCCGGCAACAGGGCGGCAAGGGACAGGACACAGGCGGCCGCAATAACGGTCAGGGGCACGAGCCTCATAACACCTCCTCAGGGCGGGATGGCGGGAACTGCGCGGACATCGACGACATGCCGGCCATCAGGCGCTTGCGACGCCGGCCAGCCCGTCGCCCGCAACGCGCCTGTCGAGCTTGGTGGACAGGATAACAGCCGATTCTGTCCGCGTAACGCCGGCAATGAGGCCGATATCGTCGAGCACGCGGTCCATGTCCTCCGCCGAGCGCGTGCGCACCAGGGCAACCATGTCGAACTTGCCGCTGACGGTGTGGATCGATTCGACCTGCACGAAGCGGCCGAGCCTCTGGGCGACCTCGACGGCGCGTCCGGGCTCGGCGGAGATCGTCACGAAGGCGCGCAGGCCGGACATCTCGAACCCGGCCCCGATCTTCAGGGCATAGCCCGCGATGATGCCCCGCTCCTCCAGTCTGCGCAAACGATCCTGGACAGTGGACCGCGATACCCCCATCTTGCGCGCCAGGCTGGAGACCGGCTCGCGCGCATTGCTCTTGAGCAAGCTGATGAGCTCCTCGTCCTTGTCTGTAATCACCATCGTCATTTTGCCGCGGTTATCGTCAATGTGATGGATATCACATCGATTTGTGCTATTTCAGCGTCTTTCTGTCGCCCCTGATTGCGGGCATTGTCCCGCGACGGTTCAGCCAGGGACGGATCGAGGGTGGAAGACATGCATCACACGACAGCTTATCAGGCCATGACCTGCCGGTCTTCGGGCGATGCAGGCCACCTGCCCGCCTCCGGACCGCAGGCCGTCTTCGCGGACGCTGCGGAGGTCGCAGCCCGGCTCGGCCCCGACCGGCCGCTCTTCTGCTTCGCACCCGCCGTGCTCGCCAATACGGTCGAGACCTTCATCGCATCCTTTCCCGGCGATGTCAGCTATGCGGTCAAGGCCAATCCCGACGAGCGGGTGATCGCGATCATGGCGGAGGCCGGCCTCACGCTGTTCGACGTCGCCTCCACCGCGGAGATGGCGCTTGTCCGCCGCCTCGTGCCGGGCGCCCGCCTCAACTACCACAATCCGATCAAGTCGGATGCCGAGATCGCCTCCGCCTATCGCGATTTCGGCGTGCGCCGCTTCTCCGTCGACCATGGCCGCGAGCTCGCCAAGGTGGCCCGGATCGCCGCCGGCGACCGCGATGTGGAGATCGCCGTGCGCTTCCGGCTCGCCACCAACCAGGGCGCGCTTCAGGATTTCTCCTCCAAGTTCGGCGCGCCGCCGGAGGAGGCCCAGGTGCTGCTTGCCGAGGCTGCGGCACTCGGTTTCCGGCCGGTCCTCACCTTCCACCCCGGCTCCCAGTGCATCAATCCGCAAGCCTATGGCGAGCATATCGCCGTTGCCGCGGAGATCGCACGCGGGGCCGATGTGGAGATCGCCACGCTCAATGTGGGCGGCGGCTTCCCCGCCGGCTACACCGCCATGGCCGTGCCGCCGCTCACCGCCTATTGCGCGACCATTGCCGATATGGTGGCGGAAGCCTTCGGCGGGCGGGCGCCGCATCTGGAATGCGAGCCGGGCCGCGCGCTCGTCGCCGATGCGGTCTCGCTGCTCGCCCGCGTGAAGCTCGTCAAGCCGGATACCCGGGAGGTCTATCTCAATGACGGGGTCTATGGCGCGCTGATGGAGTTCAGCCAGTGCCCCCGCCTCCTGCCGCCCATGCGCGTCCTCGGCCATGACGGCAGCACGCGCGCAGGCGCCATGTGCGGCTTCACGGTCTATGGGCCGACCTGCGACCCGATCGACCGCCTGCCGGGCCTCATCGAGCTGCCGGAAGACATCTGCGAGAACGACCATGTCGAGTTCGGGCTCATCGGCGCCTATGGCGCGGCGAGCGCGACACGGTTCAATGGCTATGGCGACATCGCGACGGTCACGGTGGAACGCACGCTGACGGCGGCCGGATAGGCAACTGCCGTCACTGGGTGTCACGGGTGGCGTGACACCCGCCTTCCATCTAGAACCGCCCGCGCCTGTTCACGCGGCGTCGAATGCCGGGTGGAACCGGACCTCTCCCCTCGGCGCCGTCCGGCCAAGGACCAGCCGTTGAAGATACTCAGCCGGAACGCCGCCACAGCGCAGTGCCGGATCGGTTATGAAGCCGAAGCGTCCGTAATAATCCGGATCGCCCACCAGTACGCACCCCCGGGCGTTCATCCGCCCGAGCCGGGCCAGGCCTTCGCGGATAAGCGCCTGGCCAATCCCCTGCCGCTGAAACTCGGGCAGGACGCAAACCGGGCCAAGGCCGAACCAGCCACTCCCCTCGCCATCGATCGCGACGGGCGAGAAGGCGACATGACCGACAACGGTGCCATCGAGAACGGCCACCAGAGATACGCTCAACGCATTCGCCTGCCTCAAACCGTCAATGATCGCCGCTTCGGTCTGGCGGCTATGGGGATGGTCCCTGAACGCGACCGTCGCGACCTCCCGGATCGCCTCGACGTCCTCAGGGCGTTCCGACCGAATCTCCATTGGAATTTCCCGATATTCGCCAGGCATCACCGGGCGCATAACGAAAACGGGCCCCGAAGGGCCCGTTCGAACTCCACAAGATGCCGTGGGCGCCTCAGGCCGCCTCGACGCTCTCCTCGGCCACCTCGACGGGGCCGGAATCCTGGCCCCGGGCCGACGGATCGCGGTCGACGAACTCGATCACGGCCATCGGCGCGGAATCGCCGTGGCGGAAACCGGCCTTGAGCACGCGGGTATAGCCGCCCTTGCGGTCCTGATAACGGGGCCCCAGCGTCTCGAACAGCTTGGAGACCATGGCGACATCGCGGATATGGGAGATCGCCTGACGCCGTGCATGCAGGTCGCCGCGCTTGCTGAGCGTGATCAGCTTCTCCACGATGGGGCGAAGCTCCTTGGCCTTGGGCAGCGTCGTGACGATCTGCTCGTGCTTGATGAGGGCCGCAGCCATATTGGCGAACATGGCTTTGCGGTGGCTGGCGGTCCGGTTGAGCTTGCGCCCCCGATTGTGATGTCGCATCACTCGCTCCTTACGGGATCGGCGGACCGGTCGGGGCAAGGCCCCGCCGGCCGGTCAAACGTTGTTCAGTACTGGTTCTCGTACTTCTTGGCCAGCTCCTCGATATTCTCGGGCGGCCAGTTCGGAACCTCCATGCCGAGATGCAGGCCCATCTGCGCCAGCACCTCCTTGATCTCGTTCAGCGACTTGCGGCCGAAATTCGGCGTGCGCAGCATCTCCGCCTCTGTCTTCTGAATGAGATCGCCAATATAGACGATATTGTCGTTCTTCAGGCAGTTGGCCGAACGTACCGACAGCTCCAGCTCGTCCACCTTCTTCAGGAGCGCGGCGTTGAACGGCAGCTCGGCGGCCTGCTTGTCCTCCTCGACGACCTTGGTCGGCTCCTCGAAATTGATGAAGATCTGGAGCTGGTCCTGCAGGATGCGCGCGGCATAGGCCACAGCGTCGTCCGGCTTGACCGACCCGTCCGTCTCCACCGTCATGGTGAGCTTGTCATAGTCGAGGATCTGGCCCTCGCGGGTGTTCTCCACCCGGTAGGAGACCCGCTTGACGGGGCTGTAGAGGCTGTCCACCGGGATGAGACCGATGGGCGCGTCCTCCGGCCGGTTGCGGTCGGCGGCGACATAGCCCTTGCCGGTGTCGACCGTGAACTCCATGCGGATCTCGGCATCCTCGTCGAGCGTGCAGATCACGTGCTCGGGATTGAGGACCTCCACATCGGCGATCTCCTCGATGTCGCCGGCGGTGACCACGCCCGGCCCCTCTTTCTTCAGGAGCAGGCGCTTGGGGCCCTCCGCGTGCATGGCAAGCGCGATTTCCTTGATGTTGAGGACGATGTCGGTCACGTCCTCGCGCACGCCGGCAATCGAGGAGAACTCGTGGAGAACGCCGTCGATCTGCACCGAGGTGACGGCCGCGCCCTGCAGCGACGACAGGAGCACCCGCCTCAGCGCATTGCCAAGGGTGAGACCGAAGCCGCGCTCGAGCGGCTCGGCCACCACCACGGCGACCCGCTTGGGATCGCGCCCTGGCGTGATATCGAGCTTGTTCGGCTTGATCAGATCCTGCCAGTTCTTGTGAATCACGTTTCGAACCCTCGTTCGCTAGTTCCCAAACGACCGGCCCGCAAGAATTGCGGCCGGCCATTCGCGACGTCTCTTATGCCGGTGCGCCCCTCGCTGGAACCCAGGACGCGCCGGACAGGACAACGGGTCAGACCCTGCGCCGCTTGGGCGGGCGGCAACCGTTGTGCGGGATCGGCGTAATGTCGCGGATCGCGGTGATCTGCAGGCCGATGGACTGCAGAGCCCTGAGTGCCGATTCGCGTCCCGAGCCCGGTCCCTTGACCTCGACCTCGAGCGTCTTCATGCCATGCTCCTGAGCGCGCTTGCCGGCCTCTTCCGCCGCCACCTGGGCGGCATAGGGCGTGGACTTGCGCGATCCCTTGAAGCCCATCTTGCCGGCCGACGCCCACGAAATGGCATTGCCCTGCACATCGGTGATGGTGATCATGGTGTTGTTGAACGACGCTGCAACATGCGCGACGCCGGAGGTGATGTTCTTGCGTTCCTTGCGGCGCAGGCGGGTCTTGTCTTTGGCCATGGGTCAGCTCGCTTCGATCCGGTTATTTCTTCTTGCCGGCGATCGGCTTCGCCGGGCCCTTGCGCGTGCGCGCATTGGTGTGGGTCCGCTGACCGTGCACCGGCAGGCCGCGACGATGGCGCAGCCCCCTGTAACAGCCGAGATCCATGAGGCGCTTGATGTTCATCGCCACCTCGCGGCGCAGGTCGCCCTCGACCACGTAATCCTTGTCGATCGTCTCGCGGACCAGCGAAAGCTCACCGTCCGACATCTGGTTCACCCGGCGCTCGGAGGGAACGCCCGCAGTCTTGCAGATATCCCTCGCCTTCTGCCGGCCAATGCCGTGAATATAGGTCAGCGCGATCTCCACACGCTTGTCCGTCGGAATGTTGACGCCTGCAATACGAGCCACGTCGCGTTCTCCTGCACGTCACCGCGGCGATTACCGGCCACGGCCCATCTTCGTTGTTCGTTGGACGGATTGCCTCAATGGCACATGGCTGGTCCTTCACGGAAGTCCGGCACGCGGACTCTCCAGAAGCCAGCCATCACGATCGACCACGGAATGCGCTATGTATGACGAGTCAAGCGTTTCGTCAACCATGCGTTTGGTTTTCCGTGGATCAGACCGCCGTTTCCAACACCTCCTCGATCTGGCGGGACACGGCGTCGATATCCGCCATCCCGTCGACAGTCTTCAAGATCCCCTTCTCGCCGTAATAGGCGATCAGCGGAGCGGTCTGCTCATGGTAGACCTTCAAACGCTTCCTCAGCGCATCGACATTGTCGTCGGCGCGCACCGCGCCTTCCATCTCGGAAGCGCGCTTCTCGATTCGGCTCACCAGGATCTCGTCGTCGACGCCGAGCTCGATCACCGCATGAAGCTTGGCGCCCTTCTGGCCAAGCATGCGGTCGAGCGCGTCGGCCTGGGTAACGTTGCGCGGGAAGCCGTCGAGAATGAACCCCTTGGCGCATTCCGGCGAGGAGATGCGCTCAGCGATCAGGTCGACCACGATATCGTCCGGGACGAGCTCGCCACGCGCCATGATGCCCTCGACCTTCCGGCCGAGCTCGGAGCCTTCCGCGATCGCGGCGCGCAGAAGGTCGCCGGTCGAAAGCTGCTTGGCGCCGAAGCGCTCCTCCAGCCGTTTCGCCTGGGTGCCCTTGCCCGCGCCCGGAGGTCCTAGAAGGATGAGATTCATCGCCGCGCCCCTCTCAGTTTGGCTTTCTTCACAAGCCCCTCATACTGGTGCGCGAGCAGATGGCTCTGGATCTGGGCGACCGTGTCCATCGTCACGGAGACCACGATAAGGAGCGACGTGCCACCGAAATAGAAGGGAACCGCGACCTGGGTGCGCAGGATCTCCGGCAACAGGCAGACCAGGGCCAGATAGAGCGCACCGACGACGGTGATCCGGGTGAGCACGTAATCGATATACTGCGCCGTCCGTTCACCCGGACGGATCCCCGGAATGAACCCGCCATAGCGCTTCAGATTGTCCGCGGTGTCCTGCGGATTGAACACGATGGCGGTGTAGAAGAAGGCGAAGAACAGGATCAGCGCCACGTAGAAGGTCAGGAACAGCGGCTGTCCCGGGCCGAGCAGCGCGGTGATGTCGGTCAGCCATTCCGGCCCCTGGCCTGCGGTGAAATTGGCCACCGTGATCGGCAGCAGCAGAAGCGAGGAGGCGAAGATCGGCGGAATGACGCCGGCCGTGTTGAGCTTCAGCGGCAGGTGCGAGGTGTCGCCCTGGAACACCTTGTTGCCCATCTGGCGCTTGGGATACTGCACGATCAGCCGGCGCTGGGCACGCTCCATGAACACGATGAACGCGATCACGGCGATGGCCATCACGATGACGCCGATGATGATGTAGGTCGACAGAACCCCCTGGCGGCCGAGCTCGAGCGTACTGGCGAGCGCGCCGGGAAGCTGTGCGACGATGCCGGAAAAGATGATGAGCGAGATGCCGTTGCCGATGCCGCGCGCGGTGATCTGCTCGCCGAGCCACATCAGGAACACCGTGCCGCCCGTCAGCGTAATGACGGTCGTGGCCCTGAAGAACATGCCCGGATCGATGACCACCGTTCCGGAGCCCTCCAGCCCCACCGCGATGCCGTAGGCCTGCAGCGCCGCCAGGATCACCGTGCCGTAGCGCGTATACTGGTTGATCTGCTTGCGGCCCTGCTCGCCCTCTTTCTTGAGCTGCTCGAGATGCGGCGACACCGTCGTCATGAGCTGCACGATGATCGATGCCGTGATGTACGGCATGATGTTGAGGGCGAAGATCGCCATGCGGCCGAGAGCGCCGCCGGCGAGACCGTTGATCCAGCCGAGAATGCCGGTCGACTGCTGCTGGACGAGACGCCCGAGCTCGACCGGATCGATGCCTGGAATGGGGATATAGGTCCCGAGCCTGTAGATCAGCAGCGCGCCCAGCGTGAACCAGATTCGCTTCTTCAGATCCTCCGCCTTGGCGAAGGCGGCGAGATTGATATTCGCGGCAAGCTGTTCTGCTGCTGAAGCCATCTAACGCCTCTGGGGCTCTTACGCTCTTTGGACCTTCACAGGAAAGCGGGCGGCGCACCGGACGCCGCCCGAACGATCACGTCAGGCCGACGCCCCGTCGTCTGCCGCCTTGGCCGCCTTCGCCGAGGCCTTGATCTCGACCTTGCCGCCGGCCTTCTCCACCGCGGCGATCGCGCTCTTGGAGGCATGGTCGACCTCGAAGGTCACCTTGGCGGAAAGCTCGCCCTTGCCGAGCAGACGCACGCCGTCCTTCGGGCGGCGGATGACGCCGGCCTGGAGCAGAGCCTCGGCATTGACCGGCTTCTTCGCGTCGAGCTTCTTGGCATCGATCGCCTTCTGGACCCGGCCGAGATTGATCTCGTTGTAGTCCTTGGCGAAGATGTTGGTGAAGCCGCGCTTCGGCAGGCGGCGGTAGATCGGCATCTGGCCGCCCTCGAAGGTGTCGACGGCGACGCCCGAGCGCGCCTTCTGACCCTTCTGGCCGCTGCCGGACGTCTTGCCGAGCCCGGACCCGATGCCGCGGCCGACACGCTTGGTCCTGTGCCGGGCCCCGGGATTATCGGTAAGTTCGTTGAGCCTCATTGGTGCCTCCGGCCCCGATTCGCCTGTCCTCACGCGTCCTCGACGACGCGCACGAGATGGTTGACCTTGCGGATCATGCCGCGCACTTCCGGCGTGTCCGGAAGCGTGCTGCGGCGCCGCATCTTGTTCAGACCGAGACCGATCAGAGTGGCGCGACGGTCCTTGGCGAAGCCGATCGGGCTGCCGGTCTGCTCCACCGTAATGGTCTTGTTCTTTGTCGCCTTAGCCATGGTTCATCATCCCTGTCCAGCGCCCGCAATCCCATGCGGTCCGTTTGCGCGCTTCACTCCGTCGCGGCGACCGCGGTCGCGTCGCGGCGGCGCGCAACGATGTCGCTGACCTTCTTGCCGCGGCGGGACGCAACCTGGCGCGGGCTCATCTCGCCCTTGAGCGCCTCGAAGGTTGCGCGGACCATGTTGTAGGGATTGGAGGTCCCGACAGACTTGGCCACGACGTCCTGCACGCCCAGCGTCTCGAAGACGGCACGCATCGGGCCGCCGGCGATGATGCCGGTACCGGCCGGCGCCGCGCGCAGCACCACGCGGCCCGCACCGTGATGGCCAACCACGTCGTGATGGAGCGTGCGGCCCTCGCGCAGCGGCACGCGCAACATGTTGCGCTTCGCCGTCTCGGTCGCCTTGCGGATGGCTTCCGGCACCTCGCGCGCCTTGCCATGGCCGAAACCGACACGGCCCTTCTGGTCGCCCACGACGACCAGCGCGGCAAAGCCGAACCGCCGGCCGCCCTTGACCACCTTGGCCACGCGGTTGATGTGGACCAGCTTGTCCACAAATTCGCTGTCGCGTTCGTCTCGTTCTCTCATGGCGCTTCGTGCCCGTTCACTCATCCGTCAGAAGTTGAGGCCGCCCTCGCGCGCGGCATCGGCCAGGGCCTTCACCCGACCGTGATAGATGTACCCGCCGCGGTCGAACACGACGTCGGAGACGCCGGCCTTCTTGGCGCGCTCGGCAATCAGCTTGCCGACCTCGCTTCCCGCATTGGTGTCGCCGCCGGTCTTCAGCTTGCCCCGGAGATCGGGGTCGAGACTCGAGGCGGCGGCAAGCGTTACGCCCTTATCATCATCGATGACCTGAGCATAGATATTCTTGTGGGAGCGGTGAACCGACAGACGCGGGCGTCCCTGAGCGCGCAAACGCAACGCCCTGCGGACACGGCCCTGGCGACGCTCCTTTGGCGACAGCTTGGCAGACATGGGTCTCTCGCTCCGTTACTTCTTCTTGCCTTCCTTGCGGAAGATGTATTCGTCGGCATACTTCACGCCCTTGCCCTTATAGGGCTCCGGCGGACGGAAACCGCGGATCTCCGCGGCGACCTGGCCGACACGCTGCTTGTCGATGCCGGAGATCACGACCTCGGTCGGCTTCGGCGTCTGGATGGTGATGCCCTCCGGGATCGGATAGCGCACATCGTGGCTGAAGCCGAGCTGGAGCTGGAGCTCCTGGCCCTGCACCGCCGCGCGGTAGCCGACGCCGCTGATCTCCAGCTTGCGCGTGAACCCGTCGGCGACGCCTTCCACCAGATTGGAGACGATCGTGCGCGACATGCCCCACATGGACCGCGCGCGCTTGGACTGATCGCGCGGATCGATCCTGATCTCGCCATCCTCGAACTTGGCGATCACCTCTTCGACGAGTACCGCGGAGAGCTCGCCCTTGGGGCCCTTCACGGATACCGCCTGACCATCGACCGTGACCGAAACGCCCTGCGGCACGGCGACGGGTTTCTTACCGGTGCGCGACATCGCTCAACTTCCCTGTCCTTGGCTCTCGCGGATCGGGGCCGGCTGACCGGCCGCGCCCGCGGCAAATTCGTCACTCTCACATCATGCGCCGGAGCGCATCAGAACACCGTGCACAGAACCTCGCCGCCGACATTCTGGTCGCGCGCGTCGGAATCCGACATCACACCCTTCGACGTCGACAGGATCGAGACCCCGAGGCCGTTGTAAACGACCGGCATGGTATTGACCGCGGTGTAGACGCGCCGGCCCGGCTTCGAGACGCGCTGAATCTGGTGGATGACGGGCTCGCCATCGAAATATTTCAGCTCGATCTCGAATTCCGACTTGCCGTCTTCGTACTCGACCTCGGCATAGCCACGGATGAACCCTTCGCTCTGGAGCACATCCAGAACGCGCCGGCGCAGCTTCGACGCCGGGGTCGTGACCTTGGTCTTGCGCCGCATCTGTGCATTGCGGATGCGGGTCAGCATATCGCCGAGCGGATCCTGAACACTCATCTGCCTCGTCTCCTAAAAGTCCGCTCTTACCAGCTCGACTTGACCATGCCCGGAACGGCACCGTTCAAGGCGTATTCCCTGAGCGCGATACGCGACATCTTCAGCTTGCGATAGAAGCCGCGCGGGCGTCCGGAGACCTCGCACCGATTGCGGATCCGGCTCGGAGCCGAATTGCGCGGCAGCTCGGACAGCTTCAGCTGTGCGGCAAACCGCTCTTCCATCGGGAGCGAGCGGTCGCGCGCGATCTCCTTCAGGCGGGCACGCTTGCCGGCATAGGCCTTGGCAAGCTTCCTGCGCTTGTTGTTCGTCTCGATCGAGCTCTTCTTAGCCATCGTCGTCCTCTGACTTCCTGTCTCGCGCCAGTCCTGGGCGGCCCGCTCAGGCCGCCTGGCGCTGGGAGCGCTGGCGGAACGGGAAATTGAAACCGTCGAGCAGCGCCTTGGCCTCATCATCGGTGCGCGCGGTCGTGCACACGATGACGTCGAGGCCCCAGATCCGGTCTGCCTTGTCGTAGTCGATCTCCGGGAACACGATGTGCTCCTTGATGCCCATCGCATAGTTGCCGTTGCCGTCGAAGCTCGTCGCCGGCAGGCCCCGGAAGTCGCGCACGCGCGGCAGCGCCACCGTGACAAGACGGTCCAGGAACTCGTACATGCGGTTACGCCTGAGCGTTACCTTGACGCCGACCGGCATGCCCTCGCGCAGCTTGAACGTCGCGATCGACTTGCGCGCCTTGGTGATGACGGGCTTCTGGCCCGCGATCAGCGTCATGTCGGCGGCCGCGGAGTTGACCAGCTTGGAATCGCCGACCGCCTCGCCCACGCCCATGTTGAGCACGATCTTGTCGAGCCGCGGAACCTCCATGACGTTCTTGTATCCGAACGTCTCGGTGAGCTGCGCGCGGATCGTGTCCTGGTACAGCTTCTGCAGCCGCGGAGTATAGGTATCAGCCATCGATGACCTCCCCGGAGCGCCGTGCGAACCGCACCTTGCGCCCATCATTGAGGATCTTGTATCCGACCCGGCTCGGCTTGCCGTCCTTGGGGTCCTCAAGAGCCAGGTTCGAAAGGTGGATCGGCATCTCCTTGGCCACGATGCCGCCTTCCTGGTTCGCCGTCTGGCGCTGATGCCGCCGCGCGACATTCACACCCTGTACGAGCGCACGCTCGTCCTTCGGCAATACCTTCAGGACCTCGCCGTGCTTGCCCTTGTCCTTGCCGGCCACCACGATCACATGGTCGCCCTTCTTGATCCTAGCCGCCATTAGAGCACCTCCGGCGCCAGCGAAATGATCTTCATGTGGTTCTTCGCCCGAAGCTCGCGCGGCACGGGGCCGAAGATACGCGTGCCGACCGGCTCGCCCTGATTATTGACCAGAACGGCGGCGTTACGGTCGAACCGGATGACCGAGCCGTCCGGGCGGCGGATGTCCTTGGCCGTCCGGACGACGACCGCCTTCATCACATTGCCCTTCTTGACGCGCCCCCGGGGGATGGCCTCCTTCACGGAGACCACGATGATGTCGCCCACAGCGGCGTATTTCCGCTTCGAGCCACCCAGAACCTTGATGCACTGGACGCGTCGCGCGCCGGAATTGTCGGCGACATCCAGATTGGTCTGCATCTGAATCATGGCATTACCCGTCTTGCTTCGAGCGGCCCGACTTGCGTGGGGCGCGTCTTTCTCAAATCCTCAAATTCCCGGCCGTCAGGCCTGGTCGTCAGCCGCCTCGGCAATGAGTGCCCAGCGCTTCTGTCTCGACATCGGCCGGCATTCCTGGATGCGCACGATGTCACCGACCTTCGCGGCGTTCGCCTCGTCATGCGCGTGGAACTTCTTCCGCCGGCGCACGGTCTTCTTCAGAAGAGGGTGTGTAAAGCGGCGCTCGACCTGGACCACGACGGTCTTGTCGTTCTTGTCGCTCACGACCACGCCCTGCAAGATGCGTTTGGGCATTGCTCAAAGCCTCCGGATATCAGCCCGCCGCGCCGGTCTTGGCCCGCTCGCCCTGCGCCGTCTTGATACGGGCAATGGTGCGGCGGATCTGCCGGATACGCGCAGTGTTCTCAATCTGACCGATCGCTTTCTGAAAGCGCAGATTGAACTGCTCCTTCTTCAGCTTGATCAGCTCGTCGCTGAGCTGATCGTCGCTCATGGTCTTAACGTCGCTGGCCTTCATGGCGATCGTCCCTGTCAACTCTCTCAAAAACGCTCTTGAAGCGTCCCTGTCCCAATCGTTCGCGTCAGTCGCCGTAGCGGGCGATGAAGCGCGTCCTCAGCGGAAGCTTGGCGGATGCCAGACGCAGCGCCTCCTCCGCGATATCGCGCGGAACGCCGTCGATCTCGAACATCACCCGGCCGGGCTTGACCTTGGCGGCCCAGAACTCCGGCGCGCCCTTGCCCTTGCCCATGCGAACCTCGGTCGGCTTCTTCGACACCGGCACGTCCGGGAAGATGCGGATCCACACACGGCCCGCACGCTTCATATGGCGTGTCATGGCGCGGCGCGCGGCCTCGATCTGGCGCGCGGTCACCCGCTCCGGCTCCATGGCCTTGAGGCCATAGGCGCCGAAATTCAGGTCCGTACCGCCCTTTGCCGCGCCGTGAATACGGCCCTTGTGCTGCTTGCGGTATTTTGTCCGTTTCGGCTGCAGCATTGCTTCAGGTCCTCAAAGTATCGCTTCGTCTCGACCTCACGCACCGGCCGGCGCGTCGCGCCGCGGATTGCGAAGGCCTTCCTGGAGTTCCGAATTGCGCCGCTCGGCCGCCATCGGATCGTGCTCGAGGATCTCGCCCTTGAAGATCCACACCTTGACGCCGATCGTGCCGTAGGCGGTATGCGCGGTCGCCACGCCGTAATCGACATCGGCGCGCAGCGTGTGCAGCGGCACCCGGCCCTCGCGATACCACTCCGAGCGCGCGATCTCCGCACCGCCCAGCCGGCCGCCGGCATTGATCCGGATACCCTGCGCGCCGAGACGGACCGCGGACTGCACCGCCCGCTTCATCGCCCGGCGGAACGCCACGCGGCGCTCGAGCTGCTGGGCCACGTTCTCCGCCACGAGCTGGGCGTCCATCTCGGGCTTGCGCACCTCGACAATGTTGAGATGCACCTCAGAGCCCGTCATCTGGGCGATCTTGCGACGCAGGCGCTCGATATCGGCGCCCTTCTTGCCGATCACCACGCCGGGGCGCGCCGTGTGGATCGTCACGCGGCACTTCTTGTGCGGACGTTCGATGACGACCTTGGAGACGCCCGCCTGGCGGAGCTGCTTCTTCAGGTACGACCGGATGCGGACATCCTCATGCAGCAGCGAGCCATACTCGTCGCCCTCCGCATACCAGCGGGAATCCCAGGTCCGGTTGACACCCAGGCGCAAGCCCGTCGGATTGATCTTCTGTCCCATCAGGCGGCCTCCTCGACTTCGCGCACCACGATGGTGAGCTGGCTGAACGGCTTCTCGATCCGGCCGACACGACCGCGAGCCCGGGGACGCCAGCGCTTCAGCACCAGGTTCTTGCCCACGAACGCTTCCGACACGACCAGCGCGTCGACATCGAGCGAATGGTTGTTTTCCGCGTTGGCCACCGCCGACTGCAGGGTCTTCTTGACCTCCGCGGCAATGCGCTTGCGCGAGAAGGCGAGATCCGCCAATGCGCGCTCGACCTTCTTGCCCCGGATCATCGCCGCCACGACATTCAGCTTCTGCGGTGAGACACGGAGCATCCGCGTCATGGCGCGCGCCTCGTTGTCGGCCAGTGTCCGCTCTCTGGACCGCTTGCCCATCGCTTACTTCCTCTTCGCCTTCTTGTCCGCCGCGTGGCCGTGATAGGTCCGCGTCGGCGCGAACTCGCCGAATTTGTGTCCGACCATCTCCTCGCTGACCAGAACGGGGACATGCTTGTGCCCGTTGTGAACGGCGAAGGTGAGCCCGACGAACTGCGGTACGATCGTCGACCGCCGGCTCCACGTCTTGATCGCGTGATTGCGCCCCGACTGGCGTGCCCCCTCGGCCTTCTTGAGGAGGTAGCCGTCGACAAACGGGCCTTTCCAAACAGAACGTGTCACGAGCCTAGATCCTTACTTCTTGCGCTGATGGCGGCTGCGCACAATGTACTTCTGCGACGCCTTGTTCTTCCGGGTGCGCTTGCCCTTGGTGGGCTGGCCCCAGGGCGTCACCGGATGCCGGCCGCCCGAGGTGCGGCCCTCGCCGCCGCCATGCGGATGGTCGACCGGGTTCATCACCACGCCACGAACCACCGGCCGGCGGCCAAGCCAGCGCGAACGCCCCGCCTTGCCCTTCGTCTGGTTGCCGTGGTCGGGGTTGGACACCGCACCGACCGTGGCCATGCAGTCGGCGCGCACCATCCGGGTCTCGCCGGAGCGCAGCCTCAGGAGCGCATAGCCCTGGTCGCGGCCGACGAGCTGCACATAGGCACCCGCCGCACGGGCGATCTGGCCGCCCTTGCCGGCCTTCATCTCCACATTGTGGACGATGGTGCCGACCGGGATGGCAGACAGCGGCATGGCGTTGCCCGGCTTCACGTCGACGCGCTCGCCGGCGATCACCGTGTCGCCCGCATTCAGCCTCTGCGGCGCCAGGATATAAGCCTGTTCGCCATCCTCATAGCGGATGAGCGCGATGAAGGCGGAGCGGTTCGGATCGTACTCCAGACGCTCCACGGTCGCCGGCACGTCGAACTTGCGCCGCTTGAAATCGATCCGCCGATAGGTCCGCTTGTGACCGCCGCCGCGATGCCAGACCGTCACCCGGCCATAGTTGTTGCGCCCGCCGGACTTGGTGAGCCCCTCGCTCAGGGCCTTGACCGGCTTGCCCTTCCACAGGCCTGTGCGGTCCACGAGAACGAGACCGCGCTGGCCGGGTGTCATAGGCTTGTGAGTCTTCAGTGCCATTGTTCAACAGCCCTTGAGAGCTTTTCGTCCTAAATACCGGTGGTCACGTCGATTGCGTGGCCGTCCTCAAGCGTCACGACGGCCTTCTTGACGTCGCTCTGCTGCCCGCGAATGCCGCGGAACCGCTTCACCTTGCCCTTGCGGTTCAGGGTGTTGACCGCGGTAACCTTGACGTCGAACAGCTTCTCCACGGCCGCCTTGATCTGCGGCTTGGTCGCTGTGCCCGAGACGTTGAAGACGACCTTGTTGTGCTCAGACTGATAGGTCGACTTCTCCGTGATCACCGGGCTGACGATGACGTCGTAGAGCTTTTCCTCGTTCATTTGAACCGCTCCTCCAGCGCCTCGAGCGCAGCCTTGGTCAGCACCAGCTTCCCGCGGCGCAGGATGTCGTAGACATTGATGCCCTGCACCGGCAGCACGTCGACCCGGTCGATATTGCGCGCGGCCAGGCGGAAATTCGTCTCCACCTCGGCGCCGTCCACGACGAGCGCATTGTCGAGCCCGAGCTTGGAGAATGCCGTGGCAAGCTCCTTGGTCTTGGGCGCCTTGAGCGACAGCGCGTCGACCACGATCAGCTCGCCGGCCTTCGCCTTCGACGACAGCGCATGCTTCAGCGCCAGCGCCCGCACCTTCTTCGGCAGCTCGATCGCGTGATCGCGCGAGACCGGGCCGAAAGCCTTGCCGCCGCCCCGGAACACGCCGACCCGGCGGCTGCCGTGGCGGGCACGGCCGGTGCCCTTCTGGCGGAACAGCTTGGCGCCCGAATAGGCCACCTCCGCCCGCGTCTTGGCCTTGTGCGTGCCCGCACGCCGCTTGGCGAGCTGCCAGACGACCATGCGGTGAAGAATGTCCTTGCGCGGCTCCAGCCCGAAAATGTGCTCGGGCAGGTCGACCGTGCCGGCCTTCTTCGCCTCAAGTGTCGTGACGTCGGTTTTCATCACACGCCACCCTTACTCGTTCGCCGCATTGTCGCCGGAGGCGGATGCCTCGGACGCTGCGGGTTCGCCTTCGGCCGCTGCCGCGATCTCGGGAGCAACCGTCACTTTGCCTTCCGGCAGCCTGAAGGCGCCCGGGAACGGAACGCCCTCGGGAAGCTTGCGCTTCGTGGCGTCGCGCAGGAACACCCAGCCGCCCTTGGAGCCCGGAACCGCACCGCGCACCATGATCAGGCCACGCTCGATGTCGGTCTGGACGACCTCCAGGTTCTGCGTCGTCACGCGCTCGGCACCCATGTGCCCGGCCATCTTCTTGCCCTTGAACACCTTCCCGGGGTCCTGGCACTGGCCGGTCGAGCCAAGGCTGCGGTGAACCGCCGACACGCCGTGCGTGGCGCGCGTTCCGCCGAAATTGTGCCGCTTGATGGCACCGGCGAAGCCCTTGCCGATGGAGATGCCGGAGACATCCACATACTGGCCCGCCACGAAGTGGTCGGCAGTGATCTCCGCGCCCACATCGATAAGGTTCTCCGGCGACACCCGGAATTCGGCCACCTTGCGCTTCGGCTCCACCTCGACGGTCGCGAAGTGACCGCGCAACGCCTTGGTGCAGCGCTTGACCTTGGCCTTGCCCACGCCGAGCTGCAGCGCGGTATAGCCGTCTTTTTCCTTCGTCCGGTGAGCGACGACCTGGCAATTGTTGAGCTTCAGCACCGTAACGGGGATGTTCCGCCCGTCATCGGTGAAAACCCTGGTCATGCCCACCTTCTGTGCGATGACACCTGAACGCATTGTTCAAGGCCCCTTTCCGCCCGGCTCAGAGCTTGATCTCCACGTCGACACCCGCTGCCAGATCGAGCTTCATCAAAGCATCGACCGTCTGAGGCGTGGGATCGACGATGTCCAACAGCCGCTTGTGCGTCCGAATCTCGAACTGCTCGCGCGACTTCTTGTCGATATGGGGCGAACGGTTCACGGTGAACCGCTCGATCCGTGTCGGCAGGGGGACCGGCCCACGGACCTGGGCGCCAGTGCGCTTGGCCGTGTTCACGATCTCCCGCGTCGACGTATCGAGAATTCGATGGTCGAACGCTTTGAGCCGAATGCGGATATTTTGCCTTTGCATAATATCAACCCGCGGGAAGCGGGCGCCCCCTTCCGGGGAAGGACGCGCCCGGTTTCAAAAATGGTTACTCCACGATCCCGGCGACGACGCCGGCACCGACGGTCCGGCCGCCTTCGCGGATGGCGAAGCGCAGCTTCTCTTCCATCGCGATCGGCTGGATCAGCTCCACTTCCATCTCGACATTGTCGCCAGGCATCACCATTTCCGTGCCAGACGGCAGTGTCACAACGCCCGTCACATCCGTCGTGCGGAAGTAGAACTGCGGACGGTAGTTCGTGAAGAACGGCGTGTGGCGACCGCCCTCCTCCTTCGTCAGAATATAGGCTTCCGCCTTGAACTTCTTGTGCGGCGTCACAGACCCGGGCTTCGCCAGAACCTGGCCGCGCTCAACAGCCTCCCGGTCGATACCGCGCAGCAGGCAACCCACATTGTCGCCCGCCTCGCCCGCGTCGAGCAGCTTGCGGAACATCTCCACGCCAGTCACTGTCGTCTTCGTCGTCGGACGGATGCCGACAATCTCGACCTCCTCGCCGACCTTCACGACACCGCGCTCGATACGGCCCGTCACAACCGTGCCGCGCCCGGAAATCGAGAACACGTCCTCGATCGGCATCAGGAACGGCTGGTCCTTCGGACGCTCCGGCGTCGGCACATACTCATCCACCGCCGCCAGCAGAGACCGGATCGAATCCTCGCCCAGCGTCTTGTCGCCGTCTTCCAGAGCCACCAGCGCAGAGCCCTTGACAATCGGAATCTCGTCGCCCGGGAACTCATAGGCCGACAGAAGCTCGCGCACCTCCATCTCCACAAGCTCCAGAAGCTCCGGATCGTCAACCTGGTCGCACTTGTTCAGATAGACGACAATCGCGGGAACACCCACCTGGCGGGCCAGAAGAATATGCTCGCGCGTCTGCGGCATCGGGCCGTCCGCCGCAGAAACAACCAGGATCGCGCCGTCCATCTGCGCCGCACCCGTGATCATGTTCTTCACATAGTCGGCATGGCCAGGGCAGTCCACATGCGCATAGTGACGGGCGTCCGTCTCGTACTCAACATGCGCCGTCGCGATCGTGATCCCGCGCGCCTTCTCCTCCGGCGCCGCATCAATCTGGTCATACGCACGGTAATCGCCGAAAAACTTCGTGATCGCAGCCGTCAGCGTCGTCTTGCCATGATCGACGTGACCAATCGTGCCAATGTTCGCATGCGGCTTCGAACGCTCAAACTTTGCCTTGGCCATTCTCAACTCTCCATGAGCAGGTTACTTGGCTTCCATCCGGAAACCGCTATTCCACAGCCGGCGAGCAGGCCACACCGCCGGCCCATGCCGTTCTCCCCACAAATCACGCGTATTTCGCAATCACCTCGTCCGAGACCGCCTTCGGGACGTCCGAATAGTGGTCGAACTGCATGGTGTACTGCGCGCGCCCCTGCGAGAGGGACCGCAGGTTGTTCACGTAGCCGAACATATTGGCGAGCGGCACCATGGCCGAGATCACCGTGGCCACGCCACGCGTCTCGGTGCCCTGGATCTGCCCGCGGCGGCTGTTCAGGTCGCCGATCACGTCGCCCATATACTCCTCGGGCGTCACGACCTCGACCCGCATCACCGGCTCCAGCAGCTTCGCGCCGGCCTTCTGGCAAGCCTCGCGGAACGCCGCGCGGGACGCGATCTCGAAGGCCATGACGCTGGAGTCAACCTCGTGATAGGCGCCGTCGACCAACGTCGCCTTGAGGTCCAGCATCGGGAAGCCCGCCAGAACGCCCGTCTCCACGACGCTCTTGATGCCCTTCTCCACGCCGGGGACGTATTCCTTCGGCACGGAACCGCCGACGATCTTGGACTCGAACTGGAAGCCCTCGCCCTGCTCGATCGGCTCGATCTCGAGCTTGACCCGCGCAAACTGGCCCGAACCGCCGGTCTGCTTCTTGTGGGTGTAGTCAACCTGGGCGGCCTGCGAGATCGTCTCGCGATAGGCCACCTGCGGCGCGCCGATCTTGGCCTCGACCTTGAACTCGCGCTTCATGCGGTCGACCAGAATGTCGAGATGGAGCTCGCCCATGCCGGCGATGATGGTCTGGCCGGATTCCTCGTCCGTCTTGACGCGGAAGGACGGATCCTCCTGCGCCAGCCGGTTCAGGGCCATGGCCATCTTCTCCTGGTCCGACTTGGTGTTCGGCTCGATCGCGATCTCGATCACCGGCTCCGGGAACTCCATGCGCTCCAGGATCACCGGATGATTGGCATCGCACAGCGTATCGCCGGTCGTGGTGTCCTTCAGCCCGGCCAGGGCGACGATGTCGCCGGCATAGGCCTCCTTGATCTCCTCGCGGTGATTGGAGTGCATCTGCAGCATGCGACCGATGCGCTCGCGCTTCTCCTTCACCGTGTTGAGAACCTGGGAACCCGCCTCCAGCTTGCCCGAATAGATGCGGCAGAAGGTCAGCGAGCCCACGAAGGGATCGTTCATGATCTTGAAGGCCAGCATGGACAGCGGCTCGCTGTCGCTCGCCTTGCGCTTGGTCGGCTCGCCGGTCTTCACCTCGATGCCGCGGATCGACGCGATGTCGACCGGGCTCGGCAGGAAATCGACGACAGCGTCCAGCAGCGGCTGCACACCCTTGTTCTTGAACGCCGAACCGCACAGGATCGGGAAGAAGGTCACGTCGCAGGTGCCCTTGCGGATCAGAGCCTTCAGCGTGGCCTCGTCGGGCTCGTTGCCTTCGAGGTAGGCCTCCATGGCCTCCTCGTCGATCTCGACGGCGCGCTCGATCATCTTCTCGCGATACTCGACCGCCTGATCCTGAAGCTCGGCCGGGATCTCGCGATACTCGAACTCCGCGCCCAGCGTCTCATCCTTCCAGATGATGGCCTGCATCTTGATCAGGTCGATGAGCCCCACGAACTCGCTCTCCGCGCCGATCGGCAGCTGGAGCACGATGGGGGTTGCGCCGAGGCGCTTCTCGATCATGTCGAGGCAGTTGAAGAAGTCCGCGCCGAGCTTGTCCATCTTGTTGACGAAGATCATGCGCGGCACTTCGTAGTGGTCCGCCTGGCGCCACACCGTCTCCGTCTGCGGCTCAACGCCGGCATTGGCGTCGAGCAGCGCCACCGCACCGTCGAGCACACGCAGCGAGCGCTCCACCTCGATGGTGAAGTCGACGTGACCGGGCGTGTCGATGATGTTCAGCCGCTTGTCCTTCCAGAAGCAGGTCGTGGCAGCGGACGTGATCGTGATGCCGCGCTCCTGCTCCTGCTCCATCCAGTCCATCGTCGCGGCGCCATCGTGCACCTCGCCGATCTTGTGGCTCTTTCCGGAGTAGAAGAGGACCCGCTCGGTCGTCGTCGTCTTGCCGGCATCGATGTGGGCCATGATGCCGAAATTGCGGTAATCCTCGATCTTGTGCGTGCGGGCCATGGTGGCTCTCCGAAACTTGGCTTACCAGCGATAATGGGAGAAGGCGCGGTTGGCCTCGGCCATGCGATGCGTGTCCTCACGCTTCTTCACGGCCGTGCCGCGATTGTTCGCGGCATCGAGCAACTCGCCGGACAGCCGGTCGACCATCGTATTCTCGTTGCGCCCACGCGCCGCGGTGATGATCCAGCGGATCGCCAGCGCCTGACGGCGCTCGTGGCGCACCTCGACCGGCACCTGATAGGTCGCACCGCCGACACGGCGCGAACGCACCTCGATCGCGGGGCTGACATTGTCGAGCGCCTGATGGAACACAGCGAGCGGGTCCTGCTTGGCCTTGGCCTCGATCTGATCGAAGGCGCCATAGATGATCCGCTCCGCGGCCGACTTCTTGCCGTCACGCATGAGGTTGTTCATGAACTTCGACAGGACCAGATCCCCGAACTTCGGATCCGGGTTGATCTCGCGTTTTTCCGCGCGGTGACGCCGTGACATCTTCGTCGATCCTTGACCAGCTTCTCTTCAAAGCCACGTCCGGCCGCGAGGGGCCGGACGCCAGAGTGATATTCCGTTATTTGGGCCGCTTGGCACCGTATTTCGAACGACGCTGGCGGCGGGCATTCACGCCCTGGGTGTCGAGCACGCCGCGCAGGATGTGATAACGCACACCCGGCAGGTCCTTCACACGGCCGCCGCGGATCATGACCACAGAATGCTCCTGCAGATTGTGGCCCTCGCCCGGGATGTATCCGATGACCTCGTAACCGTTCGTGAGGCGGATCTTGGCCACCTTACGCAGCGCGGAGTTCGGCTTCTTCGGCGTCGTCGTATAGACGCGCGTGCACACGCCCCGCTTCTGCGGGCAAGCCTCCATCGCCGGGACTTTGTTCCGCTTCACCGGCGCCTTGCGCGGCTTGCGGATGAGCTGATTGATCGTCGGCATGCGCCCTCGGGCCCTTATCGCTCGTCAAACCACAAATGACATCATGCGGCACGCCGGACAGCCACCGCCGTGGCAACCGCCCTTACGCATAAACAAAAGCACCGACGTGATCGGGCCTTCCCGATCCGCAGCGCTACGTACCAGAGGACCGCAAGAGCGTTACGCCAAGAGGTCGTGTTCCGCGTTTTAGCCGCTTACTTCCAGGCAGCGTTTAAGCAAACCATTGCCTACAGCCTGCCGCCGAAAGTGCGCGCAACATACTTTCGCGCGCATATGCCGTCAACCCCTTCACAGCGGAAAATCACCCGTCTCGCCCCCGTTTGCCGGGCAATGGCGCGGTTTCGGGAGATCGGCGGTCGCTGACGGGGCCTGAACGGTACTCTCGCAAGGGGAGCACGCCCCTCGCCGCTCCAATATAGCGCCGCGCGGCGGGATGCCAAGAGGGTTGTTTGCAGATTCGCACCGGACGATTCGGCCCGCCGGAAAAAAAGCCGCCCCAACCATAAGGTCGGGGCGGCCGATTCGCTCAGCATGTTCGCAGCCGGGCGGCATCGGCCCGGCTGTGCGCCGGTCTAGTCGTTGGAGGCTCCGGCATTCTCCTCCGCGGTCTCCGAGGACGTCGCGTCGGGCAATGCCGGGGCGGCCTCCGCCGTTTCCAGCTCGGCCTCCTTCTGTCGCTCGTCCAGGATCAACTGGTCGCGCTTGTCGGAGACCTGCTTGTAGGAGGACAGCGCCCTGCCCGTCCCGGCCGGAACGAGGCGACCGACGATGACGTTCTCCTTCAGGCCCTCCAGCATGTCCACCTTGCCGGAGACGGCGGCCTCGGTGAGAACACGCGTGGTCTCCTGGAAGGAGGCCGCGGAGATGAAGCTGCGGGTCTGCAGGCTCGCCTTGGTGATGCCGAGCAGCACCGGATGAGCCGTCGCCGTGCGCTTTCCTTCCGCCTCGAACGCCTCGTTGATCTCGTCGAGCTCGATCCGGTCGATCTGCTCGCCCTGAAGCAGCAGGCTGTCGCCGGGATGCTCGACCTCGACCTTCTGCAGCATCTGGCGGACGATCACCTCGATGTGCTTGTCGTTGATGGTCACGCCCTGGAGCCGGTAGACCTCCTGGATCTCGTTGATGAGGTAGCTCGCGAGCTCCTCAACGCCCTTGATCGCCAAGATGTCGTGCGGTGCCGGGTTGCCGTCCATCAGGTACTCGCCCTTCTCGATCCGGTCGCCCTCCTGAACGGGCAGATGCTTGCCCTTCGGGATGAGATACTCGACCGGATCGCCACCGTCGTCGGGAACGATGCGGATGCGGCGCTTGTTCTTGTAGTCGCGCCCGAACTCCACGAGCCCCGTGACCTCGGCGATGATGGCGTGATCCTTCGGCCGGCGCGCCTCGAACAGCTCCGCCACCCGCGGCAGACCGCCGGTGATGTCGCGTGTCTTGGCGCTTTCCGTCGGAATACGCGCAACCACGTCGCCCGGATTGACCTCCGCGCCGGGCTCCACTGACAGAACGGCGTCCACCGACAGGAGGTAACGCGCCTCGCCGCCGCGCTGCAGCTTGGCGATGTTGCCGTCCTTGTCGCGGATGACGATGGCCGGCCTGAGCTCGCTGCCGCGCGGGGCACCGCGCCAGTCCATGACGACGCGGCTGGTGATGCCGGTCGCCTCGTCGGCGACCTCCTTCACCGACACACCGTCGACGACATCCTCGAAGTCGATCTTGCCGGCGACCTCCGTCAGGATCGGGCGGGTATAGGGATCCCATTCCGCCAGACGCGTGCCGCGCTTGACCTTGTCGCCCTGGTCGATATGGAGCTTGGTGCCGTAGATCACCTTGTGAACGGCCCGTTCGTTGCCCTTGTCGTCCACAATGGCGATGGTCATGTTGCGGCCCATCACGACGAGCTTGCCGGAGGAGTCGCGCACCACGTTCTTGTTCCTGAGCTCCACGATGCCGTCCTGGGCCGACTCCACGAAGGACTGGTCCAGAACCTGCGCCGTACCGCCGATATGGAAGGTACGCATGGTGAGCTGGGTGCCCGGCTCGCCGATGGACTGCGCCGCGATGACGCCGACCGCCTCGCCGATATTGACCGGCGTGCCGCGGGCGAGATCGCGCCCGTAGCACTTGGCGCACACGCCGAACTTGGTGTCGCAGGTGAGGACCGAACGGATGCGCAGCTCCTGGAGCCCCGCCGCCTCGATCTTCTCGACATGCTCCTCCATCATCTCCTCGCCCGCCTTGACGATGACGTCGCCGGTCGTGGGATCGACGACGTCCTCCGCCGCGGTGCGGCCGAGGGCGCGCTGGCCGAGCGACACCACCACCTCGCCCGCATCGACGAGCGGAGCGCACTTGATGCTCGCCTGCGTACCGCAATCGACCTCGGTGACGATGGAATCCTGCGCGACATCCACCAGACGGCGGGTCAGATAGCCCGAGTTCGCCGTCTTGAGCGCGGTGTCGGCAAGCCCCTTACGGGCACCGTGGGTGGAGTTGAAGTACTCCAGGACCGACAGGCCCTCCTTGAAGTTGGAGATGATCGGCGTCTCGATGATCGAGCCGTCCGGACGCGCCATCAGGCCGCGCATGCCGGAGAGCTGCTTCATCTGGGCCGGGGAGCCGCGGGCGCCGGAATGGGCCATCATGTAGATGGAGTTGATGGGCTTCTCGCGGCCCGTCTCCTCCTCCATCTCCACCGCGGAGATCTTGGCCATCATCTCGTCGGCCACCTTGTCGGTGCACTTCGCCCAGGCGTCGACCACCTTGTTGTACTTCTCGCCCTGCGTGATCAGGCCGTCGACATACTGCTGCTCGTAGTCCTTGACGAGCTGGCGGGTCTCCTCGACCAGGTTCTCCTTGGCCTCGGGAATGACCATGTCGTCCTTGCCGAAGGAGATGCCGGCCTTGAAGGCGTGGCTGAAGCCGAGTGCCATGACCTGGTCGCAGAAGATCACCGTCTCCTTCTGGCCGCAATGGCGGTAGACGGCGTCGATCATCTTGGAGATCTCGCGCTTGGTCAAAGGCCGGTTGACGAGGTCGATCCCGATGCCGGGCCGCCTCGGCAGCAGTTCCGCGATCTTCATGCGCCCCGGCGAGGTCTCGTAGACCTTGGTGAACTCGTTGCCCTCCGCATCGACGCCCGTGTAGCGCGCCTTGATCTTGGAGTGCAGAGTCACCGCGCCGGCATTGAGCGCATGCTCGATCTCGCGCATGGTGCCGAAGACCATGCCCTCGCCCGGCTCGTTCTGGCGCATGTGCGACAGATAGTAGAGCCCGAGAACGATATCCTGGGACGGCACGATGATCGGGGTGCCGTTGGCCGGGTGCAGGATGTTGTTGGTCGACATCATCAGCACGCGGGCCTCGAGCTGGGCTTCCAGCGACAGCGGCACGTGAACCGCCATCTGGTCGCCGTCGAAGTCGGCGTTGAAGGCCGCGCAGACCAGCGGATGGAGCTGGATCGCCTTGCCCTCGATCAGCACCGGCTCGAAGGCCTGAATGCCGAGGCGGTGAAGCGTCGGCGCCCGGTTCAGCATGACCGGATGCTCGCGGATCACCTCGTCCAGGATATCCCAGACCTCCGGCTTCTCCTTCTCCACCAGCTTCTTGGACTGCTTGACCGTGGAGGACAGTCCCTTGGCGTCGAGCCTGGAATAGATGAACGGCTTGAACAGCTCCAGCGCCATCTTCTTCGGCAGGCCGCACTGATGCAGCTTCATCTCCGGGCCGACCACGATGACCGACCGGCCGGAATAGTCGACGCGCTTGCCGAGCAGGTTCTGGCGGAACCGGCCCTGCTTGCCCTTGAGCATGTCGGACAGCGACTTCAGGGGCCGCTTGTTGGCGCCCGTGAGCACGCGCCCGCGCCGCCCGTTGTCGAACAGCGCGTCCACGGCCTCCTGCAGCATCCGCTTCTCGTTGCGGATGATGATGTCCGGCGCCTTCAGCTCGATCAGCCGCTTCAGACGGTTGTTGCGGTTGATGACGCGGCGATAGAGATCGTTGAGGTCGGATGTGGCGAACCGGCCGCCATCGAGCGGCACCAGCGGGCGCAACTCCGGCGGGATGACCGGCACGACGGTGAGGATCATCCATTCCGGGCGATTGCCCGACACGATGAAGGCCTCGACGATCTTCAGTCGCTTGGCGAGCTTCTTCGGCTTCAGGTCGGACGTCGATTCCGCGATCTCCTGGCGCAGATCGTCCCGGAGCTTCTCCAGATCGATCTCTCTGAGGAGCTCGCGCACGGCCTCAGCACCGATCGACGCGGTGAAGGCGTCCTCGCCATACTCGTCCTGATAGGCGAGATACTCCTCCTCGGTGAGGAGCTGGCGGGGCTTCAGCGGCGTCAGGCCGGGCTCGAGCACGATGTAGTTCTCGAAATAGAGAACCCGCTCGATCTCCTTCAGCGTCATGTCGAGCAGCAGCCCGATCCGGCTCGGCAGCGACTTCAGGAACCAGATGTGAGCGACCGGCGCGGCCAGCTCGATATGGCCCATGCGCTCGCGGCGCACGCGCGACAGCGTGACCTCGACGCCGCACTTCTCGCAGATGACGCCCTTGTACTTCATGCGCTTGTACTTCCCGCACAAGCACTCGTAGTCCTTGATGGGCCCGAAGATGCGCGCGCAGAACAGGCCGTCGCGTTCCGGCTTGAACGTGCGGTAGTTGATCGTCTCGGGCTTCTTGATCTCGCCGAAGGACCACGACAGGATCTTCTCCGGAGAGGCCACCGAGATCTTGATCGAGTCGAAGGTCTGCGGCTGCCCACCCGGGCTGAAGATGTTCATGACCTCTTGATTCATCGGTCCAGGCTCCTTTTGCGGACCCGCCATCAAGTCCGCCTAGCATTCATGTCACTCGGTCGGTGCGGTCACGGGCACGGCATCCAGCCTGCCGCGCCCGGGGCCCCGTCACGTCTCCTGGGTATCGGTCAGCTCGACATTGAGGCCGAGCGAGCGCATCTCCTTGACGAGCACGTTGAAGCTTTCCGGAATGCCCGCCTCGAAGGTGTCGTCGCCGCGCACGATCGCCTCGTAGACCTTGGTGCGGCCGGCCACGTCGTCCGACTTGACGGTGAGCATCTCCTGAAGCGTGTAGGCCGCGCCATAGGCCTCCAGCGCCCACACCTCCATCTCGCCGAAGCGCTGGCCGCCAAACTGGGCCTTGCCGCCGAGCGGCTGCTGGGTGACCAGGCTGTAGGGGCCGATGGACCGGGCATGGATCTTGTCGTCGACCAGATGGTGCAGCTTCAGCATGTAAATATAGCCGACTGTCACCTGCCGGTCGAACGCCTCGCCCGTGCGCCCGTCATAGAGCACCGACTGCCCGGAGGAGGCAAAGCCTGCCTGGGACAGCATCTCCGCAATGTCTTCCTCCTTGGCGCCGTCGAAGACCGGGGTCGCCATGGGAACGCCGTTGCGCAGGTTCTGCGCCATCTCCACGAGCTCGTTGTCGTCGAGCGAGGCCACTGTCTCGTCGGCCCCGTAGACGGCGTGGAGCTTGCTCTTGAGCTCGGTCGTATCGCCGCTCTCGCGGTAATTGTCCACGAGCTCGCCGATCTGCCGGCCAAGGCCCGCACACGCCCATCCCAGATGGGTCTCGAGGATCTGCCCGACATTCATGCGGCTCGGCACGCCGAGCGGGTTCAGCACGATGTCGGCATGGGTACCGTCCTCCAGGAACGGCATGTCCTCGATCGGCACGATCTTGGAGATGACGCCCTTGTTGCCGTGACGGCCGGCCATCTTGTCGCCCGGCTGCAGCTTGCGCTTCACCGCGACGAACACCTTGACCATCTTCATCACGCCGGGCGGCAACTCGTCGCCGCGCTGCAGCTTCTCCACCTTGTCGAGGAAGCGCTGCTCGAGACGCTGCTTGGACTCCTCGTACTGCTGGCGCATGGCCTCCAGTTCCGACAGGGCCTTCTCGTTGGACAGCGCGATCTCCCACCAGCGCGAGCGCGGCATCTCGTCGAGCATCGCCTGGGTGATCTTGCCTTCCACCTTGAAGCCCTTCGGGCCGCCCGCGGCCTCCTTGCCGGCGAGGAAGTCGGCCAGCCGGCTGTAGGAGTTGCGGTCGAGGATCGCCATCTCGTCGTCGCGGTCCTTGGCGAGCCGCTCGATCTCCTCGCGTTCGATGGCGAGCGCACGCTCGTCCTTGTCGATGCCGTGGCGGTTGAACACCCGGACCTCGACGATCGTGCCCGACACGCCCGGCGGCACCCTCAGCGAGGTGTCGCGCACATCCGACGCCTTCTCGCCGAAGATCGCCCGCAGGAGTTTCTCCTCCGGCGTCATCGGGCTCTCGCCCTTCGGCGTGATCTTGCCGACCAGGATGTCGCCCGGATTGACCTCCGCGCCGATATAGACGATGCCCGCCTCGTCGAGGTTCTTCAGCGTCTCCTCGCCGACATTCGGGATGTCGCGCGTGATCTCCTCCGGCCCGAGCTTGGTGTCGCGGGCCATCACCTCGAACTCCTCCAGATGGATGGAGGTGAAGACGTCGTCACGCACCACACGCTCGGAGATGAGGATGGAGTCCTCGAAGTTGTAGCCGTTCCAGGGCATGAACGCGACGAGCACGTTGCGGCCGAGTGCCAGGTCGCCGAGATCGGTCGACGGACCGTCGGCGATGATGTCGCCCGCCTCCACCCTGTCGCCCATGCGCACCAGCGGACGCTGGTTGATGCAGGTGTCCTGGTTGGAGCGCTGGAACTTGAACAGCGTGTAGATGTCCACACCCGACTTGGTCGGATCGGTCTCGTCCGTCGCCCGGATGACGATGCGGCGGGCGTCGACCTGGTCGACCACGCCCGACCGGCGCGCGGAGATCGCGGCACCGGAATCGCGCGCCACGACCGCCTCCATGCCGGTCCCGACGAGCGGCGCCTCGGCGCGCACCAGCGGCACGGCCTGACGCTGCATGTTCGAGCCCATCAGCGCGCGGTTGGCGTCGTCGTTCTCGAGGAACGGGATGAGCGCGGCAGCGACCGACACGAGCTGCTTCGGCGAGACGTCGACATATTCGACGCGGTCCGGCGTCACCATGGTCACGTCGCCGGCGAAACGGCAGGTCACGAGCTCGTCGAGGAACTCGCCCTTGTCGGACAGCTCCACATTCGCCTGGGCGATGTGGTACTTCGCCTCCTCGATCGCGGAGAGATAGGAGACCTCGCCCGACACATTGCCGTCGATCACCTTGCGGTAGGGCGACTCGATGAAGCCGTACTTGTTGACCCGCGCATAGGTGGCCAGCGAGTTGATGAGGCCGATATTCGGGCCCTCCGGCGTCTCGATCGGGCAGATCCGGCCGTAATGGGTCGGATGCACGTCGCGCACCTCGAAGCCCGCCCGTTCCCGCGTAAGGCCGCCCGGGCCGAGCGCCGACAGGCGCCGCTTGTGGGTCACCTCCGACAGCGGGTTCGTCTGGTCCATGAACTGGGAGAGCTGCGAGGAGCCGAAGAACTCGCGAACCGCCGCGGCCACGGGCTTGGCGTTGATCAGGTCGTGCGGCATGACCGTATCGATATCGACCGACGACATGCGCTCCTTGATCGCACGCTCCATGCGCACCAGGCCGACGCGGAACTGGTTCTCCATGAGCTCGCCGACCGAGCGCACCCGGCGGTTGCCGAGATGGTCGATATCGTCGATCTCGCCCTTGCCGTCACGCAGGTCGTTGAGCATCTTCACGACCGCCAGGATGTCCTCGCGGCGCAGCGTGCGCACCGTGTCGGGGCATTCGAGATCGAGCCGCATATTGAGCTTCACGCGGCCGACCGAAGACAGGTCGTAACGCTCCGGATCGGAGAACAGGCCCTCGAACAACGCCTCCGCGGTCTCGCGGGTCGGCGGCTCGCCCGGACGCATGACGCGGTAGATCTCCAGGAGCGCCTGCTCGTAGCTGTCGACCTTGTCGGCCTTCAGCGTGTTGCGGATATAGGGGCCGACCGTGACATTGTCGATGTCGAGAACCCTGAGCTCCTCGTAGCCCGCCTCGCGCAGCGTGGTCAGCAGCTCCCCGGTGAGCTCGTCGCCGGCCTCCGCATAGATCTCGCCGGTCTCGGGATTGACCATCTCGTCGGCGATGAAGCGGCCGAACAGGTCCTCGTCGCGGACCAGGAGCTCCTTGAGCCCCTCCTCCGACAGCTTGCGCGCAAGGCGCGGCGTGATCTTGCGGCCGGCCTCCACGGCGACCTCGCCGGTCTTGGCGTCGATCAGGTCGCGCTCCGGCTTCACACCGCGATAGTGCTCGGTGTCGAAGGGCGTGCGCCAGTCGTCGTCGGACCGGGTGTAGGTCACGGTGTCGTAGAAGTAGTGCAGGATCTCCTCGCCATCGAGGCCCAGCGCGTAGAACAGCGTCGTCACCGGCAGCTTGCGGCGCCGGTCGATCCTGACATGCACGATGTCCTTGGCGTCGAACTCGAAGTCGAGCCAGGAGCCGCGATAGGGGATGATGCGCGCGGCGAAGAGCAGCTTGCCGGAGGAGTGCGTCTTGCCCTTGTCGTGGTCGAAGAACACGCCCGGCGAGCGGTGCATCTGGGAGACGATCACGCGCTCCGTGCCGTTCACGATGAAGGTGCCGTGCCCGGTCATGAAGGGCATGTCGCCCATATAGACATCCTGCTCCTTGATGTCCTTGACCGATTTCGACCCCGTATCCTCGTCGACCTCGAACACGATGAGGCGCAGCGTGACCTTCAGCGGCGCGGCAAACGTCATGCCGCGCTGCTGGCACTCATCGGTGTCGTATTTGGGATCCTCGAACTCGTAGCGGACGAATTCGAGCATGGCCTGGCCGGAGAAATCGGTGATCGGGAACACCGACTTGAACACCGCCTGGAGGCCAAGCTCGTCGCGGCCTCCGTCAGGTTCCTTCACCTGCAGGAACTGGCGGTAAGATTCCTTCTGAACCTCGATGAGGTTCGGCATCTCCGCCACTTCCTTGATATGACCGAAAAACTTGCGAACCCGCTTGCGCCCGGTGAACGTCTGCGACATCTCGGCTCCTTCGTCGGTGCGGTCTTTATAGGCAGCCCGCCTCATAAGCACTTAATCAACGGCTTGCCGCGCAGTCCCGTCGGGGCTGCGCGGAAAGCCGTTTCGCGATTTCGACACGGATGCCCGCAAGGCCCTGTCCCCGCCGCACTCGGGCAGAGACAAGACCTTGCGGAGCAAACGCGATTATTTCAGCTCGACGCTGGCGCCGGCCTCTTCGAGCTTCTTCTTCAGCTCGGCGGCCTCTTCCTTCGCCACGCCTTCCTTGACCGGCTTCGGCGCGCCCTCGACCAGGTCCTTCGCCTCCTTCAGGCCAAGGCCCGTGATCGCACGCACTTCCTTGATCACGTTGATCTTCTTGTCGCCGGCAGAGGTCAGGATGACGTCGAACTCGTCCTGTTCCTCGGCAGCCGCGGCCTCGCCGCCGCCTGCGGGCATCGCACCAGCCACGGCCACGGGAGCCGCGGCGGACACGCCCCACTTCTCTTCCAGGAGCTTGGAGAGCTCAGCCGCCTCAAGCACGGTCAGGCTCGACAGGTCCTCTGCAATCTTCTCAAGATCAGCCATTTCTTCACTCTTCTTTCAATCGATTTGAACCAGCTCTCGATAGGGCGGGCCGTCAGGCGGCCTCGTCCTTCGTCGCATAGGCGTTGAACACACGGGCCAACTGGCCGGCCGGCGCCTGCAGAACGCCCGCCACACGCGTCGCCGGCGTATTGATCATGCCGACAAGCTTGGCCCTGAGTTCGTCGAGCGACGGCAGGTCGGCCAGAGCCTTCACCCCCGACGCGTCGAGCACCGTGGAACCCATCACGCCGCCCAGGACGACGAGCTTGTCGTGCTGCTTGGCGAATGTGGTCAACACCTTGGGCGCGGCAATGGGATCGTCGGACATCGCAATGGCCGTCGGGCCAGTGAAGAGGTCCTTGATGCCTTCCGCCGAAGTGCCCTCAAGAGCAAGCTTCACCAGGCGGTTCTTGGCCACCTTGAAGGTGGCGCCCGCCTCGGCCATCTGTGCGCGAAGCGTATTCATCTCGCTCACGGTCAGGCCCTGGTAGTGGCTCACAACGATCACACCGGTGGCGTCGACAGCCTGGTTGAGCGTTGCGACGAGCTCTTTTTTCTGGGCTCTGTCCACTTGCTCTCTCCTTCGTGTGTGCCCTTGGATCCCCGAAGGGAGCGGACACGTTCACGCTCTGCCGCCGGAACGCACCGTCGAGGCCTTTATCAGGCAGACGAGGCGCCACCCGGCGGCGCTCACTGCCTGTCCCGCCCGGATATTCCCGTCCCAGGGGACAGGGCCATCCGAAAGCGTCAGCGAGGTTCAAACCGATCGAGGGGCGAACATCCCGAAGGACGGCACCCCCAGTGATCCGGTCGTCATCCCCGTCTCATGCAGGCCTGGCGATTAAGCGGGCAAATCCCGCGCCTGCAATCTCGGACAGGTCTTCAAAAGACGTCGGAGGCTATCAGATAAGTCGTCAAGCCTCGTCCGCCAACCACCCGGCCGGTACGAACGCCTTTTTGCGCCGCAGAGACCGGGCGGAAACTCGTCAGGTTACCCGGTCACGCTCGCCAGGTCGACCTTAATGCCGGGCCCCATGGTGGAGGTGACCGACACCTTCTTCAGATAGGAGCCCTTCGCACCGGAGGGCTTGGCCTTCACCACGGCGTCGACGAACGCCTTGACGTTGGCCTCAAGCGCCTCCTTGTCGAAGCTCGCCTTGCCGACGCCGGCATGAACGATGCCGGCCTTCTCGACGCGGAACTCCACCGCACCGCCCTTGGCGGCCTTGACCGCACCGGCGACATCCGGCGTCACCGTGCCGACCTTCGGGTTCGGCATAAGGCCACGGGGGCCGAGTACCTTGCCGAGACGACCGACCAGCGGCATCATGTCCGGCGTGGCGATGCAGCGGTCGAAATCGATCTCGCCCTTCTGCACCTTCTCCACGAGGTCCTCCGCACCGACGATGTCGGCACCGGCGGCCTTGGCCTCGTCGGCCTTCTCGCCCTTGGCGAACACGCCCACGCGGACCGTGCGGCCGGAGCCGCTGGGGAGCTGGCACACGCCACGGACCATCTGGTCGGCATGGCGGGGATCGACGCCGAGATTGAGCGCGATCTCGACGGTCTCGTCGAACTTCCCGCTCGCCAGCGACTTGATGAGATCGAGCGCCTCGTCCAGCGCATAGGCCTTGTCCGGCTCGATCGCCTCGCGTTCCTTCTTCACACGCTTCGTCAGCTTCGCCATGACCGTTACTCCGCGACCTCGAGACCCATGGAGCGCGCGGACCCGGCGATGATCTTCGCCGCCTGGTCGACATCGCGCGCATTGAGATCCTTGAGCTTCGCCTCGGCGATCTCGCGGACCTGCGCCATCGTCACCTTGCCGGCGGAAGCCCTGCCCGGCTCCTTGGAGCCCTTGTTCACCTTGGCCGCCTTCTTGAGGAAATAGCTCGCCGGCGGCGTCTTGATCTCGAAGGTGAAGGACTTGTCCTGGAAGATCGTGATGACCGTCGGACAAGGCGCACCCTGCTCCATGTTCTGCGACGCCGCGTTGAACGCCTTGCAGAACTCCATGATGTTCAAGCCGCGCTGACCGAGCGCGGGGCCGATCGGGGGCGACGGGGTCGCCTGGGCCGCCGGCACCTCGAGCTTGAGATATCCAGCAATCTTCTTCGCCATTTCTTCAGATCCTCCGTGCCGGAACGGTCCGGCATCCGTTTCGAAGGGTGGTGGTGCGGCAGCGGTCCGGCCGGCTGCAGCCTGAAACCGCGAAACCTCCCACCGGTTGACCGGTCAGGGTCGCCATGGAAACGATCGGCTTATCCGCTACTGGACACGGCCAGTCGCGGGCCGATCTCAAAGCTTCTCCACCTGACCGAATTCGAGCTCGACCGGCGTCGGCCGGCCGAAGATCGAAACCGCGACCTTGAGGCGGGCGCGCTCCTCGTCCACCTCTTCCACATGGCCGTTGAACGACGCAAACGGGCCGTCGGAGACGCGCACCTGCTCGCCCACCTCGAAGGTGATCGAGGGACGCGGCCGCTCCACACCCTCCTGCACCTGGTGCAGGATGCGCTCAGCCTCGGCGTCGGAAATCGGAATGGGCTTGTTGTCGGAGCCGAGGAAGCCCGTCACCTTCGGCGTATTCTTGATCAGATGGTAGCCCTGATCGGTCATGTCCATCTTGACCAGCACATAGCCCGGAAAGAAGCGCCGCTCGCTGGTCACCTTGCGTCCGCGCCGGACCTCCACGACCTCCTCGGTCGGCACCATGATCTCCTCGATGAGATCCTCAAGCCCGAGCGCGACGGCCTGCTCGCGAATGGAGTCCGCGACCTTCTTCTCGAAGTTCGAATAGGTGTGGACGATGTACCAGCGCTTCGCCATGATCCCTTACGTCCGCCGCCCTCAGGCACCGAATCCCAAAATGTAGCCGACGACCCAGCTCAGGATCTGGTCAGCGATCAGAAAGAAAACCGAGGCGAACGCCACCATCACCATCACCATGGCGGTGGTGATCATGGTTTCCTTGCGCGTCGGCCAGGTCACCTTCGCCATTTCGGCGCGGACCTGCTGAACGAACTGAAACGGATTCGTCTTGGCCATGCTTCCTTTGCCGATCCTGCCGCCTGCGCTCATGGCCGGCGGCACACTGGCGCGGTCATCATATCGTCATCGAGCGGACGGCCGACAACGTCCTCATCCATCCGGTTGGCAGGGGCGGAGGGACTCGAACCCACGACCTGCGGTTTTGGAGACCGCTGCTCTACCAACTGAGCTACACCCCTATCCGGTCCGGCGACCACATCGCCCGAACACATCAATGCCCGGCACTACGGCGCGCCTCCTTTAGCACTCCCGCGCGAGACTTTCCAGCCCCGCAACGGATGGCGGCGCGCCGACGGGATGCCGGCCCCGTTACTCCACGATCCCGGCGACGACGCCGGCACCGACGGTCCGGCCGCCTTCGCGGATGGCGAAGCGCAGCTTCTCTTCCATCGCGATCGGCTGGATCAGCTCCACTTCCATCTCGACATTGTCGCCAGGCATCACCATTTCCGTGCCAGACGGCAGTGTCACAACGCCCGTCACATCCGTCGTGCGGAAGTAGAACTGCGGACGGTAGTTCGTGAAGAACGGCGTGTGGCGACCGCCCTCCTCCTTCGTCAGAATATAGGCTTCCGCCTTGAACTTCTTGTGCGGCGTCACAGACCCGGGCTTCGCCAGAACCTGGCCGCGCTCAACAGCCTCCCGGTCGATACCGCGCAGCAGGCAACCCACATTGTCGCCCGCCTCGCCCGCGTCGAGCAGCTTGCGGAACATCTCCACGCCAGTCACTGTCGTCTTCGTCGTCGGACGGATGCCGACAATCTCGACCTCCTCGCCGACCTTCACGACACCGCGCTCGATACGGCCCGTCACAACCGTGCCGCGCCCGGAAATCGAGAACACGTCCTCGATCGGCATCAGGAACGGCTGGTCCTTCGGACGCTCCGGCGTCGGCACATACTCATCCACCGCCGCCAGCAGAGACCGGATCGAATCCTCGCCCAGCGTCTTGTCGCCGTCTTCCAGAGCCACCAGCGCAGAGCCCTTGACAATCGGAATCTCGTCGCCCGGGAACTCATAGGCCGACAGAAGCTCGCGCACCTCCATCTCCACAAGCTCCAGAAGCTCCGGATCGTCAACCTGGTCGCACTTGTTCAGATAGACGACAATCGCGGGAACACCCACCTGGCGGGCCAGAAGAATATGCTCGCGCGTCTGCGGCATCGGGCCGTCCGCCGCAGAAACAACCAGGATCGCGCCGTCCATCTGCGCCGCACCCGTGATCATGTTCTTCACATAGTCGGCATGGCCAGGGCAGTCCACATGCGCATAGTGACGGGCGTCCGTCTCGTACTCAACATGCGCCGTCGCGATCGTGATCCCGCGCGCCTTCTCCTCCGGCGCCGCATCAATCTGGTCATACGCACGGTAATCGCCGAAAAACTTCGTGATCGCAGCCGTCAGCGTCGTCTTGCCATGATCGACGTGACCAATCGTGCCAATGTTCGCATGCGGCTTCGAACGCTCAAACTTTGCCTTGGCCATCTCGCTTCAAGTCCCCTTTAAACCAGTCCCGGCTCCGTGGCCTTCCGGCCCGGCCACGTCCATGCCGCACGCCGCGCCCACAGCAGGCCACGGAAGCGCGTTCCTTGGAGCGGGTGAGGGGAATCGAACCCCCGTCGTCAGCTTGGAAGGCTGCTGCTCTACCATTGAGCTACACCCGCCTGACCGAAGGGCCGATCCTACCCGTCCCGGACACGGCCTTCAGGGCGGCTCCCCATGGCGGCCATCCGGCCGGCCAACGGCGATTCCGCCCTACACTCCTGGGCCACTCCGTCCTTTTCGGGATGTCCGGCTTCCGGTGTCCTTAAATACCTCTAACCCTTTCGCGCCCCAGACGCACATTGAGATGGTGGAGGGGGTTGGATTCGAACCAACGTAGGCTAAGCCAACGGGTTTACAGCCCGTCCCCTTTAACCACTCGGGCACCCCTCCATCTCAATGTGAGTATGTTGCGCGCGCACGCCACCGTCCCGGGCAGAACCGCCGGGCTATCGTGTGACGTTTTATGAGGATGAGGACGCACGCTGTCAACCGTAAATCACGCCGAACACTGGAAAAACCTCCGAAACGGATCCTGGCGGCTCAAGCCGCTGGCCCGCATCGTGGGCGACGAGATATAAGTCGCCAGGAGACAGGACGCAAGGACCGATCCGCACAGCAACGCCAGACAGGCCGGAGAGAAGGCGTATGGCCGCAAGGACCCTCAGCCCCCACGAGCAGGAACTGATCTATGGCAGCCATGCGGTCGCCGCCGCGCTCGCCAATCCCGCCCGCCGGATCCGGCGCCTGTGGGCGACCCGCAATGTCGCCGACCGGTTCGCCGGCCCGATCGCCGAGCGCGCGATCCGGCCCGAGATCGTCGAGGCCCGCGCGCTGGAGCGAATCGCCGGAGCCGGCGTGGTCCATCAGGGGGCGGTGCTGGAGGCTGCCCCCCTCCCCCAGCCGGATATCGCGGACCTGCCGGGCGACGGCCTCCTCGTGCTGCTCGACCAGGTGACCGATCCGCACAATGTCGGCGCGATCCTGCGTGTCTGCGCGGCCTTCGGCGTCACCGCCCTGATCACCACGGCCCGCCACAGCCCGTCGGCCACGGGCGTCGTCGCCAAGACGGCGAGCGGCGGGCTGGAGCATGTCCACTACATCAAGGTGACCAATCTCGCCCGCGCCCTGTCGGAGCTGAAGGACAGGGGCTTTGCGGTCGTCGGGCTCGACAGCGACGGCGATTCGGTGCTCGAGGAGGCCGTCCCGCCCGGCCCCCTCGCCCTCGTGCTCGGCGCGGAGGGCAAGGGTCTCAGGCGGCTGACCCGGGAGCGTTGCGACACGGTGGCGCGAATCGCCCTGCCCGGCCCGATCGCGAGCCTCAACGTCTCCACCGCCGCGACCCTGGCGCTGCACATCGCGTCGAAGCGCTGAGGACGAGACGCAAATAAGGGGGCGCGGCCCTCTTGCAGGCCACGCCCCCCCCTGTCGCGTCGCCGGAGCCCGCCCTTCGCGGGCCCCGCGGTGAGAGCAACTTTCAAGCGATCAGCTTTTGGACCTTCAATCGATTCCTGCTCAAGGTCCGCCGATCCAGGGCCTACCGGTCAGCGCGACACGTGAGGCGTCGCGCGATAGAGGCTCTTCTCGCCGTCATTCACCAGTTCGTCGTCGAGACCGCGGCCTCCGTGGAACGCCTTCAGGTCGTTGGAGACCGGCGTGATCCGGGTCCTGTCGGACTTCGGCGCACGATTGGTCTCCTGCGTCGCCGTCGCGGACTGTTCCAGGTCGGTCGGATAGGCCCCGTCCGGCCCGTAGGTTCCCGCCGGCGTGTCGGCGAGCGCCGGGGCGGCGAGTGCGAGGGTCAGTCCTGCAGCCAAGAGTGCTGTACGCATGGCTTTGCTCCTTTCGCTGCTATTCTCTGTTCAGTCTGGGGGAGTTTTGTTCCTGGGCCGGCACCGGTGCCGGCTCATGGCCACCACGTATGCGCGCAAACCTCGCGATCAACCGGGCCGACCCTTCAAATGTTTTCACTTGAAGATCGACTGCGATCACCTAGGCGAGAGGCCCTTGTGCGCCCGCTGCCGGCCATGCACGGACAGCGGGCCGGGAAACCGGTACCGCGACAAGCCGAAACGCCCCAAGGGGTCCGTTTCGTGCCATTCGACGACCGGACTGCGGGCGACCTTCTCGTATCGTGTGGCTACGGCCCTGAAATTCTTGATCTGTTGAAGACCCTCTCAACCAGATTGCGCATCTTGGACAACGCCACGCACCTTCGTGGGAAGAAGCGGCCGGTAGTAGACCGATAACGTCTCAGCCCTCCGGCTGCGGGTCCGGGAATGTCCAGGAGCCGTCCAGAACCTCAGCGTGCGGCCGATAGAGGCGAACGGTGTAGTTCCAGCCCTTCATGATCGGAAGGCAGTTGGGGATCTTGCCGTCGCATCCGCCGAACTGGATCTCTATCGTTCCATCGTCGTTCTTCACGGCGGTGATGTTGTTGACCGAATAGGCGTCGTAGGGGTTCTTCTCGAAATAGCCGTCGCCATTGTAGAGGCTTACAGACCAGAACCCGTCCACCGGCACATCCCCCACCTGGAGCTTGTAGACGGTGGTGCCGTCGTTCCCGTCCGGCGTGACGTTCAGATAGAAGGCGTCCTTGTCCGGGTTGCCGCCCCACCCTGCGGCCGTGCCCAGCAGATGCCGGATTGGATCGACTTCGTCCTTCGATCCGAAGGCCTGCTTGAAATCGGGAAGTGTCGACTGGAGGACCAGAAGCGCATCGCGTACCTTCTTCTGGCTGGCCTGATCCCAGTTCGGAATCTCGAAGCTGCCGCGGCTCGCCTGATCGATCTCGATCGCGTCCTGAAGCGCATGGACGGCTTTGACGTCTTCCTCGTCTGAGGGATTGACCACCGTCCTGACGGCGATGACAGCGTATCGGGTGCCGATTGTCTCCCTGTCGAGCGTCACCGCCCCCGCGCCGTAGTGAACCATCGGCACATAGTGATCTTCGGTCAGGACCATGAGCGACATGAAGCGGCTGCCCGCATCGGGCATGGTGACGGTGACCGGTCCGGCGTCAAGATCGAACACCGCGGAGGAATAGAGCGTGTCGCGATTGAGCCGGATGACGGTCTGGTTGTCGATGTCGGCCGGCTCGCGGCGGTGCGTCATTTGCCCGAAGCCGCCCTCCTTCACCACGTTGCTGAAATAGAGGTCCGATTCGGCCCGGGCGAAGTTGTCGACATTGACGGGAACTGGTCCGTCTTGCGCTGCCGCCGCCGACAGCGGAAGAAGCGCGGCGCCGAGCACGGCGATGTATATGTTCCGTCTCACTTCAGTCTCCTTCAGTTCGCCGGCTGGAGGTGCGGGGCTCTCCACGAGCCGTCGAGCGCCTCCTGCTTCGGCCAGTAGAGCCGCATCACCATGAAGAATTGCCCCGCGGGCGCGGGCAGCCAGTTGGATTCCGCGCTTGTGCCGGGCGACTCGTGTTGCACGTAGAGGGTATATCCGCCGTCAGCATCCTTGTTGAGGCTCGGAAGCATCGGCGAGTTGATCAGGTAGCGGTCGATCGGATTGGCGTAGAGCAGGCTTGCGGGAAGCTCATAGAGCGTGAGCGACCAGAAGGCGTTCACCGGCGGCAGCTCGCCGGGTGCAAAGCGGATCGTGTAGCGACGGGACCCTGCGAGAGGCTGGCCGTCGGCATCGACGAAGTAGGCCGGGTAAAGAGCCTCCTCCTTCGAGTTGCCATAGATTCCGAGAACAGCGCTCGCCATGCGATCAAGATAGCGGCCGTCGAGGAAGGCACGAGTGCCGAAACCGTCGGCGCTCGACACTTTTCCGGTGTCGATCTCGTTTTTCTTGTAGCTCTCGAACTCCGCCCAGGCGTCCGCCATCCCGTCCTCGATCGCCTTCCGCACCTCGGGCGAGAGCGCTGCCGGATCGAATGCCTTGCCCGGCTCGATGCCAATCTTGGCGAAGCGTTCCCGGATCTCCGCTTCGGCGGGATTGGTCGGGCAGAACTGCAGGATGAAGTTGAGCTGGTTGAAGAAAGCGAGTGATGTCTTCTCTTCTTCGGCCCCGAGGGGTTTCGGAAAATCGATTGCGGGTGCCGCCGGGGGCGCGGGCTTGCCGAGGAAGGCCGAGAGCGGCTCGACCATGTAGCCCGCCTGAATTTTCTTGACGCTGTCGATGTCGTCCGGGCTGAAAAGCTGGGTCCGGTACAGGATGAAACTGAAGTCCGTCTCGGATCGGATCACCTCCTTTATGCCCGGAGGCGTCTCGCCGCTCCAGTTCGGCCCCGCGAGCAGAAAGCTGCCGGCCTCGTTGCCGGTCGCGCGGCTGCCCACATAGGCGAAGTTGAAGGTGTACATATCGACGAACTGCAGAGAATAGTAGCGATCCTCTTCGACGGCCGGAACCGTAATGACGATTGGCTCGGCGCGAAGGTCCGTGCCGACATAGGAGTATGGCGTGTCGGAGTTCGGTGTCTGGATCGCCTTGTCCTCGGGCGTGTAAACCCGGGCGTTGTTGTAGATCGTATTCCAGGGCGCCTTGAATTCGGGACCGTTCCTGTCGACGAAGTACGAATACTGGATGCGGTAGCTGTCAACCAGCGGGAAGCCCCAGGTGTAGGCCTCCTTTGCAATGGCCCGCGTTTCCTCCAGCGAAATCGTCTGGCTCAGCACCGGGTTGGTGAACACTAACGCCCCAAGGACCAGACTGGCCCCAAAGAGGTTACGAACCATTTTCGGCATCCTGCGGTCTCCCCCCGTCCGGACGTAAATTCTCCGCCCCGAAACAATACCCGATACATGGCTATAGCCCCATCTCGAGGAACCGGCAATATCCGCCCTGGGTCACAAAGCTGCCCTCGCAACCTGGCAGTGAGACGACCGCTCTCAAGCACATGTCGGACATCGATGGACCATACACTACCTGCTACGATCGGTTCGTGCGGTGTCGATGAAGACTTCGGGCGTTCCCGAGGCGGATTGACGACCAAGTTCCATGCCGTGGTCCGGGAACGGAATCTAGTCGAACGGTTCTTCAACAGGATCAAGCACTACACATCGCGCCGGCCGGATGACGCCGGCCTTCGGCAGCGTCTGCGGCAACTGTCATCACAACGGTGCCGGTTTGGGTGTGCGACTCTTCCGACACGTCCATTCACGCCATTTGATCCACATCAAGGCAAGTCATCGACCCTCCCTATTTCCTGCAACTACTCGAAGGTAAATAAATACCACAAGCAAGCATTGACTTGCTTCTGCGGGAACACGCCGAACCGAGGGAGGGATTTTCGTGCCACGCAATCCGATCCGCCTGGCTGCTCTCGCTGTTTCCTGCCCTGGGCACTTTCGATGCCAACCGTCGCGACGCAAGAGCAAGAGCGGTCACAAACCTTGTGACGACCGCATGACAGGTTTCGATCGGGCGATGGAAGCGCTCCGGTTCGGGGCGACGAGGTGAGGTTCGGGGCGGACGCCACAGCCTCCAGCACCCACACGAGGTGCGCTCTGTTCAAACGGCCACAAGGTCGGGGCAAACGCGCTCCGGCCCTATCCAGACTGGGGGGTGTTGAAGAGGAGAGTGATTCATGGGCTGGCTTGGAAACATCGTCAGAATCACACTTGCCGCTGCAATCTCGACCGCACTTCTGGAAGGACCCGCGGCCGCACAGTCCGACAGCGACGACCCACGAATGGCGGGCTTCAACGGCAAGATCGCCAAGAAATACGAGGATTCGGTCGAGGCCTGGCCCGAGGAGCAGACCTTCACGGGGAATGAACCCAACGTGCTGATCATGCTTCTCGATGATGTGGGTTACGGGCAGCTCGGCGCCTTCGGCGGATTGACCCCGACACCCAACATCGACCAGCTCGCCGCCGAAGGCCTGCTCTACAACAACTTCCATGCGACGGCGCTCTGCTCGCCGTCCCGCGCCTCGATCGTTACGGGGCGGAACCATCACTCTATCGGGCTGGGCTCCCATGCGATCACGGCGATGGGCTTTCCCGGCTATGCGGGGCGCGTCCCGCTCGAGGCCCAGGAAATCGCGCGCATCGTGCAGGAAGGCGGCTGGACGACCTATGCCCTTGGCAAATGGGATCACACGCCCGGCTTCCAGGTCCACCAGGTCGGTCCCTTCACCTACTGGCCGACCAATGACGGTTTCGACCACACCTACACCTTCATGGCCGCCGACGCGAACAACTTCACCCCGGTCATGTTTGCCGGCCACGAGCCGGTTGAGCCCGCGCGCGGCGATCCCGACTATCATTTGTCGACGGATTTGGCCGACAAGGCGATCCAATACCTGACCGGCCAGGTATCGATTGCACCGGATCGGCCGTTCTTCATGCTCTGGGCCCCCGGCGCCATGCACGCGCCCCACCATGCTCCGAAGGAATTCCTGGAGAAGTACCGTGGGAAGTTCGACATGGGATGGGACAAGGCCCGCGAGATGATCTTCGAGCGGCAACTGGAGATGGGTGTCATTCCCGAAGGAACGGTTCTGACCGAGCGGCCGGACGACATACCGGCCTGGGACAGCCTCGGCGATGACGAGAGGAAGATGTACGCCCGACAGATGGAAGCCTTCGCCGCCCAGCTCGACCACCTGGACGTCGAGATCGGCAGGATCGTCCAGACGCTCGAGCGCATCGGCGAACTGGACAACACCCTGATAATTCTCACGTCCGACAATGGGGCGAGCGGCGAGGGCGGCCTTCAGGGCACTCACAACGAGGTTCTGCTTCTGAACGGCCTGCAGACGGAACTCGAAGAGAACCGGAAGTTCTACGATGTCTGGGGATTGGAGGAGACCAACAATCACTATCACGCCGGATGGGCCTGGGCGGGCAACACCCCGTTCAAGTACTTCAAGCAGATCGTCCATCGCGGCGGCGTGCAGGACCCGCTTATCGTGCACTGGCCGGCCGGTATCGAGGCGAAGGGGCAGGTCCGCGACCAGTACGCCCACCTCATCGATATCACTCCGACAATCCTGGAAGTCCTTGGCCTGGAGCCCCTCGAGGAAATCGACGGTATCCCCCAGATGCCGATGGACGGGACGAGCCTGGCCTACACGTTCAACGACGCCAATGCGCCGGATCGGCATACCAGGCAGTACTACGAGATGTTCGGCAACCGGGCGATGTACCTGGACGGCTGGAAGGCTGTAACCATCCATGCCAACCGCATGCCCTGGATCACCGGCGGCACGTTCCCCTTCGAAGACGACGTCTGGGAGCTGTATAATGTGGCCGAGGACTTCTCCGAATCCAACGACCTCGCGGACCGGTATCCGGAGAAGCTGGAGGAACTGAAGGCGGCCTGGGACGAGGAAGCGTGGAAGTACAATGTCTATCCGCTCTACGACAACATCGCTGTGCGCATCGCCAACGCCGCCAGTCACTTTGCGCCGGATCGCAGCGAGTTCGTCTTCTATCCGCCAGGCGCGGTGAGAATCGCCGAACCCTACTCGCCGCGAGTCAAGAACAGGGACCACACCCTCACCGCCTACGCCGAGATTCCGGAAGGCGGGGCCAGCGGTGTGCTCGTGGCCGCCGGCGGGCTCTATGGCGGATATGCGTTCTACGTCCACGACAATCGCCTGGTCTACGCCTACAACGCCTACAATGAGGACCGCTTCCATATCCGTTCCGCCGCCCCCCTGCCGACCGGCAAGGTGGAGCTGAAGGCCGAGTACCGGGCCACCGGACCCACGACGGGTTCGGTGACGCTTTTCGTCGATGGCGAACAGGTCGGCCAGGGCGAAGTCGGCCGTACCATGCCTGCGCAATTCTCCTTGTCCGAGACCTTCGACGTGGGGGAAGACACCGGCACGCCGGTGTCGAAGGACTATACTCGCGACAACGCATTCAGCGGAACGCTCGACAGGGTCGTCGTGACCCTGGCGCAGTAACGCGGAGCGCTCAATCCGGGGGTGGTCTTCGGACCGCCCCCGCCACTGCACATCGGCCAGGTCGAAGGAGATAGCCTGGGCTGAGCACCTCCCGATCTGGATGGAGATACCGACGCGCTCCTGTGGAGGCCCCCAGTCACAGGCGAGCCCTATCCACCGTGCGGTCCATTATCCGGAGAACGAACGCGACGAGGAGCGCACAAGACCTCGAGCGCGTATTGCCGTTAGGCGAAGCGCACGGAATGCGAGGTGCTCGCCGCGACCAGAAAGCGGCGGGGCTGGGCGAGCGAGAATGGAAAGGGATGAGTTATCGGACTGAATGGCTGAGAGAGTGTCAGAGAATCCGTTTGACGCTTGACCCTTGCGCGGGGAAATGATTGAAGATCAGCGCCTTCATGGACAGCGCCGGCTTAGCTCAGTTGGTAGAGCGGCTGATTTGTAATCAGTAGGTCGGGGGTTCGAATCCCTCAGCCGGCACCACACAGATCTCCAATATATTTCAATCTATTGGGGCAATTTTCTCAACCCACAGACGAGCCTTTCGAAGGCGTCTCTGGCAGGCGTTCGGCGTCGGCCATGTCGAACGAGTCGAGATGGGAGAAGACATCGCGCAGCGCGGTGGACCACGCCTCCGACAGGGCGAGGAAATAAGGATCGTTCTGGTCGATCCGGCTCTCCAGCGTGACCGACAGCGTGTCGCGGCGATAGAGCACGAGATCGATCGGCATGCCCACGGACAGGTTGCTCCGGAGTGTGGAATCGAAGGAGAGCAGCATCAGCGTCGCCGCGTCCCCGAGCCGCATGTCGGTGTCCGCGATCCGGTCGAGGATGGGCTTACCGTATTTGTGCTCGCCGATCTGGAGATAGGGCGTGTCCTCGGTCGCCTCGATGAAGTTGCCCTCCGCATAGAGCTGGAAGAGCCGGGGCTCCTCCGTGCCGATCTGGCCGCCGAGGATCATGGAGGTCGCGAAACCGCCGGAGGCCTCCAGCGCCGGCCCGTCTATGTGGCGCACCTTGCGGATCGCCTCGCCCACCAGGCGGGCGGCATGGAACATGCTCGTCACCGTCATGAGCGAGGAGCGCGCATCGTCGGCGACCTTGACGTCCTCCTCCAGCTCGGAGATCACCGCCTGGCTGATCGCCAGATTGCCCGCCGACAGGAGCACCAGGACGCGCTCGCCGGTGCGCTCCAGCGTCCACACCTTCCGGAAGGTCGCGATGTTGTCGACCCCGGCATTGGTCCGGGTGTCGGCCGCGAAGGCGAGGCCGTTCCGGAGCCGCATAGCCACGCAATAGGTCATGTGTTCACGCCTGCTTCCCGGCGCCCCGGGAATCGGGACGCCTATTGCTGGGATGTTTGCTGCTGGACCTCGACGCAAACGTCAAGCGTGTCGTGATGCCCGCCGCGCCGCGTGCCACGCACGGGCGCGGCGTCGAGCGCGTCCAGCCCGCAGGCAAGCCGCACATAGATGTCGGTCGGGCACATCCTGTGCACCACGTCGAAACCGATCCAGCCGAGCCCGTCCACATGAGCCTCCGCCCAGGCATGATTGGCCTCCGCGCTCGGGCTGTCGCGGTCGAGCATATAGCCCGTCACATAGCGCGCGGGGCAGCCGTCGGCGCGCGCGGCGGAGATGAACACATGGGCGAAGTCCTGGCACACGCCATGGCCGGCGGCCAGCGCCTCCGCGGCGGGCGTGGAAGCCTCCGTCACCCCGACATTGAACGTCATGGCATCTGCCACGCGATCCATCAGGGCGTGGAGCCGCTCCACCGGGTCCTCCGGTTCGAGGCCGGCGGCCAGCGCGCGGATGCGCTCATCGGGCTCGGTGAGGCCCGTGACGCGCTCATAGACGCGCGCCGGGGCGACCTCGCGCGCGCCCTTCACCACCCCGGCCGCATCCTCGGTTTCCACCTCGCCCTCCGCGACGATCTCCAGATCGTCATGCGGATCGGCAACGGTCACGAGGTGGACGGTGTTGCCATAGCCGTCCACGAAGGAGGCCGCACCCTCGATGCCCGGTACGGCGATCCTCCAGCTTTTCACCGACTGGCTCTCGAAGGATTGCGGCGTCAGGCGCAGGCTGTGGACGGAATGGCTGGCCGAACTGTCGAACCGGTAGCGTGTCCGGTGGCGCACTGTGATCAGCATGGGGCGACGCGTTCCTCCTCAGGCGGCGAAATGATAGTCGACGGCGACCTGCTGGCTGAGCCGGTTGTTGCGGGCGATGAAATCGCGCAGGAACTCGTGCAGCCCGTTCTGGAATATGCGGTTCATGTCGCCGTCCCACAACAGCCGCGCGGTGTCGCCCGCCTGGTCGTTGCTCGGCTGGCGCGCGCCGTAGAAGCGCTCCAGATAGCCGAGCTGTTCGGTGATCCGGTCGTAGCAGAAGGCGAGCGAGCGCGGCATCTGGGCGTTGAGCAGAAGATATTCGCCGATGTTCCAGGAATTGTATCCCGTCCGGTACACCCAGCCATAGCTGCGATGGGCCGCGACCGACCGCAGGATGGCCGACCACTGGTAGTTGTCGACGCCGCCGCCGACAATCTCGTTCTCCGGCAGCAGGATGTAGTATTTCACATCGACGATGCGGGCGGTGTTGTCGGCACGCTCCACATACAGGCCGACATGGGAGAAGAAATAAGCGTCGTTGCGCAGCATGGTGCCGCTCATGACACCGCGGAACAGCGCCGTACGCTCCTTGATCCAATCCAGGAACTCCGGCAGCGCGTTGGTGGTGATGCTGTCCGGCTTCGTGGCGGAGAATTCGAGCCAGGTGGCATTGAGGCTTTCCCATACCTCGCGCGTCACCTCCGTGCGTACCGCGCGCATGTTGCGCCGGGCGGTGGACAGGCAGGACCGGACGCTCGAGGAGTTGTCGGGATCGAACAGCATGTAGTCGATCATGGCGCGCATGGTGATGGCATCGTGGCGGG
>ENA-ORCW01000106-ORCW01000106.1-marine-metagenome-genome-assembly--contig:-NODE-106-length-116260-cov-4.297117_pt1 | contig 116260 bp, 93 predicted proteins | sample MGYA00237784_ERZ508517 | MGnify/ENA primary metagenome ERZ508517 (study PRJEB26187, sample SAMN06268979) | marine metagenome | isolation source: Tt ae E1 feedstock associated aerobic enrichment on...
CGCGACGCCGCGGTCGGAATGACCGTCATCGAGACGACCATCGACAGGGCGACGGCCGCACTGATCGCCAGGGCAATGTCGCGGAACAGCTGGCCGGCTTCTTCCTGGATGAAGACGATTGGCAGGAACACGGCGACGGTCGTCAGGGTCGAAGCAACGATTGCTCCCCACACCTCTTCCGTCCCCCGAACGGCCGCGACGAACGGCTTCTCGCCCAGTGACGAGTACCGGCGGTAGATGTTTTCGAGCACCACCACCGCGTTGTCCACCAGCATGCCGACCGCGAACGCCAGACCGGCCAGACTGATGACGTTGAGCGAGCGGCCCAGTGCCTGCAGCACCAGAAAGGTGCCGATGATACTGATCGGAATCGCCAGGCCGACCACCAGTGCCCCGCGGGCAAACCAGAACCCGACCCCCAGGATGATCGCCAGCGTGATGACGAAGAACCAGGGGGAGAGGTACGCGGCGGACAGTGCCGTAACGACAATGAGCGGGATCGCGATGAGCGTCCGCACATTCAGGTGCAGGAACGTCATCAGCACGATCATCGTCAGGGCACCGCCGATGAAGATGTTCTGCTGAACCAGATCGACTGACGAGTAGATGTAATCGGTTTCGTCGTAGACCTGTGTGAGGACCAGTCCGCGCTTCGAGAGGAGATCCTCGTTCAGTTCGGCATTAACCGCCTGCAGACCGGTCATGACGTCGAGGACGTTGGCACCGGTTTCCCGCAGGGCGTTGATGGCAATGCTCGATTCACCGAACCGGCGGACCAGCCCGTCCGGTTTCTTGTATCCGAGGCGAACGGTGGCGACGTCACGGACGTAAACGGGGGCGCCGTCACGAATTGCCAGAAGCTGATTCTCGACCTGTTCGGGCGTGCGGAACTGACCGAGGGTGCGGACAACCCACCGCCGCTTCGTCTCCCAGAAGTCACCGGCCGAGACGTCATCGTTCTGCGAGCGGAGCACCCGCCGCACGTCCTCGATCGTCAACTGCCGGGCCGCCAGCATCTGCGGATCGATGATCACCTGCAGTTCGTCTTCGAGGCCGCCGATCACGTTCGCCTGCGAGACGCCGGGAACCCGTTCGAACCGGGCTTCGATCTCGTCCTCAGCAAACCGGCGCAGCTTCGTCACATCGAGGTCTTCGGGGGGCAGCAGTTCCTTCGCCTCGGGATGTTCTTCAGCGAGGTTCCGCAGCCGCAGCATCGCCAGGCCCGGGTTATAGGAGCCTTTGACCTTCTCGATCTCGTCCGCCAGGTCAGGATGCTGCTCGGCGAACTCCGTCAGTCGTTCTTTCGAGGGCTGCTCGGCACTGAGGATAAACCAGGCGATCGGGCGGTCCGAAGCATTGGAGGTGCTGATGATCGGCTTGTCGGCATCTTCGGGATACTGCTGAACCTGTTCGAGACGGCCGATCACATCGACGACCGCCTTGTCCATGTTGGTGCCGACGATGAATTCGAGCGTGATGGTCGCCTTCGAGTCGGAACTCTCGGATGACATCTTGGTGACCGATTCGACGCTCTTGAGCTGTTCCTCCTGCTCGATGATGATTTCCCGCTCGATCTCCTGCGGGCTGGCCCCCGGCCAGCGGGTCTCGACGGTGATCGTGGGCGTCTGCACTTCGGGAGTGAGCTGCATCGGCATCCGTGTGAGAGCCACGAAGCCGAACAGCGCGACGAGCAGAACGCCGACGCTCACTTTGACTGGGCTGCGTACGAACGAGTCGATCAACTGCATGTCTGAACCGTCCTCTTCAGCAGGTGGCAGACGTAGCGGCGCCGGCAGGATGGCCCCTCCGCTCCGTGGCGACGCGAATTGGTGCCCTGGCCGACGGACGCCACAGGCGAACCGCCGGAAGGGTGAGGGTACGCTGTTCTCAGTTCTGCAAATCGGCCGATGCCGCCTTCTCCGCGGGAAGTTCGCTCGCGATCGTCACCTCCTGATCGGGGCGGAGACGTTCGTTGCCCCGCACGACGACGCGTTCACCCGGCTTGAGTGCACCGGAGACGGCGACGAGTGATCCACTGGGGATGTCGAGTTCGACCGGAACCGGCCGGGCCTTACCCTTCGGCCCGTTGCCCTCGACATCAATGACGTAGACCATCGGGCTCGGTCCACCCAGGACGAGGGCGTCTTTGGGAACGAGCAGTGATTTCTTTCGGGGACCGGTCGGCAGGGTGACGCGGGCCAGCATGCCGGCCTTCAGCAGCGGATGGTCGTCGGTGATCTCGTTCTCCAGCCGGACCTTGACGGGGAACGTCCGCGACCGCTGGTCTCCTTCCGGAATGACGATCGCCACCTTGCCGACGAAGTACCGATCCGGCAGGGCGGGAACCTCGACACGCGATTCGATGCCGGGCCGAATGTGCGGGACGTGTGTTTCGAGAACGTGCGCGAGGACGTCGACGCGATCCAGGGCGACGATCTCGGCGACGGGATCGCCACTGTTGACCCAGGCACCGACTTCGGTGTGTTCGGACACGACGTAACCGGCGAACCGGGCGATCATCGTGTGCTTGACGATCCGGGACTCCAGGTTCTTCACCAGGGCATTCTGCATTGCGACCCGGGCCCGCGCCTGAGCGATCTGTTCCTTGCGGGGGCCGGCGACGGCCAGATCATGGGCGGCAGTCCGTTCGTCGAGTGTCGCCTTTGCGTTGTCGCGACCGGCAACCGCTTCGTCGAGCTGATCCTGCGTGGCGGCATCGCCGCGGGACGCCAGCCGCTTGATCCGTTCCAACCGCCTCTCGGCAAACGTCAGAGCCGTGCGGGCTGCTTCCATCTGCGCCCGGGCCTGCGCGATCTCTTCCGGACGGGTGCCGTTTTCGAGTTCCTCGAGTTCATGCTTGCGAAGTTCGAGTTCTGCCTGGGCGGCATCGAGTTCGAGATTGATCGTATTGGTCAGCAATTGGGCCAGGGCCTGACCTTCCTCGACGCGATCCCCTTCGTTGACGGGGAACTCCACCACGCGTCCACCGACCGCGCTACCGATGGTGGCCCGCTTTTCGGGGAGGATCGTTCCGACGAACGTCTGTCCGGTCCGGACTTCGCGCTCAACGACGCGCGAGACAATCACGGGCGACTGGGACAGAGCCGTTCGGAACGTTCCCGTCAGGCAGACGATGATGACGGCAATGCTCAGGCAGATGCGTTGTTGCATGTCGCGACTTTCGAGATGAATCCGGTCTGAAGCGCAATAACCTGTCCGAAGGCGGGATGAGAGATGCGCATGACGCGCAACGCAACCCCCCGGGCCAGCGTGAGCATCCGGTACCCCCTGGGCGAACGGCCCACCGGTCTGTTCGTCGTCCTGGGGCAGTTGAGGTCTGCCCGCCAAGCCTGGCCCGTCGTCGATGTTCTATTTCGGTTCCGAGGGAGGATCCATGTCTCCGGTCGACCGGGTCAGGTTCCCGTGGACGACACGCAACATGGAGAGCAACTGTTCGGACTGTTCGTCGGTCAATCCTCTGGTGGCAACCTTACGGACCCGGCGGGCACACTCGGCGATCTTCTCCCAGACCGGGGCCGCCTGGTCCTGAACACGAATGATCTTTTTGCGCCGATCGTCGGGGCAGACGGACCGCGTGACCCAGCCGGCATTCTCCATGCGGTCGACGAGTCCGGCCAGCGTCGGTGGTTCGACTTCCATCCGGCTGGCGAGTTCCCCCTGCGTGAGGTCCCCATCGAGCACAAGCCATCCGAGAACCTGAGACTGACGAAAGGTGATCCCGTGCGGAGCCAGTTCCTCATTCAGCGCCCGCCGAAACGCGAGCGACGAAATGATGACCCAGTATCCGACACTGGCCTCGAAGTCATATCTGAGCACCCCGTGCTCCACGCGTTTGGTTAGCTCGCTAATTGTTAGCACGCTTATCACAACTCTCAAGGATAAGCGTACGTCCACCCATACACAAGATCGTGATGCATTTCCCTCGCTGACGTCGCGACTTCGTCGTCGGCCTGTCGGGGGCCGGTTGAACCGACCCCCGGCAAACCTGCAGGAGCGGTGGTGCTCTGTCGCCAGCTACGCCGAATGACCCAGCACGGCATTGGTCCAGAAACTCGCCATCAGCGAGGCACCGTACGGCGACGGGTGGACGCCGTCGCCCGCCCAGTGTTCCGGCGGGGCATACTGCACGGCGGTATCGAACATCGTCTGGTACGGCACGAACGTGGCATCGAATGCGTCGGAGACCCGCTTTGCCGCGGCACGGTATTCGTCGAAGGCAGGGAACCACGAGTCATTGACCGCGCCGCAGCGGAGGACGAACGGCTCGCAGATGACGAGGTGCACGTCCGGGAGAGCCTTCCGCGTCCGTTCGAGCTGTGCCCGGTAGTCCTTTTCGTACACCTCAACCGTGCCGTCGTAGCGGCCGTTCAGCTTGTGCCAGATGTCGTTGACACCGATCAGAATGCTCACCACGTTCGGCTTCAGGTCCAGGCAATCCTTCTGCCAGCGGTCGGCCAGCTGATACACCTTGTTGCCGCTGATCCCCCGGTTGTAGATCTGCAGTCCCGCATCGGGATGCGAGGTCAGCAGTTCGGCGGCCGCCATCCAGGCGTAGCCCTTGCCGAGAGCCGGCTGATGGTTCGCCTGGCCGGCCGTCTTGCGGTCGCGGCCGGCATCGGTGATCGAGTCCCCCTGGAACAGGATCACATCGTTCTCGCCAATCAGCGATTTCGACGGGGCGTCATCGGCCGCCGTGGCGGTCCGGGCGAGTTGTCCGGCAGCAGCCAGGCCGGCCGCGCCCAGGGCGGCCTGCGAGAAGAACGTACGGCGGGAGGTGTTCGGTTCGATTGGGTTTGTCATTGGTGCGTTCCCATCATGTCATCAGTCTGTGTTCGTACCGATCAGTCCTGCGTCAGCCATTCGAGAATCGGAGTGGTGGCGTTGCTGGCACCAGCCACCCACGTCAGCTGCGACCGATCGGTGGCGGAATAGCATTTTTCAACGGCTGCGGGAATCCCGGGCTGGTCCCCCACGACAAGCAGCTTGCGCGGAGCAGCCAGACCGAGCAGGGCCGGCAGATCGCCGTACTTCACGACGCCAGGAACAAACCGTCGATCGCGAAAGCTGTCGAGCGTCGCGAAGCGAAAGCCGCCCGTCTCGATCGCGACGGCATCGACCGCCTTGCCGGACAGAGGCGCGGCCGCGGCTGCAATCAGCCCCGCTTCACCCGTGCCCACGAGCGTGACCCGCTTGGTGCCGTGATCGTCCGCTTCGATCCACTTCAGCAGCGTCAGCACGTCGTGGACGCGCTGCGTGAACAGCGGATCGTTGTACGTGTACGTGTAGCCGGCGTACTCGCGCGGATTCTTCACCTTGCGGTTCTGCGCGAATTCGTCGGGGCTGGTGGCGAACTCGCCCTGTCCAAACAGGTCGGCGGTCACAACCGAATCGCCCCGCTCCAGGAGCGTGCGGACGGCGTCGACCGGTTCGCCGGCGTCATCAAACAGTCCCGCCTTTCCGTCGCCGGTCAGCCAGACGACGACGCGTCCGCTCCAGTCGACCGATTTCGGAAACACCGAGACGACCGGCAGCTGTTCGCCGTGTTCCGGGACGGTCAGCACATCCTTGAAGAGCCAGTAGTCGCCGCGATCCACCTTGGCGATGTTCTCGCGATCGACGGTGCCGACATCGTCAATCGTGCGACCGAAGATCGTCTCGAACGCGCCGCCGATGATTACGCGGTACTCGTCAAGCTCCTTCGCGTTTTCGGGCAGCAGGGCAGCGATCTGTGCATCCGACTGTTCGGTCATCTGCTTGAGGAGCTGTCGTTCGAACGCGTCGCCCCGTGCTTCGGGAGCCGGATGCTCGTCGTTCCAGACCGCCAGTTCCTCCGGTGAGAGCAGTGCGTAGTCCTGCTCGACGATCGGTGCTTCGATCCCCAGTCCGAGGTATTCGTTGAACCAGTCGTACATGTGGGCCCGGGTGACATAGTTGTAGTTGTGGGGGAAGTGCAGGTACGGGTTGCAGTCGACCTTCTCCGGGTGGCCGAGCATCCGGTACAGCTGCTGCAGCTCCGGGTACCCCTTGGTCATCATCTCCTTCGTCCAGTCGTTGGCGGCGGTCATCGCCTGCGGACGGGGAGCGAACAGGGCGGCCAGTTCGACGTTGCCGGTACCGACCCGCAGCAGGCTGCAGTTTTCACACGTGCAACCTCCCTGCATGGCGGTGGAGACCATTCCCTGGGGGAACGCCACGATGGGACGGGGATCAATGGCACACAGTATGATCGTTTGCGTTCCGCCGCCGCTGCCCCCGGTCACACCGACGCGGCTGGCGTCGACATCCGGCAGGCTGCACAGGAAGTCGAGGGCACGGATCGAATTCCAGGTCTGCAGTCCGAAGATCGACTGCATGCGGAGTTCGGCCTGCGTGCTGAACAGCCCCCAGTCCTCGCGTCCCTCCATCTCCGGCCGCTGCTTCGCAAACCGGTGTGCCAGGTCATACGAGAGTTGCGTATTGTCCGCATAGCCGATCATGTCGTAGATGAACGTCACGCACCCCATCCGGGCGAGCTGGGCACAGCGGGCCAGTTTGGGGAACCGGCCGGACGCCTCGAACTTCTCTTCGCCGTTCCTGATCTGCTGGAGGATCTTCTCCGGCCCGGCGTCCTGCAGGCGACCGCCGTGACCGTGAGGAGACAGGACAGCCGGAAACGGGCCTTCTCCCTCGCTGGGACGGAACAGCATCCCGGTCACATACAGCCCCGGCTGAGATTCGAAGTACACCCGCTCGACCGTAAAGCCGTCACGCTCCACCTTGCCGTGGATGACGGCATTGAGCGGCGTCCGGGGGGGCAGCGGCCACAGACCGTTGGCAACCAGGACGCGACGGCGGAGTTCCTCAGCCCGTTCGTCCCAGGCGGCGGGAGACTCGGGAACCTCAAACGGAAAGTATCCGTTGAGATCCTTGAGCGGCTCGAGCCGATGATCCGCCGGGCGCTCTCCATCGGGAAAGACCCGGAGTGTCGAGTCGGATTCCGCCCGGAGGGGCCCCGTCAGAACGACGAGAAGTGCGGCGACGAGGAGAGTACGGACAGTTCGCAACATGCTGCTGGTTCCTTCGGTTCACATCACTCACCCCGGGACCGCGGCCGACATTGACGGTCAGCCTTTCCCGCCGTGCTACGTCCCGCTGGCGCATGCGCCCAAGTATCCCAACGTCGGGGCCGAAGAACAACGCGCAGGAACGTATTGATGAGTCCGGCCGCGATGAGAAACCGGTCAGTCGTGCGGATGCCGGTGCGGATCGTCCGGCAGGTGCAGCTGATCACGATGAAAGTGCAGCTCCGGCAGCGCCTCGAGCAGGGCCCGCAGACCATCGTCGGTGCAGCGGCCGCCGTCGATGTACAGCGACTCGAGCTGCTGCATTTTGTGCAGTGCGGCGATCCCTGCGTCGGTGACCGGCACGTCGATCAGGTGCAGAAACCGCAGTGAGGGGATCGCGGCAATGTTCTGCATGCCGGCGTCGGTGACGTGCGGCGAGCGAAAGCGGAGCAGTTCCAGGTCCGGCAGTCCGGCGAGGGCTTTCAGCCCTGCATCGGTGAAGGTTCCGTGCGGCAGATTCAGAACCTGCAGCGACGGCAGCCCGGACATCGACTGAAGCATCTCGTCATCGACTTCGAAGCCGAGTCGCAGTTGCCTGAGCGCCGGCAGCGAGCTGAGGACGGTCAGGTCTTCAGGAGTCGGGGCGACGTCGTCAATGTCGAGGACTTCGAGCGCCTCGCAGCCGTCGCCAAGCATGGCCCACTCGTCGGGAGAGACCGGCACCTCGGCCACGCGGACTTCAGTTGCCGTTCCATCGCGGACTGCGGTGATCTGCTCGGACCAGCTCAGTTCCTGTGACGCATCGATGGCGGCGGGCGGTGCTTCCGGAGCCGGGGCTCCGCAGCCCGAAACGATCATCAGTACGGCCAGGACTGGACGGGTGACGCGATGGCGTCGACGGGATCCGGAGGGCATGGCAGGCAATGGAATGACTCGGGAAGGGGGGCCGGGCCGATGAAGACACGACCGGCGGGGGTTCAATCGCGTCCGACGGCGGCCAGGATCGCGTCGAACAGTTCCTGCTCGGGAACAAGTTTTTCGATCGCGGTCGCGGCACCGTGCGACACCGCCCGGTCATGGTACTGCGGACGGAGGTAGCCGAACAGGACGACCACGGGGGGCCCTCCGGCAACCTGTTGCGCGAGCTGCTCCTGTCGGGTGGCCGTCCATGGATCGCCGTCGAACAGCAGGACGTCTGCGGTCGTGCCGGCGTCGTCGGAGAGTGTCGCCCCTGCGGCCCGGCAGGATGTGAGGATCGCTTCACCCAGCGTTCGATCGGGGCCGGCCCACGCGATCGAGATCTCCTGCAGGGGAGAGCCGGTGCAGGGGGGATGGCCAGCGGCGAAGACCTCGTTGCGGTCGGATGTCATCGCTGTCGGGACGGACCGGTTCTGCAGCACGTCGAATTCGAGCTGCAGTTGCGATGTCAGTGCCGAGATCGGGATATCGACGGCCTGTGGCCATCGTCCCCGGGTGCGGCCAGCGGATTCGCACCAGTCGCCGCGGCAGATGAGCCACCGGGTCAGCGGAGCCTGTTCCCATGCGCGATCGATGTCGATCACCTCATCGTCGGGGTGATCGACGGCAAACAGCATCAGGTCGGCCTGCGCCCGAGGATCCTCGTCGGGCAGCGGAAACTCCGCCGGGGTGGCAATTCGCAGGGTCCAGTGTCGTCGATGACGACGGACAATCTGCTCGGCCTTCCGGGTGACGGGGCTTCCACTGCGTCCCACGAGGGTCAGACTCGGTGCGCTGGTTGACTCCGGGCCGTCGCCGATCACGTCACTTCCCACGTGTCGCCGGTGTTGAAGAGAGCCTCGAGGTCGCCGGGGCCGTTCTTCTCGATGACGGTGTCCATCTGCTGTACGAGCTCACCGTCGTAGGTGGGACGTTCGACAGCACGGAAGATCCCCATCGGCTCGGGCGAGTCGGGCCACCGCATCCGTGCGAGCTGGAACGCGAGGCTGGGGTCGTCTGCCTTCTCGTCGTGGAACAGCAGGTCATCCTGGCTGACTTCGTCCAGGTTGACGACCTCGGGCCGCCCGTCGCCGGTCAGCCGGATCCCCTTGTCGCTCCTGGGGCCAAAGATCAGCGGCTTGCCATGCTCGAGATAGATGCAGTTCTCGAGCTTCTGGTCCTTCTTCGACGCGAACTCGAAGGCACCGGTGTTGAAGACGTTGCAGTCCTGGTAGACCTCGACGAACGCGGTGCCGCGATGATGAGCCGCCCGTTCGAGCACCATCGTCAGATGCTTGATGTCGACGTCGACGCTGCGGGCGACGAAGGTCGCTTCGGACCCGATGGCGACCGACAGGGGACTGAGGGGATTGTCGATCGAACCGAACGGGGTGCTCTTGGTTTTCTTGCCGTGCGGACTGGTCGGCGAGTACTGCCCCTTCGTCAGACCGTAGATCTGGTTGTTGAACATGATGATCTTGAGGTCGACGTTACGTCGGATGGCGTGCATCAGATGATTGCCGCCGATCGACAGGCCGTCCCCGTCGCCGGTAATCACCCAGACCTGCAGGTCGGGGCGGGCGATCTTCAGTCCGGTTGCGATGGCCGGTGCGCGACCGTGGATACTGTGCAGACCGTAGGTGTTGACGTAGTAGGGAAAGCGGCTCGAGCAGCCGATGCCGGAGATGAACGCAAAGTTTTCCCGGGGGATCCCGAGTGTCGGCAGGACCTTCTTGATCTGGGCGAGGATGGAGTAGTCGCCGCAGCGCGGGCACCAGCGGATCTCCTGATCGCTGGCGAAGTCCTTGGGACTGAGCACAGGGAGTGAAACTTCAGTACTCATGGTGAGCAGCCTTCTACTCTGCTGAGAGTCTCGGTGCCAGGTATCATGGCAGGCGTGGTTTGGTTTCGACCGGTGGTCCACCGTCCGGTCAGTTCTGCAGGGCCCGTGTGATTTCTTCGGTCAGTTCGTTCACCAGGAACGGCTTTCCCTTCACCTTGTTGTAGCCGACGGCGTCGACCAGGAACTGAGCCCTGAGGATCAGGCGGAGCTGTCCGGAATTGAGTTCGGGCACGAGCACCTTGCGATAGCTGCGGAGGATCGCATCGAGGTTCCTGGGGAACGGGTTGATGTAACGCAGGTGGCAGTGTGCGACCGATTCGCCGGACTGCTGTGCCTGTTCGACGGCGGTGCGGACGGCGCCGTAGGTGCCGCCCCAGCTGACCACCAGCAGGTCGCCGTTGTCCGGGCCGAAGACATCCTGCTCGGGGATGGCCTGGGCAATGCCGGCCACCTTCTGCCGCCGCACGTCCGTCATGTGCTGGTGGTTATCGGGGTCATAGGAGACATTGCCGGTCGGGTCCGATTTCTCCAGTCCGCCGAGGCGGTGTTCGAGCCCGGGCGTACCCGGAACGGCCCAGGGACGGACGAGGCGTTCGTCACGCTTGTACGGCAGGAAGCCGTCGCCGTTGCCGTTCGACTCGCCCGGGTGCCGGACCTTGATCGGTCGCAGGTCTTTGACGTTCGGAATCTGCCACGGTTCGGCACCGTTGGCGATGTAGCCATCGGTGAGCAGGAACACCGGCGTCATGAAGTCAACCGCCAGACGCATTGCTTCCTGTGCCATGTCGAAGCAGTCACCGGGTGACTGGGCAGCCAGAACGGGAATCGGACAGTCGCCGTTGCGGCCGAAGTAGGTCAGGAACAGGTCGGACTGTTCGGTCTTGGTCGGCAGGCCGGTACTCGGACCGCCCCGCTGGACGTTGATGATGACCATCGGCAGCTCGGTCATGACGCCCAGACCGATGCCTTCCCCCTTCAGCGCGATGCCCGGACCGCTGCTGGCGGTGACCGCCAGCGAACCGCCGAAGGCGGCACCGATGACCGAGGTGATCGCGGCGATTTCGTCTTCCGCCTGGAACGTCTTGACCCCGAAGTTCTTCAGGCGGGAGAGTTCGTGCAGGATGTCACTGGCGGGCGTAATCGGGTAGCCGCCGTAGAACAGTTCCGTCTTGGCGAGCTTTGCAGCGGTTGCCAGACCGAAGGCCAGCGCTTCGTTGCCGGTGATCTTGCGGTACCGTCCGGGCGGGAGCTTTGCCGGCGCGACCTTGTAGTGGACGGTAAACGCTTCGGTCGAGTAGCCGTAGTTGTAGCCGGCCTTGAGGGCCCGCAGGTTCGCTTCGACCAGTGACGGGTTCTTTCCGAACTTGGCCCGGACCCAGTCTTCGGTCGGGGTCGCGTCCCGGTCGTACAGCCAGTAGACGAGGCCGAGGGCAAAGAAGTTCTTGCAGCGGTCCGCTTCCCGCACCGAGAGTCCCAGGCCGTCGACCGCGTCCCGCGTCAGCCGGGTCATGGGAACCCGATGGAGGCGGTACGGGGCAACCGTCTCTTCGTTGTCGAGCGGATTGTGGTCGTAGTGTGCCTTGGCGAGATTGCTCTTTTCGAACGCGTCGTCGTTGGCGATCAACGTGCCGCCCCGCTTGAGATCCCGCAGATTCGTCTTCAGGGCCGCGGGGTTCATCGCGACGAGCGTGTCGACTTCGTCTCCGGGCGTGAAGATGTCGTGGCTGGAAAAGCAGAGCTGGAATCCGCTGACGCCGGCCAGCGAACCGGCGGGGGCGCGAATCTCGGCGGGAAAGTCGGGAAGCGTGCTGACGTCATTGCCGAACGCCGCGGAAACGTTCGTGAACTGAGTGCCGGCCAGCTGCATTCCGTCGCCACTGTCTCCGCAGAAACGAATGACGACGGATTCGACCGGTTCAATCGGCTTGTCATCGCTTTGAGGGGGGGCCTGGTCAGTAACTGCCATGGACTGCCTGCTCCTTGTTGCCACCAGGGGGCTGCAACGTGCTGTTGGCGGTGTTCATCGAGTCGGAGGAATGTCCGGACCGGTATCCCGTCGGACGGCGCCGTCCCTGTGGGATAAGCAAAACGTGGTCCGACAGATGCCAACCTCGAGCCGTTCGGGCCGATTCTCGCGAATCGGAACGCCAGTCCGAATCCGGGGCACCTGCTGACAGCGGCCAGCGGGTCTGTCGCAGAGACATCGACCTGGCAACGGGGCCCTCGGAGGGCACCGGCAGGCACGTCCGGGGATCCGGACCGGATCGGTGCAGGGCGGTTGGGCGATCGTATTCGCACGCCGCGCGAAAACGCACGGCCCGGCTGCTCCAGTTCGCCCTCGTCGGCGGCGGAACAGCCCGCCGCACTGACTCTGGAAGGGACACGAGATCCCCCCTCTGTTTCGACCTCACCACGTCCGGTGTCTCGGTCGGCCCATCGAGGCTGAGTTGTTGGCATGTCAGAGAGAAAGAGGTGGCAACCGAAGTCGCCGCAGCAATCGGTGCACAATCCACCGGAGCCGTCCAAATTCTTGCATTTTTTATAGCATCCGGAAAGGTCGTCTCTCCGCGAAAAAACGCCAATCTGCTTCCCACAGGGGAAATCGTGATTCCGGACTTGCGTCGACCGGCATGCCGCACGGCGGCGACACTCTGGCGGATGTGCGGTGGCTCGTCTTGTCCCGCGGAGCGGCATGTGGGATAAACCGGCCGGACACAATACGTCTTCACGATCCATGGACGGACAGCGTGCAGGCCCCTTCTCAGGAACTACTGACGGTACTCCGCGAACTCTCCCTCTGTTCGCCGGCCGATCTGCAGCGCAGTCGCCGACGTGTGAGCCGGCTTGCTCGCAGTCTCCCCGCATTCGATTCCGTCTGGATCGACGCCTTGATGCAGCAGGGGAGCCTCACGCCGTTTCAGGCGCGGCATCTCCATGCCGGTCACCCGGCCCGGCTGCGGATCGGGCCGTGCGTGCTGCTCGACAAGTCGGGGACCTCCGACGGCAGAGCCACGACGTTTGCCGCTCGTCACCTGCCGTCGGGGCAGCGTTGCCTGCTGACGACGTTCGCCGTCTCGGCCGACTTCCGACGTCAGGCGCTGCAGCGACTCCGTCAGTTTCTGGAGGCGGCTTCGGGGCTGTCGCATCCGTCGATCGCCATCCCGCAGGGGTGTGACGAGTCGGACGAGGCGCTGGTCGTCGTTACGCCGTTCGTGGACGGTCCGTCGCTCGATGCACTGCTGCTCCGCCGCGGTCGCTTTCCCGACGATGTCGTTGTCGCGCTGGCCCGGCAACTGGCTGATGGTCTGGCGCGTCTCGAAGCGGCCGGGCTGTTGCATGGGGATCTTCGACTTCGCAACGTCGTCCTCTCCGAACGCGGCGATGCCGTCCTGCTGCACGCCGGCGTCCTCGCCGCAACGAACCCCGAACTGACGATTCACGCTGAACTCCCCCCGAGCTGCTACGACGGAACGGCGCCCGAGCGAATCGGGACCGGGCAGCCGTCGACCACCGAGGGAGACCTGTACTCGTTTGGCTGTCTGTTGTGGGAACTGGTCTGCGGACGTCCGCCGTTTCCGACCGGCGACCCGCTTGCCAAGCTGGCGGCCCATCAGGCGCGCGACGTCGCGGATGTCCGCGTCTGGGCGCCGGACACGTCGCCCGCACTGGCCGAGATCATTGGCCGCCTCACACAGCGAAACCCCGAGCGACGACCGCAGAGCTTTCAGGAGCTGTCGAAGGTTCTCGGTCGGCCGACGGCGGTCTCACGGAAGACACTGGCGCGATTCCGGTCGGCCTTCGACCTGCCGGCGGTGGCGGGAATGCGTCCGGGAGCGGCGACCCGGCTTCCGGTCCGTGGACTCGCGATGGCTGTGACGGCCTGCCTGCTGATCATGGCGACCTTTGCGACGCTTCGCCCCGATGCCGGCCAGGATCTGCTGCTGCGAATCGCGGCCCGGTTGCCGGCTCGGCTGCAGCAGCCGCTGGCCGATGCCGTTTCATCAACGCCGGAAACGCCTGCCGGCGACTCCTCGACCGCCGGATCGACGGGCGAGGCGGCCGATGTTCCGGTCGTTCTCGAGATGCCGACCGAGCCGCGGCAGGGAGTCATCACCCTGGACCAGGCCGGTCCGTATCAGGTTTCCGACGTCGCGACGGTTGGCGCGCTGACGGTTCGCGGGACGCCGGGCGTCCGTCCGATCATTCAGGTGGACGGGCATCCGCTGCGGCTGTGGGCCGAGCATGTCACGCTGGAGAACGTGGTGCTCGAATCCACCGGCACGGAGACGGTGCTGCAGGTCGAGTCGCAATCGTTGACGCTGCGGGGCTGCACCATTCGATGTGCGACCTCCTCCCAGGTCTCGACCGAGGGACCTGCGGGAGTCTCCTGGCGTGCGATTGACGGACAGGATCCGACGGCCGGTGAGCTCGTCTGCGAGAACGTGGCGTTTGTCTGTGATGGGGCCGGTCTGCAGGCGCTGTCGCGAACGGCCGGTCTGACGGCCACCAATGTCTTGAAGCTGGGCGCCGGGCCACTGTTTGAGGTCCCGAATGCGACCCGCGTTACCGCGAACCGGGTGACGCTGCGGGAGTCGGGCGGTCTGCTGCAACTCGCACCGGCCGATGCAGGACCGGTACGGGGAATCTTTCTTGAACTGGTCGATTGTGCGTTTGCGTTGCCGGTCGGTCGGTCGGCACTGGTCGAACTGGCGCCGACCGGCGAGCTTCCCGATCCGTTGCCCGGCGTTCAGATCGTCGGCGAAGGCTCGCTGCTGATGGCGAACACGCTGCTGTTCGGCCGGCGGGACACTGCTCACGGACGTGTCGAGCCGCTCGACAGCAACCACTTCGAGATTGACGGTCTGCTGATCGACGAATTCACATTCGCTGGAGAGGACACTCGCGACGTTGCGGCTGCAAAGGTTGATCGCTGGCAGGCGATCCGTCGCACCCCGGATGCCCCCGGATTTGATCCGCGGCCGATTCTGGTGCCGGCAGCGACTCCCTATAATCCGGAAGAGTCGCAGACGGCTGCGGCACCCCACCGGCCTCCCATGTGAATCTCATGAATCAGTCACAGGAACTCGTTGTCACAACCAGTCCGGACGAACTCCGGATGGCCGTTCGTCAGGCCCGTTCGGAAGGCCAGCGGATCGGGTGCGTCCCGACGATGGGCGCACTGCACGAAGGGCACATCAGCCTGATCCGGCAGGCGGTCGACACATGCGATTTCGTGGTCGTCTGGATCTTCGTCAATCCCACGCAGTTCGGCGAAGGGGAGGATCTCGAGACGTATCCCCGTCCGATCGAAGAGGACCTGAAGAAGTGTGGGGCGGCCGGTGTCCGAATGGTCTTCATGCCGCCACCGGAGGTGATTTACCCCGACGGCTACAGTACCTGGGTCGAGGTCGCGGGCCTGTCTGAGATCCTCGAAGGCGCAAGCCGGCCGGGGCATTTCCGCGGCGTCGCGACGATCGTTCTGAAGCTGCTGAACCTGATCCAGCCGGATGTCGCATTCTTTGGCGCCAAGGACTTTCAGCAGCAGACGCTGATCCGCCGCATGGTGCGAGACCTGAACCTGCCGGTCGAGATCGCCATCTGTCTGACCGTCCGCGAGGAAGACGGACTGGCGATGAGCAGCCGGAATGCCTATCTGAATCCGGCCGAGCGTGCCGCGGCGATCCGCCTGTTCGAAGCGCTGCAGCTCGCCGACTCGCGATTTCGGGAGGGGGCCGAGGATGTCGCTGCGGTTCAGGAGGAAATGCTGGGCCACCTTCGCGGATCGGATCTGATTGAACCGGACTATGCCGTCATTGCCGATCCCGATTCGCTGGAACAACTCACGTCGCCGCAGCCCCGTATGGTGGCGCTGATCGCGGCCCGTGTGGGGAGCACGCGGCTGATCGACAACCAGCTGATTGAGCTTTCTCCCTGCTGATTCCGTACCGGGAGCATTGCGGTTCCCGACCAACCATAAGAGGCCTTCCGTGCGACAGACCCTGATACGAATCTTCCTCGACCAGCCGTGGGCCCTGTGGAAGACCGATCCGCAGTCGGGTATTTCCGGTCCCGGGCTGGCGGTGCTGTGGCTCGTCGGGGGCCTGCTCTGGTTCGGATTCCGCTTCGTCCGCAACGGCTTCTCCGTTCCGGAAGGCGAGCGGGGCAGCCTCGTGGTCTGGCTGGTGGGGCTGGTTGTCTGCAGCGTCATTGGAACCGTCACCGGTGCAGGGAGCTTTCCGATCTTCGGTTACGGCTTCATGCTGCTGATCGGCTTCCTGTGTGCGGTCTGGTTTGCCAATCGACGGGCCGACGCCAACGGCATCGACCGGGAGCAGATCCTCGATGCGGGATTCTGGATTCTTGTCTCCGGTGTGCTGGGAGGACGGATCTTCTACCTGCTGCAGTACGGCGAACACGTCTTCGCAGGCAAGTCGGGAGGCGAGCTGCTGCGGGCGGCCATCGACCTGCGTCAGGGCGGACTCGTGCTCGTCGGCGGAATGGTCGGCGGCTCGATCGGCTACTTCACGTTCTGCTACCTCAGAAAGCTCTCACCGCTGCAGCTGGCTGACGTCCTGACGCCGTCGGTGTTCATCGGCATCGCGTTCGGCCGGCTCGGCTGCCTGTTGAACGGATGCTGCTACGGCGATGCGTGCACGCTTCCGTGGGGGATCAGTTTTCCTGCCGGCAGTGTGCCGTTCGACTCACTCGCCCTGCGGGGATTCGTCGATCCGGAGTCGGCAGCGACGTATCCACTGCATCCCACGCAGATCTACTCGGCCCTGAATGGCTTCGTGCTGGCGTTCGTGACGGCGAAGTATTTTCCCCGCCGCCGGCATGACGGCGACGTGTTCGCGCTGGCCTGCATCCTGTATCCGATCACGCGGTTCCTGATCGAATTTCTCCGCAACGACGAGGGGAGTCAGCTCGGCACCGGCCTGACCATCTCGCAGCTGTACAGCCTGCTCATCCTGGTCGCCGGTATCGTCCTGATGCTGACGCTCTCCTGGCGCGGGCGTCCGGCACGCTTGCGGACGACTCAGATGACCACGTGGTGAGTCGCGCCGGACATCGCCTCGCAGCGAGCCGTGAACTCACGTCGTGTATTCGGAGTTCAGCCGCACGTACTCGGCGGTCAGGTCGCTGGTCCAGAACCGGGCTGATCCCGGACCGGTTCCGATCTGAAGGTCGATCTGCACCTCGCCGGTCGCCATCGCCTTTGAGACGGTCTCCTCCGGATAGTCGAGCGGGATACCGTTCTCGTAGATGGTTGTGCCGTTGATTGCCAGCGTGACGTCCGGTTCTTCGAACGGGATTCCCGCATAGCCGGCCGCGGAGACGATCCGTCCCCAGTTCGGGTCATTGCCGGTGATCGCCGTCTTGACCAGAGCACTTTCGGCGACGACCTTCGCGATGTGGTGGGCCTGCCGGTCATCGGCCAGACCTTTGACGTCGATGGTGACGAAGTGCTCGGCACCCTCGGCGTCGCGAATGATCATCTGTGCCAGCTCCGCACACATGTTGTCAAGCGCGGACTGGAAGTCTGCTTCCGCCTGACCGTCCAGTGCGCCGCCGGATGCTCCGTTCGCCAGCAGCAGAACGGTGTCGCTGGTACTGGTGTGACCATCGACGCTGATGCTGTTGAAGCTGCGGTCGACGGCATGGGAGAGCATCCTCTGTGCCTGCTCGGGCGTCAGCTGCGCGTCGGTCATGACGACCGCGAGCATCGTCGCCATGTTGGGGGCGATCATGGCGGCGCCCTTGCAGGCACCGCTCAGCCGGACGGTCGTTCCTGACGCGGTGATCTGACGGCCTGACAGTTTGGGAAACGTGTCGGTCGTCATCATCGCCCGGCCGCTGCGCTCGAACTCTTCGGGGGAGTCGGCAAGCCGGTCGACCGCCCCGGGGATGCCGGCCGTGATCTTCTCCATCGGCAGGAAGTGGCCGATCACCCCTGTCGAGCAGACCAGGATCGATTGCGGCTCGCAGCCGATCCGGTTGGCGACCTCAGCGGTCATCGTGCGGGCATCTTCCAGGCCCCGATCGCCGGTGCAGGCGTTGGCGTTGCCGGAGTTGATGACCACCCCGCGCACGGCTCCGGAGGGAACCCGCTCGCGAGACACCTGAACCGGAGCACCGACGACCCGATTCTGCGTGAAGACGCCGGCGGACGCACATGGCCGGTCGGAGACAAACAGGGCCAGATCCAGACGCGTCGGGTCCGACTTGATGCCGCAGGCATGACCGGCGACGCGAAAGCCGGCGGGGAGTTGGGGCAGTTCCGTATTCGTCATCGTGGCTCACTGAGGTCGGTGGGGCAGTGGAATCGTTGCTGATTGTAAGGCGGGATCGGCTGCGGTCGAGCCGGACGGCACGCGAGGGGGCTGATTCCGTGTTTCCTGTTAACCGGAGTGTTAATGGCCCGCGGTTAGCGCTGGTGGTTAACAGTGCCGTTAACACCGCGATGCGGCGCAGGGGGCCGCAGGGGGCGGGGATTCGTAAGGTGAGTCCCGGTCGTTGGTTGCGGGTGGGGTGCGGGCGTGGTCGGCCGGTTCGGCACGACGATTGCCTTATTGCTCCAGCACTTCCCCCAACCGTCTGTCAAGGAGTCGTTGGTCATGATCCTCAAGCAGTACTATCTCGGCTGTCTGGCACATGCCTCGTACATGATCGTCGACGAAAAGACGAAGACCGCCGCCGTCGTCGACCCGCAGCGCGATATCGATCAGTACCTCAGGGATGCGGAGGAGAACGGCTGGAGCATCCGGCACGTCTTTCTGACGCACTTCCATGCCGACTTCCTCGCCGGGCACATCGAGTTGCGGGATCGCGTCGGCGCGAAGATCTACCTGGGAGCACGTGCCGAAGCCGAATACGACTTCGTCCCGCTCAAGGAAGGGGACCGGGTCGAATTCGGCGAGGTTCGCCTGCAGATCCTCGAAACGCCGGGACACACTCCCGAGGGGATCTCGATCCTTGTCTACGACCTCGACAAGAGCGACTCCGTCCCGCACGCCGTCCTGACGGGAGACACCCTGTTCATTGGTGACGTCGGACGCCCGGACCTGCTGGCATCGATTGGTGTGACCGCCGACGAACTCGCGGACATGCTTTACGACTCGATCACCAAAAAGCTCGTCACGCTTCCGGACGAAACGCTGGTCTATCCCGCTCATGGTGCCGGTTCGCTGTGCGGCAAGGCGCTGAGCGAGGAGACGGTTTCGACGATTGGCGAGCAGAAGAAATACAACTACGCCCTGCAGCCGATGAATCGCGAAGAGTTCGTCAAGCTGGTCGAAGTCGATCAGCCGGATGTTCCCGACTACTTCGTCTACGACGCGATCAAGAACCGCCAGGAGCGGGAGAGCCTCGAACAGGCGATGGAAGCGTCGATGAAGCCGCTATCGCTTGGCGAAGTGCTCAATCGTATGGAAGGCGGCAATCAGGTCGTCGACGTCCGGGACGCGGCTGATTTCGAAGGTGGTCACCTCAAGGGGGCGGTCAACGTCGGTCTTCGCGGCAAATACGCGACCTGGGCCGGCACCGTTCTCAACCATGACGACCCAATCATCGTCATTGCCGAGCAGGGCGAAGAGGAAGAAGCGATCATGCGGCTGGGCCGCATCGGATTCGACGGCGTTGCCGGCTATCTCGACGGAGGCATGTCGGCGGTCGAGGTCCGTCCGGATCTGATTGAACAGACAGACCGGATCACGGCCGCGGCGCTCAACGACATGCTCGGCACCGACGAAGAGCCGGTCGTGCTCGACGTCCGCAGCGAGAAGGAATGGGCGGCCGGACACATCGAAGGGAGCATGAACATTCCGCTCAGTCAGCTGGGCGACCGGATCGACGAGGTTCCCACCGAGCGGCAGGTCGTCGTTCATTGCGAAGGCGGATACCGGTCGGCGATCGCCTGCAGCCTGCTGCAGAAGCACGGGATCGGCGACAACGCAATGGATCTGGTGGGAGGATTCAAGGCGTGGTCGGCATCGCGGCTGCCGGTTCAGAGTGAATCGAGCAAAGCGGTCGGTGCCTGAACGGGAACTCCTGAATCGGTTGGGAGGCGGTCGGCGGCGGCGAGTCTGTTTCGATTGAGTGGTGCGGCACAAGATCGTCGTTCGTCGTCGCCGGCCAATTCTCCACCTCACTCCCCTGTGAAAGGTGGGTGACCGACACACGTCGGTGGAGTGCTGCCGTCCCACCTGGGTGGCCTTCGTGGAGTTCTTCCGCCGCTCACCTTTATTCTTCCGATTCGGAATCCCCGTCTTCAGCAGCCCCGACAATTTCACCGCACTGCAGACCATGACAATCACAATCGACATTGGTGGCGAAGGATCCAACAGCGAGGCCTGGAACGTGAACCCTTCACGCGTAAAGACAGTAGGACCTCGGGCAGGCACGGCCATCCCTCGACTGATCCAGGCACGAGGCGATGCGTTGCCGTTTGCCGATGGCAGCATCGGTCAGGTCATTGTCGAGCGGACTCCATTTCCGCGGACTGTTGCGAGGGAAGTGGCGCGTGTTCTGGCACCGGGCGGTCGTGTGACCCTTCGCCATGTTCGGATTCCCGGACGTGACCGGCACGCTGCGGCCAAACAGCTGATCGCCGGAACCGTTTCGGAGTCGATTCGCCAGAGTGGAACGCAGACATATCAGGAAACGGTTGTCGTCAACCGGTGACGCGATTTTCAGTGAATCAGGGACCGTGTCCGGTCAGGCCGCGACGTCCCTCAGAGATAACGGGAGTTCGAATCATGGCCGTTGCTGAAACACTTCAGACCATTACTCCGCAGGAACTGGCACAGCTGGCCGAGTCCGGCAGGACCGTCGACGTCATCGATGTCCGGACTCCGGCCGAGTTTCGCGAAGTCCATGCCACGATCGCGCGGAATGTTCCCCTCGACCGGCTCGATTGCGACGAAGTCCTCGCAACCCGACAGGCACCGGCCGATGAGCCGCTGTACGTAATCTGCCGCAGCGGAAACCGGGCCCGGCAGGCGTGCGAGAAGTTCATCAAGGCAAGCTGCACGAACGTCGTCAATGTTGAAGGCGGAACCGAGGCGTGGGAATCGGCTGGTCTTCCGGTCGAGCGTGGAAAGAAGACCATCTCGCTTGAACGCCAGGTCCGTATCGCGGCCGGTCTGCTCGTGCTGACCGGTGCCCTGCTGGCGTACTTCGTGAACATCAACTTCGTCTGGCTGTCGGCATTTGTCGGGGCGGGGCTGACGTTCGCGGGAATCACCGATACCTGCGGCATGGCGATGGTACTCGCCCGCATGCCCTGGAATCAGGTTGCCGACGAGTCCTCATCGAGTGACGCAATGCCGACCTGCTGCTCGTGACGTCCGGTCGCCCGATGACGGCACGTTCGGTTTGCGGGACCTGTCGCTGAGAGCCGCACCCTGAATGCGGACATACGAAAGGAAGGAAGGTCATGACCTCCGTCGTCGGTGCCATTCTGATCGGTCTGACGCTCGGACTGCTGGGGTCGGGCGGGTCGATTCTGACGGTCCCGGTTCTTGTGTATCTGCTCGGGCATCAGGACAAGGTCGCCATCGCGGAGTCGCTCGCCATCGTCGGCGGGATCGCGCTGGCCGGCATGATTCCGTATGCCCGGGCCCGCCTGATCGACTGGCGAAGTGTCGTGCTTTTCGGGCTGCCCGGGATGGCCGGAACCTACGGCGGGGCGTGGCTGGCCCGGTTCGTTTCGGGACCGGCGCAGCTCACTCTCTTTGCGGGAGTCATGCTGATTGCCGCCTGGATGATGATACGGCGACCAGCCGGATCTGCCGGTGCTGCAACGGAACCGGACGAACCGCACGAGCATCCCTACTGGATGATTGCTCTGGAGGGGCTGGCGGTCGGCATTCTGACCGGACTGGTCGGCGTGGGAGGGGGATTTCTGATCGTTCCGGCGCTGGTGCTGCTGGGGGGACTGTCGATGCGAATGGCGGTCGGCACCAGCCTGGTTGTCATTGCCCTCAAATCCTTCAGTGGGTTCTTCAAGTACCTGGGAGTGCTGCAGGGGCTTGACCTGTCTGTCGACTGGGGAACGATTGGTCTGTTTCTGGCGATCGGTGTCGTCGGCAGTTTCGTCGGGCATCAGATCGGCAGCCGGATCAACCAGCTGGCGCTGCGTCGCGGTTTTGCGGTCTTTCTGATCGTGATGGGGCTTTTCGTTCTGGGACGTGAGATTCCCCGTGTCGCCGGACACACCGCCGACAGCCTGCAGAAGACTTCCCGGGTCGAGGTGGAGTCCGACCATCCGGGAATCGTTTCATCCCACCAGATGATGACCAGCACAGAGGGAACGTAATGACCACCGCACAGGCCAACGGTTCGAACGCTGTCGCACAGCGGCTGGCCGATCCTCAGGTTCAGGAATCTCTGTCGCGCCTGCTGGATCGGGCCGATCAGCTCGAACGGACGCTCGCACGCGTCAACGACATGGTCGAGTCGGTTCCCGCCTTCACCGCGACGGCCGTTGATGTGGTCGACGACGTCGCCGGACGATGTGCGGACGCCGGCATCGATGTCGACGAGCGGATGCGGCTGACCGTCCGGCTGATCGAGCGACTGACCGCCCCCGAAGTCGCCGGGCCACTGGAGCGATTGCTCTCGCGGCTCGAACAGTTCGAGCAGGCATCACGACTCGCCGAGGATCTGCCCGGTCTGCTGGCGATGGCGGTCGACATCTTTGACGAATGGGTTCGCCGGGCCGCGGACGACGGCATCGACGTCGAACAGGCAGTCGTGAACGGTTTGCGGGCGGCACTCTGGATGGGGCAGCACCTCGACCAGGAGATGCTCGAGCACCTGACCGTCTTCCTCAAATCGGATGTGCTCAGTGAAGGGGCGGTCGAGATCGTCGGTGATGCCGGCAAGGCGCTGACCCGCTGCCACGACGAGTGCTGCCGCGAAGGGGAACCGCAGGAACTCGGCCTGCTCGGACTGATGCGGGCGATGCGCGATCCGGATGTCCGCCGGGCACTGGGATTTGGCGTTCACTTCGCACGGTTGTTCGGACGCGTCCACCGCGAGAAGTCCTGACCTGCGTCTCCGGAAGTCACCTTGCCAGCACCGGACCGTCTCTTCCAACAGCGAACGGAGAATCCCATGAACGATCACCAGAACCGGAAACACCAGCAGGACGAACAACAGCAGGGCGAACACCACCAGATCGTTATTGTCGGCGGCGGGACTGCCGGGGTGACGGTCGCTGCACGACTGCTCAACCAGCGGCCCGAGCTGGATGTGGCGATCATCGAGCCTTCGGCAAAGCACTTCTACCAGCCGCTCTGGACGCTCGTTGGCGGCGGGATGTTTCCCCGCGAGGAGTCCGCACGAGACGAGGCGGACGTCATCCCCGATGAGGCGACGTGGATTCAGGATGCCGTCACGGCATTCGATCCCGAAGCCGGCACGATCACGACCCGGGACGGACGTACGATCGGCTACGAGTACCTGGTCGTTGCCCCCGGCATCCAGATCAACTGGGACAGGATTCGCGGTCTGAAGGACGCACTCGGAAGCGGCGGAGTCTGCAGCAACTACTCCTACGAGCACGTCGAATACACCTGGGAGACGATCCACGGTTTTCGCGGCGGGACGGCGATCTTCACTCAGCCGGCCGGTGCCGTGAAGTGCGGCGGGGCTCCCCAGAAAATCATGTACCTGGCCGACGAAGCCTTCCGGAAGTCCGGTGTACGGGATCGGTCGACGATTCTGTTCGCCTCGGCCGGTGCCCGGATCTTTGCCGTCGAAAAGTACGCCCGCGAGCTCGAACGAGTGGTTGCCCGCAAGGGGATCGAGACGCGGTTCCGGCACAATCTCGTTGAGATTCGACCCGATGCGAAACAGGCGGTCTTCGAGCATCTCGATACCGGCGAGGAGGTCGTTCTCAACTACGACATGATGCACGTCACCCCGCCGATGGGGGCCCCCGACTTCGTTGCACAGAGCCCGCTTGCCAACGGTGACGGGTGGGTGGACGTCGACCAGTACACGCTGCAGCACAACCGGTTCTCGAACGTGTTCGGGCTCGGCGATGCCTCCAGCCTGCCGACGTCCAAGACCGGAGCGGCCATTCGCAAGCAGGCACCGGTCGTCGTCGCCAATCTGTTGGCGGACATGGACGGGCAGCCGCTCGCCGCCTGCTACGACGGTTACACGTCGTGTCCGGTCGTCACCGGCTACAACAGCCTTGTGCTGGCGGAGTTCAACTACGACAAACAGCCGGAAGAGACGTTTTCGTTCAACCAGGCCCGCGAACGCTTCAGCATGCTGATGCTTAAGAAGTACGGTCTGCCCGCGATGTACTGGCACGGTATGCTCAAGGGACGTGTGTGACGCGCTGTTGCACCCGTCCCGATACGCCCCCCGACCGGAGTCCAACGATGAAGACGCTGCTGATTGCCACCCTGGGAGGATTTGTTGCCGGTGCCCTCGCCGTGGCGGCCCCGGATCGAACCGCAAACCCGGTCGACTGGATCTTTCCGGTCGTCGAGGGGTATGGCGAGGTGGTGAAGTTGCCCGAGGCGGCCGAACAGCCCCGGCCCGGCACGAAGCTCATCGTCGATCTGACGGCGGGCGGCGATCCGGCGAAGGTGAACCCGGGACTTGCCAAGGTTGCCCGGTTCGTGAACATCTACGGCGGTGCGGGGGCCGAGGCGGCGTCATGCCAGGTGACAGTCGTTGCCCACGGAAAGGCGGTTCCGACCACACTGGCCGACGAGGCGTACTCCGTTGCCACCGGTGCAGACGGAAATCCGAATCTCGAACTGATTCGCAGGCTGCGTGCTGCGGGCGTTGACCTGCTCGTTTGCGGTCAGGCTCTGACCCACCAGGGGCACCGGACAGACGAAGTGATGCCGGAGTTCAAAGTCGCCGTCTCGGCTCTGACGGTCAATGTCAATCGGCAGGCAGACGGGTTCGTTCGGGTGCCGCTTCGCTGATCGCGGCAACCAGGTGCGACGGCAGTGCGAATGGGACTGAGGCGCGAACGGCCTGCTACGGCTTGGACTCGCGAACCGGTTCCACGCGCTGCATGTCGGCCAGACGCACGACCAGCAGCCGCTCGGTCTTGTTGTCTTCCTTGCCGTCCCGGAAGAAGTAGTCGCCCAGCAGCGGACCGTATTCGCGATTCGTGCCGACGACGATGTATTCGCCGACGTTCAGTTCCACCGTGAACCGGTGACTGTAGAGCGGGTCGACTTCCTGACTGCCGCGATACTGCCAGTCGTGGTCGGTCGCGACCGGGCGCATGCGCATGGCGCCGTGATGGATTTCCGGCAGGAACTCCAGTCGGGCCCAGCCATCCTGGACCCGCTCGGCCCGGACGCGAAAGACGCAGCTGGGGGTTTCGTATTCGCGGGTGCGGGGGCCGTCCGGCAGGTTCAGTTCCAGGTGGCACGTTTCGTTGAGCGTCGAGGCAATCAGCTCGGTTTCGGTGCCGGAACCGATCGCGTAGCGTCGGCCGACGCGGCGATGGGCGGCTGAGCCGTACGGCTGCAGATCGAGCAGCGCCTGCAGGGCGAACGGGGGACTGGAGGGGGCCACGCCGAACCGGATGCCGTCGTCGTTGAGCTGCGAGCGGATGCCCGGCTCGACGACGCTGATCTGGTCGACTTCGTTCCACAAGGCGTCGCCGATCAGCGAGTCCCCGCGCGGCCGGTCGATGAAGTAGACCTCCAGCTCGATCGCGTCCTGGGGGGGGACGATCGGCGGGAGGGCCGGCTTGCCGGTGGCAATCGGTTCGGCCGTGTCGATGATGGCGCAGCCGACGATCGGCAGGATGACCACGGCAAGCAGCCATGCTGCCCGGGCCAGACCGTTCGGCGACAGTTCGCGCAGGTACGCAGCGTTCCTCATGAACGCATCTGTTCTCGGGGGAAAACGAGGGGACTGGATGAAACGGAAGGGGCCGGCTTATAGCCCGGAGTCGGCCGACGTGTCAACAGATTCCTGACCGGGCCGCGGGACGGCGAGGGGCGTCAGGGATCTCGCGAGTGAGTGTCGTAAGGTGCTGGTAGGGAGGAGGTTATGGGAAGTGTGTGTCTGCGGTGCAAGTAGCCGAGGCGGGGTTCGAACCCGCACGGGGGTGACCCCCCACGGGATTTTAAGTCCCGTGCGTCTGCCAATTCCGCCACTCGGCCTGGGCGCAGTTACCGGAGGGCGTCCACAGAGGCTGCGGACGGAGTCGATCGGGAACCGGGTCGCAGAACTCGGATTCGCCGGACAGGAACGGAGCGACCGGCACCCGAGGGGGAGGACCGGCAGCCGCCAGCAGGCGAACGATCGAGGTTTGCAAACCGCTCGCGAAGGGATTCTACCGTCCCCGCCGCCGCGGTGAAACTGGTGGGGCGTGTGTGTCGCAGCGGACCACTCACGCGGCCACAACCCCGTTGGCCATCAGTTCCGCCTGCTTAATGACCAGCTGCGTTGCCGATTCCTGCATGTCGGGTGGATAGCCGTACTTCGACAGCAGCCGCCGGACGGTCCGTCGCATGTCGGCCCGCACCGCTTCCCGCTGCGTCCAGTCGAGCGTCGCCTTCGATTTGATCCGGTCCGAGAGTTCACGCGCAATCAGCTTGAGCGTGTCGTCCTCCATCACCTGACGGGCTGATTCGTTGTCCGCCAATGCGTCGTAGAAGGCGACTTCCTCTTCGCTGAGGCCGGATTTTTCGCCACGATCGATCGCGTCCTTGATTGTCTTCGCCAGGCCGATCAGCTCTTCAATCACCTGTGCCGTTGTGATCGCCCGGTTCGTGTACCGCGTCAGCGTCGCTTCCAGCGATTCCCGGAACGTCCGCGACTGCACGATGTTCACCCGCTCGCGCGCGCGAATCTGGTCGTTCAGCAGCTTCCGCAGCGTCTCCAGCGCCAGGTTCTTATGCGGCAGGGCGGCCAGCCGATCGAGAAACTCCGGCGAGAGGATCCCCACGTTCTGGTCCGGCAGTCCCGCCGCCTGGAACAGATCGATCACCCCATCCGAGACGATCGCCCCCGAGATCACCTGCCGCACCGCCGCCCGCGAGTCCGCCACCGGAGGTGGACCATCATCCGCCAGACGCTTCCGGATCGCCGCCCGCACCGCCTGGAAGTACGCCAGATGATCGCGGATCGCTTCGGTTTCTTCCCGCGGCACCGCCAGCGCAAACGCCTTCGACAGACCGGCCACCATCGTCATGAACCGGCGACGACCGTCTTCCTGTTCGAACACATAGTCGGCACCACCACTGACGGCCCGCAGTTGATCGGTCTCACTGCCTCCCACGAACCCGCTGTAGTCGAATCCGTTGAAGAAGTCCCGCAACTGCTCGTACCGGCTCTGCATCACCGGGACGGCTTCCTCCTGGATCTTCTCCACCGCGTTGCCGGTCCCGCCCGCCTGCGTGTACGTCTGGACGGCATCCCGCAGCGCATCGGCAATGCCGAGGAAGTCCACCACCACGCCTCCCGGCTTGTCGCCGAAGACCCGGTTCACCCGGGCAATCGCCTGCATCAGGTTGTGACCGCCCAGCGGCTTGTCCAGATACATCGTGTGCATCGGCGGACAGTCAAACCCCGTCAGCCACATGTCGCACACGATCACCAGCCGCAGATCATCGTCGGCCGCCTTGAACCGCCGCGCCAGCGCCTCCCGCCGGGCCTTCGTTCGTCCATGCGTTCTGATCGGCTCGCTCAGCGGCTCGATCCGTTTCTGGTAGTCGCTGTTGGACTCTCCCTTCCGCTGCGGCGGCAGTCCATCGGTCATCACCACCTTGACGAAGCCCTGCTCATCGTCGTCGGAGTGCCAGTCCGGCCGCAGCTCCACAATCTCGTTGTACAGGTCGATGCAGATCTTGCGACTCATGCACACAACCATCCCTTTGCCTTCGATCGCCTCCCGACGCTTCTCGAAGTGCTCGACAATCTGCCGCGCCACCTGCTTCAGCCGCTCTTCCGTTCCGACCAGTTCCTCCAGCGGCACGCCGATGTCGACCGCGACGTCCTTTCCCTCGTCGTCGGCCCGGGTCGCCGCCCTGATCTGCTCTTCCGCCTCGGCAATGCCCTCGTCGTCCGGCAGCAGTTTGACCAGCTGCATTTCGTAGTAGATCGGCACCGTCGCGTTATCGTCGATCGCCTGCCGGATGTCGTAGATGTCGCAGTACTCGCCGAACACCGCCGGCGTGTTCCGGTCGTCAATCTCGACCGGCGTGCCGGTGAAGCCGACAAACGTGGCATTCGGAATCGCCTCCCGCATCCAACGGGCCCCGCCGTCCAGAAACCCGTACTGACTGCGGTGCGCCTCGTCCGCCAGCACGACGATGTTTGACCGTTCGCTGACGGCGCCGCCCCGTTCCTCGAACTTCTGAATCGTCGTGAAGATCACGCCCCCCGACGCCCGGTTCAGCTTCTCGGCCAGATCGGCCCGACTCGCCGCCTGCTCCGGCGACTGCCGCAGCAGCGCCCGCCCCGCCGCAAACGTCGCAAACAGTTGCCCGTCCAGATCGTTCCGGTCCGTCACCACGACAATCGTGGGATTGGCAAGCTGCTCGTCGGCAATCAGCGCCCCCGCCAGCATCAGCATCGACAGACTCTTCCCCGAGCCCTGCGTATGCCACACCACGCCCCCGCGACCGTCTCCCGCCCCTGAAGGCGGCTTCAGAGCCGACTTGATCGACGCGCGGGCGTTCCGCACGGCACGAAACTGATGGTACGCGGCAATCTTCTTGACGATCTCGCCCGACCGCTCGTTCTCCTCAAACGTGATGCAGTGCCGCAGGTAGTCCACCAGCCGCGACGGCTCGAACAGCCCCTTGATGAACACCTCCAGCCGGTGCTGCCCCGGCTCGCGGTAGTCATCGATCGACCGCCAGGGGGAGAACCGGTCCATGTCGGCGGTCAGCGAACCGACCCGTGTGGCGTCCCCGTCGCTGACGGCCAGCAGTTCGTTGTAGACGAACAGCTGCGGGATCTTTGCCTTGTAGTCCTGAAGCTGGCGGAACGCCTTCCACAGATCGGCCTGTTCGTTCGTCGGGTCCTTCAGTTCGATCACTGCGACCGGCAGGCCGTTGACGAACGCCACCAGGTCCGGCCGGCGGTTGACGTTGCCCCCCTTGACGGTGAACTGGCTGACCAGCAGCAGATCGTTGTTTGCCGGGTTGGTGAAGTCGATCAGCCACGCCTTGCCGCCGCGGGTCTCACCCTCCGGGGTGCGGTACTCGACATCGATGCCGTCGGTCAGCAGGCGATGAAACCAGCGGTTGTTCTGCTCAAGGGTTGGTTCGGGGGGACGGGTGACGACGCGGCGGGCCTGCTCGATGGCGTCCTCGTCCAGGTGGGGATTGAGCCGGCGCAGCGCCGCCTGCAGCCGGGGCGTGAGGACGACGTCTTCGTAGGAATCGCGTTCGGGCGCATCGCCGCCGGGGGAGATGTCGGCCCCGCGTTCACATTCCCACTCAAGGGACTCGAACCATGCGAGTGCCGCAACTTCAACGGTGGTCTCGCTCAGTTGCGTCATTCGTCTTCCTCACCTTCAGCCTCGCCCGAAGCAACGAGTTTTCGCCAATCGTTCAGGCGCTTCAGGTAGCCAGTGCGGTTCACACCAAACAACACGGCACTCGGTCGGAAGAAGTCTCCGAACACAGGAATTGGACTCGGGTCATGTTCGTCATCGAGGTATTGGTCAAAATCCTCATGGTCTCCGAGTGTCGCACGGTGCCATTCCTCTTGACCGTGCAGCCTCTGATGGCTCGAAAACAGGAATGCCACCAGCGAATCCGTGACGCCGACAGTCAGCATGGCATGTGAGAGATCAACAGCCCCATCGTACCCGTCGCGCCCATGAGATGCCGTTCCGAGTTTTCGACGATACTCACCTATGCCGTTTACGAGCTTGTTGATGCCGCCCACCGTATCGCCAACGGCGCGCTTCGCTTCAGCTTCAGCCGACTTCGGGTCGAGAAACAGACTCAGACGTCGAATGATCGCGGCAGTCATGTTCTCAGCGTTTGGCTTTGGCGGAATCGCTTCGCCAAGATCGTTGAGAATCGTTTTGCACACCGATTCGATAAGCGCTCGGCACAAGTCAAACACAAGTTCTGGATTCGACTTGGGGACCTGCTCAATCGTTTCGATTAGCTGGCCGATTCGCAATGCTCCGGGCGCATCCAACAGGGCTGTTCGTGATTGCGGCAACGCGAACACGCGCATCGCGGTCGTGTCGTCGGGACGATCTTCAACAACTGCATCACTCACGACTCGTCTCCAACTTGCAATTCGCCGCTGATAAGCTTCGGGAGTAATGTGTCTCGGGTTGCAGCGAGAACTAGAGATTCACGCTCGTTGATGTGGATCAGGTCATATAGGGATCGCATCACCTCTTCCGCACCCGCAATGATCCCATTTGACGGAACGGCGAATGTCGCTTGCGAAAGATGGTCTCGTTTGATGTGTCCCATCGTCGTCGCCTTTGTCGAGGCGATCTGCTGAAAGAACGGCATTGCGTTTGCAAGTTGGTAGTACACGAACCACGACGGAAAACCCTCGGGGACGACCTTGAAGATGTGCTGATTGATGATCGCTTCGTCACGATGCCAGCGATACACATCAAGTGAACCAGACCAGGCAAACAGAATGTCGTCAGGGAACGCGGTGTTGTCTGCAGCAGCTTCGATGTCGGAGTACTTTGTCGATGGCCCTGGCCCGGAGTTGAGCTCGGCAATGCGAATGATCATTCGCCCCTTACCATTCGCATGCTTCGTAAATGCTTTCCCATTCACGAATCGACCAAGGCCTGCAATCACCCCAACCTCCCACCCCTTCGGGATCGGGCCCAGTTCCGAATCCACAAACGAGTCCGGCAGCTCTTCGAAGACATCCTGCGGCATGCCGGGAAAGCCGGTCGCACCGGCCGCCTTCGCCCGCACCGGCTCGAATTCGACAAACCACGCCTTGAAAATCGCCCGCGCCATCTCCTCCAGCACACGGTTCATCCGCCGGTTCAACTCGATCTTGTCGTCAAATACGCAGATTCGATCGGCGATTCGTTCCTGAATGCCAATTGATGGAAGAGCGACAATCAATTGGCGTTGCTGAGTAAGGCTGACGTAGTCAAAGGTGGAGGTGTGCCCAACCTGTGCATCCAATTGCTGTGCCAATGCACTGCTACGCATAAATGCGTAGAGGTACTTCTGATTGAGCACTGTGGAATCGAGACTGCGCCATATCGTCGTTCCCGGGTTGGCGACAAATGTTGGTGCGTCAGGCTCAGCGATTGCGAGTCGGCCGACTGTTGCCCGGTGAGTGAGCACGATGTCACCACCTTGACCGATTCCCTTTCGTACGCGTCGGAATGCAACGTCACTGATTCTGTCGCATTGTTCGAGATCGACTCTGCCGTCCTTCAAGTCGGGTGGGCGGATGAATGGGACGCCTTCTGCAACAAACTCATGTTGCCGCGGCCGGTACTCGCCATGATTGCCGTCCTCGACGAAAAGGACCCCCCGCTTGACCAAGGACCCGACGCTTGCGAATTCGATGTTGCTTCGAAAGTTTTGCCGGATTTCTTCCAATGTGGGCACGCTCAGTTTCCGGTTAGCCTCCATAACCAAGCCCTCCGAGATTCTCCCTGATCTGCTGCTGCAGCCGCTCAGACTCCTCGAAACACTCCTGGAGCTCAGCCGTCAGCCGACGCATCTTCTCCTCGAACGGCTCGCCGTCATCCTCCACTTCCGCGGCCCCCACGTACCGCCCCGGCGTCAGCACAAAGCCGTGCTTCTCAATCTCCTCCAGCGTCGCCGACTTGCAGAAGCCCGGCACGTCCTTGTACTCGCCCGCGTCCGGCTCGCCTCGCCAGGCGTGATACGTCCCCGCAATCCGGCCGATGTCACTGTCCGGCGGAAGCGGATACTCGTCCCGCCCCGACAGCACACGCAGTGTCCGGGTCTCCATCGTCCCCAGCTCCCGCGCGTCAATGAACAGCGTCTCCCCCCGCCGGTCTCGCCCCGGCCGCTTCAGCTTCTTCCCCGTCTTGTCCCGCGTCACAAACCACAGACAGACCGGGATGCCGGTCGTCAGAAAGAGCTGCGGCGGCAACGCCACGATGCAGTCGACCAGGTCCGCCTTCACAATCGCCTGCCGGATTTCCCCTTCGCCACTGCTGTTCGACGACAGCGAGCCGTTCGCCATCACAAACCCGGCAATGCCACCCCCGCGGCCGTTGGGCGGCGCCAGGTGATGGATGAAGTGCTGAATCCACGCATAGTTCGCATTGCCGACCGGCGGGACGCCGTACTTCCACCGCACGTCCTCCCGCAGCAGCTTGCCCGACCAGTCGGAGACATTGAACGGCGGGTTGGCGAGGATGTAATCGGCCTTCAGGTCCGGGTGCAGATCGCGGACGAAGCTGTCAGCCGGCTGGTGGCCCAGATTCGCTTCGATCCCGCGAATGGCGAGGTTCATGTGCGCCAGCCGCCAGGTCGTCGGATTCGACTCCTGCCCGAAGATCGAGATGTCCCGTTTGGCCTTTGACTTCGTCTTGCCGTTGCCGTTGCCGGTGGCGTGCGACTCCACGAATCGGATCGACTGGACGAACATTCCACCCGAACCGCAGCAGGGGTCGTAGACGCGGCCTTCGTACGGCTCGATCATCTCGACCAGCAGCCGCACGACCGAACTGGGCGTGAAGAACTCACCTCCCAGCTTCCCTTCTGCCGCGGCGAACTTGCCCAGGAAGTACTCGTACACCCGCCCGAGAACATCCTTGGCGCGGGCCTGATCGGTTCCAATGGCGATCGAGGCGATCTGGTCGATCAGCCCACCGAGCCGTTCCGGCGGAATGCCGCGCCGGGCGTAGTCGCGGGGGAGCTTCCCCTTCAGTTTTGTGTTGTCCCGCTCGATCGCGTGCATCGCGTCGTCGATCAGCGTTGCGATGTTCGGCTGCTTGCCCTGGTTGCGGAGGTTTTCCCAGCGGGCTTCCGGCGGCACCCAGAAGACATTCTCGGCCGTGTACTCGTCGCGGCTTTCGAGAAGGTTGTCAGCCTGCTTCCCCTCGATCCAGTCCGCCTTGAGTTCCTCGCGCAGCTGCTCGCGGCGGGCTTCGAAGGCATCGGAGATGTATTTGAGGAAGATCAGGCCGAGGACGACGTGCTTGTATTCGGCTGCATCGACCGAGCCGCGCAGGCGATCCGCCGTCTGCCACAACTGCTCGGGATCGACGGCCAGTTCGCCGTTGGCGGGAGGGGAGGTCTTCTTTTTCTTTGCCATCGGGGGGATTCGTATTGTCTCTGGAGGGCATCAGCGGGATGGCGCGGCGCAGTTGCGCCGGAAGCCGGGTAACAACGCCCGGATAGCGTGTGCCTGAGCGGTGCACACGACACTCAGCATTGCGGCGTGCCGGGCGGGATGCAATCCGGGCGTGCGAGTCTGTCGCCAGATTCCCGGATGGTGTACTGATTGCAGCGCAACGGCTTGGTTCCCGCTTTCCTGCGGGCCCGCTTCTTCCCCACGCGTCTTCTCCGGATGTCAGCTCATGGTGTTCAACGCACCGCCGGGGGCAGCAAAGGGAGAGAATCCGCGGCCCGGCGGAGAATCACGAACGTACCGCGAACCGGGAGCAATGTGAAGCGAAGTGTGCCGCGGCGGCTGCTTCTCCGGTTTTCAGCGCGTCCAGCGGGGACCATCCAGTCCGCCCCTGCAGGTGGTTACTGCAGAGGTTTCGGGGGCCGACGGCGGATCGCCTACAGCTATTCCCCCGCTGTCTCCGCGGGGCTGGCGGGAGATTTCCCCTGCCGGAGAACCATCGTCACCTGTGTGCCGTTGTTGCTGTACTCGACCTCATCCATGAAGCACTGCATCAGCAGGATGCCGCGGCCGCTCGCCTTCGACAGGTTCTCTTCCGACGTCGCGTCGGGAAGCTTTGTGACGTCAAAGCCGGGACCTTCGTCGCGAATCACAAACCGGATCTCCTCCGGACCGTTCTCAAACACCACGTGGACGGATCGGTCCTGGTAGGGCGACTGTGATTCGCGTTCCTCGATCAGTTCTCCAAAGCTGTCGTCCTCAAAGTCCTTCAGGTCAGAGTTCACTTCGAGGTTTCCGTGAACGACGGCGTTCAGCAGCGCCTCCTCGAGGGCGACTCCCAGCCGCGTTCGCGTCGATCCGTCCAGTTGGGACGTCGTTGTGCTCAGCTTCTGCAGGTGCCGGGCGAGTGCCGTGGCTGCAGTCAGTCGACTGGGAAGCGAGAACTCGATGCGCTGCGCGATGGTCCAGGCGACCGCGTCTTCCTCTTCGCGCCGCTGCCGGCTGAGGTCGAGCACATGCGTGCACAGATCGGGCAGGTCGTCCTCGAGAGCCTTCTTGGGGATGTAGTTGGCAGCCCCCCGTCGCAGGGCATCCATCGCCGACTGCTCACTCCCCCGCGAGGTCATGATGACAATCGGAACGTCGCGGAACTGGCGGCGGGCGACCGAGAGCAGTTCGAGTCCGTCCATGCCCGGCATGTGCAGGTCGGTGAGGACCAGGTCGACCGGCCGGGCACTCAGCGTGTCGATCGCGGCACGACCGTCGTCGGCATAGACGACATCGAATCCGTCGATCGCGGACTGAAGCACTCGGGCAACGAACCGCTGCTCGACCGGGTTGTCATCGACAATCAGAATCGTCGTCATTCTCGCCTCCGCCCTGGGGCCCGAAATGTGACGGCTGGCACTCGACCGGTCAACTCCCGGGGGCAGCGCACACGCGACCCGCTGCGCTGTCGTGTCGCGTTCGTCTACCCGTCGGCCGCTGAAGGGAAATCCGGATTGAAGTGACCGTGTGACCGACACATCTGTGAATACTGATGCAGCCGGAAGTGGATGTTGCCATTCGGGCGAACGTCCACGACCATATAATGCCAGAATGAGCGAGGTTTTACGACCTGCCGAGTGTCCCCGGGCCAGAGGTGTGCACAATGTCTTCACGCGACCAGGACGAATCCGATCTGCCTGGTGGTCCAAATCCCCCGGCAATCGGACGCTCCAGGGGCGGCGAGACGTCTCCGGACGAATCCGGGATGCTGATCGAAACGATGCGCGATTCGTCGCTTGATTCGGCAGAGGACCTCGCAGATCGCCTGCATGCATTGCGTGAGTGTGGCTTTGAGGATGCCGCGTCGATCGACGTCTTCGATCGCATCGCCCGGCTGGCCACGCGACTGCTGCAGACTCCGGTCGCTCTGGTGTCCCTGGTTGACGATCACCGGCAGTTCTTTGTTGGTGCCACGGGACTGCAGGAACCATGGCGGTCCCGACGGGAAACGCCGCTGACGCATTCGTTCTGTCAGCATGTGGTCAGTGCCGGGCAGCCGCTGGTTGTCAGCGATTCGCAGCAGCATCCGCGTGTGTGCGACAATCTCGCCGTCAGCGATCTGGGAGTGCGGTCGTATCTGGGCGTGCCGATTCGTACTCCGGGGGATGTCGTCATCGGATCGCTGTGCGCGATCGACGTGCGTCCGCGGGAATGGCAACAGACCGAGCTGGACGCGCTCAACGAACTGGCAATGGCGACGTCGGCCGAGGTCGCCGTTCGCTGGAACCTCGCCGAGCAGCGCCGGGTGACAGCCGCCCTGCGGGCCAGCGAGGCGCAATTCCGGAACTGCTTTGAACAGTCGCCGATCGGCGTGGCGCTGGTCGGGCTCGATGGACGCTGGCTGCGGGTCAATGACGCGCTGTGCCGCATCGTCGGATATGGACGGGACGAACTGCTGCAACTGGACTTCCAGACGATTACGCATCCGGACGATCTGGACAGCGATCTCGATCAGGTCCAGGCGGTGCTCCGGGGAGAGATCTCCGACTACCAGATGGAGAAGCGGTATCTGCACAAGCAGGGCCACGCGGTCTGGGTCCGTCTGAGTGTCTCGATGGTGCGGAGCGACGACGGGCAGCCGCTGAACTTCATGTCGCAGATCGAGGACATTTCGGCCCGCAAGCAGGCCGACGAGGCGCTGCGGCAAAGTGAAGAGCGGTTCCGGCTGGCGGTCAACGGTGCGAACGACGGCGTGTGGGACTGGCATGTCACGACGAACGAATGTTACTTCTCGCCGCGGTTCAAGCAGCTGCTCGGCTTCCAGGACGACGAGTTTCCCAATCACGCCAGCGCGTGGGAATCACGGTTGCATCCGGACGATCGGGAACGGGTCTTTGAGGAGGTGCAGCAGCACTTCCAGTCCCGGACACGCTACCAGGTGGAATACCGGATGCGGACCCGTGACGGAGAGTACCGGTGGTTTCGCGCGCGTGCGAACGCCATCTGGAATGAAGCCGGACAGCCGGTCCGGATGGTCGGCGCGGTGACCGACATTCATGAGGCGCGTCTGGCGGCGGAGGAGCTGCGCAAGGCCCGGAATGCCGCCGAAGCGGCCAACCGGACCAAGAGTGACTTTCTGGCGCGGATGAGCCACGAGATCCGCACGCCGATGAACGGGATCATCGGCATGACCGAGCTGACATTGCAGACGAACCTCACCGACGAACAGCGCGACTACCTCGAAACGGCGCGTGCCAGTGCGGACGGACTGCTGGCACTGATCAACGACATCCTCGACTTCTCCAAGATCGAAGCGGACAAGCTGGATCTGGAAGACGCCCCGATCAACCTGCGGCGGCTGCTCGGCCAGAAGCTGAAGCTGTTCATGCCGAGCGCCGAGGAGAAAGGGCTGGAACTGGTCGGCGTGGTCGACGATTCGGTACCCGCGCGGATCATGGGGGATCAGCACCGGTTGCGGCAGATTCTCGCCAATCTGCTCGGCAATTCGATCAAGTTCACTCATGCCGGGCGGATTGCTCTGATGGTCGACCTTGATCCGGAAACGAGAGAGCTGCGATTTTCGGTCCGCGATACGGGGATCGGAATTCCTCTGGAACAGCAGAAGCGGATCTTCGCGGTCTTTTCGCAGGCGGACAGTTCAACGACTCGCCGTTACGGCGGAACCGGGCTGGGGTTGGCCATTTCGTTGCGCCTGGCCGAGATGATGGGAGGCAGTCTGTCGGTTCAGAGTGCTCCGGGCCGGGGAAGCACGTTCACGCTGCTGCTGCCACTGCGGGTCGCCGAGGAAGGCGAGGGGGCCATCGAGAGCCCGAGCCGGTTGACAATGCTCGCGGAGGCGGCAAGCGGTTCATCCGGTGCTGAGCCGGGCACGACCAGGCAGCTCTCGATCCTTCTCGCAGAAGACAATCCGATCAACCAGAAGTACGTCGTCAAACTGCTGACGCGTGACGGGTATCGCGTGCACGTCGCGGAAAACGGTCGGGAGGCTGTGAACGCCTGCGACGCCGAGCGCTTCGACATCGTGCTGATGGATGTTCAGATGCCGGAACTGGACGGACTCGAAGCGACGCGAACGCTGCGGAAAAAGGGGCACGAGGTGCCGATCATCTTCCTGACGGCTTCGGCCATGAAGGGGGATCGCGAGATCTGTCTGGAAGCGGGAGGGGACGACTATCTGTCCAAGCCGGTCCGGTTGAAGGAACTGCGGCAGGCGATCCAGAGAAACGTCAAGGATGTGCCGTTGGAGCCTGTTGCCGACGAATCCCCGCAGAAGGATCAGGTCAGCCGGCTGATCGCCCGCTTTGCCGATGACCCCGAATTCCTCCTGGAACTTGGAGGGTTGTTTGCGGACCAGTGCGCGGAGAACCTGCGGGTGATTCGCGAAGCGGTCGCCGCCGGTGATCTGCCGGCCGTCGAACGGGCCGCGCACAAGGTCAAGGGGTCGCTGACCGTCTTCGGTTTCGAGTCGGCGGCCGAAGCGGCCCTGTCTCTCGAACTGGCAGCCCGGTTGGGGAATCGGGGGAGCGTTCGCGAAATCCTTCCAATGTTCGAGAGTGAATGCGCGAACACAACGCAGCTGCTCCGCACTGTCTGTCGTCGTCCCACCACCAGCGACTCCCGGTGAGTCGCGGCATGAGGGTGCAATGACGCGTTGCCAACCCGGCAATCGGTCGTGTGCCGCTGGGGGACTGACAGAGACCCTGCGAGACAAAGACCCTGCGAGGAAGGGGGACAGAGCCGGGGGGCCTCGTTGCCTGGACCGTCGGGGGCAATGGACGGCGATGAGTTGATCCGCGTGGCCGTGCTTTCGACAATCAGGTCTTCCGGATCTCTCTCCTGACCTGCAACCTGGCCGCTCACTATGCTCCCGCGTCACTCTCGTCTCCTCTGTGTTGTGATCTGTCTGTTCGGCGTCGGATGTCTCAGTGCAGAGGACTTTCCGGCGATCTACGACAGCGAGCGGGCCAGCGACCTGCAGCCGATGTCGCCGGCCGAAGCCGCGGCCACCATGCAGGTGCCGGAGGGCTTCCATGTCGACCTGTTCGCCGCCGAGCCGGACGTCCGCAATCCGATCGCGATGGCGTGGGACGACCACGGACGCCTCTGGATTGCCGAGAACTACACGTATGCCGAGCGGCCACTCCGCTTCGATCGTTCGCTGCGGGATCGCGTGCTGATCTTCGAGGACCGTGACGGCGACGGGCGGGCCGACTCCCGCAAGGTCTTCACCGACAGCGTGCAGATGCTCACCAGCGTCGAGGTTGGCCGTGGGGGCGTCTGGCTGATGTGTCCGCCGCAGCTGCTGTTTATCCCGGATGCGGATGGTGACGACACTCCCGATGGCCCGGCGCAGATTGTTCTGGACGGTTTCGACATCGGCCCGGACAGTTATCACAACTTTGCCAACGGCCTGCGGTGGGGACCGGACGGCTGGCTGTACGGTCGCTGCGGACACTCCTGCCCGGGGCGGATCGGCGTTCCGGGAACGCCCGACGAGCAGCGGATTCCCCTCGACGGTGGCGTGTGGCGGTATCACCCGGAACGCAGGATCGTCGAAGTCGTCTGCCACGGCACGGTCAATCCGTGGGGCTACGACTGGGACCGCCACGGCGAACTGTTCCTCACCAATACCGTCATCGGCCACCTGTGGCATGTGATCCCGGGGGCCCACATGCAGGAGTCGTTCGGCGAGAGCATGAACCCTGCCGTCTACGAACGCATGGACATGGTCGCCGATCACTATCACTACGACCGAAGCGGAAGCTGGACCGAGAGCCGGGACGGAGCGGCCAACGAGTACGGCGGCGGACACGCTCACATCGGTGCGATGATCTACCAGGGGGATCGCTGGCCCGAGAAGTACCGCGACCGACTGTACACCCTCAACATGCATGGGCGGCGGGCCAATCAGGAGCGGATCGAGCGGCACGGTGCCGGTTTCATCGCCCGGCACGAACCGGACTTTTTCATCGCGGCCGATCCGTTCTTCCGTGGACTCGACCTGTCGATCGGACCGGACGGACAGGTGTACGTGATCGACTGGAGCGACACCGGCGAGTGTCATGAACAGTCCGGCGTGCACCGCTCGAGTGGTCGCATCTTTCGCATCCGCTACGGAGAGGCCACGGAGGACGCCGCCACGCGAACCGTCCCGAAGCCGTACTGTCTGGGCGGCGACGGCCCGCTGCCGGAGCTGTGGCGCCGGTATCAGGCCGGCGAGGTGACCCGGGAGGAACTGCGAGCGCTGCTGCATGATCCGGACGAACACATGCGGGTGTGGGCGATCCGTCTGCTGACCGACTTCTGGCCGCTCGATACGATCGTCGGCCCGCGGCCCGGTCCGGAGTATCCCGACGACCCGGAGACGGTGGGGGAACTGATCCGGATGGCCCGGGAGGACGAGTCGGGGCTGGTGCATCTGACGCTTGCCTCGACGATGCAGCGGCTGCCGGTCGAACATCGTGCCGAGGTTGCCCGGGGACTGTTCACCCACAGGGAGCATGCGGACGACCGCGACGTGCCGCTGATGGTCTGGTTCGGTCTGATGGCCGTCGGCAATGAGGAGCCGGCGGCTCTGGCGGAGTTGACCGGCGCGTGCTACTGGCCGCGAACCGTTCGCTGGATGGCGCGGAACGTCGCTTCGCATGTCGACCGCCATCCCGAAGCGATCGACCGGTTGCTGAAGGCTGCGGTCAACTTCGACCCGGAGCGGCAGCAGAGCGTGCTGCTGGGACTGCAGGATGCGCTGCGTGGTCGGCAGAAAGTGGACGAGCCGGCTGGATGGGAGGCATTCGCCAGGACCGACGGGGCAAAGCAGCATGCGGATGTCGTTCGGGAACTCGGCACGCTCTTTGGTGATGGACGGGCGCTGGATGAGATCCGCCGGATTGCGAAGGATCGGAAGGCGGAGATGCGGCAGCGGCAGGCGGCTCTGGAGACACTGATTCGCGCCCGGCCGAAGGACCTCCGTCAGGTCTGTCAGTCGCTGCTGAACGAGCGGATTCTCAATGCGACCGCAGCGAGTGGACTGGCCCTGTACGACGATCCGGAGATCGGTCGCCAGCTCGCGGCGAACTACCGCCGGTTTCACGGTGATGACCGGCCGGGGATTCTGGAACTGCTGGTCTCGCGTCCCACGTTTGCCGGGGCGCTGCTGGATCAGGTCGCTGCCGGCCGCATCCCCGCCTCGGAGCTGACTGCCGTTCACGCCCGTCAGATCGTCAGCTTGGGAGATGACGGCCTGAAGCGCCGCCTGGCGGAGGTGTGGGGCGAACTGCGTGAGTCACCTGCGGATCGCCGAGAGCAGATGGAGCAGCTGCGCGAGTCGCTGTCGCCGTCCGTCCTGGCCCAGGCGGATCTGAGTGCCGGGCGGGCCCTGTTTGTCCGTACCTGTTCCCAGTGCCACATGCTGTACGGGGAGGGGAAGAAGATCGGTCCGGACCTGACCGGCGCGCAGCGGTCGAGCCTCGATTACCTGCTGCAGAACATCGTCGACCCGAGTGCGGTCGTCGGCAAGGACTACCGCATGACGGTGATCGAGACTGTCGACGGACGCGTGCTGAGCGGACTGGTCGTCTCGCGCAACGACGATCGACTCGTGCTGCAGACGCCGACCGAACAGAAGACGATCCGCACCGCCGACATCGAGGAGATCGCGGAGACGACGCGGTCGGCGATGCCGGACGGTCTGCTGCAGAAGTTCTCGCCGGAGGAGATCCGCGATCTGTTTGGTTATCTGATGCATCCCGGGCAGGTGTCGCTGCGGGGAGAGGCCGACCGCTGACGGCCGATCGGCCTCGGTGCATCCATAGCCGGGCGCTATCGAGACGATAGGGGATGTCGTTCTGGCGAATGGCAGGGGAGGGCGTACAATCAGACTGTCGCAGGGGGAGTTTCGGGGCGAGCCCGCGGGGACTCCTTTTCGACGCGATTGAAGTGCCTTCTCTTCCCAGCAGCCAGGAACAGCCAGATGGCCGACAAGCCGAAGCCGACGCTCACGACCTCCGCCGGTGCTCCCGTCGGAGATAATCAGAATTCACTCACGGCCGGTCCCCGCGGTCCGGTGCTGATGCAGGACTACCGGCTTGTCGAGAAGCTGGCCCACCAGAACCGCGAACGGATTCCCGAGCGGACGGTCCATGCGAAGGGCTGGGGGGCGTACGGCACGCTGAAGATCGAGCACGACATCAGCCGCTACACGAAAGCGAAGGTGCTGCAGCCGGAAACCGAGACGGAGATGATCGCCCGGTTTTCGACCGTGGCCGGCGAGCAGGGGGCGGCCGATGCCGAGCGCGACGTCCGCGGCTTCTCGCTGAAGTTCTACACCGAAGAGGGGAACTGGGATCTGGTCGGCAACAATACGCCGGTCTTCTTCGTGCGAGATCCGTACAAGTTCCCGGACTTCATCCACACGCAGAAGCGGCATCCGAAGACGAACCTCCGCTCGCCGACCGCCATGTGGGACTTCTGGTCCCTCTCGCCGGAGTCGCTGCATCAGGTGACGATCCTGTTCTCGGATCGCGGACTGCCGACCGACGTGCGGCACATGAATGGCTACGGCAGTCACACCTACAGCTTTATCAATGCCGACGACGAGCGGTTCTGGGTGAAGTTCCACTTCAAGACGCAGCAGGGGCACCGGCACTGGACCAATGCCGAGGCTCAGGAGGTGATCGGCCGGACCCGCGAGAGCACGCAGGAGGATCTGTTCGGGGCGATTGAACGGGGCGAGTATCCGCGGTGGACGCTCCAGGTTCAGATCATGCCCGAAGCGGACGCGGAGAAGACGCCGTACAATCCGTTCGACCTCACCAAGGTCTGGCCGCACAGCGAGTATCCCTGCATCGATGTGGGGACGCTGGAGCTGAATCGCAATCCGGAGAACTACTTCGCCGAGATCGAGCAGGCCGCCTTCTCGCCGTCGAATATCGTCCCGGGTATCGGCGTTTCGCCGGACAAAATGCTGCAGGCCCGGATCTTTTCCTACGCGGACGCCCACCGGCACCGCCTGGGAACGCACTACGAGGCCTTGCCCGTCAACCGTCCGAAGTGTCCGGTGCATCACTACCACAAGGACGGGGCGATGTGCTTCATGCAGAACGGGACCAACCCGGATGCGTACTACGAACCGAATTCGTTCGGCGGGCCGGTCGAACGGCCGGACGTGGTCGAGCCGCCGCTGAAGATCTCCGGCGATGCAGCCCGGTACGATCATCGCGAAGGGAACGACGACTACTCGCAGCCGCGGGCGCTGTTCAACCTGTTCGATGACGGGCAGAAGCAGCGGCTGTTCTCGAACATTGCCGCGGCGATGCAGGGTGTCCCGCAGGAGATCGTCGACCGTCAGCTGGGACACTTCGAGAAGGTCCACCCGGACTACGCTGAGGGTGTGCGTGCGGCACTGGCTCAGGAGTCTTGAGAGGTGAGTCTTGAGAGGTGACGGCGCGCGAGATGGTATGCGGGAGCCCACCGGCTGCGGCCGGTGGGTTTTTCATATGTGTGTCAATTGCATCGATCTGAAGGCATGCATGCTCGCCTTTGGGGGGGCGAGCATGCCACCCCGCCGTGCCCCCCCCTGCAGGCATAACCATGTATCACGACCAACCCCGCAGCTTTCCCAGGACAATCGTCGCTGCGCCGACGTAGAACGTCACAAACCCGACAGCCTGCCAGCGCATCGGCGAGCCGATCCGCAGCCGCTCCCGGACCCGTTCGTGTGCCAGGGCGGCAAATGCGATCAGTTCGATGATCAGTCCGACGATGACGATGCCCATGCCGACCGACGTGGCCGTGATCATCAGTCGTACCCGACCCGTTGCTTGCGCGGCGTTGGGGGGGGCGGTTCGACGCCGGCGGCACGCATGGCAGTGCGGACCGCTTCGAGCGTTGCCGCGGCCGGCTTGAAGTTGCCCGGACGGTGTCCCTCGGCGATCAGCAGCGGGGTCCAGCCGTATTTGTTCTTCCGGTTCCAGATGGAGATGTCGGCACCACTCTCTGCGAGCAGCTGCACCATTTTCGGAAAGCTGGCGTAGGCGGCACCGTGCATGGCGGTTTCGCCGTTGTCGTCGACGGCGTTGACGTCGGCACCCAGGTCAAGCAGCAGCCGCACTGCCTGCAGTGATTCCTCTTCGGTTCCCGCTTCTTCGCCGGGTGCGAGCGTGCCCAGACCAGCGGCGGCCAGCAGCGGCGGGCAGTTGTCGGCGTTGGGAATTGTCGGGTCGGCTCCGAGATCGAGCAGCAGTTCCATCAGCGGGACGTCTGCGGTGTCGGCGGCGAACAGAAACGGCGTTGCCGCGGTCTGGTTGAGGCGGCCTCGGCCGGAGCGGCCCCGCTTGAGCCGGGCATTGACGTCGGCACCATGTTCGACCAGTTTGCGGACCAGTTGCAGACTCGTCATGCGGCCGGAACCGATCGGCGGTGGTGTTCCGTCGATTCCGTCCCCCCGATTCGGCTTACGGACCCAGGTGATGGCGTGCAGCGCGGTAAAGCCGCTCCGCTGATCGTTCGGATCGGCCCCCCGTTCGAGCAGATGGGCGGCCAGTTCGAAGTGTCCGTTTTCGACCGCCAGCAGCAGCGGGCTCATGCCGTTGCGGGGGAACCGTCCGCCTCGACGCTCCGGCGTCATCCGTTCGTTCACGTCCTGACCGGCTTCCAGCAGAACGTCGACCACCTCCTGCCGGCCTTCCCGCACCGCCAGAAACAGCGGCGTGAAGCCGGACTTCAGTTCGGTGTCAATGTCGGCACCGGCTTCGAGGAGCAGTCGGACGACGTCGGCATGTCCTTCGGCGGCGGCCCACATCAGGGCGGTCTGGCCGTTCCGTTCGGTCGCGTTGACGTCTGCGCCGTGTTTGAGCAGTGCCTGGACCGCTTCGGTCCGACCGGTGCGGCAGGCGGTCATCAGGGCGGTCTCGCCCCCCGGCAGCGCGGTGTTGGCATCGGCGCCGGCCTGAAGCAGCTTGGCGACGAGTGTCCCGTTGCCGTTCTGACAGGCCAGAGACAGAGGCGTGACGTCGTAGCGGTTGCGGGCGTCGATGTCGGCACCGGCCTCGATCAGCTGTAGAGCCGCCTCGGTCGCATCATGCCACACCGCCCAGTGCAGCGCCGTCGTGCCGTCCACCTGGGCGGCGTTGACCTGGTCGCCCGACTCCAGCAGTGCCGTCACCTGCTTCCAGTCGGCGGCTTCGGCGGCATCGACGAGCGGGGTGTCACCGGCATGCGTGGTTGCGGTGCAGGCGAGCAGCAGCACCAGCAGTCGTGCGGCCATGAGGAGACGGTAGGACATCGGTCAGAATCGCACCAGCAGGGATGGAGTGACGGACGACACGGGAATTGAGTCAAACAGTGATCGGTTCAAAGAGTTCGTCGACCGGCCCGTGGCTGTCTGCAAACGAATCGAGATCCAGACCGACCTTCTGCAGCAGCGTCAGGTGCAGGTTGGCCAGTGCCGCCGGCTGTTCGAACCGGATGTGCCGGCCACCCCGCATTCGTCCGGCCGCGCCGCCGGCGACGATGATCGGCAGGTTCTGGTGATCGTGCACGTTTGGATCGCCCATGCCGCTGCCGTACAGGTACAGCGAGTGATCCAGCAGCGAGCCGTCCCCTTCGGGGGTGGCGTGCATCTTTTCGAGGAACTCCGCGAACAGGGAGACATGGAAGCGGTTGATCTGGGCAACTTTTGCGATCTTCTTCGGATCGTTCCCGTGGTGCGTGAGCGGATGATGCGGATCGGAGACACCGATTTCCGGGTAGGTCCGGTTGCTGGTTTCGCGGGCGAGCTGAAACGTGACGACCCGCGTGATGTCTCCCTGGAAGGCGAGCAGCTGCAGGTCGAACATCAGCCGGGCGTGCTCGGCATAGGAGGGGGGCACGCCGATCGGTCGATCGAGGTCGGGCAGGGGATTGTCCTTCGCGTCGGCTTCAGCCTGGGCGATGCGGCGCTCGACTTCCCGGACGCTGTCGAGGTACTCACTGACGCGGGCGCGGTCGGCCGGTCCGAGCGTCTTCTGCAACTGGCGGAATTCCTGCGTCACGGAATCGAGCAGACTGGCTCGCTGCCGCAGCACCCCCCGCCGCTCTTCCGGGCTGCCGCCGTCGCCAAAGAGCATTTCGAAGACGAGTCGGGGATGGGCTTCGGAGGGGAGCGGCGTGGTGGGGGAGGACCAGGAGAGGTTGTTCTGGTAGACGCAGGCGTAGCCGTTGTCGCACTGCCCGACCGTCTCCATCAGGTCCATCGAGATCTCAAGCGACGGGAGCTGCGTGTCGCGGCCGAGATTCTGAGCGGCGATCTGGTCGGCGGTCGTGCCGAGGTAGTAGTCGGTGCTCTCCGTCCGCTTCGCCCGTGCACAACTGAGGAACGCCGCGTTCGACGTCGCATGGGTGCCGGGATAGGCGTTCTTCAGTTCCATGTTCGACAGGATGGCGACCTGGTCGCGGACGGGGGCCAGCGGGCTGAGCGTGGGGGAGAGTTCGCTCAGGTCGTCTCCCGGCAGGGCCCAGCGGGAGATGTCACAGCCCATCGGCATGTAAATGTAACCCAGCCGCCGCAGACGGGACGGGGCTGCGGGCGTGGCGGCTTCGGCGGTGAGGGCCGGCACCATGGCATCGAGCAGCGGCAGAGCGACGGCGGCACCCAGTCCCTTGAGCATGGTGCGGCGGGGCAGCGACTTTTTCGAAATGATCATTCGGCTGTCCTCATTTGAAACGGCGTGCTCCGGACGATCCCCTGCACAATCGCGGAAAAGCGGTAGTCGTTCTTTGCGGCTTCGCGGACGATCGTTCGCACCGCCGGCGCGTCGTGATGATCCAGGCCGCGTCCCAGGGCATACGTCAGCAGTTTCTCGGTCAAAGTGCCGGCAAACAGTTCGGGGCGACGGAGCAGGGCCTGCTCGAGCCCGTCGATGCCCTCGAACTCGGAGCCGTCCGGCAGTCCACCGGTGGCGTCGACGGGAGTCTCCCCTTCGCGGTCACGCCAGCGGCCGATCGCGTCGAAGTTCTCCAGCGAGAACCCGACCGGGTCCATCAGGTTGTGGCAGCCGGCACAATTCGGATCGGCACGATGCTGGCTGAGACGTTCGCGAATCGGCAGATCGGCCGCGACGGTGTTGTCCTCCAGTGCCGGGACGTTCGCCGGCGGTGGTGGAGCCGGCGTGCCGAGCAGGTTTTCCAGAATCCAGTTCCCCCGGATGACCGGCGAGGTTCGTGTTGCGTATGACGTGACGGCGAGAATGCTCGCGTGTCGCAGCAGGCCACCACGTGGCGAGTCGTCGTCCAGGCTCACCTTGCGGAACCGGCTGCCGTACACGTGCGGAATGCCGTAGTGCTTCGCCAGCCGCTGGTTGAGGAACGTGGCGTCGGCGTCGATCAGATCCAGCACGCTGCGGTCGTCGCGGACGACGCTTTCGAAAAGCAGTTCCGTTTCCCGCCGCATCGCTTCCCGCAGGTTGTGATCAAAGTCCGGGAACAGCCGTCCGTCCGGATGCACCGAATCGAGATTCCGCAGATACAGCCACTGGCCGGCAAAGTTCGTCGTCAGAGCCGCGGACCGGGGATCAGCCAGCATGCGGCTGACCTGCGCCGCGAGGACATCCGGCTGGCGAAGCTGACCGGCCTCGGCCAGTTCGAGCAGTTCATCGTCCGGGATGCTGCTCCACAGAAAGAACGACAGCCGCGAGGCCAGCTCGATGTCGTTGACGGTATAGACCTCTCCGGCAGCGGCATCCGGGGGATCGCGTTCAATCCGGAACAGGAACTGTGGACTGACCAGCAACGCCTCGAGTGCCCGCTGAATGCCGGTCTCAAAGCCGCCTTCATCCCGCCCCTGGCGGAAGAACGCCAGCAGGCCGGAGAGTTCCTCGTGCTGCACCGGGCGTCGCCAGGCGCGGCGAGCGAGGTTCATCAGGATCGCCTCGGCGCAGGCCGGTTCGTCATCGGGACCGGCAGGAGTGCAGATGAAGATGCGGCGACGGCTCGGCGTCTCGCCCGGTCCGGTCGACTCATACGGTCCGGTAATCGACACCTGGTAGACCGCCGGGTTGATTCGCGGATGACGGTGGTAGTTGAAGTGGGATTCGTACGGCTGCCGCATCGTCTCCATCAGCGAAGCCGATCGGGCAGGGAACGTCACACCCAGTTCGTGCCGACCGGCCGTCATGCGGACGCGCGTCTTCAGGTGAGCATCGACCTTGCTGTAATCGCGATTGCCGCGGGGCGGCGGCTTGATCGTAAAGCGGGCGACCTGATCGCGGTCGACGAGGATGTCCAGCTCGTGGGTGCCGTGCAGCCCTTCGACTTCTTCATTCCGGTCACGGGCCAGGCGGACTTCGATCTGGTATTCGCCGTCGACCGGAAAGGTGTAGGGAATGACCGCTCCGCCGCGGGTGCCGAGGGGAAGTCCCGGTACGTGCGATTCCTGCGTGATATCGGGCCGGATGCGGATCGTATCTCCACCCGGAGCCGGGCCGGCGACGCCAACCGCCAGACGGCTGATCTTCTGCGCGGCATTGACGTATCGGTTGAGTAGCGTCGGCGTCAGTTCTACCACGGTGATGTTGTCGAAGCCGTGGCTCGACTCGTCGCGGGGCAGCAGCCGGGTGACGTCGATGTCGACGGCGAGCAGATCGCGGATGGCATTGCGGTACTCGAACCGCGTCAGTCGCCGGAAGGTGTCCGTCCGACCCGGTTGCGGATGTTCGCCTGCGTGCCGGTCGAGAGTGCCGGTGACCGTGTTCAGGATCGCTGTGTATTCCGACTCATCCGGCCGCGGCATATCGGGCGGAGGCATCTGGCGGGCGTTCAGTTTGCGGACGACGCGCTCCCAGACGTCGGCGTGGCTGCCGATGCGGTCGGCGAGAGCCGGTTCGAGATCCAGATCACCCGAGGGATCGCTGCCCGCGTGGCAGTCCAGGCAGTGTGATTCGACGAACGTGCGAAGGTCGGCGGGGACGGGGGACGTGGCGGGGGGTTCCACGGCGGCGGTCGCCAGACCGTACAGCAGCATTGCCGTGGCGATGCCGGCAGTTGCCAGACCGAATGCCGTGCGATGCATGAGCGCGATCCCGCTGACGAGAACTGACGATCCGCGACTGGACAGCGAACGCTGCCCGATGCGAAGGTGCGACGTACCCGCGGCGTGGCGCATCAGTCGATGCGTCAACCGTGATTACTCGGTGTGACGGAGATGTTTGTCGAGGAAGTCTTCTACGAGTTTCCTGCGCGGGACGTCGAAAAACAACTCTCCTCCGTGTGCGCCGCCGTGAACAACCTCAAACTGTACCGGCAGGTCATGTTGCCGATAGCGGGCATGCAGTTCGTGCGACTGGTTAATGGGGACCTGCGGATCCTGATCGCCGTGCAGAATCAGCAGCGGAGGATCGTTGCGGTCGACGTGAAAGACCGGGCTCGCCAGGCGGGCCAGTTCGGGGACGTTTTCGGGGCGGTCGCCGATCAGCAGCTTCAGGGCCGGAACGCGGACACTCAGGCCGTGGGGCGTCGACTGCTGAAGGATCGTCATGAAGTCTGTCGGCCCGTACCAGTCGATGATCGCGGCCACGTCGGACGACTCGTCGGGATGTGTGCCGACCGTTCCTTCCAGTTCCTCGTTGCCGTTCGTGATACCGACCAGAGCGGCCAGGTGTCCCCCGGCGGAGGACCCGGCGACGGCGATGCGGCGGGCATCGTAGCCGTAGTCCGACTGCCTGGCCCGCAGAAACCGGATTGCCGCCTTGCAGTCGTGAATCTGCGCCGGAAACCGAGCCACGGGAGACAGCCGGTAATCGACGCTGGCGACGGCGCAACCGTTCTCGACAAGCCATCCCAGCGGCATGTTGCTCTTGGAGCCGGCCCGCCAGGCCCCGCCATGAATCCAGATGATGAGTGGTGGCTGCCCGTTTGTTGCAGGCAGGTACAGGTCGAGTTTGAGGGAGTGCCCGTCTGCAGTGGCGTACTCGATGTCGCGGAGGACGCGGACGGCGGATTCATTCTGTGGGCGCTGGGCCAGCGCCTCACCGGGAGCGGCAGGGCCCAGGTGGAGCATCAGGAACAGCACCGGTGTCATCAGCGTGCGGATCGGAATCGACATCGGCCGGGAACTCCTGGAGGAACCTCATGCGATGAGAGTCCTCATCGTTGCAGAGGCGTCCCCGGTGTTCAAGGCGTTCCGTTGTCGTACGCGTTTGCCGGGCGCGTGGTCGGCTAGGTGAGGACTCTGTTTTCCCGCATCATCTTCACGGAGCAGGGATCGTCGTCGGTGAGACGGTGGTCAATCGCGAAGCAGACAAGGCGTCTGAAGTCGTCGCAGCTCTCGGCAATCAGCGATTCCCGCCGCAGACTCGCGCAATTGCAGTAGCGGATGGCTTCTTCGGAGAGGCGGACCGTCTGGCTGGTCAGTTCGTGCACGGCTCCGGCCATCTGATGAACGACGGACATGTGTGTGGCAGAGTACCCGGCCTGGATCGATCGGGCCGTGCGATTGGCCGTCGGGGCATGTGTCGCCGACGTGGCCACCTGTTCGAGAAACATCATGTTCTGGCGGGCGATGTCGTCGTCGATCACGTAGTCCTCGGGCGCTTCGAGGACGTCGACCGTGTGCGCGATTCCCTCGAGCACCCGGGGGGAGGCGGACGGCCAGGCGGCGGAGAACAGGGGGAGTACGCGGCGGGCACAGCGTGCGGCGAACGTGACCGCGACATTTCGGGGAAGGAGTGAGACGTCGATGTCGCCGAGATCCTGGGGATCGCAGTGGAAGGCGTGCCGACGCGTGAAAACACGGGAGATCTGCTGCCGCAAGAGACTGGCCATGAGTGGACCTCACTGTCGTGTCGAGGAGATGCAGGATATGTTCCGCTGAACTCTGGACCGTCCGTGCCTGAGCCGGGTGACGGGCGCCTCTTGCGGGATCGCCACCAGTCCCCGGTCTGTCCGGCCCGCTGATGCGGAGACGTCCCAGGTCTGTCGACCCAGGCACGACGGGTCCAGCCGACATTGGATCTGTTCGCGCGGCAATAGCCGTGACGCACGCAGTCTCTGAGCCCGACGTTGTCGGATCAGCAGTGGCTGCGGAAAACGTAGCCGCGTCCGTGCAGCCTGGACGACTCTCCCCAAATAACAGGCCCGCCGGATCGAGGTCAGCGTGACAAGGGGAGCGTCATCCCGGAGCGTTCGTGAGACAGAACGCCGGCGCTGGTCGTACCCCGCGACACAACCCGAACGGGTTTGCGACCGCGCTGCTGATGGCAACGGGCCGGTGGGAGTGGGCACGACAACCGGAAGATGACAATTCGATCGAGATGTTCACTTTAGACAACGGTCGCGTCTGTCACCGAATGGAATCCGGCAAAGTTTGCCAATCGGGAAGGAAACGAAAAACGTGGCCTCCCGGCAAGCCGGAGCACTGCGTGATGGACATCTGTGAGCTTCAGCGTCGTTGTCGATTGGAGGCGACTCGGACGTCCGTGAGAAGATTCGGCTTGCTCCTCCCATCCCGTTGTGGCCGAAGCGTCGGGCGCGTCGAGGGCCGCCTCGAGGCCATCGCCGGTCAGAAGCAGCGGCAGGACGGCCAGCAACAGGGGGAAGGTTGAGTTGCCCTCGGGACGATTCATGGAGGAATTCTTTTGGTGGAGGAATTCTCTGTTAGGAGGCGTGGTCGCTACTCCGCAGGGGCATTGCGCCGTTGCATCGGTGTGGGCAGACCGATCCCGTGTCCCGGCGGGGGGATTTCGCGAAGAGTCGGGATGATCTGCCGGAACGTCAGTATTCGACGGTGCAGTCGGGACGTTCCGCGCGGAACGAGGCGACGCCTTCGGGCGTTACCGCCGTCTCTTTGAGATTGAGTTCAACGAGGGCCGGCAGCATTCTCAGGATTTCGAAGCTGCGGTCGGTGACTCGGGTCTGCTGCAGGATCAGGTACCTGAGGTGCGTCAGCGAGGTCATGTGTTTCACGCCGGCGTCGCTGACGTCTGTTCCGAAGAGATCCAGGCGAACGAGAGTTGTCCATCGGCAGGCGTGTTCAACAGCCTGGTCGGTGATCGCGGTGTTTCCGATACGCAGTTCTCTGAGATGCTTCATTTCACGAAGCTGCGCGACGCCCTGATCGGTGACGCCGGTCCCCTCCAACCCGAGTGCCTCGAGCAGGGGGAGCCGGTTGAGTTCTGCCAGGTGCGTGTCGTCGATGTTCATCTTGCCCAGGTACAGCCAGCGCAGCGTCGTCAGGTTGCAGAGATGGGGAAGGGATGCACTGGTCAGATGGTTTCCCCGGATGTCGAGTGCTCTCAGACGCGTTAGCGGAGCCAGTCGCGGGACATCCTCGTCGGTCAACTCGCGGTGCCAGAGGTGAACTCCCTGAATCTGGAAGGGTGTTTCCGGCAGGTCGGAGACGTCCTCAATGGTTCCATGAACGTGCAGTTTGAGTTTGCCGTTGAGCTCGAGCGTCCAGCAGGCCACGTCCCGTTCCACATCGATGAAATCAGTGGTTGATGATGGCGAACGACGGTCCGGAAGCGTTTCAAGAGGTACTGCCGCGGAGCGGGCGACGGCCGGGCCTTTGTCGGGGGACGCGTCGTCCCCGGAGCGCCACCAGGCAGCGGTCATCGCAACGAGCGGCAGCAGTGCCGCCAGGGGCACTATGAGCGACCAGTACGATCGGCGTCGTGTCCCCTCGGGACCGGCATCGGTCGGGGCCGCCTGCATCCGTGCGGTGGCTCCCCCCTGGACTTCAGCCAGCCGGGACGTCAGGAGATCCTCGACTTCCGCGGCAGACTCGTAGCGGTCAGCCGGATCTTTGGCATGCAGTCGATTGACGATCCCGATCAGCCAGTCGGGAATGTCCGGATTGAGCTCGCGGATCGGAGGGGGCTGCTCGTCGCAGACACGGCGGATCGTCCCTGTCGTGGATTTCGTTTTGAATGGGGACTGACCGGTGCACATCGCATAGATCACGCTGCCGAGACTGAACAGGTCGGCCCGGCAGTCGAGCGACTCGCCGCGGGCCTGTTCCGGGGACATGTACTCCGGTGTGCCGATCACGTCTCCGGTCCGCGTGACGCTGTTGTCATTGGCAGCCCGGGCCAGGCCGAAGTCCGTAATCTTGACCCGCTGGATGCCGTTTTCCAGCAGGATATTGTCCGGTTTGATGTCGCGGTGAATCAGCCCCTGTGCGTGTGCGGCGGCCAGTCCGCCTGCTGTCTGCCGGGCGATCCGCAGAATTTCGGGAACCGGCAGCGATCCCACGCGCATCAGCCGTTCAGCGAGCGAGACTCCATCGATGAATTCCATCACCAGGTAGGGGAGAGTCCCGTCGGAATTGACGGCATGGATGGTGATGACATGGTCGTGGCTGACGGCGGCAGCCGCACGGGCTTCGCGGAGGAACCGCTTGCGGGCGTTGACACTGGCGGCGAGTTGGGGGGCCATCACCTTGATGGCGACGACACGGCTGAGCGACGGATCCCGTGCTTTCAGAACGATTCCCATTCCGCCGTTGCCGATGCACTCCAGAATCGAGTAGCCGTCGAACTGACCGATGGAGTCCGGTCGGTCGTCCGGTTCCAGAAAGTCGAGGCACGGTTCGCCCGAGTCCTGAAGCAGATCCCGCAGCGCGTCGACGATATGGTCAATCGTGCCGTCTGGTTTGGCTGGCTGGCTGAGATATCTGTGCACATCCTCGCGGAACTCCGGATCGGCCGCCAGATTCTCGAGACGCTCGCGTTGCTGTTCACTATTCTCGAGCTGCGAGAGCAGTCGCGCTTCTTCCTCAGGCTGCAGTGCCGCGTCAAGCAGCTGCTGCAGTCGATCGGTTTCGAACTGACGATGACCGGAGCCCGTCATGGAAAGTCTGCCCGTCTATTGCCCCTCGAGGCGTCGCACGACCTCCCTCAGCCGCGAGAGGACGCGACTCTTGCGCACATAGACATCACTGACGTTGAGCTGGAGTCGTGCAGCGACCTCGGCGGTCGGATGCCCCTCGACACAGGTCAACCAGAACGCCTGCCACGTTCGCGGAGTGAAGTCGTCCTGAATGCGTTCCGCGGCCGTGTGCAGCAGGCGATGCTTGAATTCCGAAACCCAGTCGGACTGGTCGTTGCAGGTGGAGACCCGGTCCAGCATGACGCGCATCGCCGAATCTCCCGGGGCACGCGGTTCGCGCCTGCGGCGGCGCCAGTGATCGGCCGCCTTGCTGCGGACGATCTGGAACAGCCAGTTGCGGAACCGGCCTCGACAGGGATCGGGATCGAAGTGGCGGATGTTCTGGATCACAGCCCGGAATGTCTCCTGCGAGACGTCGAGGATATCGGCATCCTGCAGCCCCCGCTTGCGCAGATAGCCGATGACGACCGGGCCGTAGATCTCGAGGAATTCCGTCCAGGATGTCCCGTCCTCCGTGTTCTGAATCCGTTCGATCAGACTGAGCGACGTGTCAGGGAGGTGGATCATCAGGCCCTCTGCTGAGCAGCACGCGTTCGGGCGGGAGACCTTTCACACTTTCTTCACACTTTAGCAGACTCGCTGAGCGATCGTGCCATCCAATTCTGGCAGGAGGCGAGTGGAACGAACGCAACGAAAAAACGCGGCACCCCGGCATTCCGGAGCACCGCGTGGTGGACGCGTGAGAGTGTGAACGACGTCTTTCCCTGGTGGCTACTCGGCAGGCAGTGAGAAGAAGCCGCTTCCTCCGCCCGGGCCGCCTCCACCGAAGCTGCTGTTCCCGAACGTCGATGTCTTCTCGTCGATGGTCTCGAGCAGTTTTCGAACCTGCTTCTGAACGTCCCGCGTATGTGTCACGATCAGGACCGCCTGGGGGACGACCACGACTTCCCCGCTGGGAGCGAGCGGCCCTTCCTTGTTTTCGGTCGTGGGCGGAGCCGCGACATGCACCTGACGCGTTCCGGCGGACACCTTGTAGATCCTCCCCTTTCGCGACCGTTTCGTCTCGACCTGGCCTTCGTCTGCCGCGCGGGTGATCCACGTTCCTTCTGCAATCAGGCCGGGGATGGCGAGCAGCAGATCGTCGGCCGTCGTGGCGTCCATCGTGTAGTACTCGGTGATGAGTTCGTCGGGATCGGCAGCCGGAGCCGGCTCGTCGTGCGTCAGTGTGTTGAGGTGCTGGGCGAGCAGCTGAGCGACTTCATCGTGAGCTTTCCGCGTTTGCCGAACGAGGAGGCGTCCGTTATCGAGCGCCACGACGACGCCGCCAATTCCGTCCACATCAAACCAGGGGCCTTCCGTCTCGCTCTGGACGAGATCCATGAAGTCCTCGACGGGCGTGGCGCTGGAAACGATGGGGGAGAGGTCGTAGATCCTTGGCAGCATGTAATCCTCCCCCTCGGCCGCTTCAGCCGTCGTCAACCAGAGCACTCCGTTCCAGGGAATGAACCGGACCGACACGCCTTCCAGGTCCGCCGATTCGCCCAGGATCTTCAGGGCCGAGCGGAGTCGGATCCCACTGACGGCAAGGGAGACGGGATGAGTCGGCTCAATGCCCACTTCGTTGAGCGCGGGGATGTCGATCCGGACGGGGATCTGATGCTCCCGGGACACCGATGCAACGATGTCAGTCAGCGGGGAGCCGACAAACTGCAGGTCCGTCTCCTGTTCAAGGGCCTGAAGAATGCGCTCGTGCTGTGGCGGTTCGAAGACGGCGACAATCGGAGCTGGCGTGCGCAGGCCGGTCAGCAGCGCCTGTACCTGCAGTTGCATCCGTTGGGTCTGCCTGACCGTGAGCACATTGCCGATCAGGGACATCGTTCCGCCGATGCCGTCGGTATCGAACCAGGGGCCTTCCACTCCCGCCTCGAGTGCCTTCACGATCTGTTCGCGAGGCAGGTTCTTCAGGAGGTCGCCGACCGGATAGGTCCGCGTCACCATGCGGTCTTCTCCTTCGGCGGCCGCCGCGGTGGTGATCTTGAGGACTTCGTCTTCCTGCAGCCAGTCGAGCGTGACCCCCTGGACGTTGTTGAGCATCCGGTTCAGGACGAGGTAGAGCGGTTCGCCGGTGGCGAATTCGGTGATGACGTCGTCCGACGAGATCCCGACTTCTGCGAGGGCCCCTCGATCGAGAATGATCGACAGGTTGTACTTCTGGGCGATCAGACCGAAAACGTCCCCGAGCGGTTCCTTGACACGTTCAAATTCGGCCGCCTGCGTAAGCGATTCCGGAATGTAGGTCGCAGGATCGATGTACTCGACTTCGAGACCGGATCGGTCGCCAAAGCGCGTTTGAGTGGGACCGTCGTCGGCAGACAGCTGGCTGATCAGCGGCGTCCCCTGGGGCTGGGGCGTGAAGGCGTTGAGCATCAGCAGCACTGCTGCGCCCGCGACGGCGGTGGCCAACGTGCATCGCATGATCCATCTCCTGGCTGGACGAAGTGAGAGAGAGGTGAACTGGCGGGCCAGCCCGACCGCATCGCCAAACTCTGCAAGAGCCCGGCGGACGGCTTCGTCGTGGGGAACCCCCTCGAGCATCAACCCGCGCAATCGTTCTTCGAAGTGGTCACGCAGTTCGTCGCTGATCGCCGCCTTCTGCTCCGGCCGCAGCCGCAGCTGACGTGTCAGCGCTGAGAGAAATCGGTCGAAGTCGTGTTCGGACATGCCCGCGTCATCTGATCTGAGAAACGATCGGAAGAAAGGACTGGCGGGACGCGAGTGCGTCAGGTCGGCTGCGGTGGCGCATCGGGCACGTTGCCGATGACTTCCTGGATGCAGGCGACGAAGTCGTTCCATTCCTGGACGCGTCGGGACAGCCGCTGGCGCCCGGCAGTGGTCAGCTCGTACCACTTGCGTCGCCGGCCGGTCGAATCGTCCCAGGACGCCTCGACGAGACGGTCCTGCTCGAGCCGATGCAGAATCGGGTACAGCGTTCCCGCCTGCAGCTGCACACGTCCGCCACTCGACTCGCGCAGCCGCTGCTGGATGAGGTAGCCGTACTTCGGTCCGTCCGTCAGCACGGCGAGAACCATCAGGTCAAGATTGCCGCGGAGAAGTTCGGTACTGAATGCGTCCATGGCGGAGCCCTCAGAATTGATAGGTGGCATGCCGATATATTGCACTGCCATGCATTGAGCGTCAAGACAATTCCCGGAAATCCGATTAGGATGGCGACTCTACCCACGAAGGAGCCTGCCTGATGGAAGACTGTTACCGCATTGACGAGCCCGGCCGCATTCTCAGTCCCGGACTCGTGCTGTTCCGCGAACTGGTTGAGGCGAACATCGACGCGATGATCGAGGTCGCCGGCGGCGTCGAGCGGCTGCGGCCCCACTGCAAGACGCACAAGATGCGGGAAGTCGCCGAGATGCAGATCGCGCGCGGCATCACGAAGCACAAGGCGGCGACGTTTGCCGAGGCCGAGATGCTCGCGCAGGCCGGCGCGACGGACATCTTTCTGGCGTACAACATCGTCGGTCCGAATATCGCCCGCGTCGTGGCGTTCCGGAAAGCGTTCCCGGAGGTGCGGCTGGCGGTGACCGGTGACGATGTCGCGTCGCTGGGCCAGCTCGATCGTGCCCTGCTCGATGCTGGTACGACCGTCGATGTCTTTCTCGACGTCGATCCGGGGCGGAACCGGACCGGAGTCCGTCCCGGCGAACGGGGCCGTGCGCTGTACCGACAGATTGTCGATGCAAAGGGACTGGTCCCTGCGGGATTCCACTTCTATGACGGGCACCAGCACCACTCGTCTCCCCAGGAGCGGCTGGCGGCGATCCGGTCGGAGTGGGAGCCGATGCTCGCGTTCCGGGATGAACTGGAGCGGGACGGGATGCCGGTGCCGGCGATTGTCTGCGGCGGGACGCCACAATTTCCGGTGTATGCGACATTCCGTGACCGGGCCCTGGAGCTGAGTCCGGGAACGTGCGTGTTTCACGACGCGGGATACGGCGAGAAGTGTCCCGATCTGGCGATGTTCCGGCCGGCCGTCCTGATTCTGACCCGGGTGATGAGCCGTCCGACCGAGACCCGGGTGACGTTTGATGTGGGGACAAAGGCGGTTGCGTCCGATCCGCCGATGGGAACCCGCGTGGTGCTGCCGGAAATCCCCGATGCCGAGCAGGTTCTCCAGAATGAGGAGCATCTGGTCGTCGAGACGGCTCTGGCCGACGAGTGGAAGCCGGGCGACCATACGCTGGCGATTCCGCGTCACATCTGTCCGACGGTGGCGCTGCATCGCCAGGTGACGGTGGTGAGCGAGGGCCAGATCGTGGACGAGTGGGATGTCGTGGCCCGGGACCGCCGACTGACGGTCTGAGACTGACCTTCTCACTGCAGGGGAGCCGGATCGGGGCGAATCGATCCGGCCAGCGGCGGTTTCTGCCGAAACTTGCCCGGGAGTGCCTGCGCCTTGTGCGAGTGCTCCCTGGGCGACCGGCCCTGCTGCGGCGTCGGCATGCATCTCCTGCTGCGACGATGCGATTGCTCAACATGGGGCCGGGCTGCGCGCGTGGTGCCCCTCATTCGTGCAGGAGGACGCCTGCTCTGTTGGCACCGATTGCGCGCCGGAGAGGCATGTTCGGGCGATTCGGATTGCGTCGGATCGCGTCAGGAACTTGTAAATCCTTCCGTTTGTGTGTGTTACGTCCTGACTTTCCTGCGGGAACCGGACGCGGCACGCAAGTTGCCTTCAAGTCCTGCAACAGATTCAACATGAAGTCCCCGCAAAGTCGGGATGTGTTGCTCCGGTCCATGTCGGCTGACGTGTGACTCAAGGTCGGTTGCGCAATTCGGGGTGATTCTGCGCGCATGGCCGATGGGAACGACTGGTTCTCCGAAACTCAGATCAGAAGGACGCGTACTATGAAACGTTGGATTGCGCTCGGTCCGCTCGTCTTAATGCTGGCCCTCTACGGATTGGGAATTTCGTCGCCTGCATGGGCGGATGATGGAGCGGAGGCTGCACCGGCCGGGGAAGTGACCTCGACCACAGAAGCGGCCCCAGAAGATGCTGCAGAGACAGCGGATCCGGAAGCTGAGTCGGAGAGTGCTCCCTTTGTCATGACGGACAAGTGGGAGGCGGGGTATTCGATCAACACGTTGATCATGTTCGTCTGTGCGGTGCTGGTCCTGTTCATGCAGGCCGGCTTCGCGATGGTCGAGGTCGGACTGAACTCGTCCAAGAACACGATCAACATCCTCTTCAAGAACGTCATGGACCTCTCGCTGGGGGTGCTGCTGTACCTGTTCGTCGGGTACGGTCTGATGTATCCCGGCAGTGATTACGAGGGAAAGTGGTTCGGCTTCGGTGGCTCGTTCGTGACACGTGATGCCCAGATGAACGAAGACGGCACCTGGGCGGCCGTTCCGACCGATTCCGACGGCGATCCCTATGCCAGTAACGCGGTTGACTTCCTGTTCCAGGTGGCGTTCGCTGCCACGGCTGCGACGATTGTCTCCGGTGCGGTTGCCGGTCGTATGAAGTTCGTCTCCTACCTCATCTACAGCATGATTCTGACCGGGTTCATCTACCCGATCAGCGGTATGTGGAAGTGGGGAGGCGGGGCTTTGGCGGTGGAAGGATTTGCAGACTTCGCCGGCTCGGTGGTGGTGCACGCGGTGGGGGGCTTTGCCGGTCTGGCCGGTGCGATTGCCCTTGGCCCGCGGACGGGACGATACACGGCGGACGGTCGCTCGGTTCCGATTCCCGGTCACAACATCACCTTCGCCGCTCTGGGCGTGTTCATCCTGTGGGTCGGGTGGTACGGCTTCAACCCGGGTAGCCAGCTGACCTACTACGGTGCCGTCAACGCGGAAGCCACGACCTACATCGCCCTGACCACGACGATTGCGGCTGCGACCGGTGCGGTGGCTGCCATGATTCTTGCCTGGATTCTGTTCGGCAAGCCGGACGTGACGATGGCCCTCAACGGTGCTCTGGCCGGTCTGGTCGGTATCACGGCGAACTGCGATCAGGTCTCGCAGGTCAGTGCCCTGATCATCGGTGGTGTCGCCGGTCTGCTGGTTGTCGCCGGCATCATTGCCCTGGACAAGCTGAAGATCGACGATCCGGTCGGTGCCTTCCCTGTGCACGGTCTGTGCGGTGTGTGGGGTGGCCTGGCGACGGGACTGCTGGGAACGGCGATTCCGGACGGTCTGGATCGGACCGGCTACATCATGGTCCAGCTGAAGTCGACCGTGATCATCTGTGCCTGGGCATTCGTCACCATGCTGGCCCTGTTCTACGCTCTGAAGGCAGCCGGTATCCTCCGCGTCTCGCCGGAAGAAGAACAGGAAGGCCTGGACATTGGCGAGCACGGCATGCAGGCCTACACGATGAGCTGATGCATCGCTTCCCCTGATGCTGCTGGTCCGGTGCCGCGGTGGCGGTGCCGGGCCGCTCTTCAGAGGATTGCCCGTCTACGAAGAACGATTGCGATCGCTGCAGGCGACGGACCTCCTGAGATCGCTCCAGCTTAAACGAGGTGACCAGTGCATGACGCGCGGTCACCTCGTTTCCTTTTGCGCTGCGTTCGCATCAAGGGGTTTGCATCGAGGCGTTCGAATCGGGCCGGGCATGCAAACCGACCGAGCGTGGGACGGGGCACCCTGCGAGCGCGGCGACGACCGGGACATGGCGACTATCGGGACGTGGCCGCCTCGTCCTTCACGAACTCGGCAACGCTCTCCCGGGCCAGCTGCTCGATCGTGCCGATCTGCTCCTGAGTCAGCTTGCGACCTGCAACGATTTCCTCGCACAGTTCTGCGGCTCTGCTGGTCATTGCCGATCGGACGGCTTCCGACGCCCGGGCGATCTCCTCGACGGGAACCTGATCGAAGACGCCGCGGGTGACGGCAACCAGGACCGCAATCTGTTCGGCGACCGGAAGGGGCTCTCCCTGGGACTGCTTGAAGACCTCACGAACGCGGCGGCCGCGCTCGAGCGTCTGCCGGGTCTCCTCGTCCAGCCGGCTGCCGAAGCGTGAGAACGCTTCCAGCTCCTCGAACTGCGAGTATGAGAGACGGAGGTCGCCGGCGACCGCACGGTACGCGGGCAGCTGGGCTTTTCCCCCGACACGCGAGACGGACCGTCCGACGTCGACGGCCGGCAGCTGCCCCTTCTGGAACAGATCGGGCGAGAGGTAGATCTGACCGTCCGTAATCGAGATCAGGTTCGTGGGGATGTAGGCCGAGACGTTCTGGGCTTCGGTTTCGGCAATCGGCAGGGCCGTCAGAGATCCTCCGCCGGCCTGTTCCCGCAGATGCGTGGCCCGTTCGAGCAGTCGCGAGTGGACGTAGAAGATGTCTCCGGGGAACGCCTCGCGACCGGGCGGTCTGCGGAGCAGCAGCGACAGCTCCCGGTAGGCACGGGCGTGTGCGGTCAGGTCGTCATAGATGACCAGGACGTCGCGGCCCTGCTCCATGAAGTACTCGCCGATCGTCGTCGCAGCATACGGTGCGATGTACTGAAGTCCCGGAGGCGAATTTCCTTCTGCAACGACGACGACGCAGCGGTCGAGGGCGTTCCGTTCCTTCAGCCCGGCAATGACTCCCGCGACAGCAGACGTCCGCTGTGCGATCGCGCAATAGATGCAGATGACGCCTGTGTCGTGCTGATTGATGATCGTGTCCAGCGCGATCGCCGTTTTGCCGGTCTGCCGGTCCCCGAGGATCAGTTCCCTCTGTCCCCGTCCGACCGGGACCAGGGCGTCGACGACCTTCAGTCCGGTCTGCAGAGGGACCTGGACCGGATCGCGGTCCATGATGGCGGGGGCGGGACGTTCGCAGGGACGCCGTAACGTGGCGGGGACCGGGCCCTGGTGGTCGCGTGGACGGCCGACCGGATCGATGATGCGTCCCAGGAGCTCTTCGCCGACCGGCACATCGAGGACACGGCAGGTCCTGCGGGCCTCTTCGCCGGCCGAGAGCCGGTCGCTTTCGTCGAGCAGCACGACACCGATTGATTCCGGGTCGAGGTTGAACGCCATTCCCAGGACGTTGCCGGGGAACCGCAGCAGCTCTTCGGACTGGACGTTCGGGAGTCCGGCGACCTGTGCCACGCCGCGGGAGACCGAGGTGATCTTGCCGACCTCGACCGGAGTGAGGTCCGGCGTCTGGTCGTCGAGCACCGAGTCAAAGATGCCGAACGTTTCGTCGAGCAGCCGATCGAAGTCGGGGGTGGAGGAATTCACGGGGGGCATCACTCGTCCTGTGGATTCGATTCAGCGGGCCCCCGACGATGTCGGGGCGACTGCGGGCTCGTTGTGGTGGACCGATTCGGCATGTTCGACCGCTGCACCGAGGGCATGTTCGAGCGACTCGAGGTACTCGTCGACGTTCCACGCCAGCGTGTGATCGGCAGCGACGAGTTCGATTCCGCAGATCAGTTCGGCTGACGTTTCGAAGGCAATGTCCAGGTCGTCGCCGAAGGTCTCCCGCAGGGCCTGCAGCAACTGCTCCTGGAGCGCGTGGTCGGTGTCGAATGCCGTACGGACAATCAGTCGTCCGCCGGCACTGCCATGCAGCTCGCTGCGGATCGGATCGAGCCGTTCGCCGTCCAGGGACTGAAGGCGATTGATGAAGCGCGTGACAACCTGCTGTTCGAGGCCGGCATCGGCGAGTTGCTCGAGAACCTGCCGAGCGATCTGCTGTACCTGCCGGATCGCCCGTTCACGCAGTCCGTCAAGCAGCCGCTGCTGCTCGCGATCGAGCGCCTGCCGCCACTCCTGCCGCTGATGCTCGACGTCGCGCCGGGCCTGTTCGATCGCTTCGTGTCTCCAGGTCTCGACATCGGCACGGGCTTCGGAGAGGTAGTGTTCGCGGGCCGAGGCGAGTTCCTCCTTGAGCTGCCGGTACTCGTCCTTTTCCTTCTCGGCAGCGCGGTGGCGCTCTTCGGCGGCTTCGATCCGCTGGACGATGTCCGCTTCCCGCTCTTCCATCGCGTGGATGATGGGGCGGTAGAGGAGTCGGTGCAGCAGCGCGACGAGGATCAGGAAGTTGACCACCTGTGCGCCGAACGTAAACCAGTCGATCTGCATGGATTCTCAACCGGACGGAGTCTGTGCGGCCATGATCGGGCCGCAACTGTCAACAGGCCTGTGGGGACTACTGGGACGTTACCTGGTTCCAGAACGGGTTGGCGAAAATGAGAATCATCGAAACGACGAAACAGTAGATCGCCGTCGATTCGACCATCGCCATTCCCACGAACAGGGTGCGGGTGATCGTGGCCGCTTCGTCGGGCTGTTGTGCAATCGAGCTGAGCGCCTGCGCCAGGGCGCGACCTTCACCGAGTGCCGGTCCGATCGAGCCGAGTCCAATCGTCAGGCCTGCCGAAAGAACGGAGGCCACTGCCACCCAGGTTTGCTGATCCATCTCTGCCTCACTTGTCAGTCGGACGTGGCGGAAGTCGCCGGCGTCCAGTCTTTCGGGAACGTGTCTCAGTTGGTCTGTTTTGTATGGCGGCCTGTGCCGGGGCGTCGACCGGTGGTGACCTGCTTCTCTTCGCGATGTGCCCGGGTTGCTGAGGCGATGTAGACCATTGCCAGGATCGCGAAGATGTATGCCTGAATCATGCCGGTCAGCAGGCCGAACAGGTTGAACAGCAGCGGAACGAACAGCGGTGCAAAGCCGAGGATGATCGCGGCGATCACGCTGCCACTCATCATGTTGCCGTACAGACGCACGGCCAGTGCCATCGTGCGGGAGAGTTCACCGATGACGTTGAACGGGAGCATGAGCGGCGACGGCTGAATGTACTGTTTGAGGTAGCTGCCGACGCCGCTGCTGGCGACTCCGTAGATCGGCACCGCCAGGAAGACACAGACGGCCAGTGCCGCGGTTGTCGACAGGGAGCTGGTGGGAGGAAGGAATCCGGGGACGATCGACATCAGGTTCGACACGGCAATGAACAGGAACAGGGTGCCGATGAACGCGAGGTACTGCCCCGGTTCCTGGCGGCTGACCTCGCGGATCTGCTTTCGCATGGTGACGACGATGATCTCCAGGACGTTCTGCCCGCGCGAGATCTCGGTGCCTCCCCTCAGCCCTCGTGTGATCAGGCGCGAAACGATCACCAGCAGGAGCATCACGATCCATGTGTTGACGATGGTCGCATTCAGGGCGACCGGTCCGATCTGCCAGAGGACCTCGTCGGGACTGAGCGTGATGTTGAAAGTGCGATCACCCATTGTCGGGATGTATTTCTTGTCGAACGGAACTTCGCGTCAGGGGGCGGTGACTGATCCTGCGGGCAGACGGTGGGGACCGGTCTCTGCCGCGTTGGGCGAACCGGTTGGTTCCGGGGAGACCGACTGCTTCGGCGAAACGGCGAAGCGGCGGAGAATCACCCAGCGTGCCGCGAGAAAACCGGCCAGCCCCGCGACGGCCCGCTGCCAGTCCGATCCCATCAGCAGGTAGAGTCCGCCGACAGCAATCGCCATGCGGACGAGGAAGCTGCCGGCGACCAGCAGGGCCGGGTGCCGAGATGCGGCCAGTCGGCCCACCGTCCACCACAGGCCACCGAAGAAGACGAGGCCGAGAGCGAACCCGCCGGCGAGGGCGGCAACGAGCTGGAGTGCGGAAATGTCGTTCATGGCAAATCGGCATTCAGGGGGTTTCAGTCACGGTCCGGCTGGCTTTCTTCGTGAATCCACCGCCAGGCATTGAGGCAGCCCAGGGCCACGCCGGCGATCAGCAGCATCAGTGTCCATGAGTACCGGCTGGGAAACGTCTCATCGATCCAGAGTCCGACGAACACGCCGATCAGCGTCGGGATCGCGACGCTCCAGCCGATCAGTCCGAACATTCCCAGGCCAAACCAGATTGTCCGGTCGGCCCGCTGGCGGGCCCGCAGCTTGCGGTCTTCCTTGTGACCGATCTGATTCTGCATGGCGTCCCGGTTGCCCGGCGGGTGATCGCGGGGAGACGGCTCAGACACGATGGGATTCTCCCAGCTGCAGGAAACGTCGGACGAAGTCCGCCTCGAGCTTGGCAATGGCGGAGCGGGCGACCCGTTCGCGGTCGTCCAGAACTTCGAACTGTTCGTGGACGGTCTGTTCCAGTCCCCCCAGGTCGGGACCAATGACCGCATGGCGGACCGAAACGGAAACGTCCGGTCCCGACTTGACCAGGATTCCCTCGTCGATCGCCATGAACCGCTCTCCGCCGGACTCCGGCTCGAACGCGAGCAGGCCGGGGACGAGAGCGGCAACAAAGTCGACGTGTCGCGGCTTGAGGCAGAACGAACCGTTTTCGGCCTCGGCAACAATCTTCGTGACCGGTTCGTCGACGACGATATTTGTCGGCGCCAGTACGCGAAGTTGCATGCGGTCGATGTCCATGGTCGTCCTCCGGCCGGCCCCGTCGCCTGGGGAATCAGGGCTTCTGCTGTGCCTCGTCAATCTTCCCGATCATGTATACGGCCCGCTCGGGCAGGTCGTGGAATTCGTCGTCGAGGATTCGCTCGCAGCCCTCGATCGTCTCTTCGGTCGAGACCACTCGTCCCTGCATCCCGGTGAACTGCTGCGTCGTGAAGAACGGCTGAGTGAGGAACCGTTCGAGGCGGCGGGCCCGGTTGACGGTTCGCCGGTCTGCCCGGGATAGCTCTTCCAGTCCCAGCATGGCGATGATGTCCTTGAGTTCCTCGTAGCTGGCGAGTGTTCGCCGGACGTCCTGCGCGACGCGATAGTGCCGCTCGCCGACAATCTGGGGACCAAGCATCTTGGAGCCGGACTGCAGCGGATCGACCGCGGGATACAGTCCTTCACTGGCCCGCTTGCGGGACAGGACGATCGATGCGGACAAGTGCGAGAACGTGTGAACGGCCGAGGGATCGGTAAAGTCATCCGCCGGCACGTAGACCGCCTGTACGGAGGTGATCGCCCCGTCCGCGGTCGAGCAGATCCGCTCCTGCAGCTCGGCCAGTTCGGTGGCGAGCGTCGGCTGGTAACCGACGCGTGATGGCAGCCGCCCCATCAGTCCCGAAACCTCGGTTCCCGCCTGGATGAACCGAAAGATGTTGTCGATCAGCAGCAGAACATCCTGGTGCTTGACGTCCCGAAAGTACTCGGCCATGGTCAGCCCGGCGTGACCGACGCGAAAGCGGGCCCCGGGCGGTTCGTTCATCTGGCCGAACATCATGACGGTTTTGTCGAGGACGCCCGCGTCTTTCATCTCGCGGAACAGTTCCTCGGCTTCGCGGCACCGTTCGCCGATGCCGCAAAACAGGCTGACTCCCTCGTACTGTCCGACGACGTTGTTGATCAGCTCGGTGATGAGGACGGTTTTTCCGACGCCGGCCCCGCCGAACAGTCCCGCCTTGCCGCCCCGTTCGAGCGGTGCGAGCAGGTCGATCGCCTTGATGCCGGTTTCGAACACTTCGGAGCGTGTGGTGCGAGCGTGCAGATCCGGTGGGACATGGTGAATGGATCGCCGGGGGGGATCGTGCAGTGCGGGACCGTGGTCGATCGTTTCGCCGAAGACATTGAACATCCGGCCGAGCGTGTCCGGTCCGACCGGGACATGGATCGATTTGCCCGTAGCCGTCACCTTCATTCCGCGGGCGATGCCCCGCGTCGACTGCAGGGCGATGCCGCGGACCGTCGTTGCGTCGAGTTGGGCCAGAACTTCCACGAGGGTTTCGGCATGACTGTCGGTGTGGACGATCAGGCAGCTGTTCACGGCCGGCAGTTCGGTCGCGAAGTGGACATCGACGACGCTGCTGCGGACTGAAATCACCCGACCGGTCGGCATTTCGGAGGACCGATCCGGCGGAGGGGCGGTCAGCAGGACATTCTCCCGAATCATGGCTGTGGCCGGCTGCACAAGGATGACGGACTGTTCCACCCGAGCGGATCAGCAAGCGGCGTGCCGTCGACAGACCGGAGCCGGGACCCGACTGTCTGCGGGGAATTGTCGTGCCGGTCGGGCACGGGAGTGCATTTCCGCACAGTGCGGGGGGGGGATGCGTGCCGGGGCAGAGACGCCCACGCGCGCCCGGAACCAAAAACGGACGCGGACCGCCGATGGGGCAGTCCACGTCCGTTGAGCGAATTGGGGCCGATTTACAGCGAAACTACGTGCCGCTCTGTTCCGTGGAAGCGGCGTCTTCCGGAGCGGCTTCGTCGGTGACGGCCTCGTCAGCGGCATCGCTGAGATTGGCGAGGTACTTGTCGGGATCTTCGAGCAGCGGCTCACGGCAATGCTCGCAGCAGATGAAGACCGGCTTGCCGTTCACGTCGACCTTCACCGGCGTTCCCATCGAGCCCAGAAGGCTCTCGCCGACCGGGCAGATCTTCTGCTCTTCCGCCAGGGTACGGTCTTCGTCCGAGAGCTTTGCGAGAGCGGCGGCGACGGCGGCGTTCTCCTCGCCTCCTTCGTCGGCATGGTCGTGTTCGTCCGCGGCGGCAGAATCGGCGGTCGGTGCATCTCCGGCCGGCTGGCTGCATCCCGTCAGCCCGAACGTCAGCGCCCCCAGCATGAGTGCCAGAGCGGCAAAGTCACGACAGGGCATGAGTGTCTTCATCTGTTCCGTCTCCGATGACCGGTGTAATCTGGCGTGTGCGCCAGTGCAGTGAGCGTTCCGACCTCACTGTAGGGAATCGCGGAACAGGCTCCAAGAGACCTTGCCACGCGCGCTGCCGGTCAGGACCGGTCGTCGACCTCCGACAGACCGCTGTCGGAGGCTTCGCCGTCCCCCGCGTCCCGGCCGGGGAGACTCTCGGCAGCCGTGACGCCTTCGGCGGAAGTAGCGGCGGAGGCAGCGGCGGTCGGCGGGAACGGTTCTGATCCGGGAGGGCTCTGGTGGTGTTCGGGACTGATGATTCGATCGGACCGGCGAGCGGCCATCAGCTCTTCGACATCCCGGATGCGTCGATCGACGGCCCTGCGGTTCACGATCCGCTCGACGAGAAACAGGATGGCCAGTCCGACGACAAACGCCGTGATCAGCATCAGACGCTTCGTCAGGTTGGCCTGCTCCTCCTGCACGCTGCGGATCTCGAACGGTGGCTGATGCTTCGGGATAGTGCGACGACGGGCGGTCGCTTCCTGATTGCGTCGGCTGCGGATCTTGCGTGGATCGGGGGCGAAGTCGATGGCGTCGATCATTCCGACGACCGTGCGCTCGAAGTTCGAGGTGTACGGCCTGGTGTGGATGACCCGCACGGTCAGCGGCCGCTCGCGGATCAGAGTGGCTTCGATGGTCGCCGTCGAATCGGTTCGAGTCCGGGACCAGATCAGCTCCCGGTAGTCGTCGAAGAATGTTCGGTCATAGTCGTCGGAATCGAGGAACCGGATTTCCGGATGCGCTGCCGCGTCGTTCGTCGCGGCCGACTGATCGTGCGGAGGACCGAGTTCGATCGTGATCGAGGGGAGTCCGCCGGAGACAGGAGCGAACAGATACCGGGAGACCGCGTCCTGCTCGTCGGAGAGTCGGGTCAGCTCCCAACCTTCGGGGATCAGGACCGAGCAGTACGGATCCCCCTCGGGGGACGTCTCGATGAGATGCCGGACGCCGATCTCTGCGTGCGCCGGCGCTGCCATGAGAGCAACGGCAACGAAACAGCACGCCGCAGTGAACCTCCGTGCGAGCGCGTTGGTTGAGGAGTGCAGGGCGAGTACGGTCACGAAATACGGTCCTTCCGCTTATTGCGTGGGGCCGAAGGCAACGATGCAGACATCGTCCTTGTGCTGGGCATGCCAGGTATGTTCGCGCAGCTGCGTGACGAGTCGCTGGACGACATCGCTGGCGCACCCTCCGGCTCGCATGGTGGTTTCGATCCGTTCGAATCCGAAAATCTGTTCGTCGTCGCCGATCGCCTCGCTCAATCCGTCGGTCAGGGCGAGGACGGTGTCACCCGGCTGGAGCTGATGGCGAACCGCCGTGTATTCCCACTCGGGACGCAGGCCCAGAGGCGGGCCGGAGTTGTCCGGCGAGATCTGTTCGACCTGCGATTTGCCGTGGGAGAAGATGAGCGGCGGAATGTGTCCGGCGTTGACGACGGTCATTTCCGCAGTGGCGGGGTCCAGGACGCACGCCACGAAGGTGATGAAGCGACCGTGCAGTACCGACTGGCTGAGCGACCGGTTCAGCCGCCCGATGCCTTCGTCGGCGGTCTCCGACATGGCGAAGCAGTAGTTCACTTCGGAACAGAGTCGCGCCATCAGCAGGGCCGCGGAGACTCCCTTGCCCGAAACGTCACCGACCGCCACGACGATGCGTCCGTCGGCCAGTGGCACATAGCCGAAGTAGTCCCCGCCCACCTGTCCGGCGGGGTCATAGAATTGATCGAACTCGAAGCCGGGCACGCTGGGAGGCTGCAGCGGCAGCAGGTGACGCTGCAGGTCGCGGGCCACGAGCAGGTCGTGTTCCCTGCTGCGGACAGCGAGCTGAATCTGGTGCAGTCGGGCGTATTCGACAAGCTGGCCGGCAAGAATTGCGACGCTGGCGAGGACATCGAGATCCCGCGACGAGAAGCCGTTGGAGGAAGCGTCCGCCGTCAGGTAGATCAGTCCGCGGGAGTGGTTCGTTCGCCCACCCAGCGGGGCCACCATGGTCGAACTGCGAAGGGACTCGTTGCCGGTGTCCTGCTCGGGATCGGAGTCCTGTCCCAGCACCGCCTGCCTCTGACGAAGGACCTGTTCTTCGAGTTCGGCGTCGATCGTGGTGGGAAGGTTGCCGGCCGCACGGCCGTCGCGTGTGCGGCCGACGGCGGGAACGAGCGGAGCGCCGGCGGCTGCGGACATGAGAATCCATCCGCGATGCGCGTCGGGGAAGATGCGGAATGCGGCGTCGAGGATTCTCGGGAGCAGATCTTCGAGTTTGAGCGAGTCTTCGGTGGCACGCGTCAGTTCGAAGATGGCGTCCAGTTTGTGCTGGGCGTGCGGTTCTTCCTGGCGGGTGCCGGCGCGGTCAACCGCCTTGAGTTCGAGGATGGCGGTGGATCGGGAAAGCCCTTCGGACGAGAGATCATTCTGTGGCGGAGAAAGATCTTCGGGCCAGGACATGCCGGGATCGGATGCGGGCACGGTGATGACGCGCAGGTGAAACTCGTCGATCTGGAGCTGATCGCCGGCCACGAGTGGGCAACGTCCCGCGATTCGGGCACCGTTGATGTATGTGCCGTTGACGCTGCCCAGATCTTCGATCGTTGCTCCCGACCGACCGCGTCGAATGCGGGCATGCTGCCGGGAGACCATTGGTCCGGGAAGCACCAGTCCGCACTCCGGAGAGCGTCCGATCAGCACGGGGGCCTCGTCGATGCGGACCAGTTCTCCGGCCCGTTCGCCGGTGAGCAGTTCGACGGCGATGGCACTGGCGGACTGAGGCAGGTGTCGGGGCGACGTGTCTGCTCGTCTGTCGGAGGGAGACGAGGCTCCAATGTCAGTTCTGCGTGGCTGCATCGATCGGGACGATCCGCTGGATTTCGTCGAAACTGGTCACACCCTGTGCGACCTTGACCAGGGCAGCCCGCCGGAAGTCAATCATACCATCGGAGATCGCCTGACGGGTGATTTCGCTGGCCGGAGCCGAATGTGCAACGAGGCGACGGAGATCCCCGGTGACCGGCAGCAGTTCGAACACTCCGGTCATGTCGTCGTACCCGCTGTCGAGGCTGTCGCCTTCTGCGGCGGCGTAGATGACCTTTCCTTCGCCGGGACCGAGCAGGCCCGCCACTTCCTCGAATGTTCGCGGGGCGGCCGAGAGATCCATGCGAATCCGTCGGCTGACCGAGAGCGTGCGGATCAGACGCTGGGCGACGACACCCAGCAGTGATGAACTGAGGAAGTACGGGGAAACACCGAGATTGATGAGCCGCTGAATGGCCGTCGCGGCGAACGGGGCGTTCATCGTTGCCAGGACGAGCCGTCCGCTGCTGGCGGCGTTCACGGCGGCTTCGGCGGTCACACGGTCCCGCACCTCGCCGATCATCAGCGCGTCGGGCCCCTGACGCATGACGCCCCGCAGCAGTGTCTCGATGTTCGAGCCGGCTCCGCTTTCGTCGACCTGGCTTTGACGCAGCCCCGGAACGGTGTACTCGACCGGATTCTCGATGGTGTGGATATTGCGGCGACCGTCGTTGAGGTAGTGCAGGCAGCTGTACACGGTGGTTGTCTTGCCGCACCGGGTCGGTCCGGTGAACAGGATCAGACCTCCGGGACGGTGCAGCATGCTGATGAGCAGTGCGTGCTGGGGGGAGGCCAGGCCGAGTTCGTCGAGATGATTGAGGCGCGAATCGGGCTTCAGGATGCGGATGGCGTAGCTGTCGCCATACATGGTCGGCATGACGTGCAGTCGCAGATCGATCCGTTGCCCGCTGCGAAGCGTGAAGTGCCAGCGTCCATCCTGTGGGTATCGTCGCTCGGTGCCTTTCATGCCGGATTCGGCACGGATATGTCCGAGTGCCCGGTGTCCCATCTGATCGGGAAGCCACGCGACCTGCCGGACGATGCCCAGTCGCCGGATCGCGACGTCGATGTTGTCCTCGTTGCAGCCGAAATACAGGTCGCTGGCGCCGGCATTGACTGCATGTTCGACGAGGAACTCGACGGCGGTTTCGGGAGAGAGGCCGGCGATCCGCTGAGAGACAAGCTGCGGATCGTTGACGGCATCGAAGATGTTGCTTGCGTTAGCGGTCGCCTGCGTGCTCATTGCTCGATTCCCCGGCCAGTTTGAGGGCGTCCTGTTCGTTTGCGGCAAGGTTCAGCGTCAGATCCATCCGCATCATGCGGAGCAGCTGATCGGTCATCGGATTGGGGGAATGCACGACCAGTCGCCCGCCGGCCTGCTCGCAACGGCTGTGACAGAACAGCAGCCATTCCACTCCGGTCGAATCGATGTACTGCGCGCTCTGCAGGTTCATCAGAACGGTCGCGGCGTAGACGTCCGGGCCGAACCGCGAAACAAGCGGATCCCGGTTCGGGGGCCATCCATCCTTCGAGATTTTCCCGGCGACGTCGATGCGAAAGATGCCATCGTCGGCCGAACGCAATGTGATGCTCAGCGGTGTCATTGTTCGGTCTCCGCGCCCCGTGGCCTCCGGTGAATCATCGTGATCTCGTTGCCGCGCTCATTGAACTGGACCTCGTCCATGAATGTCTGGATCAGGAACAGGCCACGGCCACTCGGGCGGGTGAGATGCTGTGGATCCTCGGGATCGTAGTGGACGTGGCTGGTGTCGAAGCCGGGGCCCTCGTCCTGGATCACGTAGGTCGCCTGTTCGGGGGTTTCGATCGCCGTAAAGGTGACCTTGCGATCGCGGTAGGGATCGTTGTTGCGGCGGAGGTCGGCCAGTTCGTAATAGCGTGAGTCGTCGTCTTCGCGGAGTTTCGAATCGAGTTCGAGGTTGCCATGGTGAATGGCATTCCGCAGTGCCTCGTGCAGCGCAACGCCGACACGCACAATTTCGGTCTGGTCGCAGTGCCGGATCCGGGCGAGGTAGTCCTGCAGATGCGTGACCAGGGCGGGGATGAGGGCGACGTCGTTGTCGATGCTGAAGCAGAACCGGGTTTGCTGCCAGAAATCACCCAGCCGCCGCTGCTGACGATCGAACCGCGTGACAGAGAGGACCTGCTGAACGGTCCGCACCAGAGACTGGGCAAGATGAGTCTTGGCGACGTAGCTCGCCGCGCCCCGTTGCAGCGCTTCGGTCGCAATCTGCTCGCTGCCGAAGGCCGTCATCAGGACCACCGGCAGCAGCGGCATGTGGTTGCGGATGGATTCGACCAGGGCCAGTCCGTCCATCTCGGGCATCTGCAGGTCGGTCAGAACCAGATCGGGCGCGGATGCCTGAATCGCATTCCAGGCATCCTGTCCGTTGGCGGCGTATTCGACATGACAGTCTGTGGACTGTTTGAGCAGTGATCCGGCAAGTCTCTGGTCGATCGGAGAGTCGTCGACGACCAGGATCCGGGGCGGGACTTCCTGATCGCAGCCTGCGTCAGCGTGGGCGGGGGTGCGGGCGTGCATGATCACTGCTCGGGCATCTCCTGACGCGACGATGGGAATGAAGGGGCCACAATGCGGCGACGGTGGACGGCCGGAAGTCGGCCGGTCCGCCCTCTGCAGCGCCCGTCCGGTCGTGACGCGACGTGTTCCGTCAGTACAGGGCGGGCCGTGGAACATCCGGATCCGATCGAGGCTGGCACCGTGCGTCGGCGAGGCTAGCGAACACTTGTAAAGAATGGGTGAAGCGATTCGGGTTTCGTCGGCTCTCTCGGTCGGGTGGGGGACCGCCGCTCGGTTTGCGCCGGGGGGCCGGGTCGGCTATGCTGAATGGTCGTCTCCAACACACGTCGTACGCCGATCTGACGCGGCTTCAAGAGGGGATCCCGAATGAACTTCCGCTTCCCGACCCTGGTCCAGTCCCTCCCCGGCCTGACGTATGTCATCCTGGCCGGAGGTGTTCTCCTGGGACCATATGCCGAGTCCCGTGCCGTCGCGCAGCGTCCACAGGCACCGCAGCAGAACCAGCAGCAGCAGCAGCAGACGCAGACGATCCGCGGGTTCCTGCTGGAGATTGCGACGAAAGGGCGGGCACGGACGCTTGTCTTTGAAGACGAGACGGGAGAGGAAAGACAACTCCCGCTGACGCCGCGGATCAAGTTCGAGGTGACCGCGCCGGGTGATGCCTCACTGATTGTGCCGGGACAGTTCGTCGCCGCCGAGGGAGTCCTGACAAACAGCAGGATCTTCGTCAGCGAGCTGCTGCTGATTCCGGTCCGGAAGGGGCAACGGGTTCCTCCGGGGCGAGCCAGAAAGCTTCCGCCGAAGCCCGGACGGAGTCAGAACGCGTACGAGGTTTCGGGGGCGGTGGTATCACTGGAACCGGACCAGGACTATCCCGAGTACCAGCGACTCGTGCTGAAGATGTCGCAAAAGGCACCGGTAATGCTGGAGAGCGGGTTCAGCGTGACGGTGCGGACCTCGAACCCGGAGATGGCCATTCCGGGGTCGGATGTACGCGTGGAGGCACAGCAGGTGCGTGGCCGACTGGTCCCCACCAAAGTCACGGTGGCTCTCAGTGAGCCGGTGACGCTGGAGATGCTGACCGGCGAAAAACCGAAGGATGACGCCGAGGGGGACGCGGGCGACAGCTCCGCGAAGGACCCGAACTAGCGGTTGCCAATCGCGACGGGAAGCCGATCAGGATGGTTCAGGGAGCAGCTGTTCGATGCGGGCGAGGATCTCGGCCGGTTCGGCCATGCGTCCCGGGCCGACGATTCCGCAGCTGAGCCATCCGCTTCCCGGCTGGCAGATGTCGATGCCGTCCTCGCGAATCTGCTGCAGGTTCCGCTGCGTGGACGGCTTGTTCCACATTTCGCTGTTCATGGCCGGGGCGACCATCACCGGACAGGTGACGGTCAGCGCAAGCGTGGAGACCAGGTCGTCGGCCCGTCCGGTCGCCAGCGACGAGATCGTGTTGGCCGTGCAGGGAGCGATGACGTACAGCTCCGCCCGCCGGGCCAGACCGATGTGCTCGCCCAGGAAGTGCTCCTGAGGTGCGAACATATCGCCGTAGACAGGTCGGCCTGTCAGCGCCTGAAACGTCGTCGGCCCGATGAAGCGGTGGGCCGATTCGGTCATGGCGACCGTCACCTGCGCGCCGCGCTGAACCAGCTTGCTGGTGAGGTCGGCCGTCTTGTAGGCAGCGATTCCGCCGGTGACGGCGAGGAGAATCTCACGGCCCTTCATCGGCGGGGCTCCTGTGGGAAGCGCGCGACCGATCCGGCGACCGCTCGTGCCGGCGCATCGGCCGGCATCCGATCACACCAATCGCGACGCGGGGGCTGCCGGTGCCGTGGACGATCCCGGCCGCCGGCTCAAAGGTCGTCGAGGGTCGGTCCGCCGGCATCGAATTCGGTTTCGACATCGGGGGCATCGTCGACAGCGATCACGACGTTGTCGGTGGCATCGAGGAAGATCTTGTCCTGCAGGATTTCCTGCAGCACGGTGTCCATGCCCGGCCGTCCCTTGCAGTCGACCAGCGGGGGGGCCCCCCGGTTGAGCTGCACGAGTCGTTTCTGAATGAGCGTGGAGAGCTTGAATCGCCCGCCAACCTTGTTGACGATGTGCTCTTCCTTCAGGTCATCAAGCATGAAGTTCCGCCTGTCTGTTCGCGAGGATCTCGCAGATCTCCTGCACGGCACGGTCGAGGTCGTCATTGACCACCCGATACCGGTAGCAATCTGCAAATTCTAGTTCCCGCCGCGCGGTCTGCAAGCGACGCTGAATCAGCTCCTCGCTCTCCGTGCCGCGGGCGCGAAGCCTGTTTTCGTATTCGTCCACCGAAGGCGTCTGCAGAAAGATCGTGAGCGCCTCGGGGTATTGCTTCATGATGTTGAGCGCCCCCTCGACGTCAATTTCGAGGAGTGCCCAGGCACCGGCCTGTCGGATGCGGTCGAGTTCCGACCGAAGTGTGCCGTACCAGTACCCGGTCTTGTGCACTTCCGCACATTCGAGAAACTCGTCGTTCTGACGGCGCTGCTCGAAGTCCTCGGGATCGAGGAAGTGGTAGTGCTGTCCGTCGACTTCATTCTTGCGGGGGGGCCGCGTGGTCGCCGAGATTGACATCGTCAGCGGGACCGGCGTGGCGCCGAGCAACCGGTTGATGATCGTCGTCTTTCCGCTGCCGCTGGGCCCGGAAAGGACAACCACCTGAAAGGTTGAATCGGATTGGGGGAGGTCGGCAGTCACGGCGCTGTGCGACCCATCTGCGCGGTTCGTGGAGTTCATTCGACGTTCTGTACGATTTCGCGGATCTTCTCGATCGACGCCTTCACGTCGACGACCGTATGGGCGATCTCCACATCGTTCGCCTTGGACCCGATCGTGTTGATCTCGCGGAACATTTCCTGGCAGAGGAACTCGAGCCGGCGGCCCATGGAGGCATCGCTGTCCAGCATGCCGCGAAACTGGTCGATGTGGCAGTGCAGTCGCGTCAGTTCCTCGGTAATGTCACAGCGATCGGCGAACAGGCTGACTTCGCGGACGATGTCGGCGTCGGTGATGTCGACATTCGAACTGCGGATCAGATCGTTGACCCGCTCGAGCAGCCTGGTCCGGTACGCTTCGACGATCTGCGGGGCCCGCTCCCGAATGCCGTCGGTCAGCTTTTCGATCGTCAGGCACTGCTGCTCCAGTTCGTCCCGCATCGCCTGGCCCTCGCGGACCCGGAACTCTCCCAGGGCCGTCAGTGCCGTCTCCAGGGCGTTGTGGACCAGCTGGCCATCCTCGGGCGTCAATGACCGGGACGAGTCTTCTGACACGACCCCGGGCAGGGCGAGGAGGGGACTGAGGTCCGCCGGCGGGGCCAGATGCAGACGATCGGCAGCCTGCCGCAGCTCGGTCCAGTACTGGCTGACCGCGTCGACATCGAGGGTGTAGGGGGACTGTCCGGCGAGGCGGTCGATTCTGACGTGAACCGTGACGGTTCCGCGTGTGATCGAACGCCGGACGATCTTCTCGACCTCCGACTCCAGTGTGAGGTAGGAGTCGGGGCAGCGAGTGGTGATCTTGAGGTGCCGGTTGTTGACACTGCGTACTTCAACCGAGACCGCCAGCCGTTCGTTTGCCGACGAGCCCTCGCCGAATCCGGTCATGCTCAGGAGCACGGGCGTTAGACCTTACTGCTGAGGATCGTCTGACGGGGTGGCGGCATCGCCTGCGGAAGCGTCGTCGCTGTCGGCCGCGGCGGGTTCGTCCGTCGTGGTGGCGTCGGTCGCTTCTTCAGTTCCTTCCGACGTCGCAGCTTCGCCGTCCTCGGCCGGGGTGGCCTGGTCGGGCGTAGCGGCTCCGGCCGGGGCGGTCGAGCGGAGCAGCTCATCGATGGCTGCTTCTTCGCCCAGTTCGAGGCCCTCGGCGGATTCTTCTTCGGCTTCGGCGTCGACGTCGGTCTCTTCGGCGAAGGTCTTGGCGTAGGAGTCGGAGGAGGCACGCATCAGCAGGCCGCTTCCACCGGCGAGGACCACCCAGATGACCGCGACAACGATCGTGATTCGGGTAAAGACGTCCCCGGCCTTGGTGCCGAAGGCGCTCTGTCCGCCCGTGCCGCCGAAGGCACCGGCCAAGCCGCCACCACGACCGCGCTGCAGGAGCACGACGATCATCAGGAACAGGCCGAACAGCAGCAGCAGGACCTGCGAGAGAACTGCAAGAATGCTCACCGTCTCACTCCTCCATTACACCCTGAGACGACCGGTCCGTGGTCGTATGTGTTCGCACTGGATTGGTCGCCGTCGACCGTGGATGACGATACCCGGGGGCCCCGATGGCGTGATCCGTTTGGGGATCAGCCTGCGGCGACTTCGGTCGCGGCGGTCACGATGCCCAGAAAATTCTCTGCCGACAGGCTTGCGCCGCCGACCAGAGCCCCGTCAACATTGGCCTGGCCGATCAACTCTTTGGCGTTTGCCGGTTTGACGCTCCCGCCGTAGAGAATCTGCATCGCATCGGCGGATTCGGTATTGTAGCGATCTGCCAGCCACTTGCGAAGATGGGCATGAGCCGATTCCGCCTGATCCGGCGTAGCCGTCTTGCCGGTCCCGATGGCCCAGACCGGCTCGTAGGCGATCACGACGTTCCCGAGGGCTTCGGCGTCGATTCCGTCGAGATCGCCGGCCATCTGTTCGTCGAGGATGGTTTCGGTCCGTCCGGCTTCGCGGTCGTCGAGCAGCTCGCCGACGCAGAGGATGACCTTCAGCCCCTTCGCCAGTGATGCCTTGACCTTGCGGTTGATGTCCTCATCGGTCTCGCCGAGGACGTGGCGGCGTTCGCTGTGGCCGAGAATGACCGCGTCGCAGCCGACGTCGAGCAGCATGTCGACCGAAACTTCGCCGGTGAATGCACCCGACTCTTCAAACCAGGCGTTCTGGGCGGCGAGCTGGACGACGCTTCCTTCGATCGCCTGCTTGACGGGAACCAGATACGGAAACGGCGGAGCGACGAGCACATCGACGCCGGTTTCAGCAGCCGGAGCACCGGCGGCAACACCACGGGCAAGTTCGACACCGCTGGCAGCGGTGGTGTTCATTTTCCAGTTACCGGCAACAAGAATCCGTCTCATGAATCAGCTTTCGAGTCACGGACAAACGGAAGCGACAACGCGGGGGCCCGGGCTTCCGTGGAATCGGTGTGGGTGAATTTCGTGTCGGCTGGCATCGGCCGGCAACACGGTACGGTTGGCCGCCGTTGCGGCGGCCTGTCTGCGATCGATCCGGATCGGTCCGGTCGTTACTGCGGCTGGGGGATCCGCTTGCCGAACAGCGGGGCCAGCTCGCGGATCTGATTGACCACGTCAGCATACTGGTCGGGCAGCAGGGCCTGCTGTCCGTCGCTGAGGGCCTTTTCGGGGCAGTTGTGGACTTCGATGTGAATTCCGTCGGCACCGGCAGCGATGCCAGCCAGCGCCATGCTGGGGATCAGGTCCGGGCGGCCGGTTGCGTGGCTGGGGTCGACGATGACCGGCAGGTGCGAGAGCGACTTGACGTTGGGGACCATCGCCAGGTCGAGCAGGTTGCGGGTCGAGGAGTCGAAACTGCGGATGCCCCGCTCGCAGAGGATCACCTGTTTGTTGCCGTTGGAGAGGATGTACTCCGCCGACATCAGCAGGTCCTGGACGGTGGCACTCATGCCCCGCTTGAGGAGGACCGGGCGGTTGGTCTGTCCGACCTCGTTGAGCAGGTTGAAGTTCTGCATGTTGCGGGCACCGATCTGGAAGATATCGGTGTACCGGTCGATCAGCTCGACCTGCCGCGGGTCCATGACTTCGGTCACGACCGGCATGCCGAGTTCGTCGCCGACTTTCCGCAGGATCTTCAGGCCCTCTTCGCCCATGCCCTGAAAGCTGTAGGGACTGGTGCGGGGTTTGAAGGCCCCGCCCCGGAGGACATTGGCACCGGCGTCCTTGATGGACCGGGCGATCTCCATCAGGACATCTTCGCCCTCGATGGCACAGGGGCCGGCGATCATCATCAGATCGCCGTCGCCAACCCGGACACCGTGGCCGAGGTCGAAGGAGGAGTCGTGTTCCTGAAACTCGCGGCTGGCGAGTTTGAACGGCTTGAGGACGGCCACGACGTCTTCGACGCCGGGGATTGCCCGCAGCGGCGCGTTTCGGAGCTGATCCTCTTCGCCGATGACTCCGACCAGCGAGCGTTTGACGCCGCGGCTGAGTTCATAGCGAAATCCCATCTCTTCGATCTTTTCGAAGATGTGTTCGAGCTGGGACTCGGTGCAGTCCGGTTTCAGGACGATGATCACTCCGCAATCCTCTCAACCGCAGGGGAGGTCGTTGATTTCACAAAGAGCAGCGGGCCGGTGTGAGAATGCACCGGTTGCCGCTGGCATCATGGCGGACAGCACGAAGCCTGTAAAGTGTTCGTTCGGGACAGTTTCCGCGGACGTCCTCAGGCGACGGGCTCGCTGCGGGGGTAGGAGCCGAGAACTTCCAGTCGAACCGCCTTTTTCTCGAGATCGTTCAGGGTGCGCTTGATCGGCGTTTCGCCGGCGTGCCCCTCGAAATCGAGGAAGAACAGGTACCCGACCTCCGGGCCGCGGAGCGGGAACGATTCGATCCACGTGAGGTTGATCTTGTTCTTCTTGAAGGCGGTCAGGGCCTCAGACAGCGAACCGGGGGTATGTGGGATCTGCAGCAGCAGCGCCGTGCGGTCCCGCCCGGTCGGCTCGGTCGAGTCGTCTCCGATGACAGCAAACCGGGTGACGTTGTGCGTATTGTCCTCGATGCTGTCGGCAATGATCTGCAGCTCGTACTGCACCGCGGCCTGCCGGCTGGCGACCGCTGCGGCCCCCGGTTTGTCGCGGGCAAGCTGGGCGGCCGTCGAAGTGCTGGTGACTTCGATGAGGCGGGCCTGCGGCATGTTGCGGGCGAGCCAGTCGCGGCACTGCGAGAGTGCCTGCGGCTTGCTGTAGATCTCGACGATCTCGCTGCGTGGCGAACGGGACAGCAGGTTGTGGTGGACCGCCATCTGGACTTCGCCACAGATTCGCAGCGGCAGTCGGGTGAACATGTCGAGCGTGTCGACGATGCGGCCGTCCGTACTGTTCTCGATCGGAACGATGCCGTAGTCGGCGTGGCCCCGATTCACCTCTTCGAAGACCGAGGCGATCGTATTGACCGGGATCAGGTCGGCGCTCTTGCCGAAGCGTTCGATCGCCGCCAGGTGCGTGAAGCTGAATGGCGGGCCGAGGTATGCCACGCGGAGTGTGCGGATGCGGCTGCGGGCGGCGCTGAGGATCTCCCGGTAGACCGAGCGAATCGCGACGCTCGAGAGGGGGCCCTTGTTTGCCTCGTCCAGCCGCTGCCACAGCTCGGCTTCCGCCTGCGTGGAGAACATCAGCGTTTGCGGCTCGTCGGTCGACTTGAGCTGTTCGATCGTCAGTTCGGTCCGCTGATTGATCAGCTTGACGATTTCGCGGTCGAGGGACTTCAGCCTCGACTGGACCGAACCGGACGGCTTCTTGCGGACGACCTTCTTGGTGGTCGCCTTGGCAGCCGACCGGCCGCGGGAACTGCTGCTCGATTTCCGGGTCGGAGGAGCCGCTTTCTTGACCCGTTTTTTGGTCGCTCGTTTCTTGGCCATCTGCAGTGCTCAGCGCTCCGATGCGCCACCCACATCACGCGGTGGCGAAATCTTGAGTTCTGCCAAGAGGAGCGGAACCATCGGCGAAGGTCATGCAGTGGGCGAACTGCCCTGGCTGCCACGACATGGCCCCGCACCACGGGCGGTGGCTTTCCCGTCCTGTGGGATTAAATCCTGAAGCGCAAATAACTTGGAGACAGGGTTCTACAGTGCGGGCGGCGAACTGTCAAGTTGCCCGGGTGGACCAATCACCGTGGTGCGATGTGTTTTTGTTCAGTCTGCCACATCGGCAGGTCTCTGCGTCCGGATGCCCGTCGTGCGTGGTGCCAAAATGGCATTCTGGCGGGGGCGAAAGGAACTGCCATTTCATGGTGGTTGTGCAAGTGTTGAGTGTGTAATGTGTTGCGGTAAGTTGGCGGGAATGTTCGGTGTGCGGCATGGCTGTTGCTTCTGTTTGTGTCCACACTGACTGACTGAAACACAATCCAACGAAACAGATGCTGCGCGAGCGGGCGGTGCGGGACGGTCTTCTGAGGGGAGACGCATCTGCGAAGCCGCTCGCGTCCATCAACGCAGGACCGCATACCCACCGCTCGAAACGAGAGGAGTCTGACTGATGTCCGTTCAGGGCGAAAAGATTATTGGAATCGACCTGGGAACCACGAACTCCGTGGTCTCGGTCATGGAAGGTGGCGAGGTCAAAGTCATCGCCAACCAGGAGGGGAACCGGATCACGCCCAGCGTGGTCGCGTTCACCAGCAAGGGCGAAACGCTTGTTGGTGAGCCGGCCAAGCGTCAGGCGGTGACCAACCCGACCAACACGATCTACTCGATCAAGCGGTTCATGGGCCGTCGCCACAGCGAGGTCCAGTCCGAAGAAAAGATCGTCCCCTACTCGGTGGTGGGCGGTCCTGAGGACTACGTGAAGGTCGAGGTGAACGGTGCGCAGCACACTCCGCCAGAGATTTCGGCGAAGGTGCTGATGAAGCTCAAGGACGCTGCAGAAAGCTACCTGGGGCACAAGGTCAACCGGGCGGTCATCACGGTTCCGGCGTACTTCAACGACGCCCAGCGTCAGGCGACCAAGGACGCCGGTCAGATTGCCGGCCTCGAAGTCGCACGAATCATCAACGAACCGACCGCCGCCGCGCTCGCCTACGGACTCGAAAAGAAAAAGGACGAGCGGATCGTCGTCTTCGACCTGGGGGGCGGCACGTTCGACGTGTCGATTCTCGAAGTCGAAGAGGGTTCGGTCGAGGTGCTGTCCACCAACGGCGATACGCACCTGGGTGGTGACGACTTCGACGAAGAGCTGATCAACTTCATCGCGGCCGAGTTCGAAAAAGAGCAGGGCATCGATCTCCGCAAGGATCCGATGGCGCTGCAGCGTCTGCGTGAAGCAGCCGAAAAGGCGAAGAAGGAACTCTCTTCGTCGCAGACCACCGACATCAATCTGCCGTTCATCACGGCCGATGCCAGCGGGGCCAAGCACCTGCAGATGTCGATCAGTCGTGCGCAGTTCGAGCAGCTGATCGATCCGCTCGTCGAGCGCTGCCGCACGCCGGTCGAAAAGGCCCTCAAGGATGCGAAGCTGAAGCCGGAGGACATCGACGAGGTCGTCCTGGTGGGTGGCTCGACCCGAGTGCCGCTCGTCCAGGAAGTCGTCAAGAAGGTCTTCAACGGCAAGGAGCCGCACAAGGGCGTCAACCCGGACGAAGTCGTTTCGATCGGAGCGGCAATCCAGGGCGCGATCATTGCCGGCGACGTCAAGGACGTCGTGCTGCTGGACGTGACCCCGCTGTCGCTGGGGATCGAGACCGAAGGTGGCGTGATGACCGTCCTGGTCGAACGCAACACGACGATTCCCGCGACGAAGAAGGAGACCTTCTCGACGGCTGCCGACAACCAGACGGCCGTGACGGTGCGCGTCTTTCAGGGCGAACGTCCGATGGCGAACGACAACCGGTTGCTCGGTCAGTTCAACCTCGAGGGGATTCCGCCGGCACCGCGTGGCGTCCCGCAGATCGAGGTGGCCTTCGACATCGACGTGAACGGCATCCTGAACGTGTCGGCACGCGATGTGGCGACCGGGAAGGAGCAGTCGGTCAAGATCGAGCAGTCCAGCGGTCTCTCGAAGGACGAAATCGAGAAGATGCAGCGGGATGCCGAGCAGCACGCCTCTGAGGATAAGGAGAAGCGTGAACTCGCCGAGGCGAAGAACCACGCATCGAGCCTGGCGTACCAGACCGAAAAGCTCATGAAGGAGCATGCCGACAAGCTCGATGACGGCTCGAAGAGCGCCATCGAGGCGGCGATCAAGAAGGTTCGCGACGCCGAGTCGGGAACCGATGTCGCTGCGATCAAGTCGGCGGTCGAAGAACTCGAACAGGCGACGCACGCCCTGTCGAAGCACATGTACGAGTCGGCCCAGCAGCCGGCCGGTGGGGCAGACGCAGGCGGCACGGCTCCGGAAGCGGCGGCTGAGAGCAGTTCCTCCGACGAGGAAGTGATCGACGCCGAGTTCGAAAAGAAAGAGTAACAGAGCTGTCTCCTGGGACGGGGAGTCCCGGCTTCGGCCGGGGCTCCCTTCAGGGGAACCGAACTGACGGCACGCGGGGCGTTTGAAGTAATGGCGTCATGTCTGTTCATGGCGGCTTGCGGCAGGTCCACGTGTCCCTGCGTCCGAATCGTGCGAGAACGATTCGCCGCAACCAACTGATCACACCACACTGCATCCCACCTCTCCGGCCCGCTTTCCCCTGGGCCGCTGTTGCATCCGAATGTTTGAGCAGCCGTGCGTGCACGCCTGCGCTGGAGGACATTGGCTATGGCATTTCATCCCGACAAACTGACGGTCAAAGCCCAGGAAGCCGTCCAGGCGGCGCAGCAGACCGCGTTTTCCAACGGCAACCCGCAGATCGTTCCACTCCATCTTCTCAAGGCCCTTCTCGACGAGCAGGAGGGTATTCCCCGCGCCATCCTGCAGAAGATCGGCGTCAACCTGCCGCAACTGACCGAAATGGTCGACGGCGAGCTTTCGCGACTTCCCAAGGCGTCCGGAGCGGCGGCTCAGGTCGGAGCCGGGCAGGCGATCATGCAGGTGTTCGACGCAGCGCAGAAACGCGCCGACGCCATGCACGACCAGTTCGTCTCCACCGAGCACCTGCTGCTGGGACTGACGGAAGTCGACGATGCGGCCAAGCGACTGCTCGAACTGAATGCCATCGGCACCGATGACATCCTGCAGGCCATGCAGGCGGTCCGGGGCGGTCAGCAGGTGACCGACCAGAACCCCGAAGACAAGTACCAGGCATTGCAGAAGTACGGGAAGGATCTTGTCGAACTGGCCCGCAAGGGAAAGATCGATCCGGTCATCGGACGCGATGCGGAAATCCGCCGCGTCATCCAGGTCCTCTCCCGCCGCCGCAAGAACAATCCGGTGCTCATCGGCGAACCGGGCGTCGGCAAGACGGCGATCGTCGAAGGGCTCGCTCACCGGATCGTGCTGGGCGATGTGCCGCAGGTTCTCAAGGACAAGCGGGTGGTCGCTCTCGACATGGGGGCGCTCGTTGCCGGGGCGAAGTTTCGTGGTGAGTTCGAGGACCGTCTTAAGGCGGTGCTGAAGGACGTCGAACAGGCCGAGGGGCAGATCATTCTGTTCATCGACGAACTGCACACCGTCGTCGGTGCCGGTGCGGCCGAGGGAGCGATGGATGCATCCAACCTGCTCAAGCCGGCGCTGGCCCGCGGCGAGCTGCACTGTGTCGGTGCGACGACACTTGATGAGTACCGCAAGCACATCGAGAAGGATGCGGCACTTGAACGCCGCTTCCAGCCGGTGATGGTCAAGGAGCCGAGCGTCGAAGACACCGTGGCGATTCTGCGTGGTCTGAAGGAGCGGTACGAGAAGCATCACGAGATCAAGATCCGCGACTCGGCCCTGGTGGCCGCGGCGACCCTGTCGAACCGCTACATCGGCGACCGGTTTCTGCCCGACAAGGCGATTGACCTGGTGGACGAAGCGGCCTCGCGCGTCTCGATGGAACTGCATTCGGTTCCGTCCGAGATCGATGAGGTCCAGCGGCGACTGACGCAGCTCGAACTGGCCGCGCGCCAGCTTGCCGACGAACGCGAAGAACACGCTGAGAAGCGTCGCAGCGAGATCCAGGAAGAGATCGAGTTCCTGCAGCAGCGACTGGCGAGCCTGAAGGAGCAGTGGGAGGCGGAGAAACTCGGAGTCGGGGACGTCAAGAGCGTCCGCGAGGAACTCGAGAAGGTCGACCTCGAGTACAGTCAGGTCGAGGCCTCGATTCGGGAACGGCAGGCTTCCGGCCAGATGGTCGACGAGTCTGACTACCAGCGACTGTTCGAACTGGAGAGCCGTCGGCAGCAGCTGCGCAGCTCGCTTGAGCAGCAGGAGGCCGACTCCGAAGATCGCGCCGAAGAGCCGGAGCAGAAACAGAGGCTTCTGCGGACCGAGGTGGGCCCGGAGGAGATCGCCCAGGTTGTATCCGCATGGACGGGCGTCCCCGTCACGCGCATGTTGCAGACCGAGCGGGAGAAACTCCTGCACATGGAAGACGGTCTGCACCAGCGGATGATCAACCAGGAAGAGGCGGTCACCGCCGTCTCAAACGCGGTCCGGCGGTCACGGTCCGGATTGCAGGACCAGAACCGTCCGATCGGCTCGTTCATCTTCCTCGGGCCGACCGGGGTCGGAAAGACCGAGCTGTGCAAGGCTCTCGCCGAATTCCTCTTCGACGACGAGCGGGCCATGATCCGTATCGATATGAGCGAGTTCATGGAGCAGCATTCGGTCGCCCGGTTGATCGGTGCGCCTCCCGGCTATGTCGGCTACGAGGAAGGGGGACGGCTGACCGAAGCGGTTCGCCGGCAACCCTACTCGGTCGTCCTGTTCGACGAGATCGAGAAGGCGCATCGCGACGTCTTCAACGTCCTGCTGCAGCTGCTCGATGACGGACGGCTCACGGATGGGCAGGGGCGAACCGTCGACTTCACCAACACCATCGTGGTGATGACCTCGAACCTCGGAAGCCAGGCCATCATCGATCTGGCTGGAACAGACGAGGAAGACCAGATTCGCACGCGCTGCATGGAAGCGTTGCGGCAACGGTTCCTGCCGGAGTTCCTCAACCGCATCGACGACGTGATCGTGTTCCATCCGCTGGGACGGCCCGAGATCCAGAAGATCGTCGACCTGCAGTTGCGTCGCGTGGCCGATCAGCTTCGCGAGCATGGTTACGAACTCGAAGTGACCGATGCCGCCCGGCAGCTTCTGGCCGAGGAAGGGTACGATCCGCACTACGGGGCCCGGCCGCTCAAGCGGGTCATCCAGAACCGGCTGCAGAACAATCTGGCGACGGCGATTCTCGGCGGCGAGTTTCCGGAAGGCTCAACGATTCGCGTGGACAGCCAGCATGGCGAGTTTGCGTTCACCAAGGTCGAGTGAGCGGTCGACCGGTCACAGGCGGCTTACGATCGCCGCGTGACCGGGAACAACACCCCAGACGCAAAACGGCGTGTCTCTGCAGGTGGAGACACGCCCTTGTTGTTGGTGCAGGGGGGCGTTTGCCTACTCCGCCGATACCGCGGAGCTGTCCAGCGAAACCGGACTTCCGAATCCGGCCGGTTTGACCGCCAGGACCGAGCAGTCCAGCTCGTCGAGGAGTGACTCGGCGATGTTGCCGACCAGCAGTCCCGGCAGGCCACCTCGTGCGAAGGTGCCGAGGATGACCAGATCGGGATTGAGACGGCTGGCCAGCCATGCGATGACGATATGGTCCGGGCCGTGCTCGACGTGCGCTTCGAGTTCGACGCCGCTCTGCTCCCAGGGGGCGACGGTCTGACGCACGCGTCGTTCCGCTTCGTGTTCCTGGGCGCGAACCATCTGGTCGACGTCATCGTCGCGCATGCGGGAGGCGGTCCGCAGGTAGCCTTCGACCCAGAACTGCCACGCGGAGACGACGTGAAGTTCGGCCCGCTCGGCGCGGGCAACGCCACTGGCGAGGTTGAGGATCGATTCGTTGAGATCCTTGTGGACGTCGTCGACGTGCTCGGCATCGATCGCGGCGAGCACCCGCTGCACGCGCGTCCCCTGGCCGGGCTTGATCACCCACACCGGACAGGGGCAGCGACGAAACAGCTTGTGGTCGGTCGAGCCGAACAGGCGTTCCTTCAACCCCGATGACGGCTGGGCCGACTTGATGAGCAGATCGTGGTTGTCGCGCTGCGACAGCTGGATCAGTTCCTGGCACGGTGATCCGACCATCACCCGGGTCGACACCTCGACTCCGTCATGCGGAATCGAAGTTGCCAGTGCGGCCAGACGGGACTGTTCGTCGTCGCGGGCCGCGGGGGAATCGGCGGCGATGACGCCGGCCAGTGTGACCCGTCCACCAGTGTTTTCCAGCAGTTCGAGAGCACTGGAGAACGCTTCGCGGCCCCCATCGGGGGCGCTGGTGTCGACGAGAATGTTGTTGAACGCGTACATCGGCATCTCCGCAAAAAGGGCGGGGGACGTCGGCACGTCGCGTGGACAGTTCCACGATGATTGAGAGGAGAGATGACTCCAGCTTACACCGGCTGAAGTCGGAAGTCACGCATTTCCCGTCGGGAACGGATGCGAATCGGGAGATCGCCGGAGGGGCTGCTTGAATGCTCTTGCGTCCAACGGGATCAGCCGGGGCGGCCCTGGCGACACGGGTATGACCAACGGCAGGCGACCGACCGGGCCCGGTCAATCGGTCTCAATTGAGCCTGGTCGAGCGTCTGCTCTGATCGCCACGGGCGCCCTGACTCGTATGCGGAGAGACGACGCTCCAACTGTTCACGTCGTTCAACGTCATCAATGCCGGCAGCAAGTTCGAGGGCCTGCTTCGCTGCGGCAACCGCGCTCTCGTACTCCCCCGTCTCTGCCAGGGCGGCCGCATACGCATCCCATGTTCGAAAGCTGCGCGAGTCCTGCACCCGACAGACCTGCGTCAGCAGTTGAACCGCGCGGGGACCATCCCGGAGTTCGTCCGCCGGACTGGTCGACAGCAGCCACGCCAGCAGAATCGCGGACGGTTTGTGGTCCGGACGAATGTCGAGCGCGGCGGTGAGTTCCTCGATCGCTTCCGAATGTCGACCCAGGTTGGCCAGAGAGCTGGCGGCACCAACCCGAGCCTCGATGAGCCGGGGGTTTCCGGCAGCGGCCTGGAAGTGTTCGAGGGCACCATCGAACTGATTCTGTTGGTACAGGATCGTGGCGAGAGTGATGTGTGCGATTTTGAGGTCCGGATAGCGTGTGAGAACATCCCGACAGAGACGCTCTGCCACCTCGTGCCGGCCGAATCGGTTCTCGCAGTCGGCAATGGCGATGCGCAGCGCGGGAGTGTCCATCCCGTTCGCCGCGGCCTTGCGGAAGACAGCGAGCGCCTCGTCGTATTGACCCGCATCGTGCCAGGCCTTTCCAAGTCCGTACCAGGCGCGAGGGTTGTGGGGACGGGTTTCCAGGACGGACCGCCACATTGCAATCGCGCTGCGATAGTCCTGATTCCGCCGCATCGTACGTGCTGAAAGCGCAAGCGGGACGAGCAGGGCAAGCACGACCAGGGTGGCGTTTACGGCTGGTGCCGTTGCCGGCCAGCGGCGGGTGGTCCAAACGGCACACCATCGGAGCGTCAACACGCTCAGAGTGACCACACAGGCGAGCGGCAGGTACATCCGATGCTCGGCCGCGAGGTCGGCCACCGGCACGAAACTGGACGTGGGGGCCAGTATCACGAAGAAAGCGGCACAGACGAATCCGGCCGGTTCCCGCCGCCACAGCAGCCAGGCCGTCCCGATCAGCAGACCGACAATGACCAGTCCACAGAGTGCGGAGACGCGCCAGTCCTGCTGGACGGGCCACCGGTAGTCGAAACAGAGGTGCGCCGGCCAGAACGACAACTTCAGGTAGTGCAGGAGAACTTCCGGCTGCGTCATCACGTACTCGACAGGCGAAACCTTCTGGTACGCCAGGCCCATGCTGGCCGACTTCCCTGTGAAGAACAGTGAGACACGTGGGACGAACCAGATCAGCGGGGAACAGAGGCCGAGATACAGCCACCAGGGAACCGGTCGGACGCCGACTTTCGAGGGTCTGAGGAACACCAGGTCGAACAGCACCACCAGCACAGGAATCATCGCTCCGGTCTCCTTCGTCAGGAAACCGGCCCAGGCCGCGAAGACCGCGAGTGCGTCCCATGCCATTGGTCGGCGCGACGTGCTGCCGCGGACGACTGCGTAAAGGCAGACGAGCGTCGCCAGGGCCGCGAGCGACTCGAAACGCTGCACGATGTACGTCACGGCCTGGGTCGTCAGGGGGTGGACCGCCCAGATGAGCGCCGCGACGAATGCAATTCCGGTCGCTTTGCGGGGAAGAATCGCTCCGGCCTGGCCGGGGAGCAGCAGGGTCTGTCGAATCAGGCCGAACAGAACCTGTGCGGCGACCAGGTGAATGGCCACGTTGACGACGTGAAAGCCCCAGGGATCGAGGCCATGCACGGCGAATCCGAGTGAAAACGTGTAGTCGCCCAGGGGGCGATTGCTGCGCAGGACGTCTCCGAGGGGCCACAACCTGCGAATACGGGGCGAATCGACGATGTTGTTGCCGTCATCGAACAGGAATCCTCCGGCGAAGCTGCCCGCGTAGACCACCAGGACGATTCCGGCCAGCAGAACCTGCCAGGGGAGCGTCCGGTCCGGTTCGACGTTGTGGCTGGATGGTTCCGGAGACACGGACGCCACGGCAAAGCCCTTTCTTTTCGAACGTTCTGGCGTGCGATGACAGGCGTTCTCGAGTGTGACAGATGGGGCACATGCACAAGTTGTGCAGGAAGTGCCGGTTTTGAATTGACGCGCCTGTCCGCCAAGGATAACTTGGTCGCACGGCTTTTGTACACGCACAGCGTGTGCATGTCGCCGGGGCCAGCCGGGGTACAGGACTCCGTGCGGCATGTTTCTCTGATGTGAAGTGGAGACAAAGTGATGCTGAGCAAGTTTCGGAAGATGCTGCAGAACCGTAAGGGCCAGAGCCTGGTCGAGTACGGTATCCTGATCGGCGGCGTGGCGCTGATCTGCCTGGCCGCCGTCGCGATTCTCGGCCACAAGTCGAATGATCTCATCAGCACCGTTGCTGCGGCACTTCCCGGTGCTCACGGCGACGACAACGGTCCGATCGTCAGCGGCAAGCTGGTCAATACGACCCAAACCAACGGTATCGTCCACTTGGACGCTTCGACTCCGGGGTCCATCGCCGACAACGTCGGCATTCCGGGGATCGACTCCCTCGTGGTCGAAGCGGACGATCTCACTCCGTAGTCGATTCGCTTACGGCGCTGGTCGGCGCAAATCAATCTGTCCAGAGAGCGTTGCGCCCTGGACGTGATGCATGCTGCCGGGGCCTGCCTGCCTCTGTGCAGGCAGGCCTTGCGGCTGTGTCCACGAACCCTCTTTTCTGAAGCAATCGCGACCGTTCGTGTTCTCCGGATCGATTTCCCATTCGTGGCTGCTGCTGATACCGTTCGCACTCTGTGCGGAAGCCACCTGGCACGATCTGCGGACACGTGAGATTCCGGACTCCGTGTCCATCAGGCTGCTGGCGACCGCCCTGATTGCGGCCGTACTGGGCTGGCACCATCTGACCTGGCAGGGGGTGATCGGAGGGGCCGCGGTCGGCTTCCTCGTTACGCTGCCGTTTGCGTGGACGGGCGGACTGGGCGGCGGAGATCTCAAGCTCGTAGCCGGTCTGGGAGCGTGGCTGGGACCGTTCGGCATCTTCGGGTTGCTGTTCTGGACGGCTCTGGCGGGCATGGTCGGGGCCATCATCGCGACGCTGCGGTCTCAGGAGAACTTCCCCTACGTACCGGCGATCATGGTCGGGCTGACGATACAGATCGTCTTTCCCGACGCGCTGCCGCACCTGGTCGTTGCGCTGCGTTCGCTGGGGGGATGAACAGGCGGGATGCGGGCGCAACTCTCATGCGCTGCGGCTCTCGACGCCTGATCTGCCACGACGGACCGCGGCCCGTTTCCGCAGGCGGGCTGACGAGCGGCTCAGCCGGAAAACTCCCCTTGAGCATGAAGAGCCGGTGTGAGCTTGCACATGGTGTGCAGATGGGGGAAGATTGCGGGACAGGACGGATTTCGGACCAGGGCGGGTGCGTTCTTCGGACACGAAATGTGCTGCTCTCACCGCTGAAGCGGGTGGCGCAGCCGGGAAGCAAGATCAATGGCAGGTCGAAGGGACAGTCGCTCATATCGCCAGAGTGGCGGCCTGTGGTCGCTCGCATTCGTGTTCATCGCGCTGAGCGGCGTGGCGGCTGTCGCAACCCTCTGGGCGACCGGATTCTTTGCAACCGAGGCAACCGTGTCACGGGAAGGTCAGGTGGCCTTTCCCGCGCTGGCGCGTCCCGTCCCGGCGTTCGAAGCGGTGACCCGCGAGGACCTGATCGATCCGGCGACCGGCCAGCTCAAGGTGATGTGGCTCTCCGAGGAGCAGGTGGGCCGCGGACCTCTTCGCGATCTGTCGAAGATCCTCGGTCGGGTGCTCAAACGCGACAAGCAGGCGGGTTACGTTCTGACCGAGGCGGACTTCCTTCCTCGTGGGTCGCGGCCAGGAGTGACGGGCGGGGCTCCTCCCGGCACGATGGTGATTGCGGTGGAAGCGGAGCGGATTCGCGGACTGGAGCAACTGCGGCCCGGCGATCGCTTTGCGGTCTACAGTGAGCTGCCCCGCGAACTCCGTCCATCCGTGGGCAAAGTCGATGTGTCGCGTCTGTATGGCGGCCGACTTGCGCCCGAGGCGGCCGAGCGGCAGTCGGTTCTCCGCAGCGGAATCCGCGCCGTCACCGAAGAAGCACTTCTCATCACGATTCAATCGGTCAACAGAAAGCAGTCGAATTCACAGCGACCAGCAGGACTGACGGTCCCCCCGGGACGCGCGAAGGGGACCGCATCCGGTACGAAGCTGGCTTCGGTTGCCGTTCCTGAAGAGGACGCGGTCGCCGTGGCCCAGGCGCTGAATGGCGAAGGAAGTCTGTTCGTGATCGCCCGTTCGAGTCAGCCGCAGAGGACTGGCGAGGACGAAGGCCCGGCGCAGACAGCCCCGGTTGACGAGAAGTCGGCGGATGCGGGCTCCGAGCCGAACCGTCCGCAAAAGGGGAATGATTCCGGCGTGCCGGTCCGTCCGGCGGCCTTTCTGCAACTGCAGGATGCGGATGGCGATGCGGCGACGGATGAGGGGATCGCGGTTCCGGGCCTGGTCCGCGATGTCGAGGCCTTCGAGGCGCTGACCCTCGAAGACTTCGTTGATCCGTCGACGGGAGAGATCCGCTACTACTACTTCGATCCCGGCAAAGTTCCGGAGGGGGCCGTCACGGATCTGCGCGAGCTGATCGGGCGCGTCCTGAAGACGCGACTGCCTGAGTCCCGCTGGATCAGCGAAGCGGATCTGTTTCCACCGGCGACACGTCCGGGGATCTCGGCCGGGATTCCTGCCGGCTGGACCGGAATTCAGCTCAATTCCCTGCAGGTCCGTGGACTGGACGTCGTCGAGGAAGGGAGCCGGATCGATCTGGTGGCCGCACGCCCGATCAATGCCGTGCATCTGCAGGCGAAGGCCCAGTGGCCGATGCGACATGGCGAGGCGACGTTTGCCCGTGCAGATCGTGAAGACGTGTTTACTCAGGCGGACATCGATGTCCTCGTGGAACGGGCAATCATTCTGAAATGCACAGAACGCGAGATTGAGGTGCCGGTCGTTAACAAACAGGAGTCGGCTGCCACCGAGGTCGAACTCGGGGAGACGATCGATCGCAAGCAGGTCACCCGTACGCAGACAACCGAGTTCGTCACACGGCTGGCAACCGTCTGTGTCGTGGCGGTGCCGGCCAGGTCGGTCCCGGCAATCACCGAAGCACTCGCTGTGCGGTCAATCAGGGATGGCGACAACGAGGAGGCGGGCCGAAACGACGGTCGCTCCAGCACGGGCGACTCGGAGGGAGAAGCGGACTCGGGGCGCGTCAGCGGCGATCACGAGGTCGCGATCTTCGCGGTCCTTCGGTCGGGCAATCCGGAACCGCCGGCCCGGCCGGACGGGATTCCCGCAAAGGACATCGTTGCCAGGTGGGGCAGCCGCTGGGCCGACCGGTTCCTCCAGTTCTTCAGTGCGGTGCAGAGGGACACGTCCGTTCACGAGGTGGAACACATTCGTGGAGACGCCGTCAACGTGGAGTACTGGGTTAACGGCAAGCCACTCAATGCGTGGCCGGCGGGCCTCATCGAGGATGCGGCGCTGATGGATGTGCTGTCTGACGAGCCCGAAACCGCGCCGACCCCGCGGCCACAACGGGACTGAAATGAACCCGGGGGGCCGGCGAGCGGCAACCGAGCGGCGGTCTCCGGGAGAGACGGCACATTGGCAACGTGGGATTGAGTGACTGTGCAGAATCATCTGTTGATCGTCGGCGACGAGACCGGACTCCCTGAGGAGCTGGAGACCGCATTGAGCGGCGATGCACCGGGACGTATCGTGGTTCACGTCGCGCGCGATCTGACGAGTGCTGTCGATCTGGCCCGCAGCCTGTTTCCGCCGCTGGCAATTGTCGACATGCCCGGCGAGATGGAGTCGTTCAAGGCGACGCTGCAGGAGATCCTGGCGGTCTCGCCGGAAACGGTCATCGCCGGTGCGTACCGTCCGGACGTGTTCAGCTCGCAGACGTGGGAGCAGGCACCGCAGGGGGCGATCTTCGTCGAGGGGCTGCGGTTCGGGGCACGGGACTTTCTGCGCCGTCCGGTCTCTTCGGCCGATCTCCGCCAGTTGCTTGATCGCACACTGACGACGGCCGCCCGCGTTCCCGCGACCCGCGGCGTGACGGTGGCCTTCATCAGCAACAAGGGTGGGGTGGGCAAATCGACTCTCGCGGTGAATTCCGCAACGCGGCTGGCGCAGCAGCATCCGGGCGAGGTGCTGCTCATCGACGCGTCGCTGCAGATGGGAGTCTGCGCACCGATGCTCGATCTGCATCCGGAGACGACTCTGGTCGATGCGATCCGCGAGCGGGAACGACTGGACACCACGCTCGTGCGGCAGTTGACGACTCCCCATCCCTGCGGGCTGGACCTGCTGGCGGCTCCGCCCGATGCAGTGGCGGCGACCGAGATTGACCATACGCTGTTGACCCGGATCCTGAACCTCGCACGGCGGACCTACAACTACGTGCTGGTCGACACGTTCCCGCTGCTCGACAGCATCGTCATGGCGGTCCTCGATGCGTCGGACATGACGTACATCGTCCTCGACAACGTCGTGCCCACCGTGCTGAGCGTGACCCAGCTGCTCTCACTTCTGGATGGGCTGGGACATCCCCCCGAGCAACGACGAACGGCCGTTAACCGCATGACGAAGGCCGCGGGAAACCCCACCCGCACGGACATCGAAGCGACGCTCCAGCAGCCGGTCGACCACCTGTTTCCCTACGATCGGCGGGCACTGACCGCGGCGAATCTTGGACGACCGTTCGCGCTGGCCCCACGGCGGTGGTCGGCGCTGGAACGTGGGCTGAGGGGGCTTGTGGGCGAGATCGAACAGCTCCGGGAGCAGGCGGTGCTCTCGAACGGGCGAGGTGACAGGTCTGCAGCAGCGTCTTCCGAAGACGGCCACTTTACCCGGGAGTCGACGGATGACTGATTCACAGGATGCCCGCCCGGAATCCAAACCCGGGGCAACCGTGCGGGCCCGGCTGGGCCAGGTACGATTCACGCTTCCGGCGGAGCGAGTGCATCAGCCGGCGAAGCAGCATCAGCCGGCGGAAACAGATTCCCCGGCCGGTCGCGCCGACTATCTGGTCGTCAAGGGGACTCTCCACGAACGCCTGCTGGACGAGATGAATGCGGGGGGGCTGTTCGGCAACAACGAAGACGAGTTGTCGGAGTTTGTCGAAACATTCGTCCATCGCATCCTCGAACAGGAAGACCTTCCGCTCAACGACGAGGAACGGCAGCGGATCGTTGCCGACCTGAAGGAAGAAACGCTCGGCGTCGGTCCGCTGGCACCGCTGATGGCCGACCCCGCGGTGACCGACATCCTGGTCAACGGGCCGTCCCGGATCTATGTGGAGCGCTTCGGGCGACTGGAGAAGACGTCGATCCGGTTCCGTGACACGGCTCATCTCGTGCGAATCATCCAGCGGATCGCAGCCCGCGTGGGACGACGCATCGACGAGTCGTCTCCGATGGTGGACGCCCGCCTGCCGGACGGCAGCCGCGTCAACGCGACGCTGCCTCCGGTCACCATCGACGGACCGACGCTCTCGATTCGGCGGTTCGGGCGCCGCCGGCTGAACCGTCAGGAACTGATGCGGCTGGGCATGTTCAGTCCGGACATGATGAAGTTCCTGGAGCTGATCGTTCGTGCGCGACGGAACGTCATCGTCGCCGGGGGAACCGGCGCGGGAAAATCGACGTTCCTGGGTGCCATGTGCGAGGTGATTCCGGACTCGGAACGAATCATCACCATCGAGGACGCCGCCGAGCTGATCCTCGACCAGCAGCACGTGATTCGTAAGGAGTCGCGGCCGCTCAATATCGAAGGGCAGGGGCGGATCACAGTCCGGGATCTGGTCATCAACTCGTTGCGAATGCGTCCCGACCGGATCATCGTCGGTGAGGTTCGCGGGGCCGAAGCCCTCGACATGCTGCAGGCGATGAACACCGGTCACGACGGAAGTCTCACGACCGTTCACGCCAACAGTCCCCGGGATGCGGTCGCGCGGCTCGAAACCATGGTGCTGATGGCGGGCATGGATCTGCCGTCACGGGCGATCCGGGAGCAGATCGCTTCGGCTATCGACATGATCGTGTTTGTCCGACGGTTCGATGACGGTGTTCGCCGGGTCGACCGGATTTCGGAACTGACGGGGCTCGAAGAACAGACGCCGTTGCTCCAGGACGTGTTCGTCTTCGAACAGACCGGTCGTCGCGGTCGCCAGATTGAGGGGAGGTTCACGGCAACCGGTATTGTGCCCCGGTGCGTGCATGAGCTCCGCGACCGCAACTGGGACATTCCGTTTGACCTGTTTCAGCGAACCACGGAACGATAGGTGGCAAGGTGTGGCGTCTGCTGTTAGCCATTGTCATTCTCGTGATCGGAGTTGCTCTGAGCGCCGTTGCGCTGATCCGTGGTCAACGCAAAGCCGTGACGCGACGGAGACTGCACGACTTCAGCCCGAACGGCCTGCCGGCCCCCGACCTTGGACCGACACGTAGCGGAATTCTGCGGCGGTATCGGTGGCTGGCGGCAATTGGCGGACCACTCGTCTCCGCCGGGATCTACGGGCTGGCGGGCTGGCCCGTGCCCTACGCGATTGCGGCAGGCGTCGTTGCGATGATTGCCATCTGGCAGGCGGATGACTGGCTGTACCGCCGACGCCTGCAGCGCGTCGAGCAGCAGCTGGCCGATTCGATCGACCTGATGATCGCCGCGGTCAAGGCGGGCTCGAGCCTTCAGGGAGCGATGGAGTCGGCGACCGAGAACATCGGGGCCCCATGGAGTCGCGAGCTGGGAGAGGCGACCGCCCGCATTCGGTACGGCGATGATCCGATCGAAGTGCTTACCGAGATGTCCGATCGGGTCCCGCTCGAAACCGTGCGGCTCTTCGCGCAGACGCTCGCGGTCAACTGGTCTGTCGGAGGTCGGCTGGCCCAGACGCTCGCGAACGTCGGACGGACAGTCCGGGACCGTCTCGAGCTGTCCCGGCGGATGAATGCGATGACGATTCAGGCGCGGCTGTCGGTCGTCAGCGTCACGATTGTGACGTACTTCATTGGTGCCCTGATGTGGCGGAATGATCCGGATCGCATGGGGGAGTTTCTCGGGTCCCTGCTGGGCCAGGGACTGGTGACATCGGCGGTCGTGCTGCAGGCGGTTGGCGTGCTGTGGATCTCCCGATTGAGTACGCCCCGGTTCTGAACGACAGTCCTCCGCAAGATTGCCGAAGTATTCCCCATGGACCCGACAAACGCCGTCGCTCTGCTCCTGCTGTGGATGACGCTGCTGGCTGCGTTTGCCTTCTGGTTTCGCAGCTGGCAGGCCCATCGGCAGGTTGAGCGCCGATTGCAGTCACCGGCTGAAGACCAACCGTCCCGGGATCAGCTGTCGCAGGGGATGCCCTCGGGCTTGATCGGTCGCTGGCTGTTTCGCGCCGGGTACCGCTCGCGAAATGCGGTGCCGATTTTCCTGGCCCTCTCCCTGCTGGGGCTGCTCACCGGGGCTGCCGTCGTTTCATTCCTGCTGTGGTCCGGTGTGGACGATGTGCTGGAACGTCTGCTGGTGACACTTCCCGGCGGCGTTGGAGAAGTGTTTCTTCCGTTGGCATGGGCCAGCCCGTGGGGGGCGGCCGGGTTTCTGGCCAGTCTTCCGGCTCTTGTTGTTGCGAGCCGGCGAAAAAAGCGTGTGCAGCAGATCGAACAGGATCTGCCGCTGACGCTCGATCTTCTGGCGACACTGGCCGAAGCCGGTCTGAGCTTCGATTCCGCCCTGGATCGTATTCTGATGACCCAGCCACGGGAGCGTCCGCTGGCAACCGAGTTCCGTCTGTTTCAGATGGACATTCTTGCCGGTCGTGGTCGGATCGATGCGCTGCGTCGGCTCCTGCGCCGGGTCGAAGTGCCCTGGTTTTCCATTTTCATCTCTGCGGTCATGCATGCGGAGCAGGTTGGCTCGAGTCTGGCTCAGACGCTGCGTGCTCAGGCGGATGATCTTCGCGTGCGTCGCCGCGAGCGGGCCCTGGCGTTCGCCATGGCGGTCCCGGTCCGGTTGCTGGGCCCTTTGATCATCTGTTTTCTGCCGGGAATCATGACAGCGACCCTCGGTCCGATCGTGTATCAGATCGTGCAGGTGCTGGATTCATTCCTTCAGGGAGCCCTCGCGTCATGATCGGACGATTCGCCGGACAGGTCCTGATCGAATCCGCTGGCGATGTGCTTGCTGAGCGACTGCACGTTGCGGATACGTGGTGGAGCCGTCTGCGCGGCGTCCAGTTTCTTCGCGAGTTCCCTGCGACCGACGGTCTTCTGCTCGTGCCGTGTTCATCGGTTCACACATTCTGCGTCCGCTTTTCGCTGCAGGTTCTCTTCGTGGATCGTGACAGCCGGGTCATCGACGTTCACGAGAATGTCCCGCCGTGGCGTGTCGTGACGCCACGCGAGTCCGGCGCGGTTGCCGTGATGGAACTCTCGACCAGTTCACCGGTTGCGGAGACCGGTGCCCGGCTGCTCTGGAAAGATTCCGAGGGCAGGGGCCATCCGCTGCTGGCTGTGTCCGCACGGGCAAGTCGTTGACACGCAGTAGCTTGCGCCTTTCTGCAATTCGACTACATGTGCGCGGATTCGTCCGCAAGTTCGACCGTTCTGTCCGCCGATAGAACTGTAAGAACTGTGAGAATCGGAATCTCCGCCACTGTCGATGCTGCGCTCTCCCAAGCAGCGAGAAGGCCCGAATGGCACCCCTGGAATCTCTCAACATCGCCACCCGATGCGGTTGCAGACGAGATCGTCTGAGGACGGTCTCGGGGCTGTTGACGCTCTTGCTGGCTACGTGGTCGTGCGGAACGGTGCTGGCGCAGCCTCCGGCGTTTCCCATCGAGGACGAGCCTCGTGGGAGCCGGCCGTTGGACAATCGCGGTCCGCTCTGGCTCAGTCAGCAGGCACCGCCGCCGATGGCTCTCCCCCCGGTCCGGACCGCTGAACCTCCGCCGCGAGTCGATGCCTTCGAACGCCCGGAATCGGCGGCCCGTGAGGCAGCGCGGCGGCGAGCCGAGCGGTACATCGTCGAGCGAATCGATCCGCAGCTGAGTCTCGATCTGCCCGAGCAGATGACGACGATTCTGAGGCTGAGTCAGCCCCCGATCCGGGATCAGGTGGCCGATCCCTCCGTCATTGACGTGGTGAACATCACGGAACGCGAATACTCGATTACCGGACGGACGATCGGAAAGACGGTCCTCAACTTCTGGTTTCGCAATCCGGAACTGCCCGGCGGCGAGGAACTCGTCAGCTATGTCGTCCGGGTGACCGAGGATCCGGAAATCGCACGCCATATGGAGGCCCTTCTCGAAGCGGTCGAGCGGGACGTGAACCGCGCCTTTCCGGACAGTGCCGTGAGCCTGACCTACGCAGCCGGCCAGGTGGTGGTGCGTGGACAGGCACGGGATGTCGACGAAGCGTCCCAGATTCTGCGAATCGTTTCACAGAGTCTGCCGGACAATGACCAGGTGAACCGTGCGCAGCTGCCCGAGGAATTCCTGCTCAACAACGTGTCGGTCGAGGAAATCGAACGGGCGGGCGGCATCCAGGGCGTGCTCCGCGGGGAGTCGGCCACCGGCGCAAATGGGACGCAGATCAACAACCGCATCGTCAACCTGCTCGAGATCGGCGGCCTGCATCAGGTCATGCTCAAGGTCACGGTCGCCGAAGTGAATCGGAGTGCTGCCCGGGCCATCGGTGCCGATCTGCGGATCGGAGGAAGTTCGGGAGTCAGTTTCTTCTCGCTCCTGCCGATCGCCGAGCTGGCATCCCCCGGCCTTGGCGGAACGCTGCTGGTCGATCGGGGCGACTTCGATCTGGCGATCAACGCACTGAAGCAACTCAACCTGGCCCGGTCCCTTGCCGAGCCCAACCTCGTGACGCTCAACGGTCAGACGGCCAACTTCCAGGTCGGGGGCGAGTTCCCCGTCCCGCAGATTACGGGATTTACCGACGCGGGCCTGCAGGGAGTTGAGTTTGTTCCATTCGGGGTGCAGCTGCAGTTCCTGCCGATCATCTCGGACCGCGACCGCATCCGACTGAATCTGCAGGCGACGGTGAGCACACGGAATGAGTCGATCGGAACGACCATCGGCGGGACCGGTTCCAATGTTCCCGGACTTAACACACGCGACTTTCAGACGACCGTCGAGCTCCGCGAGGGACAGACTCTGGCGATCGCCGGGCTGATCCAGTCGAACCTCGGAGCGTCGTCGGATCGGATTCCGTTTGCCGGGGATGTCCCGTTCCTGGGGCGGCTGTTCTCGAGCGACAACACATCGTATGACGAGCAGGAACTCGTGGTACTCGTGACGCCGTATCTGGTCAGCCCGATCGAGGCCGGGCACGAGCTCCCGCCACTTCCCGGCTCCGACTACTTCGAGCCCGACGACCTGGAGTTCTTTCTGAAGGGCAGCATCACCGGTCACTTTGCCGAGGACTTCCGCAGTCCTGCGCGGACCGACATGTCCAAGATCAAGGCGTACCGCCGGCTGGAGCAGGAACTGATTATCGGCCAGCCGGGTCATTCCAACGGGCTGCTCTGTCCGCCGGTTCAGACACCGGTGCTTCCCTGAAAGCGAGCCGATGCTCCGAACTTGCAACAATACTGACACATGCCCTGCTGGCGTGATGCGAATTCCAGGCGTTCTGCTGTTTGGACTGGTCGCCACTGCCGGGTGTGCCACGATGTCGGAGCCTGCACCGCCCGCAGCGGTCGCGGTCGACGCCGAGGCGATCCCGGCCGACCCGGCTGAGGCCCAGGAAGGGGCCGTCATTCAGCTCGGGCACCGGTCCCGACCGGCTGAGTGCGGGAACGAGCGACTTCCGATTCGCCGCACACCTGACTTCCCGTGTGAAGCGATCCCCGCGCCCCCCGGCACGTATGTCACCGAGTGGAGCGACGCGATGATCTGCCGGGCCCGGCGGCATCAGTTCGTCATTGCCCGTCACGAATGGTACTCCGGCGGTCCGGAGCTGGGACCGAAGGGACGACTGCATCTCAAGCAGCTCGCCAGCCAGCTGCCGTACCGGCCCGACCCCGTGCTCATTGAGGCCCAACCGCCTCAGGTGGGATATAACGAGACCCTCGACGACGCGCTCGAGCGGTCAATCCGGCTCGACCAGCAGCGTCGGGCCGCGGTCGTTGAGTTTCTCGTCCAGGCAGGTGTTCCTGATGCCGAACAGCGCGTCTCCGTAGCTCCCATGGAGCATGTGGGGGTGCGTGGCGTCGAGGCTCCGCGGATCTACAACCAGTATTTCCAGGGTGGCCGGTCCGGCGGCGGAGGATTCGGCGGAGGAGGCGGCATCGGAGGGATTGGAGGTGGCTTCGGCGGTGGTGGCGGCGGATTCGGCGGAGGGGGCGGGTTCTTCTGACGATCGCACGACGTAGCACCAGAGCGCTAACCACGCACTGAAACACGCCGTCCTGCACGGAGCGACCTGAGGCATGACCTTCCGTTACACACTGCCGATCCTGGCTCTTATTCTGGCAGGTTCCGGGTGCGCGACCTTCTCGAAGACCGCGTCACGGAAACCGGACGAGCCGGAACACCTGCAGCTGCAGGCAATCGACGACCGCACGAAGGCAGAAGCCTGCCGCCGTACGGCGCTGGAACTGGCAGCCCACGAAAAAGACCGGCATGCGATCGAGCAGCTCAAACGGGCCCGCGAGATCAGTCCCGACCTGGAGGGGATCGCGCATCCGCTGGCCGTTCTGTATGACCGGCAGGGCCAGGTCGACGCCGCCGAACGCGAGTACCGTCGCGCCCTGAAGGAGACGCCCCGCGCGGCGGACCTTCACAACGACTACGGCTACTTCCTGTACTCGCAGGGCAGGCTGGCAGATGCCGAACAGGCACTCCGCAAAGCTCTCGAACTGCAGGAAGACCACCCGCAGGCTCAAATCAACCTGGGGCTCGTGCTGGCTGCTTCGGACCGTTACGAAGAAGCGTTCACTCAGTTTGAAGCGGCAGCGGGGACGGCGGCCGCCCATCACAACATCGGTATGCTGCTCGCCCGGGCCGGACGACAGGAACAGGCACTCGTTCACCTCCGCAAAGCCGTGCAGCGCGATCCGAGCCTCGAGGGAACCCGCCGGCTGCTGGCGACGCTGGAACAGACCGCCCCCGAGGAATCGTCGATCCGGCATGCCGGCGCATTCGACGATTCCACTGAGTACCGTCCGACGCGGACAGCGGACCACATGCAACCGTTCGCTCGCACCGGTCACTTCGCCGAAACCGACTGATTCGCCGGGACCGGTCGTCGACGATCGGCAGGCGGCTGTTGATCGTGCGCCAGTTTCGGCAGTCGCGCGGTGCGGGACCGGCCTGCGCCAACTACGGATTGCAGGGGCCCTTCGCCTGTGTGGATTTGATGAAGTCATGCCGGAGAGTTGCCCGTGGTCTCCGCACCGACTACGGTCAATGTGTCGGTAAGCCCGCACGGACCGCGCCTGTTACCGCACGGATTGCGATGAGTATTGTCTGATTCGCAGAGTGCTGGTCTGATGCATTCGCATGAAATCACGGTCGGGCTCAGCTTTCTTCTTGGTGCGTTGCACGCCCTTGAACCGGGCCACGGCAAGAGTGCGATGTTCGTCTATCTGCTCGGCAATCGCCGGGCGACCTGGCACGCGATTCTGATGGGGCTGACGACGGCTGCGACCCATTCGGTTTCGCTGCTGGGCGTGGCAGCGATGGTCCATCTGGCCCATCATGTGTTGACTGGCGATCATCACCACGAACACGACGTCTCGAATGTGTTGCAGTGGGTCAGCGCCGTGCTCGTCCTGCTTGTCGGGACGGTCATGTTTGTCCGGGCTCGCCGCTCGACGACCGGATCGTCCTGCAGTTGTGGACACCACCGGAAGGCACACCACCCGAACTGCCAGCATGGTGGCGACGCGCAGACGCAGGAGGAACCCGCTTCAACCGAAGCCACACGACCGGGCGGATATCGAACGACCGCACTGCTCGGCCTGGCGGTCGGATTGCTTCCCTGTCCGTCCGCCCTGGCGGCCTACTTTGGCGGTCTCTCGGCCGGTCATCCCGCCACGGCGTACCTGATCGTGTTGCTGTTTGGAGCAGGGATGGCAATCTCCCTGTCCACGGTCGGGATTGCACTGCAGTATTTCGGCGCACGCGCATCCCGGCTGGTGCAGTCAGGTTCCGGCATCCCCTGGGGATACGTCCGCGCGGTCCTGATCCTGGGGATCGGCCTGTTTCATTTGACGCGACTGGTCTTCGATGGCGGCACGGCCTGACGTGGTTCCGCCACGGGACACTTCGGGCTGACTCGGTTCGGCGGCAGCCGGATGGTCGTCCATCAGCCTGCATTCTCCGCCGCCAGATCCTGTTCATTGCCGGCATTCGCCTGCGGCCGGCCATTGCTCCTGCCTGGTGTCGGGGCCGAGGCAACGTTGCCCTTGCTGCATCGAGCCGTTACAACTGCTGATGCAGTTCATGTGCATATGGCACGTTCCTGCGCAGCGGAGAGCAACCATGCGCGCCAGACGACATTCGCCGCGCCGTCGCGGACAGGCACTCGTCGAGTTTGCGATCATCGCATTCCTGTCGACGCTGCTGCTCGGCGCGCTGTTGACGTTCGGGTTTCTTTCGTTCGGAGCCAACGTCCTTCAGCAGGCGGCCGATGTCGGCGCCATGGAGCTGTCGCGATTCCCCTATGCCCCCACGATCCGGCCCGAAGCGCCCCCGGGATTGACGCCGTTCGAGGATGCGCTGGAGGAAAGCGGACTGTTTGATGAGGCGCAGCTCGTGGTGGCTCCCGGCACGTTAGCCGCGACGTTACCGCTCATCAACCAGTTGCTGTTCCCGCTGTACATCTACGACCCGGACATCGAAATGCTCCGCTATCCGGGCACGCTCGTGAGCAATCCGGACGGTGACTGGACCGTGCTGATTCCGCTGATCGGCACGGACAGCAACGGCTTGCCGAATCGTTCCCATCTGGATGGCTACGAGACGATCACCGCCTGGAAACGGGTTGTCGAAGAAGTCGTGCCTCCCGGGGGATCGGAGGGGCCGTTCTCGGTGACAGCAACAGCGGCGCAGCGAGGGGGACTGGATGCGGGCACGGTCGCCCTGCGGATCAACTATCCCTACCAGAGTGCGGCACTGGTCGCCTACACCTACACAGAGCCCGGCGTCGACGAACACGGCAACGACACTGACATTCCGGTTGCCCCGATCGATGCCGTCACCCGCGATGTCGACAATCGTCCGGTCATCGCGAGTGACGATGCGGTTGTCGAGCAGGCGCCGCTTCCCGATGGCTACGAACTGGTCGACCCCGAAGCCAATCCCGCATACAAGGCATCAGCACATCGTGGCGAGTTTGGCCTGGGTGAGCTGGGGGCGTTCGGCACGACGGTCCGCCCGTATCGCAAGGTGTTGACCGCCCAGGGGATCTACCGCCGCGAGGTCTTCGAATGAAACGCCACCAGAGAGTGCCGGGGGCCTCGGCATGCAGGCGTGAGGGAACCATTCTGGTCGGGATGGCCGTCTTCCTGTTCGTGCTGCTGCCGATTCTGGCACTTGTTGTGCATACCGGCTTCATCACACTCACACGGCGCCAGATGCAGACCGCAGTCCACTCTGCCGCGCTCGAAGGACTGCGGCATCGCGATGCCCCGGCGGCGACCTGGACCGATTCCACAAACCATCCCGCGGGGATGTGGAGTGAGTGTGGGAATCCACCGGATCAGGCAGCAGAACCTGAGGACTATGCCGAGTGGCTCGACTGTGCCCGCCGGTGGTCGGCCGATCGGCATGTTCAGATGGTGTTCGACGGAGACCTCGACTCCGGGACGGAATCATCTGTCCGACTGGGAGCCGGTCCCGACGTTCAGTTCGACGGCAGCGGTGGCATCCCTGTACCGGGGACGCATTTTTTTGCGTCTGAGAAGATCGTGGGAGTCGTGCCGTTCCGGCCCCATCTGGAACGGAACAAGGACGACAAACCCCACGGAGACGACAAACCCCACGGAGACCAGGTTGCCGGGCAGTACCTTTCCAGCACGTCGCATGCCGAAGGCGAGGACTATGTTCGCGACGACTTCGCTGACCCTGAGAGCCTGGACTACGACGGTTCGCAGCCCGCAGATGCATTTCTGGTCCGCCTGAGACGAACCCGGCCTTCACGGCAGCCGGCACCTGCGCTCGATGATGTCCCTGGCGTCAGCTCGACCGGGCCGACCGTCCCCTTCCTGTTCGGCCGCGGCGCCAACACCCGTGCGATTCGAGACAGCTCCGCACCGGACCCAGAGAATCCCGATCCCGCTGCACTCTGGAACCGCCGGCAACGCGGGACGATCGTGCGTGCGACGGCGATTGCTCAGGCCCGACCGGCCGTGACGGTTGGCGTGCCGTCGTCCGACGTCGACCGGGGACTGGCCCTGTTCTGGATTGAGGAGGACGGTTGGAAGCTTTTGTCCGCAGGGGATGCGGTCGAAGTCACCGCCGATCCGGCCACAGGAACTTTTTCCGGCCCGGACCCCAACGGTGACCCACCGACGCCTGACGATATTCGCGGCCAGTTCATTCTGCGTGACGTCGTCACATTGGGGGACGCGCTGGACCCGCTCGAATCCATCCCCGAAGACCTCGAAGCGGGCCTCGAGCGAGTTGTCGCCCTGTACGCCACCATCGGGACAGAGAACCGCGTCGTTGGTTTCGGTCGCGTCCGACTGGAGACGACATCCGAAGCCAATGAGTTCACGTTGCACCGTCTGCCACCCGCCGTGGAACCGGCCAACACGTCGGCGACGTTCGCGAAACCGGTGGACCCGGAATTCTTCGACGACGCCTGGACTCTCTTCACACAGCTGAACGTGTCCGTCCTGGCTCCGGCCCGCGTGCGCTCACTCGACTGAGACGCGACAAGCCTCGGTGCTCACGTCGTCGTACACCGGATGCGATTCCGCAACGACGTCAGAATGTTCCAGGCGACCGGCGGAACCATCAGCAGCAGCGGAATGCCGGCCACGGTGCTGACGCCGAGCGCTGCGGCGATCCAGCGTCCCGGCACCACGGGAATCGGTTGGGGAGGGACCGGGCAGGAGCGTGCGCCCGACAGGGAATGAGCGTATTCGTTCAGTCTCATCGCTATCACCACTCTTCGGAGAACATCTCCTCCAAACGTAGTGCGCGATCTGAAGCGTGACGGAAAAATCGGGATTTTCCGGAGAGTCCCCGGGGTGGTGTCTCCTGAGAGCGCAGACGCTGAGAGCACAGACACAGTGCCGGTCCTCCCGATCAGGGAGGCAGTTGCATAGGGTGTGCAGATGCGTTATCGTGGCCCATGCATACGTGTGTCTTCGTGCGTCGAAAGAGGACGTGCGAATACCAGGGCCGGTTGAACCTGAAAGCGTCGCATCGGGAAGAGCAGGATGGCTCGTCGACGTCGTCAGATTGAGTGGAGTGGTGTCGATGAAGTCGGCATGGTGTTGTCAGGTCTGTGCCTGGCGCACTGCCTGATCCTGCCGGCCGCCGTCGTCTTCGTTCCGCAACTGGCGGCCTTTGCGCCACTGCACCGGCTGCTGGGACTGATGGCTCTGTTGCTCGCCCTGCTCACGCTGCTGCCGGCATACGATGCTCACCGCAATACCGCAGTGCTGGCTCTGACGCTGCTGGGGGCCTCGTGTCTGGCAACCTCGTGCATGGCAGTGGCGGACTGCTGCTCCACGGTGCTGGCCTGGTGTGCCGGGGAAATTCCGGCGTCCGAGGTGAGTCTGGCGGCCGTCATCCGGTACTTCGTTGCACCGGTCGGGGCGCTCCTTCTCATCGCGTCCCATGCGATGAACCGCAGCATCGGTTTTCAGTCGCCATCGCGGTCACGTCTTCGCCGGCGGAGTTGATGCCTGCCGGGGCAGGCGTACGATGGCAACGGAATGAATCCCGCTGGCCTCAGGGCCGCTCGCCGATCCCGGCGTGACTGCCAGGACCACATGGCCGCCGGGACTGATGCTACCCCTCCTCGACTGTGTGTGCGCATCCTGCGTCTGTGCGGCCTGCGGCAACGAAGAAGGTCCGAGGTGCTCGTCTGCGGCGATCGTCGACACATCACAACCGCAAGGGGAGTCCCTGCGGCAGGCAGGATGACTTCAGCCGCTGTCGGGGGGAGACACGAGACGTCGATCTGCTGGTGGTCGAAACGGGGGCAATGGGCCTTGGGACAGTCGAGAGCGAGAGGCCCCGCCGTGCTTTGGCATGTTGCCTTGGCGGTCGGACCGGAAGAGTGCTTGACCGACTGTCGGACTGAGCCGTCCGGCCCGGGGTAAGGGCCAGAGGGGGCACCTCCTGGGGTGCCGCGGTCTTCGGGCGTGGGAAGTCGCCCCAGCCGGCTTGCAGGTCTTCCCGCTGGTCGAGATACTTCGGTGATCCTGCAGGCAGAGCGAATGTTCGCCTGTGGGGGGGAGCATGCCTGTGGCGTGCCTGTCGACAGTTCTATGAGGTCCGGACGTCGGCAAGTGGACGTGTCGATCGCCCTGCCAGAACGGTCGCGGCAGGTGTCCTCGCGGGTGTGACGCCTGCGTGGCCGGGGCCGTCATGGAGGTTGTAACCCTTGTGTCTGACAGCACCTGGGGCCGTAGCTCAATCGGTTAGAGCAGCGGACTCATAATCCGTTGGTTGCCAGTTCGAGTCTGGCCGGCCCTATTTTCTTTGCCCTTGTTGTTCGATGGTTGGTGGATTTCAGTGCGGTCCCTGGAAGGGGGGACCGGTCCAAAGCCGCATCCCGGTGGGAGCGAGGTCCGCAGGCAGGATCGGCTTCCCATGTATCGAACACGACAGAGTCGCCGCGGGGGGGGGCGGCGCGGGGGCGTCGTCACTCCGCCGTCTGTGGCCAACTCTCCTCACGTGGGGTTACGTGCGCAGACCGGCACTAGAAACGGCGATCAGCACGCATTCCGCGATGCAGCGTCGCTGAATCGTTCGAATCAGAAGATGCCCGAGTCGACCAGTCGCGTCGTCAGCTCATTCCGGAGATCCTGCGCGGCAAGCTGGCGCACGTGCTGCAGTGCCGCCTGTTGTCCGGCTGGAGTGGCCGCGAAGCCATTGACGGTGAAACGCCCACGAATGAGGCCGTCGCTGATGAGGCCGATCAGGATGCCGCGCGACATCCCGTGCCAGAAATCGGCGGGGATCTGTGTTGTGGCGCTCAGGCGGTCACATGCGTCGGCGAAGGCTGCCCAGAAGAACCACATGGTTCGGCCGTTCATGTTGTGGCGAACGTCAAGCGGTCGCTGCGGATCGTCAGGAAGCGTGTTGTCGCCAAATCGCATGAAGCCGTCCAGCAGCGTCAGCAGGGGAACCGGGGTGCCGTAGTGCTGAATGGCTGTGTTCCGCTGCTGGAGTTCCAGAGCTTCCACGGCACGGGTGACCTCCGGGACCGAGATGGCATTCACCCAGTTTGCTTCGGGGGTGCGACCAAGCGCAAGTTCAAAGTACCTGTCGGCGACGGCAAAGAATGAGTTGATGTTTGCCTGCGTGTCAGGAGTTGCGTGAAACATCGCCCAGTTGTCGAAGTCCCGAAAGAAGTTGTTGTGTATCGTCGGGTCGGCCTGGGGACCGCCGCCGTTGGCGTCGATCCATCCGGACGCATCCGGCTGCGTTTCGGGGCATCCGGCGGAGATCCAGTCCCGGATCTCCTTGATCTCGCGTGCCGGAACGGGGGGATAGCCGACTGGCATCCGGGGCCAGAACGCTCCGGCGGGAGGTGGGGTGAGATCGTCGCCAAAGGGGGGCCGACCTTCGAGGGCTTTCACCAGATTCGACTCGTCGGGATCGAAGGTTCCGTCCGCCCGCTGTGCGATGAGTCGACGACCAAAGACGGATGCGTTCACGAACTGATCGCGACTCATCCGGCGCCAGAAGGGGCCGTGAGCTGCAAACGTCTCGCCGTTCACGGCGTTGTCGAGTATTTGCCGGATGCGAAGATAGTCGGTCATGAGAGGTTCCTGAGTCATGAGGGGGAGCGAATTGGAAACAGCGATCTCTGGAACGACATCACTCGGCGGAGAGGTGGTCTGCGATGACCTTGCGGCGGCCATCGGTGGGAGTGCGACCGTCACGGTTCAGGAGATCCTCGAGAAGGGGATCGGTCCCGTCAGCCTGTAGCAGGTCGATCAACTGTCGGCTCGATTCGATGTTTTCCAGATGCAGTGCCCACCAGTCGTCCGGGCGGTGCGGAGCATTCATCGAGAGCGGGAGTTCGAAGGGGGCGGCTGCCTTCCGCCCCGTGTGAACGTCCATGTCGAGTGTGACCAGCTTGTCGAACAGGCTCCCCAGGGTGCACGCGGCATCTGACATCTCTTCGAAGACCCATCGCAGAAGCAGCTGACGGTCAGCTGATGCCGGAATCGACAGCGCATGCTGTGCGGCTCCCAGAAGCAGTGCGTAGCGGTGATTGAACAACAGCGCCCATCGTCGCGTCACCGGGTGGAGGATGGTCGACAAGTCTGGCGGATACGTCGTGTTGGGGGAGTCGGGGACAGGGTAGGTGGGCGGATCTTGAGTGTTCTGCCGCGGGAACGCCCGGAACAGGTTGAGGAATCGCAGGAAGTGTGACTTTGTGAGGTCACCGCCGGCCGATCCTTCTCCCTGCTGGGCAATGACGTCAATTGCAGCGAGTGCGGAGGCCTTGTCGACAACGGGGACTGTCTTGATTCCGTCGAGGTGTGACGGGTCTTCGTTTGTGCGGGACTGCCAGTCCCCGGCGCCCGACTGATACCGGTTGGACGGCGAGAACGCATTGCCCGGCAACTGCTGCAGGGCGTGATGCAACGTGTCGTAGAGAAGGCCGACCTGATTGATTCCTTCTCCCTCGTTGCCGAGGTTGGCCAGCAGCATGATTTCTTCGCGCTCATCCGGTGGCAGCACCGAATCGGGCACTCCTTCCGGCGGCATCTCTGCCAGGACGTACCTGGCCAGAGAGATTCGGGTGGCCCGTTCGAGTTTGAACGGGAAGGGATACAGCCGACTGCGGAAGGGAAGGTCTTCACGCTCGAAGTTGAGCGGCGCCCCCAGCGCCTGGAGGATGTTCTGGACAGTAAGCAGATGCCCCATCTCCTCCTGAGCGATCTGCAGCAGTGTCCTTCGCCAGCTGTTGCGTTCGGAGGTGTCACGACGAATTGAATAGCCTGCATACAGGTATTGGACGAGCAGAGCGTGTTCGACCTCGGCACCAGTGTGGAGTAGAAATATCGCCCAGGCCCGCCAGGAGAGATCTTCTGGCCTGGTCATGACAACAGTTGACGGTGCAGCGGCCGAGGTGTCGGGGGCTGCTTCGGTTTGGGGGGCCGCCATGGGAGCGAACATCGCACGTGGATGTGTTCCCGTTTCCGGTTCTGAAGAGATACGCTGCAGATTTGCCAGCGGGAGCCGCTGATCACGTGACATAATGCTCCTCCACGATGGGATTGACGGAAGAGTGGCGGGCCGGTGACGTGACGGTGGGCAACTACGGTCGAGCCCGATCACCAATGGACCAGAGGAAGTCGAGCCTGGTCCGGTTCTCGAAGTACGGATCATCTGGCGCGAGTCCGCCCCGCGTCACGGGAAGGAAGGACTCTTGTGGCCATGTCGAACGCTGGTGGCATGTCATGCAGTTGGAACCGAGCCCGGAACGAAAGCGAGCTTCCAGCCACGGATTCATGCAGGCATTCGGCGTTCCGTCGAATTCGCGCGGCGTCACCGTGTCGTATGCGACATCCATCAGGTAATTCCGCCAGACGCCTGTGACGGCATCGATCCGATCGGTTGCGAGGGGACCGCTATTTGGACGATCGTGCCACCAGAAGGTCGCCCACACCCAGTCCTCGATTTCCCTGGTCGTGACGTGCATGCCGACAAGCACGGCATAGTCGCCGAGGACCGCTCCCGGGGCAGAGTTGACGAGTTCCGGCGTATCGAGTTCGACGTGATAGAATCGCTGCAGCGAGACGACGTGCATCCCGTTGTTCATCTCGCCATCAGGAACATGGAGCCGGCTGGGATCGACCAATACTTTTCGTTTCCAGGTTTCCGGCCCGTTTTGCTCGTCGAACGGTTTGGTGGGTTCGAAATCCCAGATCGGCTGTTCGGTCAGTCCGTTCTGCTTGACGACTTGCCAGACCAGTTTCAGTACGACCGATTCCGGGGGATAGTCCGGGATCTTGCGATCAGGCAACGGTGTGCCAGCGGGGAACCCGTTGTTGATGGTGTTGAGGGTCGAGCGAAGATAGAGCTTCTCGTCTCGCGTGTGATCGAGCGCTTCCTGATTGAACAGAACGAAGGAGAGTGCCGCCTGCCCCACGGCCTCGAGCTGTGGCTGGCCCGGTTGCGGCTGGAACTGTCGAGGTTGTTCGAATCGCAGTTGTCTGAGTGGCGTGTCGGGGGTTTCGACCGAGTCTTCGGGCCGAAACGCGTAGTTGGCCGGATACCATGTTTCCCAGACGGGGCCGCCTCCAGCCGCTTCCTGGTTGATGCCGGCCCAGAGCCACCAGGCATGTCGTCGCAATTGGGAGACGTTTTCTGTCTGGCGGAAGTGCTCGAGCGTTGCGGCAGGCGTCGGAAAATCGAATCCAGGAGGAATGGGGGTGTAAGGATCTGTCTGGGCGTCTGCTGTCGTTGCCGGCAACGCCACGACGAGTCCGGCGAGCAATACGATGAGCAGGCGAATCGGTGCGAGTGCAGTCATCGCGACAGGTTCCTCGAGAATGGTGAGTATTGATGGCCCGGGCGACCGAAAGGGGACCGGGGGCGCGGAACGGGACCGTATTGCGCGCAGTGAGCCACAAATCCACCGGTGCCCGCGTTGGCAGGGACTCGAACTGAGCGATATCGGAACTATGGAATCACAGAACTATGGAATCACGGAGGAGGCGTTTCGGACGACTCCGATTGCGACTCCGAAGTTGGCACCGCTGAATCGTGAGCACCCGCCGTTGGTGTGAACTCCGACGACCTTGCCTGTGTCATCGAGAATCAGAGAGCCGGATGATCCCCCCTGGGTGTCGAGGCTGTCATACGAGATCCGACCGGCAAGATTCTGGTGAAGGGGGCCAGCTTCGATTCGTTTCGGGCGACCGGCGGGATGCTGGATCAGGCAGAGCATTGCTCCCTGGATCGTCAGGTCCGATGGCGATAATCCGTAGTGGCCGTAGACATCACCCGGTTGCTGGCCCGCCTGGTTGCGACCGGCACGGATGATGGCGAAGTCGAGTCCGCCAAGTCGGTATTCGAGCAGCTCTTCGACCGGAAATGGATCACCGGGACGCACGGATTGAGTCGTCCCGTCAATCTGGTAGTTGAAGTTGATCCGCATCAGCCTGGCGATCTCGTCCGATTGAACTGTGACGCCATCACGTTGCGGTCGCTGCCAGCCGCCCCCGAATCGATCAAAGCAGTGTCCGGCAGTGAGGAACATGTCTTCTGCAATCAGTGCACCGCTTCCCCAACGGACACCTGCGACATTGCCTGGCGAGTCGCCTGGACGATTGAACCTCCGGGAAAGATCGTCGAGCCATTGCAACTGCCCAACGGGACGTTCGTGATCGTCGACGAACTGGCGGTCGACGCCCAGCGTTCCGTCGTAGAGTTCAACATCCTGAGTGTCGTCGGTGTCTCCGCAAATGCTTTCGATGGCAAGACGCTCGATTTCCGCGTCGTGCAGTTCCAGTTCGTAGGCCAGGGCTTCACGTCGCCTCAACATGTCTTTCATTCGCGACCGGGCATCGACCAGACCTTCGGCGGGCGCTGCGGCTGCAGCTTCGACACGACGTGGTCGTGGTAGGGCGACAGGTTTGGGAACCATTGCAATCACCTCCGGGAACCTGGTGGACGAGAACCCATCTGCCGGTGAGTCGCGCAGAGTTGCGATCAAGAAGATGCGCCGCATCCGACCTGTCACTCGTACTGTCGTGACACTGTGATGTGACGATTGGAGTTACTCACAATCGTGGTCGCACCGCGATCGCGGGGGCGATCCGGGATCGGAGGTACACCCACGCAGTGGGGTGGTTTTGAGCGGTGAAGTTGTGCTGGATTCTGTAGTGACTCGCAGCCCCGGAGGCGTGCCGGGAATCTCGATTTCGGTTTCTTCGGCCGTGTTCAGCGAATGACCGGCGTGGCGCGAACTGCGATTCAAACGCGGCTGGGTCGAGCGCCGGTGGATGCCGGTACTGTGCGCCAGCCAGCACGTCTGATTGTGATCTGACGACGGAAGTGTCAGGTTTCGGACATTGGTTCTCAGTGTGCGGAATTGATACCGTCAGACGCTCGCGAACTATGCCAACAATTCTGCCTCCGCTCGCCGGCCGCAGAGCAGGGCGAGTTCGCGCCACTTCCAGTGGCAATCCACGTCTTCGTAGCCGAGTTCCCGCAACCACCGCAGCTGGGTCTCGACGTCGAGCAGGCGATTGGACGGATCTTCGACGTCGTTGGTGGCCCGCATCGCCTCGAGAAACCGGTCGTGGATGGCGGGCGTCGCGGAGGCAACGTGCTCAAGATTGCAAAAAATTCCACCAGGTCGAAGAAATTCAAAGATTTCAGCGAACAAGTCGCGTTTCCGGTGATGTTCACAGTGGTGGATGGCAAAGCTGGAGACGACCACGTCGAAGGTGCCCAGCTCCGGGAGCGGGGTCTCCATGTTGTGGTCTACCAGTGAGACGCGATGATTGGCTGCGAACCGTTCGCGGGCCCGCTGAAGCATTGCCGGGGAAAAATCGAGCCCCACTCCGGTCGCCTCAGGGCAATGATCGAGCGTCAACGACAGCAGGTGGCCGTCACCACAACCCAAGTCAAGGATGCGTTGGGAGTTACGCGGGATTTCTGCAAGGAGGGTGGCTTCTCCCGCATCTCGATGGGGGACGGAGTCCTTGATGGCGAGGTAGCCCTCGACGTGTTCGGGGCGGGTCCATTCGCTCGTCATGGCAGGAATTCCTTCAGGTTTTTGGCAGTCTGACGACATCCTGATGGTCCGGCTGTCGGTAACAGAAGTACCAGGAGTTTGCGATTCCTGCGGTTGGGGACATCCTGAGTTCCGCAGCGGTTCGCAGCAGAGAGCCGGAAAAGGTGTCGGAACAACAGGTTCCGTCGAGGGGCCGGAGCGGGGAACTGAAGCGGGCATCACAGTGGTCCGGAACCGGCCGGTTCCAGACCACGGGCGGAGGTTGATCGACGTGGCGGAACGAAACGGGGTGGACCGATCCAGAATTGTCATCGGCGCAGTTGTTGTCAGCAACGACCTGCGGAGGACAATCGTTCGGCAGTATCGCCGCCGGGGACGGATGCATGTCGATCTGGCGGCACGGATCGATGCGGAGTACGACGTTGAATCGGTCGCGATCGACGATCTGCAGGAACGGTTGCGTCAGGGAGACCGAATCGAGCCCCCCGCTTCTACACTGCTTCCCGATGTCCCAGAGCAGCTCGAAATCTCCGACCAGGCGCGTCGGCTGCTCATCGAGGCGGCCGTTCGCGCGATTGGAACCGCCTTCTTTGTGGGGGAAGATCTCGCCTGCGAGATTCTTGATGTCTGCCAGAATCTGACCGCCCTGGGCGATGAACCCCGAATTGTGCTCAGTTGCCATCCGATCGATTTCAGTGCGCCCGTCGGCATGATGCTGGATGCCTGCGGCGACATGGAAGTCCCCGAGCAGATCGAAAGCATCAGCGTCGAGAGCTGGATCAACCTGATGGTGGCCACCGACTGGACGACCCTGCCAATGTCGCCCGGGTGCGGAGACACGCTTTCCGAGAATGAGGCGGAAGAGTTCCTGCAGCGACTGTTTCGTGACTCAGACTATGGCGGCATCCGTAGCCCGTGGTGCGATCCCATGCGTCAGGGGAACCTCGGGTAGCTAACGGGCCGGTCGCGGCGCACGTCGCGGCAGGTTTGCCATGGCACGATCTGGACCGCCTGCCGTGCGGATGCCCTGGGCCATCAGTTCGCAGGCTGTTGCACCTGCGATCAAGCGGGGCTACGTCCCCCGGAGGGGATGCTGAGCATCCGTGCGCGGGTGATGATGCTGGTCGGTTTGCGGGCGGGACCAGGCGGTCTTGTGCACAGCCCGGCTCGTATGAAAATGGAGCCGGGAGGCACGTCTGGAACGTTATGCAGCGAAGTGACGGGTGTGGTTCGGAAGGCCCGAGACGTGAGGCTTGAGGAAAACTGCATGGCCACTCCGCTGCGCGGCCATGGCACCCGGCTCCCGTTTTCATTGTCCGGGGTGACGCACCGTCAGGGCAGCTCCGTGGCCTGCACCGGCGAGCCCGGCGAATCGGTCGCGATCATCGGGAGCCGGGAGCGTCGACGCCCGGTGGGCATTCGAGATGGGCATTGACGTTCTGCACAGGACGGCGTCGCGTGCAACTTCGGACGGTTTCGGCCACAATGCGCGTGCTGCGAAGTTGCGGGGCCGGCTGTGACTGCCGTCGGCGGGAAACGGGCCGTTTCGGGTATCTGTTACTCAAGCGGAGTTTTGCGCCGTGGTGGACGCAGGCGAGTCGAACCACAGGGCCATCCGGGTCGGAGTGATCGTCGTTAGCGGCCATCTGCGTCGCACGGTGATTCGCATGTACGAGCAGGATGGCATCCGGATGGTCGATCTGGCTGCCCGCGTCGACGAGCGGTACGACGTGCAATCGGTTTCGCTGAGGGAGCTCTCGCGTCGGTTGCAGTCGACCGACTCCCTCGAACCTCCCTGTCGATCGCTGCTGCCCGAGATCACCGTCGAGAACGAGATCGCGGCGGATGTTCGCCAGCTTCTGATTGAAGCGGCGGTGCGTGCGATCGGGAGTGCGTTCTTCGTGGACGGTCGCATGGCGTGTGAGGTTCTCGATGTCTGTCGGCACATTGGGGCGGACGGGCCGGAGCTTCGGATCGTCGTTTCGTGCCAGATGCTGGACTTGAGTGCCGATCCGATGTCGTTTCTCAATCGCATGGAAGACCTGGCCGGCGCGGACCAGATCGAGAGCATCGATATTGAGCACTGGGTTCAGCTGATGGTGGCGACGGACTGGACGATGTTGCCGATGTCCCCGGGATGCGGCGAGCCGCTCAGCGAGCAGGAAACGAAGCGGTACCTGGCAGAGTACCTCGATGACGAGGAGGAAACGGGGGCGTGAGTGGGGGGGGGCTGGTTTCGGTGATGACGTGATTGGTCAGGTTAAGCTAGCCAGATTCCGAACAAGCTGATGTGTTCAGTTGTCCTGGGTCTCGCATGCAGGTGTCACCAGCCGATACGGAGTTTACACCCCAGTATTCAGCACACTGGTTAGTTCACATGATTGGGGCCGCCAACTGCTGATGTGACTTTTGAAAGCAGGTGCGTTGGGGACCGTGTAAGGTGCGAACGCCGTGGTGCTGCTTCGAACGCCGCGCCGGCTGGAATGGGGGCTCGTGGGTAGATGCGTTCCTGAGCGTGCTGCAACTAACGAAGAACCAGAGGTCGCGGGAGAATGGTGCCTTTTGAAGAGTTTGTCGATCGGGTGCTGCGGGCGCGCCGCCGATTGCGTGTACACGCACGCCAGGTGATTGAGCGCGGCGGAACAGCTGCGATTTGGGCACGCGCGTGGTTGAACGAATATCCACCTGACGATGGACTGCGAGAGATTCTGGTGGCCGCCTACTACTCGAGCCAGATCTTTGAGGAGGGACAACCGACGCGAGTTCGCCTGAAGTGGCGGCATCCGGCGATTGGTGATGGGATGGTGGTTCAGTTTGATCAGCCAGTTGCACCGACATCGCCGGCCGTGATCGCGAAGCTCGCGCAGGTGACGACGGATCAATCGAGTCTGAAGCTAGTCACTGTCGGAAACAGCCTGCACATTGCTGGTATAGCCAACGACCTCCTGCAAAATACTACTAGAGCGCAGTGGGATGCGGGATGGTGGCAAGCCGATGTGGCGCTTGTGTTGGATGTGAAAGACCCTGGGCACATAGAGTACCACGAGCCACCACTGAGGAAAAGATATGTTCGCGGGCAAGTGTACAATTTAAGACCGTATGTGACAATACGGCAGGTGCGTGAATGGGTCGAAACACTGGACGCAGATCTCAATGCCACGCTTGCAGACAAAAGTGACTTCGGGGATTCGCTGGAGCGTCGCAGTGTTGCCCCTTTCTTAAGTGTTGTGCTGCAGGAAATCCAGCGACGCCGCCACGGAGGAATGATTATTGTGATTCCGTCCGGGCAGGCGTGTCCGCACATCGAGATACGTTACACCGCAGTACGTTCCTCCCTTCGAGAGTCCGTACTTTCTCTCTGGGATGATCATTCCGATGTTTGGAAAAAGATCTCTGGCTTGGACTTGTTGGTGCGAGATATGATTCGTCGTCAGAACGACGAGACACTGTACCGCAACGCGGTTAGACTGGCGCAGCTGTCAGGTGTCGACGGGGCAATTGTCTTAGACGACACCTTTCAACTCTTGGGGATCGGTGGAGTTATCACTCTCACGACTTCAAGCAGCGGCGACCAACGGAACGTGGTCCAATCGAGCGGACCACATCTGGAGCTTCACGGCACTCGCCACCTCGCAGCCTACCGCCTCTGTGAACGCGTGCCCGGCACAATCGTTTTTGTCGTGTCGCAAGACGGCCATCTACGCGTGTGCATCTCAACTGAGTCAGGCGTTGAAGTGCACGACAACCTGAGTGTCTAGCCCAAATATTTCATCGGCTCGTTTGGTCTCGAGTGATTGGGTTGCATCGCGTTGAGATGCGCGTGAGGCCCCCT